>Ga0335083_10008434_pt1 | contig 12576 bp, 10 predicted proteins | sample Lox_Sample_42_FD_206716 | JGI IMG/M metagenome (GOLD analysis project Ga0335083, IMG submission 206716) | Soil microbial communities from Loxahatchee National Wildlife Refuge, Florida, United States - Lox_Sample_4.2 | ecosystem: Environmental > Terrestrial > Soil > Wetlands | place: USA... | reverse complement strand
ATCCGGTCGACGATGCCGACGAGCGTCGCGTCGATCGCCTCGGGCGAGTGGCGGCCCCGTCCGAGCGCGCGCTGCGAGCCGATCGAGCCGCGCCGCCGGCCCGATTCGACGCGCCTGAAGTCGCGGTTGTGCGCGAGGGCGTTCAGCTGTCGGCCGGCCGCTCGGCCGAGCAACGCGACGAGAGTCTACTCCGAGAGCGCGGCAAGCACGCCGACCGTCCGCACGCGCCACGCCTGCAGGCGCCGAGCCGTTGCCGGGCCGACGCCCCACACGCATTCGACCGGCAACGGGTGGAGAAACTCGAGCTCGCGGTCCGCTGGCACCGCGAGCAGGCCGTCCGGCTTGGCGACGCCGCTGGCGACCTTGGCGAGGAATTTCGTCCGCGCGACGCCGACCGTGACCGCAAGCCCGACCTGTTCGCGCACCGCAGCCCGCAGCCGGACGGCGATCTCGACCGGCGACCCCGCGATTCGCTCCATCCCGCGCACGTCGAGGAAGGCCTCGTCGATCGAAAGGCCTTCGACGACGGGTGAGGCGTCCTCGAAGACGGCGAACATCGCACGGCTCGCCTCGGTGTAGGCGGAGTGGCGGGGCGGGACGACGACGGCGTCGGGACAGAGGCGCCGCGCCTGCCGGCCGCCCATCGCCGTGCGGATGCCGTACGCCTTCGCCTCGTAGCTCGCAGCCAGCACGACTCCGCCGCCGACGATGACCGGCCGGCCGCGGAGCCGCGGGTCGTCCCGCTGCTCGACCGACGCGAAGAACGCGTCCGCGTCCGCGTGCAACACGAACATGTGTTCGTATTGTATGTTCGCGCCCATGCGGCGGAAGCCCGTCGGCTCGAGCGGGGTCGACGTCTCGTGCATCGGGCTGGGCGGGTACGAGCTCGGGCCCGAGCCCGATGAGATACCGGACGTCGCGCGCGCAGTCCAGGTGATCCGAACGGCGATCGACGGCGGGATCAACTGGCTGGACACGTCGGAGAACTACCTCGCCACGCACAACGAGGAGGTGATCGGAGCGGCTCTCGCCGAGGTCGGCGACGGCGACTTCCTCGTCGCTTCGAAGGTGGCGCCCGGCGCCGGAACAACGGGCGGCGGGAGCGGCTTTCGCCGCGAACAGGTCCACGCCGCGTGTCGGGGCAGCCTCGAACGCCTCGGCCGCGATCGGATCGACATCTACTTCCTCCACTGGCCCGACGACACCGGTGTTCCGTTGGAGGAGACGTGGGCTGCGATGGCGGAGCTCGCCGACGCCGGCCTCGTCCGCGCGATCGGCATGTCGAACTACACACCCGAAGAGGTGGCGCGCTGTCACGCGCAGCGCCCCGTCGACGCAGTCCAGGTCGGGCTCAGCCTCATCGACTACCTCGAGGACAGGCCTGATATTGCCGCCTGGGGAGAGATGGGAATCGCGGTGACGATCTACGAGCCGCTCGCAAGCGGGATCCTCACCGGCAAGACGATCGAGCAGGCGAGAGCAGCGTGGACAGGTCCCTGGCGCGAGTCCGCGTTCTACAAGCGGCTGCTCGGCCCCACCAGCGGCGAGAGGAGCTTCGCGGTCGCCGATGCGTTGCAGCCGATCGCGGGACGTCTCGGAGTGACGGTCGCACAGGTCGCAATCGCATGGGTGCTCCAGCAACCAGGGGTTGCAGCCGCGATCGCCGGCAGCCGGGACGGCGGTCACCTGCGCGAGAACGCGGGCGCAGCCGACGTCACGCTGCCGGACGACGTTCTCGATGCGCTCGAGGAGCTGATTCCGCTCGGGCCGACGTTCGGCTAGAGCCGCGCGAGCGCCGTGTTGAACAGGTCGATCTCGTCCGCGGTGTTGTAGTGGATGAGACCGACGCGGATCGCGCTGTCCGGGTACGGAAGCTTCTCGCGCAGGCCGAGCGAGAACCAGTTGTCGTGTGCCCACACCCCGAAGCCCTCGTCGGCGAGCCGCTTCGCCGCAGCGGCGGCGTCGACGCCTTCGAGGTTGAGCAGGAACGTGGCTACCCGCCCCTCCATCGTCTGCAGCCCGTACACGGTCGCGTGGCCAGGCAGGCCGTCGAGGAACCGCTGCCCGAGCTCACGCTCGTACGCGGCGATCGCCTCCATCCCGCCGATCGACTCGAGGTACGCGATCGTCGCGGAGAAGCCGGCAAGTAGCTCGTAGGGCGCCGTCCCGACCTCGAAGCGGCGGCCGACCGGCTCCGACGCGGCGGGACGCGCCTTGTATGGGCGCCACGACTCGAGCAGGTCGTGCCGGCCGTACGCGAGCCCGACGTGTGGCCCGCAGAACTTGTACGAGGAGGTGATGAACACGTCGCAGCCGAGCGCGAGCACGTCGACCGGCTCGTGCGCTGCGTACTGCACGGCGTCGACCCAGCACAGCGCGCCGACCTCGTGCGCGAGCTCCGACACACGCGCGACGTCGACGATTGTCCCCACCGCATTCGACGATCCGACGCACGCGACGACGCGCACGCGCTCGTCGAGCCGGCTCGCGAGGTCGTCGTAGTCGAGCCGGAGGTCCTCCGTCACGTTCACCCATTCGAGCTCGAAGCCCCGGTCGGCGGCGAGCTCGTGCCAGGGCGCCACGCCGCCGTCGTGGTCGAGGCGCGAGACGAGGATCCGATCGCCCTCGCGCCAGTCGCGTGACGCCGTGCGCGAGAGCGCGAAGTCGAGCCACGTCATGTTCGTCCCGAAGACGACGTCGTCGGACGAGCAGCCGAGGAAGCGGGCCCCGTCCTCGCGGGCCGTCGCGAGGATCCGCTCGACGCGCTTGCTCGTCTCGTAATTCGCGCCGATGTTGGCGCTCGCCTCGCGTAGTGCCCGCGCGATCGCGTCGCCGACCTCGTCGGGCACCTGCGACCCGCCCGGCGCGTCGAGAAAGACGAAGCCACCGTCGCGCAACGACGAGAAGCGTGCCCGGACGGCCTCGACGTCCAATAGGGTCGCCGCCATGCAGCGAGCCTACCGAGGGGCTGGAAGCGTCGGCGGGGAACCCGCCGACGCCCGGCCGGAGAACCGTCCGCCGAAGGCGGACCGGCGTCTGATCCTCGGTTGTGGCAACTTCGGCGGCATCGGCTCGGCTCCGGCGTTCTTCGGCCAGGGCGAGACGCAGGAGCAGGCGCTCGAGCTCATGGACGCGGCCTGGGAAGCGGGCATCACCTGGTTCGACACGGCCGACGCCTACGGCGGCGGCCGCAGCGAGACGTTCGTGGGCGAGTGGGTCCGCTCACGCCGGCCGGACGGCCTCCGGCTGACGACGAAGACCTTCAACCCGATGGACGAGGGCGAGGATCGCGGGCTCGCGCCCGCGCGGGTGCGGCGGCAGATCGACACGAGCCTCGGTCGCCTCGGGGTCGAGCGGGTCGACCTCTATCTCGCGCACGCCTGGGATCCGGACGTCCCGGTCGCCGACCTCGCGGCGGTCTTCGAAGAGCTCGTCGCGGCGGGGAAGATCGGCGCCTACGGTCTGAGCAACGTCGACGGCGCACAGCTGGCGGAGGCGCTCGAGGCCGGCGACTTCACCGTCGTCCAGAACTCGTACTCGCTCCTCGATCGAGACGTGGAGGACGAGGTGCTTCCGCTGTGCACGGGCCACGGAGTCTGGTTCCAGGCGCACTCGCCGCTCATGGGCGGCTGGCTGACCGGCAAGTACCGGCGCGACGCACCGGCGCCCGAGGGATCCAGGATGACCCTGCGTTCCGGGCCGTACGAGCACCTGCGAGACGACCGCGTCTACGACGCCCTCGAGGAGCTCGAGCGCCGGGGCGATCCGGCGGCGCTGGCGTTCGCCTGGCTGCTCGGAGACGAGCGAGTCTCGGTCGTGGTCGGTCCGCGCCGCGCCGAGCAGCTGCAGCCCGCGCTTGCCGCACTCGAGCGGCCGCTCTCGGCCGCCGAGCGCGAGGCGCTCTCCGCTGAGTTTCGCCCCGTCACGGAATCGTGAGGACACAACCACGGGAGGAGCGCGAAATGGAACAGATGCTCGACGCGTATGCGGCGGCTGTGCGTGCGAAGGATGTGGACGCGTTCGTGGGCCTCTACGCCGACGACGTCCGCACCTTCGATCTCTGGAGCGTCTGGGCGTACGACGGGAAGTCCGCGTTCCGGGAGATGGTCGCGGACTGGTTCGGCTCGCTCGGCGACGACGTGGTCGCGGTCGAGCACGACGACGTTCGTGTGCAGCCTGGGGAGGATGTCGCCGGGCTCAGCGCGTTCCTCACCTACCGGGCGCTGTCGCCGGAAGGCGAGGAGCTGCGCTCGATGAACAATCGGCTGACCTGGATCCTTCGGAGGGACGGCGACGGCCCGTGGAAGATCGCCCACGAGCACACCTCGGCGCCCGCCGGCGAGGGAGGGAAGGTGGAGCTCCGCCGCGAGCTCGCGTCCTAGCCGCGTTGGGCGAGTGGGACGAACTCGCGCTCGTCGTAGCCCGTGTACACCTGGCGCGGCCGCGCGATCTTCTGCTCCGGGTCGGAGAGCATCTCCTCCCATTGCGCGAGCCAGCCCGGGAGCCGGCCGAGCGCGAACAGGACGGTGAAGTAGTCGGTCGGATAGCCCATCGCCTGGTAGATCAGCCCCGAATAGAAGTCGACGTTCGGGTAGAGCTTGCGCGAGACGAAGTAGTCGTCCTCGAGCGCGATCCGCTCGAGCTCGAGCGCGATCTCGAGCTTCGGATTGAGGCCGGTCTGCGCGAAGACATCGTCTGCGACGCGCTTGATCAGCTTCGCGCGCGGGTCGTAGCTCTTGTAGACGCGGTGGCCGAAACCCATCAGCCGCCCATGGCCGGCCTTCACCGATTCGATGAACTCGGGCACGCGGTCGACCGTCCCGATCTCGTCGAGCATCCTTAAGACCGCCTCGTTCGCACCGCCGTGCAGCGGGCCGTACAGCGCCGCGATCCCCGCGGAGACGGCCGAGAACGGATCGACCTGCGTTGAGCCGACGCCGCGCACCGCGTTCGTCGACGCGTTCTGCTCGTGGTCGGCATGGAGGACGAGCAGGGTCTCGAGGGCGCGCTGGAGCACGGGGTTCGGCTCGTGGCGCCCGCCGATCTCGAACGTCATGTTGACGAAGTTGCCGACGTAGTCGAGGTCGTTGCGCGGGAAGACGTACGGCAGGCCGCGGCTGTGCCGGAAGACCCAGGCGGCGATGGTCGGGAACTTCGCCATCAGCCGCAGCCGCTGCAGACGGCGGCTCTCCACGTCGCCGATCTCCTTCGCGTCGGGATAGAACGTCGACAGCGCCGCGACGGCGCCGAGCAGCATCCCCATCGGGTGCGCGTCGTGGCGGAAGCCGTCGAGGAACTGCGTCACGTTCGTATGCACGTACGTGTGCACGCGGACATCCTCCTCCCACGCCTCGAGCTCCGCGCTCGTCGGCAGCTCGCCCTCGAACAGGAGCCACGCCGTCTCGAGGAAGCTCGCGTGCTCCGCGAGCTGCTCGATCGGGTAGCCGCGGTAGCGGAGGATGCCTGCCTCGCCGTCGATGTAGGTGATGCCGCTCCGCGTCGAGGCGGTGTTGAGGAACGCCGGGTCGTACGACATGAGCCCGAGCCGGCGGAGGTCGGTCGCCCGGATCGTGCCGTCGGAGATCTCGACCTCGACCTCGTTGCCGGTGCGGTTGTCCCGGATGGTGAGCGTCTCCGCGGGCACGGGAGGCACCTTAGCGCGGTCATCTAGCATCGCCTCGGTGGATCCTCGGATCGTCTGGACACCGACCCCCGAGCGGGTCGCGTCCGCCACGATCACCGGCTACCGCGAGTGGCTCAACGAGACGCGCGGGCTTGCGCTCCAGGGCTACCCGGACCTCTGGCAGTGGTCGGTCGACGAGCTCGAGGAGTTCTGGGCGTCGATCTGGGAGTTCTTCGGGGTCGAAGCGAGCGAGCCATACGAGCGTGTGCTCACGACGCACGAGATGCCCGGCGCGGAGTGGTTTCCGGGCGCGCGGCTCAGCTACGCGGGGCACGTCTTCCGCGGCCGGGAGGACGGCGATGTCGCGATCCACCATGCGTCGGAGCTGCGGCCCCTCGGCGAGTGGACGTGGGGCGAGCTGCGGGCGTGCGCGGGCGCCGTAGCCGGCGCGCTGCGCGAGGCAGGGGTCGTTGCGGGAGACCGCGTCGCCGCCTACTTGCCGAACATCCCGGAGACGGTCGCCGCCTTCCTCGGCTGCGCGAGCATCGGCGCGACCTGGTCGAGCTGCGCACCGGAGTTCGGCGTGCGGAGCGTGGTCGACCGTTTCGCGCAGATCGAGCCGAAGGTGCTCCTCGCGGTCGACGGCTACCGCTACGGCGGCCGGGACTTCGACCGGGTCGAAACGAACACGGCGCTGCAGCGGGAGCTGCCGACACTCGAGCGGACGCTCGTTCTCCCCTACCTGGCCGGCGGCGACTGGGAGCTCCCGCCCACAGAGCTCGAGCTCACGCAGCTCCCCTTCGACCACCCCCTCTGGGTGCTCTACAGCTCGGGGACGACCGGCCTGCCCAAGGCGATCGTCCACGGCCAGGGCGGCATCCTCCTCGAGCACCTCAAAAAGCTCCGCCTCCACCTCGACGCGCATGCAGGCGACCGGCTCTTCTGGTTCACGACGACCGGCTGGATGATGTGGAACTTCCTCGTCGGCGGCCTGCTCTCGGACGCGTCGATCGTCCTCTTCGACGGGAATCCGGCCTACCCGGACCTCGGGACGCTGTGGGATCTCGCCGACGCGGCGGGCATCACGTCGTTCGGCACGAGCGCCGGCTACATCGCGGCGTGCCAGAAGGCGGACACGCAGCCGCGGGCCGGCCGGGACCTCTCGCGTCTCGACAGCGTCGGCTCGACCGGCTCGCCGCTCGCACCCGAGGGGTTCGACTGGGTGCGGGAGCAGCTGGGCGAGGATGTCTGGCTCTTCTCCACGTCAGGGGGCACCGACGTCTGCACCGCCTTCGTCGGCGGGGTCCCGACCCTCCCCGTCTACCGGGGCGAGCTGCAGGCGCGGGCGCTCGGCGCGAAGGTCGAGGCCTGGAGCGAGGACGGCCGCCCGCTCGTGAACGACGTGGGGGAGCTCGTGCTCACCGAGCCGATGCCTTCCATGCCTCTCTACCTCTGGGGCGACGCGGACGGGTCGCGCTATCGCGAGAGCTACTTCTCCACCTTTCCGGGCGTCTGGCGCCACGGCGACTGGATCGAGATCACCGAGCGCGGCACGGCGATCATCACCGGCCGCTCCGACGCGACGATCAATCGCGGCGGCGTGCGGATGGGGACGAGTGAGCTGTATCGCAGCGTCCTCGCACTGGATGAGATCCTCGACGCGCTCGTGGTCGACGTCCCGAACGCTTCGGGCAGCCGTATGACGCTGTTCGTCGTCTTGCGCGACGGCGCCGTCCTCGACGAAGGGCTCTCCACCGAGATCCGCCGCCGGATCCGCGACGACTGCTCGCCGCGCCATGTCCCGGACGAGATCCTTGCCGCTCCGGAGGTACCCCGCACCCTCTCGGGGAAGATCCTCGAGGTTCCCGTCAAGCGCCTGCTGCTCGGTGCAAGCGTGGAGGAGGTGGCGAGCCGCGATTCCCTCGCCAACCCGGCGGCGCTCGACTGGTTCGCGAGCCTCGGGAACTAACAATCCGGCGCGTTATGCGTCAGAATGTGTCGGATGGGTGGCAGCGGCCCCTGCTTTGAGGTACTTTCCCCGCGGTCGTGACGGTACGGGTCGATACTTCGTCTCCGGTTGAGATCCCGCTCGACGGCCCGGCAGCGCCCGAGGCGGTAAAGGCGCGCGGCTACTGGTCGCTCGTCCTGATCCGGTTCCGGCGCGACAGGCTCGCGGTCGCCAGCGGCCTCTTCATCGTCTTCCTCTTCATCGCGGCGTTCGTCGTCGCACCGATTGCCGCGAAACTGCTCGGCCACGGGCCGAACACGATCTTCCTCACGGCCGTCACCAAGATCACGAACGTTCCGGTGGGGCCGTGGACGCACGTCTCGCTCGCCGACTATCCGGGCGAGCCCGGACATTTCGGCCACACGCTGTTCATCCTCGGCGCCGCCGACCAGACCGGCCACGACATGTTCCTCCGCCTCCTCTACGGAGCGCAGACCTCGCTCGAGGTCGCCGTCCTCGCGACGTTCTTCTCGGTCTTCATCGGTGTGATCGCGGGGCTGATGGCGGGTTACTTCCGCGGCTGGGTCGACACCACCATCTCTCGGCTGATCGAGATCGTCATGGTCTTCCCGGCCCTCCTGTTCATCATCGGCCTCGACATCGTCGCCGGGAAACAGCTGAACAACATCACGCTCGGCTTCCTCCACAACGGCGTCTTCACGCTCACCCTCATCTTCAGCATCTTCGGCTGGTTCTACCCCGCACGGATCATGCGCGGCGTCGTGCTCTCGCTGCGCGAGAAGGAGTTCATCGAGGCGGCCCGGATGACGGGCGCGAGCGACTGGCGGATCATGCGCTCGCACCTGCTGCCGCACCTCGTCGCCCCGATCATCGTCTACTCGAGCATCCTCGTTGCCACGTACATCCTCGCCGAGGCCGGCCTGTCGTTCATCGGGCTCGGGATCGTCCCGCCGACGGCGAGTTGGGGCAATCTGCTCGCGAACGCGCCGATCTACTACCAGACCGACGTCTGGATCCTGCTGCTGCCGGGGATTGCGATCCTGCTCACGACGATCGCCTTCAATCTCCTGGGTGACGGCCTGCGCGACGCCGTCGACCCGCGCTCGCGGATCTAGAGCACTTGCGCGGATCCGAGTCCTCTAACTCTTTCGCGACGAGATCGTCTGATCAATTGCTGGTGTCTCTTACTTAACCTCAACCGGGCCGCTCGTGAGGGCGTGCGGCGCCGAGATGGAAGGAGTCATATGCGCAGGAAGCACCTGCTCTCCCTGTTCATGTTGAGCATGGGAGTTGCGCTGCTCGTCGCCGCCATGACCGTTGGTACGGCTGCGGCGAGCCACCAGGCGCATCAGGCAAAGAGCGGGGGCAACTTGGTTGTCACGCAGGTCGGCGCGTTCGACACGCTCGACCCGCAGCTCTCGTACGTCAGCAACGACTGGGGCCTGCTCTACAACACCCAGCTCTTGCTGCTGAACCTACCGACGAAGGGCGGCGCGGCCGGACTGAGTCTCGTGCCTGAGGCTGCCCAGTCGTACCCGACGGTCTCGAAGAGCGGGAAGGTCTACACGTTCCATATTCGGAAAGGCCTGAAGTTCAGCAACGGTGCGCCTGTGACCGCGGCGAACTTCGAGCGGTCATTCGAGCGGAACCTCAGCCCGAAGATGTTCGCGCCGTACGGCATCTACGACGGCCTCGACGTCTTCCTCAAGGGCGGCCAGGCGTTCGCACAGACCGGTCCGTATGCGCAGGGTGGGCCGAAGTACACGGCGAACCCACCGCAGACCATCTCGGGGATCAGCGCCAAGGGGCTCACGCTCAAGATCACCCTGACGAAGGTCGTGCCCCAGTTCGAGTCGATCATGGGTATGCAGTGGTTCTCGGCGATCCCGTCGAACATGCCGTACTCGAACAGCGACGCCGGCGTTCTCAAGTACGCGTCCGCCGGCCCGTACTACATCGCAAGCAACAACCTCACCTCGCTGACGGTGTTGAAGCGGAACCCGCACTTCACGATGCACAAGAACTGGCCGGCGAACCCGAGCCAGATCATCGTCAAGAGCTACCCGAGCTCGAATGGTGACCCGCAGCTTCTGCAGGCGGAGAAGAACCAGGTCGATCTCGCGGCCGTTCCCTCGCAGGATGTTGCGAAGACGATCAAGAAGTACGGCGTGAACAAGGGCCGGTTCAAGGTTGGACCGACGACCTGCATCACGTGGAACGCGCTCAACACGCAGTCGTTCGACAAGACCACGAACAGCGTGAACATCCGGAAGGCTCTCAACTACGCGGTCAGCCGCACGGCGATCATCAACTTCGCCGGGCCGCTGTCCGGAGCCGCTTCCGACCAGATCCTCGTGCCGGCCATCCCGGGCTACAAGAAGTACACCACGTACCCGGCCAATGGAAACTTCAGCAAGGCGAAGAGCCTCGCCGGAAACGCGGCGAACGGTGCCAAGCTCGTCATCTACTACCGGCAGGCGAGCGTCTACCAGACCAACGTCGCGGAGTACATCGAGTCGCAGGCCACGAAGCTCGGCATGAAGCCCGAGCTCCAGGCGTCCGACCCGACGAACTTCTACGGCGCGCTCGAGACGAAGTCGACCGCTACGGGTCCGAACGGCTACAACGTCACCGCCTACGGTGGCTGGTGCGCCGACTACCCGGACGGCTACGACTACTTCAACGTCAACTTCGACGGTCGTACGATCGGTGACACCGGGAACGTCGACTACATGTACTTCAACAACGCCAGCTTCGACAAGAAGATGGACGCTGCTTCCCGTGCTACCGGTGCCAAGCGGGCGAAGCTCTACGGGGCGCTCGACAAGGTGTTCATGAACAACTACGCCCCGCTCATCCCGACGCAGATCGGGAACACCCGGACCATGACTTCGAACCGGGTGCACAACTACATCTACAGCAAGTGGTGGGGTCAGCCCTTCTGGAACGCGATCAAGCTCGGCTAGGGCCGACCAGTACGGAGAACGAACGGAGGGGCGCCGCACGGGCGCCCCTCCGAACTTCCGACGTGAGTAAGCTTCGACCAAATCGGAATCGCATAGGTAGGCAGTGACTTACTTCATCATCCGTCGTACCTTCTGGGCCTTCTTCCTGTTCGTCGTGGCGACGATGATCACGTACGTGATCTTCTTCGTCGTCCCGGCGAACCCGGCCGCGTTGGCCGCCGGCAAGGCGACGAAGCCGGAGATCGTGGCCCACATCAAGCACGCGTTGCACCTCGACCTGCCCATCTATCAGCAGTACTGGCTCTTCGTCTGGAACCTCGTGCGGCACGGCTCGTTCGGCTACTCCTTCGTGAACGGGCTGCCGGTGCGCACGACGCTCGGGCAGGAGATCCCGGTCACGGCCTCGATCGTTTTCGGGGGCGTCATCCTGTATCTCGTAATCTCGATCCCCATCGGGATCATCTCGGCGCTGCGCCCCCGCTCGGCCCTCGACCGCAGCGGCATGGTCTTCGTCTTGGTCGGGATCTCGGCCCCGTCGGTCTGGGTCGGCCTGATCCTCATCTACCTGATCAGCTTCAAGCTCGGCTGGACACCGATCGGCGACTACTGCAACCTCCTCCCGACCCATCAGACCGGGGTCTGCTCCGGCCCCGGGGAGTGGGCCTACCACCTGATCCTGCCCTGGATCACCCTCGCCGTCGGCAGCGCCGCGCTCTACACGCGGCTCATCCGCGCCAACGTCATGGAGACGATGTCGGAGGACTATGTCCGTACGGCGTGGGCCAAGGGGGCTTCCTCCTCGCGCGTGCTCGTCCAGCACGTGCTGCGCAACAGCATGCTTCAGGTGGTCACGATCCTCGGCATGGACCTCGGCCTCCTGCTCGGCGGTGTCGTGTTCATCGAGATCGTCTTCGGAATGCCCGGGCTCGGCCAGCAGCTCGTGCTGGCCGCGGAACGGTTCGACCTGCCGGTCGTCGTGGGGATCGTCATGTTTGCGACTTTCGCGGTCATCATCTTCAACTTCATCGTCGACGTCCTCTACGCGTGGCTCGACCCGCGGATCCGCCTGACCTAGCCATGGCGCTCCTCGAAGTCGAGAATCTCCACACGCGCTTCCTCACCGACGACGGCGTCGTCAAGGCCGTCTCCGGCGTCAGCTTCGAGCTCGACCGCGGCCAGACGCTCGGCGTCGTCGGCGAGTCGGGGTCGGGCAAGAGCGTCACCTTCCTCACCGTGATGGGCCTCGTCGACCGCAGGAGCACGGAGGTCGAAGGCTCCGTCCGGTACGACGGCGAGGAGCTCCTCAACGCCTCGAGCTCACGGCTGCAGAACATCCGCGGCCGGAGGATCGGGATGATCTTCCAGGATCCGATGACCTCGCTCAACCCGGTCAAGAAGATCGGCTGGCAGCTCGAGGAGGCGGTGCTCCTGCACAACGACGTGAATCACGCCGAAGCGCGGCGTCGGGCGATCCAGTCCCTGGAGGAGGTCGAGATCCCGCGCGCCGACGCTCGCGTGGACGACTACCCGCATCAGTTTTCCGGCGGCATGCGCCAGCGCGTGATGATCGCTATGGCGCTCATCAATCAGCCCGAGATCATCATCGCCGACGAGCCGACGACCGCCCTCGACGTGACGACTCAGGCGCAGATCCTGCGGCTCATGAAGAAGCTGCAGGACGAGCACGGCGCTGCGATCGTGATGATCACGCACGATCTGGGCGTCGTCGCCGAGCTGGCCGACGACGTGAAAGTCATGTACGGCGGCCGGATCGTCGAGGAGGCGTTGGTCGACGACCTCTTCGTGCAGCCGGAGATGCCGTACACCTGGGGCCTGCTCGGCTCGATGCCGCGGCTCGACCAGGTCTCCGCGCGGCTCGAGCAGATCCCCGGGCAGCCGCCTTCCCTGCTGCGCCCGCCGACGGGCTGCGCATTTCACCCGCGCTGCGGCTACACGTTCGACAAGTGCCGCGAGGAGCTGCCCGAGCTGGCGGCCGCTCCGGACACGGTCGACCACCG
>Ga0335083_10008433_pt1 | contig 12577 bp, 9 predicted proteins | sample Lox_Sample_42_FD_206716 | JGI IMG/M metagenome (GOLD analysis project Ga0335083, IMG submission 206716) | Soil microbial communities from Loxahatchee National Wildlife Refuge, Florida, United States - Lox_Sample_4.2 | ecosystem: Environmental > Terrestrial > Soil > Wetlands | place: USA: Florida... | reverse complement strand
GAGAGGGTAAGAGTGGCGCGCACCATCATCGAAGCCGAACGCATTCTGCCTTACGCGCCAGCGGATTTGTGCAGGCTCGTGGGCGACGTGCGCGCCTATCCGAGCTTCATTCCGTGGCTGAAGAGCATGCGCATCCTTGAGGAGCATGAGAAGCCGGAAAGGGGCTGGGAAGGGAAGGCGGAGGCGATTGTCGGCTGGCGCGCGTTCGAAGAGCGCTTCACCAGCCAGATCCGCTGTGAGCCCGCCAAGGGCGAGGTCGACGTCGCGCTGGTGCGCGGACCGTTTCGTGCGCTGGAAAACCGCTGGCGCTTCGAGCCGCACGAAAACGGCGCGCGCGTGCGCTATTGGATCAGCTACGAGTTCAAGAACCCGCTGCTACAGGCCGCCGTCAGCGCCAATCGCGAGAAGCTCGCTGCGCGGATTATGGATGCGTTCGTGAAAGAGGCGCAGCGCCGGTTAGGCTAGCCATCATCAGATGGCTGGTCGTCGCTCCATGCCTTCGCGGCGAAACCTAGGCCAACTGTGATGGCGCAGGAGATCATGAACGTGGCGGAGATGACAATCGCCAACTCATGCTCAGGTTTTGCGAGAAATACGATCGAGCTTAGCGTCTTTTCTGGATAGATAGCGCCAACTGCTGGATCAGCTAGTTCCGGGCGATGGTTGCTCCAATAATTCTCAAGGCTCCGCAAAGAAACTAGGGATACAGCGGCCACGACAAATCCGCACAAGAGCGGAAGCATCCAGGGGTTTGCGAAGCTCAGTTTCACGGGCTCATCATTTGCATCAACAAGCGAAGCGAGGTCCCCGCGCTTTCGGCCTGCACTACATGGCGGCCGATATTTCCGAAGCGATGTTCTTCGTGCGCGGTCTCGCTCCCGCGTCGCGCCGCCGCGAAATGCACGAGCCCGACCGGTTTCTCCGCGCTGCCGCCGTCAGGGCCGGCGATGCCGGTGACAGCGACGGCGATATCCGCGGGCGTCTGTGCCAACGCGCCTTCGGCCATGGCGCGGGCGACCTCCTCGCTCACAGCGCCCTTGGTCTGGATCAGCGCCATTGGCACGCCGAGCAGTTCGACCTTAGCTTCATTGGAATAGGTGACGAGGCCGCGCTCAAACACGGCGGAAGAGCCAGGAATGGAGGTCAGGCACGCCGCGACCAGACCGCCCGTGCAGCTTTCCGCCGTCACCAGTTTGAGCTTCTGCTTTTGGGCGGCTGCCAGCACGTCGCGCGCAGCTTGCGTCAACTGATCTGAGAACATTGGCGATGAATAGGCCGTGCGCGGCGAAAAAGCCATTTCGGACGCCAGCGATAACGGGCACAAGGCCACCCAAAAAGAGGGGAGGATCATGCAGGCGTTAGCCCGGCGGTTGGCGGCTCCAGTGTTCGCGCTGGCGATGTTCTCGAGCGCTGCGCTGATTTTCGTGCTGCAGCCGCTGTTCGGACGTATGGTCACGCCGCTGCTTGGCGGTTCGCCCTCGGTGTGGAACGCCTCGATGGCGTTCTTCCAGGCCGCACTGCTGGCGGGGTACCTCTACGCGCACCTGCTGGCGCGTTTGAAGGATTTGCGCCTGCAGGCGCTCATCCACGCTGTCGTGCTGGTCGGCGCGTGGACGGTCTTACCCATCCATGTCAGCACGGCGCTAGGCGCCCCCAGTTCGGAGCATCCTGCGCTCTGGCTGGTGGGTGTGCTCACGCTTTCAGTGGGCGCGCCGTTCGCCGCGGCCTCCGCGACCGCGCCTCTGCTGCAATCTTGGTACGCTCGCACTGGGCGCGCCGACGCGCACGATCCATATTACCTCTACGCCGCCAGCAATCTCGGCAGCTTCATCGGCCTGTTATCCTATCCGGCTTTGGTCGAGCCCTTGCTGGGCGTGCACGCACAAGGCCTGGCTTGGATGTCCGGCTATGTACTCGTCGCCTGCCTGATTGCGGTGAGTGCTGCGACCGCGATTACATCGCACGGGCCGACGCCGACTGCGGTATCTCACACCGCGTCTCTGACCTGGCCACAGCGCCTCTATTGGATCGCAGCCGCCGCCGCGCCTTCCGCGCTAACGCTTGGCGTGACGCTGCACATCTCGACGGATGTCGCTTCCGCGCCACTCTTATGGGTCGTGCCGCTGGCTCTCTACCTCGCAACCTTCATCATCGCGTTTTCGCGCGGAAACGCGCCACTCGCGCGGTTCTTCTATTTTGCCCAGCCGATCACGCTCGCGCTGCTGACGGTGGCCTACTTCTACCGCAGCCATTGGGCGCCGGCGCTGTTCGCCAATCTCATTGGTTTCTTCGTCTCCGCCACGGTCTGCCACCTGGCGCTGGCGCGTACGCGCCCGCCTGCGGATCGGCTGACCGAATTCTATTTCTGGATTTCGCTCGGCGGCGTGCTCGGCGGCGCCTTCGCGGCCTTCGCTGCGCCTGTCGTTTTCAACAACGTCTACGAATACCCGCTAGCGCTCGCGGCGGCCACGCTGTTCCGCCCGCGCGGCGCGGCGCACCCGAGCTGGCGCTTTTCCGATTCCGCGGTGGCCGGCGCCTTCGCCATCACCGCCTTCGTGCTCATCCTCGTGATTCAACCGTCGCCGGCGCCCATCATTGTATATGCGGGCGCCATCGGCGCCGCTGCGGCGCTGATTGCGGCGAGCTGGAGCGAGGCGCCGACGACACGTATGTTGCGCTATGGATTCCTTGGCGCAGGCGTCGCCCTTGCGGCGCTTGCGCTCTATCTCGCCGCCAATATGAACCACATCCTAGAGGATTACGTGGTTCTGGACCGAGATCGGGTCCGCATCATTCAGCCGTGGGGCGCGATCACCACCGCCGTGGCGCTGGCCACGCTGGTGTTCGTTATCCACGCCGCCACCCAATTGCGTCAGGCCGACGAGAAATCGCGCGTTGCGGATATAGCTCTGGGCGTCGCAGCGCCGGCATTTGTATTGCTGATCGGCCTGGCCCTCGGGTCGGACATGATCGCGGAGAATATCGCCTTCGTCGGGCTCTGCTTTTGCGCGCTGGCGCTGGCGCTCAATTTCCACCGGCCGATTGTTCTCGGCGCGCTGGTGATCGCATCCTTCGCCATCATTTTCCTGGAAGATCGCGAGGGCGTTCGCATCATTACCCAGCAGCGTGGATTTTTTGGCGTTTTGCGCACGCTCGAAGCCACTCTGCCGACAACGCCGCCGCTCACGCTGCGCACCTTGATGAACGGCACCACCATCCATGGCGCACAGCTGACGACGCCGCCGCTCGATCGGCTGCCGATCACCTATTACAACCGGCAGACCTCGCTGGGTGAAGCTATTCTGGCCGGTCTGGCGACGGGGCCTTCAAGCAACCTGGCGCTGATCGGTCTCGGCACGGGCACGACGGCTTGTCTGATGCGCCACGCCGATCACCTCACCATCTTCGAGATCAATCCGCAGGTCATCAGGCTGTCGGCGCGCCGCGGCGGCGATTTCACCTATGTGCAGAATTGTCAGCCACGGGCCGAAATCAGGCTCGGCGACGCGCGTCTCAACATCGCCAAGGAGCCTGATGGCAAGTTCGACGTGATCGTGGTCGACGCCTTTTCGTCCGACGCCATTCCGGCGCACTTGCTGACGCAAGAAGCGATCGCGCTTTATCTGCGCAAGACCAGCGCGCGCGGCATCGTCGTGCTGCACCTGTCCAACCGCAATCTTGCGCTGGTTTCGGAATCCGCACGCGTAGCCAAAGCGATCGGCGCGGCGACGCTCTATCGCGTCAGCGATTATATCAGCGATCCGGGCGTGCCGTTCTCCGCCGGCTATGCCGCCAGCACGATGATCGTCGCCCGTTCGCGCGCCATACTGGCTCAGTTGCCTCTGCAGTCGAACGAGTGGCGCGATCTCCCGGCGCCGCCCGGGCGGGCTTGGAGCGACGACTACATCAACATGTCGCGCGCGCTGATCGACAATTTCAACGGCAAGGAAGAGTGCCTTATCTATCCGGACCAGCCGAATTGCCCCGCTCGTCCGGCAATTCCACACTTGCCGTCGCCTGCGCCGCCAAACCTTCCTCCCGGCCAAGGAAGCCGAGGCGCTCCGTCGTCGTCGCCTTCACACTGACGCGGGCGAGGGGCAGGGCGAGCACTTCAGCCGTCCGCGCGCGCATGGCTTCGCGATGGGGCGACACTTTCGGCCGTTCGCAGATCAAGGTGACATCGACGTTGACGATGCGTCCGCCGCGATCTGCGACGCGTTCGGCGGCGTAGCGCAGGAACTTCTCCGAGTTCGCCCCGCTCCACTTCGCATCGCTTGGCGGAAAATGTACGCCGATGTCGCCTTCCCCAAGCGCGCCCAGAATGGCGTCGACCAGCGCATGCCAGCCTGCGTCCGCATCGGAATGACCGACGAGGGCTTTGTCGTGAGCGATCCGCACGCCACAGAGCGTTACGTGGTCGCCTGGGCCGAAGCGGTGCGCGTCGAAGCCGGAGCCGACGCATGTCGTGCGCACGCCGTGCAGCATCTGCTCGAGCATGGCGAAATCCTCCGCGTAGGTGAGTTTCATCAAGCTTGGCTCGCCCGGGATCAGGCGCGCCTCAAACCCGGCCGCGCGTGCGACGGCCAAATCGTCGTCGAACACGGCGTCGAGCGGCGCGCGCGCGTACGCCGCACGGATCGCGGCATAGCGGAAGGCCTGCGGCGTCTGCACGCGGAACAGGCCTTCTCGGCCCTCTTCGCCGCAGACCACCCCTGCTCCGTCCGCCCGCTTCAGCGCGTCCGCAAGGGGGAGGGCGGGGGCGGCGGCGTCCGATCCCGCCTCGATCGCCGCAAGCAAAGCCCGAATAGTCTCGACGCGCAGCCCAGGCCATCGTGGATCAGCACGATCTCGGGCGGTTCGGCGGCCAGGGCGGCGAGACCCGCCCGAACTGACGCAGTGCGGTTCGCGCCGCCGGTTTGGCTGGTTACCTGAGCTCCACCCAGCAAGGCGTCGGCGAGCATGCGGTCCTGGCCAGCGCCAATCACCGCGACAAGCGGGTTCAGTCCCGCATTTGCGAAGGCCTGAACCGACCAGCGGATCGCCGGCAGACCAGCCACGCGTCTGAATTGCTTGGGAATCCCGTCGCCGACGCGAACCGAGCGGCCCGCCGCTACGATAATCGCCGCCGCCTTCATGGATTGAGGATTTCTCGCGACGCGTGTTGCATCGCAGCATAAAACCCCTGGCGCCTTTTTTTTGGGCGCCTTAGGGTCGGGGCATAGGGGAAGCTCATTGATGCCTGGTTTGGACCAAATCGCCGCTCAAGTCTTCACGCTCAGATGACGGAGACGACCGCCACCAAAGCCAAGACGGCCCCGCGCGCGCCCGCGCCGGACGCCGACCGTTGGCTCGAAGCCCTGCCCGCTCCCGTGCTAGGTGTAGATGCCGGCGAGCGCATCCGTTTCGTCAACGCGGCGGCGGCCGAGCTGCTGGCCGGGGTAGGGCGCGGCCTTTTGGGGCGGCGCCTGGACGAGATCTTCGGACCGGACGCGCCCTTGGTCGGCCTCGCGCGCCGCGCGCTCGCCAGCAACACCCAGATCGCAGAAGCCGATGTCGCCCTCATCGGCCCGGGTTTCGCCCTCGGGCGCGCGGCAGTTGCGGCAGCGCCCGTTGGCGACAACGGCTATATCGCGCTGGTCGTGACCCAGCCCCCGCGCCCGCGCTCTCCGGCGCACGGGGTCAATTCAGCGGCGCGCACGCTCGCGCACGAGGTGCGCAACCCCCTCGCCGGCATCCGCGCCGCCGCACAGCTCATCGCGCGCTCAGGCGATGCGGAAGCTTCCGCGCTCGCCAACCTCATCTGCGACGAAGTCGATCGCATGCGCCGGCTTACCGATCGCATCGATCCCAACGATTCGATCGCGCCGCCGCGGTTTGAGAGCTTCAACATTCACCAGGCGCTGGAGCGCGTTCGCCGCTTGATCGCATCGAGCGCGCCGCACCTCACCGTTCGCGAACGCTACGACCCAAGTTTGCCGCACGTGCGCGGCGACATGGACCAGCTGATCCAAGCCTTCCTCAACATCGCCAAGAATGCCGCTGAGGCGGTGGCGGGCCAGGGCGATGGCGAGGTTGCGCTGATCACGTCCTATCGCCCAGGGATCAAATTCCGCTCCGCCGCGAGCGGAACGCCGCGCGCGCAGCTCGAAGTGCAGATCGTCGACAATGGGCCAGGGCTTGCGCCCGCGATCGCGGATCGTCTGTTCGAAGCCTTCGCCACCACCAAAACCGGCGGCATGGGTCTCGGGCTTACAGTCGCCGCCGACATTATCGGCCGCCACGACGGGCGCATCGAGGTCGAAAGCGCGCCGGGCCACACCGCATTTCGAATCCTTCTTCCGCTTGATCCAGAGGACGCCGCGACATGAACGCCAACATCCTGCTTGCCGATGATGACGCGTCGCTGCGTTTCGTGCTGTCGCAGGCGCTGAGCAAAGAAGGCTATCAGGTCCGCGCCACCGGAAACGTCGCGACCTTGGCCAAGTGGGTGCGGGAAGGCGAGGGCGATCTCGTCGTTTCCGACGTCTATATGGGCGACGAATGCGTGTTCGACGCCCTGCCGAGCCTCCGCGCATCGCGCCCGCAATTGCCGGTTATCGTCATGAGCGCGCAATCGACCGTGACGACGGCGCTCTCCGCCGCCGGCGCGGGCGCTTATGACTACATTCCGAAGCCCTTCGATCTCGACGATCTGATCGGTGCGGTCCGCCGTGCGCTGATGCGTGGGCCAGACGCCAAGCAGCGCGCGCAAGCCAACAAGGCTGAAAAAGAGGAGCGGCTTCCGCTCATCGGGCGCTCACCGGCGATGCAAGAGGTCTATCGCATCATGGCGCGCGTGACCGGCACCGATCTCACGGTGCTGATTGAAGGCGAAAGCGGCGCCGGCAAAGAACGCGTCGCCCGCGCGATCCACGAGTTCAGCCGCCACGCGGGCGGCCCGTTCGTCACCATCAGCCTGGCTGGCGCGACCAGCACGCGGCTCGAAAGCGATTTGTTCGGCCCGCACGGCAAACTGGCCGAGGCGCAGGGCGGCACGCTTTTTCTCGAAGACGTCGATGATCTGCCAACTGAAGCGCAAACCCGCCTCGTCGGCTTGCTGCAGGCCAGCGAGCCGAGCGCGCGTCCCAATGTGCGTTTGATCGCAGCCGCGCAGCGCAGCCTCGCTGCGCTCGCGCGGCAGGGCTCGTTCCGGCAGGACTTGTTCTACCGGCTCAATGTCGTGACCATCCAGCTACCGCCGCTGCGCGAGCGGTTGGATGATGTGGGCGATCTGGCGCGCGCCTTCCTGGTGCGGGCGCGCCGCGAGGGCCTGCCCGAGAAGACGCTCGATGCGTCAGCCATCGAGCGGCTCAAGGCGCACGACTTTCCCGGCAATGTGCGCGAGCTTGAGAATCTCCTGAAGCGCGTGGTGGCGCTGAGCCCGGTGCAGGTGATCACCGCGCGCGAGATCGAGCGCGAACTCGGCGCAGCGCGCGCCGCCGCCATGGGAAGCGCGCCAGAGGAAGCGGACAATTTCGAAGAGGTGATCTCGCGCCGCCTCGCGGGCATTTTCGCCGCGGCCGGCTCGGACTTGCCGGCCCCGGGGCTTTATGACCGGGTTCTCGCGGAGGTAGAGCGGCCGCTGATCAATCACGCGCTGCAGGCGACCAAGGGCAATCAGATCCGCGCCGCGGCGGTTCTGGGCATCAATCGGAACACCTTGCGGAAGAAGATCCAGACCCTGGGCATCCGAACTGGACGCGGCGATTGACGAAACCGTGCCATGGCGCCAACACATGTTGCTCTAACGCAACAATGAGGTCCGCGCCGGCATGCCCCCACCGCTCGCGGCGAGCCAGACAATTGAGGCCTGGGTGAGTGGAGCGCGCCGTAGCCGTGGCGCGATCTGGTTCGCTATCGGCTTCGTGGCCGCCACCGCCCTGACCACGGCGGCGACCATTTCGGCTGTATCCGGCGTTGGCCTCGCGCAGCCCTTCAACCCGCTTATCGTCAGCTTCCTGAGCCTTAGCCTGGCGATCTGCGCCGTGTTGGCCTGCATCCTGGCCTTCCGCATTTATCGGATACGGCGCGCGTCCGCGGCGACGCCGACAGGCGCGCGGCTTCACCTCAAGTTCGTTTCGCTGTTTAGCGTCTCGGCGGTCGTACCTGCCATCGCCGTCGCGGCGTTCATGGGCGCTACGCTGACTCAAGGCATTGAACGCTGGTTCGGCGCGCAGGTCGGCGGCGTGGTGGAAAGCGGCGCCGCGGTCGGGCGTTACCTCGTCGACCAGATGCGCGACACCAATCGCGAAGAGGTTCGCCTGATGGCGAGCGACCTCAATCAAGCGCAAGCCGTCGCCAGCTTGCACAGCGATCCGCAAACCTATCGCCGCTTCCTCGCGCTGCAGGCTGATAACCGCTCCATGGCCGCCGCCTATGTGATCGACCACAATGGCGTGGTGCTGGCGCGCTACGAATCCACCGATGCGCCGCCGTACCAGGCGCCTTCGCCGGACGTTGTGACCGAGGCGATGCACGGCGGCATCGCGGATCGCATGTTTGAGCCGCAAAGCCTTATTCGTGCTCTGGTGCGGCTGCACGCCTATCCGAATGCCTATCTTTACGTGGTGAGGCCGATCGACCCGGCGCTGCTGCGCCGCACCCGCGCCTTCGACGATAGCGTTGCGGCCTATCGCGCCGCGGAAGGCCGACGACAGCAAATTCAGGTGCTGTTCGCCGTCTCCTATCTGGCCATCACCTTGCTGGTGCTGCTGGGCGCGGTCTGGCTCGGTCTCTCACTCGCGACGCAAATCGCTGAACCGATCGGACGCCTAGCGGTGGCGGCGCGCCGCGTCGCCGCCGGCGATCTCAAAGCGCGCGTTCCGGTTGGCATCGAAAACAATGAGGTCGATGCGCTCGCCATCGGCTTCAATCAGATGACGGCGCAGCTCGAAGCGCAGCGGCGCGATTTGGTGACCGCGCAGGAAGAGGCCGAGACCCGCTCGCGCTTCATCGAAGCCGTGCTGGGTGGTGTTAGCGCCGGCGTGATCGGGCTCGACCGCGACGGGCGCGTCAGCGCCGCCAATCATTCCGCCGCGCAATTGTTGGGGCTGGGAGACGAAGAGTTGGTCGGGCGCCGCCTTATCGATTTTTCGCCTGAGTTGGCTGAACTGCTCAATCACCCGACGCCGCATGCGGAAACGCCGCCACAGCGCGTCGATCTGGTTCGCGACGGCTTTTCCGCCAATCTCTCCGTACGCATGAGCCCCGACGCCGAGGGCGGTCTGGTGTTCACCTTTGACGACATGACCAAACTGATCGCCGCGCAGCGCCAGGAAGCCTGGAAGGACGTCGCCCGCCGCATCGCGCACGAAATCAAAAACCCGCTGACGCCCATTCAGCTTTCAGCGGAGCGGCTGCGCAAGAAATACAGCGACGAAATCACCTCCGACAAAGACACCTTCCAAAAATGCACCGAGACGATCCTGCGTCAGGTGGCCGACATCGGGCGGATGGTCGATGAGTTCTCTTCGCTCGCGCGCATGCCGACGCCGCGCATGTCGTTCGCCGATATGAGCGAAATCGCGCGTTCCGTTGTGTTCAGCCAACGCCTGGCTTTCTCCGATGTGCGCTTTGAGGCCGAAGGCGTGGATCAGCCTATCGCCCTGGTGTGCGACGAACGCCTGATCGCGCAAGCGCTCACGAATCTCGTCAAGAACGCCGCCGAAAGCGTGCAAGCGCGCCGCGCCCGCGACGGCGAGCCAAAGGACGGCTTTGTCACACTGAAGCTGCGCGACCTGGATTTCGGCGTGCAATTTGAAGTGATCGACAACGGCCTGGGTTTCCCCGCGCAGAACCGGCAGCGTTTGCTCGAACCTTACGTAACGACGCGCACAAAAGGCGCGGGGCTTGGGCTTGCGATCGTGTCGCGCGTGGTGGAAGACCACGGGGGTTTGATCGAACTCGACGACGCGCAAGGGCCAGCGCCCGGCGCAATCGTCCGTTTTGTTCTCCCCAAGCGTGGAGAAGAATCCATTGAACCCGCCGCGGAAGTCGGCGAAGGAGCGCTGTGATGGCGATGGCGTCTGACATTCTTGTGGTCGACGACGAGGCGGACATCCGCGAACTGGTTTCGGGATTCCTTCAGGACGAGGGCCATCAAATTCGAACCGCGCGCGATGGCGACGAAGCGCTCGAAGCGGTGCGCCGGCGCCGTCCGGCGCTCGTGATCCTCGACATCTGGCTCCAGGGCAGCCGCATCGATGGCTTGGAGCTGCTGACGCTGTTCAAGGAAATCGATGCGGACATGCCGGTGATCGTCATCTCCGGACACGGCACCATCGAAACCGCTGTCAGCGCCATTCGCAAAGGCGCGTATGATTTCATCGAAAAGCCTTTTACCGCCGATCGCTTGCTGGTCGTGGTGCAGCGCGCGCTCGAGGCCGCGCGTTTGAAGCGCGAGAACGCGGCGCTGCGTGCGCGCTCGTCCGTCGGCGATGACCTGATCGGCTCCTCGCCAGCCATGGCGCAATTGCGCGGCTCCATCGACCGCGTGGCGCAAACCAATTCTCGCGTGCTCATCGCCGGCCCGGCGGGCTCCGGCAAAGAACTCGTCGCGCGCCTGCTGCACGAGCGTTCGCCCCGCGCAGCTGGCCCTTTCATCGTGATCAACGCGGCCTCGATTGCGCCCGAGCGCATGGAGAGCGAAATCTTCGGCGAAGAGGGGCCCGATGGGCGCCCTAAGAAGATCGGCGTGTTCGAACAAGCACACACCGGCACCCTCTTCCTCGATGAGGTCGGCGACATGCCGCCCGAGACGCAGTCGAAGATCCTCCGCGTGCTGGTCGATCAGCGCTTCCGCCGTCTTGGCGGTTCGGCGGACGTGCAGGTGAATGTGCGCGTTGTTTCTTCCACTTCGCGCGAATTGCGCGGCGATATCGAACAGGGCCGCTTCCGCGAAGACCTATTTCATCGCCTCAACGTGGTGCCGCTGCGCGCCCCGAGCCTGGCCGAACGCCGCGAGGACATCCCCGAGCTGGCCGGCTATTTCGTCGCGCGCTTGGCCGGCATGTCGGGCGTTGCGCCCCGCGCCATCGGCGAAGACGCGCTCGCGGCGCTGCAAGCTGCGGATTGGCCTGGGAATGTGCGCCAGCTGCGCAACGTCATCGAGCGTATTCTCATTCTCGCCGGCGGCGATCCGAACACGCCGGTCACGGTGGACGCGCTACCGCCCGAAGCCTGGCCTTCCGCAGGCTTCTCCAAGCATGACGGCCTGCAAGAGGTGATCGGTCTGCCGCTTCGCGACGCGCGCGAGAAATTCGAACGCGAATATCTCAACGTTCAGATCACGCGCTTCGGCGGCAACATCTCGCGCACGGCGGCCTTCATCGGCATGGAGCGCTCAGCGCTGCACCGAAAGCTCAAGTCGCTAGGCGTCGATGCACCTGGCCGGAATGGCCACGACCAGGAATGAGCCACGTCGCCTACGTCAACGGCGCGTATCTTCCGCTTCGCCATGCCTCGGTGTCCATCGAAGATCGCGGCTTTCAATTCGCCGACGCCGCTTATGAAGTTTGGGGCGTCCGCAAGGGGCGCACGCTCGACGACGACGGCCATTTCGCGCGTCTGCGCCGAACGCTGGACGAACTCCGCATCGACTGGCCCATGTCCGATACAGCTTTGGGCCTGATCCTGCGCGAGACCATGCGGCGCAATCGAGTACGCGACGGCTATCTCTATCTTCAGATCAGCCGCGGCGCCGCGGCACGCGATCATGTGTTTCCGCCGCCTTCGACCCGGCCGACGATAGTCGTCACCGCGAAAGCGCTGAACCTGAAAATTCTCGAAGCGCGCGCTGCAAGCGGTATCGCGGTCGTGACGACGCCGGACATTCGCTGGGCGCGGTGTGATCTAAAAACGGTGGGCCTGCTGCCCAATGTTCTGGCGCGGCAGGCGGCGCGGGAGCGGGGGGCGTTCGAAGCCTGGATGGTGGATAAAGACGGGTCCGTCACCGAAGGTACGGCATCGAACGCCTGGATCGTCGATGAACAGGGCCGCTTGCGCACGCGTGCGCTCTCCAACGCCATCCTACACGGCGTTACACGCGCGTCGCTCATCCGCTTGGCGGAAGAGCGGCAAATGCCAATTTTGGAAGACGCCTTTACAGTCGAAGAGGCAAAACGCGCGCGCGAAGCATTCATGAGCTCCGCTACGAATGGCGCCATGCCGGTCATTTCCATTGACGGCGCGCCAATCGGAGATGGCAAACCCGGCCCGCTCGCGCTTGGTTTGCGTGCCGCTTATTTTGGCGCCTGATGCGACGTCCCCTTGTTCATGTTGCCGCAGGCCGCGACGCCCCCTATAGCAGCGGTTACAGCCGCGCGGTTCGTCGCGGCGCTAAAACAGGCATGAGCCAACATGGACAAGAAGCAAAACTTACAGGACACGTTCCTCAACGCAGTCCGCAAAGCCAAGACGCCGCTCACAATTTTTCTGGTCAACGGCGTGAAACTACAGGGTGTCGTCACCTGGTTCGACAATTTCTGTGTGCTCTTGCGCCGCGACGGCCAAGTGCAGCTCGTTTACAAGCACGCCATTT
>Ga0335083_10008431_pt1 | contig 12579 bp, 10 predicted proteins | sample Lox_Sample_42_FD_206716 | JGI IMG/M metagenome (GOLD analysis project Ga0335083, IMG submission 206716) | Soil microbial communities from Loxahatchee National Wildlife Refuge, Florida, United States - Lox_Sample_4.2 | ecosystem: Environmental > Terrestrial > Soil > Wetlands | place: USA... | reverse complement strand
CGATCGTTGGGCACGCGACCGGGCCCGTCTCCCGTGAGCCAGCTGTTGCCGCCGTCCGCGAACAAGACCAGGTCGGCCTCGTCGATGCCGAGGAAGCGATTCAGGTCCGGCCGGGCTTCGTCCTTGAACTGGAACCCGAGGCCCAGGCGGAAGCGCCGTCGCAATTCCGCCTGGAGCACGATGGTCCGATCGCACAGCGCGGGTTGAGCGGCATCATTCGATCCCGCGGGAGCGCAGGTGAAGGCGCGGAACGGATACCCGGCCAGCCAGTCCACACCACCCAACGACAGCCGGCGTTGCACCGGGAGCGGATCTCCCCCGGCCCAGCCCCCGGCCCAGAGCCGGAAGTTGAGCCGGAAGTCGGGAGAGAGCCGGTTGTACCGCCGAGCATCGAGGATGAGGCGTCCGAACCCGTAGTCCCGCGTCGGGATCGGAGACCGGACCTCGGGCGGGAGCGTGGCCGGGGAGACGTTGTCGCTCATGGCGTATTCGTAACCCAGGTGAACCAGCCATCCCGAAGTAGGGCGCTTCCGGTTGTTTCGCGTGTCCAGATCGAGGCCCAGGCCCAGGATCGAGTATTCGCCGTCGTCGATCAGGGGATTGGGGCGCCAGCCGTTTTCAGTGGTAAACAGTGACCACGGGTCGTTGGCCCGGAGCGTCCGCTCCTTCTGCCAGCGATAGGACAGGTCCAAGCGAAGCGGCTTGGCCAGGTAGGCGAAGGCCGATCCGGCAACTCCCTCTGCGTTGTAGTAGTCCCGGTTGTCGTTCTGACTCAGGATGGCCCACCAGCCGATTTCTTCACGCCCCTGCGTCTGTTCCTCGATGCCGTTGACCTGGCTATAGGCGCGGAGGCCGAAGCCGTACCCCGTGGGGCCCTTGAAGCCCCAGTCCATACGCACGGAATACCCGAAGGGGCGGCCCAGCGGTGCATCCCATCCCGAGGTGCGGACGATGCCGCGCAGCTCGAGGCGCGCGGCCACGGTTGGGCTCACCTTCCAGTCGAAGGCGGGGCCGAAGATGATCGGGAGACCTTCCACCCGGTTGTAGGTCGCATTGGTCGCGAGCAGCAGCGTGGTGCGAATCTTCCCGGTCTGGAAGCTGGCTTGCGCGCTGGCGAGCTCGGCCGGGGTCTTGCCCGGCTCGCGGACCGCGAGCTGGCCGTTCGACCGGCGGTAGACCGGCGCCGCATCCCAGAGGACCCGGCTGCCCGATTCCAGCTGGCTGCCCCCCTCCGTGGTGAGCCGTCCTCCGGCGACCAGCACCGGTCCGGTGATCCGGCCGGTCGAGCGAACCTTGAGATCGCCATTGATGACCGTCAGCGGTCCGTCGATTGTACCCGCGACGTCCACGGTGCCGTGATAGACCGCCACTCGCCCGGCTAGCCTGCCGTCGGCCGGGACGTTCACGTCTCCGGTCAACCGGAGGGCGGCTGAGTCGTTGTAGGCGGCCAAAATGTCGCGAAGGACATCGGGGGGAAGCCCGCCATGCTGGGCCGTGTCGGGCGCGTTGGGGTCGATCACCACCACGCTGTCCTGCGCCCGCAACGTGGTGGCGAGGGAGAGCAGGACCCCGACCGCGGCCAGGCCGAAACGAACGCCGGTTCCTCTCACGATTCGCCCACCATGCTCTTGAGCGAGAGCCGAAGTCGTTTGATCCGCCGGTAGAGGTTGGCCCGGTCGGTCCGGAGCAATCGGGCCGCTTCAGCGACATTCCCCGAGGCTTGCGCGAAGGCCCGCACGATCAGGGACCGTTCATAATCGTCGAGGGTCTGCGTCAGCGAGCGGGGGACCGGGAGTGAGAGCGGTGCCTGGGGGGACGGAACCGAGGCCGCGCGGGGCAGCGTGGCAACCACCTGGGCGGCGTCCACGGTTTCCTCCCCCGTGATCGCCAGCCGCTCGATCAGGTTGGCCAGTTCCCGGATGTTCCCCGGCCAGGGATAACCGGCCATCACGGCGAGGGCCTCTTCCGTGAACTGGGGCGGGTTGATTGGCCTGATTCGATGCGCCAGATGGGTCACCAGGTCGGGAAGATCCTCCAGCCGCTCCCGAAGCGGCGGCAGGTGGATCGGGAAGATGTGTAGCCGGAAGAAGAGGTCCTCGCGGAACCGCCCCGCGGCGACGGCCTGCTCCAGCGAATGGTTGGTGGCCGCGATGATGCGCACGTTGACCGTCACCGACCGCTCCGCACCCACTCGCTGCAACACACCGCTCTCGAGCGTCCGCAACAGCTTGGCCTGGGCTTCGAGGCCCAGGTCTCCCACCTCATCCAGAAACAGGGTCCCGCCGTCCGCCAACTCGAAGCGGCCGATCCGCCGCTCGACCGCCCCGGTAAAGGCGCCCCGTTCGTGCCCGAACATCTCGGACTCGACCAGGTCCCGTGGGATGGCGGCGCAATTGACCGTCACGAACGGGGCCGAGCGTCGCCGGCTCTCGCGATGAATCGCGGCGGCGACCAGCTCCTTCCCAGTGCCCGATTCGCCCGTGATCAGGACCCGGGTATCGGCGGGTGCCACCCGGCGGATCAGCTCCCGCACCTGGCGCATCCCCGGCCCCGACCCCACCAGCTCGTCTCGACTGTCGAGGGCGGCCCGAAGGGCCTGGTTCTGCGCCCGGGTCCGCTCGAACTTGACCGCGGCGCGGAGCGTCACCAGCACCGCCTCGGGGCTCAACGGCTTCTCCAGGAATTGAAACGCCCCCCGCTGGGTCGCCCGCACCGCGTCCGAAAGCTGGGCCTTGCCGCTCATCATGATCACCGGCGCCTGAATGCCTCGTTCGCGGAGCGTCCCCAGGACTTCGATCCCATCGGGTCCGGGCGGCATCAGCAGGTCGAGCATGACCACGTCCGGTTCGCTGCGCTCTGCGGCCAGCAACGCCGCCGGCCCCGACGCCGCTTCCACCGTCTCGAACCCCTCGGCATGGAGGAGGGCCGCCAGCATGCGGCGGATGTTGGCCTCGTCATCTACCAGGAGGACGCGCTCGGTCATGCCGGCAATCGCAGCTCGAAGGTGGCGCCGCCGCCCGGTGTCTCGGTGACCGACACGCTTCCCCCATGGGCTTCGACCGTCTGACGCACCATGGTGAGGCCCAGGCCGGTGCCTTCCGCTCGCCTGGTGAAATAGGGTTCGAAGATCCGGTCGCGCAGGTCGGGGGCGACTCCGGGACCGTGGTCCCGAATGGCCACCAGAACGCTGGAGTCCGCCTCCAGGCGCACCTCCACATCGATCGCCCCTCGCCCGCCCATCGCTTCGACCGCGTTGCGGAGCACGTTGCTCAGGGCCCGGCGGAGGGGGTCGTAGTAGCCGACCACGTGCGGGGTGTTGGGGCTGATGTCGAGGCGACAGGTGACCTCCGGAGGCACCGAGTGCCGGGCGAGCTCGGTGGCCAGCTCGCCCAGGTCCACTTCCGATGGCGGTCCCTGGGGCAAGCGACCCAATTCGGTGAACTCCTCGGCCAGCTGCTCGAGCCGGGCCGATTCGGCCCGCAGCACGTCGAGCGCCTCCTGCTGTCCCTCGCCGTTCGAGCGTCCCAGCTGAGCGATCGCCAGGCGAATCGGCGTGAGCGGATTCTTCATTTCATGCGCCACGCGCCGGGCCACCTCGCGAAAGGTCCGCAACCGCTCCGCCTCGAGCTCCCGATCGTGACCGGCCTCGATTTCGTCGGCCATCCGCCGCAGGGCGCTGCGCAGCGCCGCGAACTCCGGTGCGCCGCGTCCCGCCTCCTCGGACGGGAGTCGTTCTCCCTGACCGATCATGCCGGTCCAGCGCACCAGCTCGTCGATCGGCCGGCTCAGTTGGCGAGAGAGGTGGCCACCCAGCCGGACCGAGGCGTAGAGCACCAGCCCGCCCAGCACCAGGATGACTACCGTCAGGCCGGCATAGTAGAAGCGGCTCGACGCCTCGGCACGCTGGATCCGGCTCAGCGCCGAGTTCAACTCGCGCGTGTGCTCCCCCAGCGCCCGGCGCTCGCTGGCCGTCATCCGGGTGGTATCCAGCGTCTCGATCAGTACCCGTCCGGACGCTCCCAGCTCATCGAGCGCGGCGCGACTCTGTCCGCCGGGGCCGGTGGCCCGGACGGTCAGGGCCCACCCCAGGATCGCGATCGCGGTCGGGATGGTGCCCAACGCGATCAAGACCAGGAGGATGCGATGACGGAACGGGAAGGGCATCGCCCTCAACCTAGCGGTGGATGATCGCCTTCGCCTGCCGGCAGAGGGACGACCAGACGCAGGCTGAGCCGGCCCAGTATCCCCCCAACCACCAGGCCGAATACCGCGGCCAGCCACTCGGACCAATGCGCCAGGGGCAGTCCGGTCAGTAGCGGCACTGCCGCGAGGCAAATCATGGCGGTGGCAAACGGTATCACCGTGCTTGCGATACTGCGCTCGCTGCGGGCGCCCCAGTAGCCGAGCGGAAGCAGGAACCCGGCGACCCAGAAGGCCGTTCCCAGGTAGGCTTCTTTGCCCAGGGCGTATTCAAAGGGGAGGAGGAAGGTCCATCCCCAGCTGGGACTCATCCGGAGGTCGAGCGAGCCGGTGTGGGAGCCCGCCTGCCCGCGAATCGAAATCCGACCCTCTCCCAGGTGAGCGAAGGCACGCAGCGTATCCCCCGGTTCCGCGGGGATCAGATTGGCCAGCCGGATGGCCGGACTGTGCAGCCCGTGGTCTCTCCCGGCCAAGCGAGCCCGGAATACCAGATCGGTACCGTTCTGCCCCAGCACCAGCACCTCGGTCTGATGATTGTCGAAGATGCTGAGGATCGAGGCCAGAAATTTCGTGGGCCCATGGGTCACGGCCATCGCCCCGACCGTCACCCCGTCTTCCAACATGGATTGCCGCAGGGCTGGAGACCCCGCGATTTCATCGGAGGAGCGCAGCGCCAATCCGTTGACCGCGACTGAAAGCACGGTGCCCCGGAAGGTGTCCAGGTAGACATCCTCGGGCGCCAACTGGCTGAACCAGCGGGTGGCCGGGAAGGATGGTGAGAGGGCCCGTGCCGTTCCGCCCCAGACCGCGACACAGACCGCGGCCATGACCAGCAGGAGCTGACGCGCCACGGCGGGAACGGGAAACAGGAATCGGGGCCATCCGTCGGCGAGCAGAATTCCCAGGCCGCCACCCAGGCTGTTGGTCACCACATCGCCCAGCGACGCATCGCGTCCCACGATGAACTTCCATTGGAGGAGCTCGATGGTGATGGTCGTGACGCAGACGATCAGCTGGCCCCGAAGCCGCGACAATCCCGACCAGCGGAGTCCGAGCCCAAACGGGACGAACAGCAGCACGTTCAGGAGAACGTCGACCGTCCCGTACTCGCCGCAGCGGAGGCACCACCAGGGCGTCCTGGCGACCTCGTTCACCGCCTCGGGGTGCGGAATGAGGGTCAGGAAACCGATCAGGATCGCGCCTGACACCGTCACCCAGCGCCCAAGACCGCGCGGGGCCACACTCACCTGGTAACCGGGTTGTGGCGGCGTTCCTCACGTGCGCAGCCGGGCTCCATGATTTCGCGGCTCTCCGGGATCGCAGGGGGCATGAAGGATCTAGCTAACCCTTTACATCGCAATATACTAGCTTTCGGCGACCGGCGATCACTCCCGGGGCACAAGGGTTGCGCACGGCAGGCAGGACTCGGGAATGCGCTGGCCGCAAACTTTCCAGAAGGAATATGAGCCGAGCCGATCTAGCCGCGGTTCCGCATCTGTTCTCATTTGACTGGGACCTTCAGTCGGCGCCAGGCCGGAGAGGCTGATGAATCCTGTCGGTCAGTCGGCGGAACCTGGCGCCCCCGGTCTCTCACCAACGGTCATGGAGCGCTTGCGGGGCGAGTACGGCGCCGAGGCGGTTGAACTCCAATGCCAGGCGCTTCGCAGGCATGGTGCCGTTGTAGACGATCCTGCGTTGTGGCTGGGGGCGGCCCTCGAAGGGCAATTCAAGTTCATGCCAATCGAGGCCGTGACCGCGTGTCCATGCGGTTCCACGGCATCAGTGCTTTTGTCCCGGTTCGTTTTTTGGAATCTCCTTGGCTTGCGGCAATGCTCCGCCTGTGGCCTGCTGTTTGTATCTCCTCGCCTCACCGCGCAGGCGATGACTCAACACTTCGAGGAGCACTATCACGACCCAGCCCATCCGGAGCATTGGGGGCAGCGTCGGCTGCCCATCTTTCGGGATGTGCTGAGGATCCTGCGGCAGTTGGAGGTCCGGCGGGTCTTCGATGTGGGAGCGGCCTATGGTCACTTCCTCCACTTTCTGGACCTGCACGGACTCATGGCGGAGGGGTGTGACGTCGCGGGAGCAACGGTCCAATGGGGGCGTGACCACCTGGGCGTGCGAATCCTCCACGGGAATCTGGGCAATCTGGGACTCGACCCGGGGGCGTACGACGCGGTGGTCTCCCTCGATACCCTGTACTATGTGACAGATCCCTTGGATGAGTTGGAGCGGATGCGGCACCTGGTTCGGCCGGGGGGCCACGTGGTCTTGCGCCTCCGCAACGGGCTTTGGACCCTGAGGAAGGCGCGCAGAGAGGGGGCTAAGCCTATTGGCCGTGCGGTCTTGCCGAGCGAACATCTTTGGGCCTGGACGCCTGCAACACTTGGCGTTCTGCTCCCGAAGGTGGGTCTTGAGTTGCGGTGGGTCGAACCCGCCGCGTACTCGGCCACAATGGGAGCGGCGTTTTGGGCGATGCTCGTCGGCCTGAACCGGAGCCTGCTGCAGCTCGGGGTGCCAATCCTGACTCAAAGCTTCACTGCCATCGCCCGACGGAATGCATGAGCGCATCTGGGTAGTAAGCCGATAGCAGACCAGACTCCCGAATTCCCTGTTCAGTGACCTTCTAGGGTGCTATGAGCCGAGCCGATCCAGCCACCGTTCCACACCTGTTCAGCGTAGATGTCGAGGACTATTTCCAGGTGGTTGCGCTGGAGCCCTGGGTGTCACGGGCACAATGGGACAGCCTGCCCAGTCGGATCGAGGCGTCGCTGGATCGGATCCTCGAGCTGCTAACCAAGCATGGCACCCTCGCCACGTTCTTCACACTGGGCTGGATTGCGCAGAAGTATCCTGGCCTCGTTCGGCGGATCGTTGAAGTGGGCCATGAAGTCGCTTCGCATGGCTGGTGGCATCGGCGGATTACCACCCTTTCCCCTGACGAGTTCCGGCAAGAGGTCCGCGAGTCCAAGGCGACGCTTGAGGACGTGAGCGGCCAAAGGGTTTACGGTTATCGTGCCCCGAGCTTCTCAATCGGCCCGGGGACCGAGTGGGCCTTCGACATCCTGCTGGAGGAAGGCTACCGCTATGACTCGAGCGTGTTTCCCATTCGCCGCCCCGACTACGGTCACCCGTCTAGCGAGACGGTTCCGCATCTGATTAATCGCCCGGCCGGGGTTCTTCTGGAGCTGCCCATGGCCACGACGGCGTGGCTGGGTCTCCGGCTGCCGGCGGCTGGGGGGGGGTATCTTCGTCAGCTACCCTACGCACTCACGGAGCGGGCCTTTCGGGAACATGGGGAGCGTGGCGTGTCGGCCATGTTCTACGTGCACCCCTGGGAAGTGGATCCGGAGCAGCCCCGGATTCCCGGGCTTCCGTGGCCCACTCGGCTACGGCACTACCGCGGCCTCGAGCGGACCCTTCCACGCCTTGAGCGGCTCTTGCAGGACTTCCGGTTCACCTCGGTGGCCCGCCGGTTCGGCATCCGGTCCTCGGAAGAGCCCGACCACCCCTGGGCCGAATACCTCCCGGCATGACCCTGGCAGTTGGGCGCTTCGCGGGATCGGCGGAAGAGTGGGATGGGTTCGTCAGGGGCTGTTTCGGTTGGTCGCCCTTCCACCTGTTCGGATGGAAGCGGATCATCGAAGCCGTCCACCATCACGAGTGTGTTTACCTGGGAGTCCGGAACGCCACGGGCGCTCTGGAGGGAGTGCTACCGCTCGTCCGGGTGAACAGCGCGCTCTTCGGGCACTATCTGGTATCCATGCCGTTCGTGAACTACGGTGGTCCCCTGGGCTCGGCCGAAGCGGTGCAGGCGCTGGCGATGCACGCGGCGGAGCTGGCTCGGAAGGACGGGGCGAAGCTACTGGAGCTCAGGAGCCGTACCGAGCTCCCGATCTCCCTCCCGGTTTCGCACCGCAAGATCACCGTGGTCCTCGACCTCCCGGCCGATAGCGAGAGCCTGAGCCGGCAACTCGGCGCCAAGCTGCGGAGTCAGATCAAACGGCCTCAGAAGGAAGGGGTGACGGTTCGCTTCGGCCGCGACCAGGTCGACCCCTTTTTCGAAGTCTTTTCCCGTCACATGCGCGATCTCGGTACGCCGACTCAACCTCGCGCGCTGTTCCGTGCCATCGCCGATACCTTCCGCGAGGATGCCTGGTTTGGCTGTGCCTGGCTGGGAGCGCGGCCCATCGCGGCGGGCGCGGGATTCCGGTGGGGCAGGGAGTTCGAGATGACCTGGGCCTCCGCCCTCACGGAACATCAGCGGATCGCCCCCAACATGCTGCTCTACTGGAGCTTCCTGGAGCGCGCCACCCAGGAGGGGCTCGCGCTCTTCAACTTCGGTCGCTGCACGCCGGGCGGCGGCACCCATCGCTTCAAGCGGCAGTGGGGATCTAGGGACGAGACCCTCTGGTGGTATCAACAATCCGAACAGGTGGAAGCGGCGACTCCCTCGCCCGACGATTCGGCGTTCAGCTGGGGACCTCGGCTCTGGAAACATCTGCCGCTGCGGGTAGCCAATGCGCTGGGCCCGGCCATCGTTCGCGGGATTCCATGAGCCTCGCTCGCGAGCTGCCGGTCTATTCGCCGCTCAGTGTCGGCGCTCTGGGTTCCGGCCTGCGAGCCCTGCTTGGCGGAGGATCCGGTGCCCGAGCCCGGGTCGAGGACCTGATCCGTCGCGACTATGCACCGAGCGGACTGCTCCTGACCGATAGCGGCACCAGCGCCCTGGCCGTCGCCCTTCTGGGGGTGGCCGCGAAATCCGAGCAGAGCCCCGTCGCCCTTCCAGCCTATTGCTGTTACGACATTGCCACCGCGGCGGACACCGCGGGCCTGCCGGTGCTGCTCTACGACCTGGATCCCGCTACCCTCGGCCCCGACTGGGCCTCACTCGATCGGGCCCTGGCGCGGGGCGCTCGTGCCGTCGTGGTGGCGCATCTGTTCGGTGTGCCGGTCGATCTCGATCGCGCCCGAGAGGCCTGCACCAAGGCAAGAGCCGTACTCGTCGAGGACGCGGCCCAGGGAGCGGGAGGGCGTTGGCGGGACCGCCGGCTGGGGGCCACGGGCTCGCTCGCGATCCTGAGCTTCGGGCGCGGGAAGGGGCTCACCGGTGGAGGCGGGGGAGCCTTGCTCGCCAACGACGCGGCGGGTCTGGAGTGCCTGGCGCGGGCGGAGGAGCGGCTCGGTCCGCCGACTCCCGGTTTGACCTCGTGGCTCTCCAGCGCGGCTCAGTGGGTCCTGGCTCGTCGCGCCGTGTACGGACTCCCGGCCTCGCTGCCTTTCCTGGGATTGGGGGAGACCCGATATCGGCACCCCACTCCGCCCGGCGGCATACGGGCGGCCTGCGCCGGGATCCTGGCCTGCAGCTGGGCGCTTTCGGAACAGGAGAACCTGGCGCGGCGTGAGCGAGCCGCGCGGCTCTGTGGACGCCTCGAGGCCAGGACGGAGCTCCGGATGCCGGCCGTACCAGCTGGCGGAGACGCCGGCTTCCTCCGCCTTCCAGTGGTGATGGGTCAACGGGCGGCGAAGGAGGTCAGTGGACTGCGCGACGTGGGTGTGATGCCCGGTTATCCCAAGGCGCTCTGCGACCTCCCCGGATTCGCCGAGCGGACCATCCAGACCGGAGAAGAATTCCCTGGAGCCCGGAGTCTGGCCCGAAGTCTGTACACGCTTCCCACCCACAGTCGCCTCAGCAAAGCGTCGCTGACTCGAATCGAAACCTGGATCGAACGCTGGTCCAAGGCCGGCGCCTCAGCCGTGGTGTGACCGGAAAACAATCGGGGAGCCGTAGTGGCTCCCCGAGGGTTCACCGCTGGTGCTTCGGATGGGCTAGAAGATGGTGTAGATGAACGGCGCCAGCACCGATCCCTTGGCAAAGATCAGCAGCGCTCCCACCATGACCATGATCAGAATGATGGGCATGAGCCAGAACTTTTTTCTCACGCTCATGAACGCCCAGAGCTCCTTCATCAGGCCCGCGTTGCTCATAGAGTCAATTCCTCAGAATTGGCGTTGAAGATCGCTGCGCCGGTCGGCGCCTTCCGTCCGCGCGGCCCAGAATGTGGATCCTTGGGGTCGCACCAGGGAGTTGTGACCGAATAGCCGTCGCACCAGGCCGACCGGGGCCAGGACGATGAAGTACACCAGGCCCATGAAGATGGGCGTGGTGATCTTGGACAGGGCGTGGGCAAAGCCCATCCAGGCCCGATGCACCGGGCCGAGCATCCCCGGGATCAGCAGACCGGCGAGAAAGAGGACGCCGCCCAACGACCAGAGGACCAGCGGCGCCACGGTGTGGCCCCGCCAGTGAGAAATGCCGCCGAAGAGCAGGAAGGCGCCGCCGACCACCAGGCCGAACTTGCGGCCCTCCGCCGGGCTCAGTCGAGCTGAAACTCCTGTTTCCAATCCGAGGTCTCCTTCCAGGCCGGTTGGGCTCCCTTCTCGAGGAGGAAGGGCCCCAGCACCAGGCAGTCAATATGCGTCCGCATGAAACAACGGTAGGCATCCTCGGGCGTGCACACGATCGGCTCGCCGCGAACGTTGAACGAGGTGTTGACCACCACCGGGCATCCGGTCTGGCGGTCGAATTCCTTGATCAGGTCGTAGTAGTCCGGGTTGGTCTCCTGCTCGACCGTCTGCACCCGGGCCGAGTAGTCGATGTGGGTCACGGCCGGGATGTCGGACCGTACCACGTTGAGCTGCTCGATACCCCAAAGTCCCCGTTGCTGCCTGGTCATGGGGATCTGCCGCTCCTTCTTGACCGGAGCGACCAGCAGCATGTAGGGGGAGTCGCAGTTCATCTCGAAATAGTCCGATACCCGTTCGCGCAACACGCTGGGCGCGAAGGGCCGGAATCCTTCCCGGAACTTGATCTTGATGTTCATCTGCGCCTGCATGCGCGGACTCCGCGGGTCGCCAAGGATGCTGCGGGATCCCAGGGCGCGCGGGCCAAACTCCATCCGCCCGTTGAACCAGCCCACCACCTTCTCGTTGGCCAGGGTCTCCGCCACCTTGCGGTGGAGGGCGCTCCGCTCCATCCGGGTGTAGACGGCGCCCACCGACTTGAGGTAGCGCTCGATCTCCTCAGGAGAGAACTCGGGGCCGAGGTAGGCGCCCTTCATGGTGTCTTTGCAGTCGGCACGGATCTGACGCGGCTTCTTGCAGTGGCGGTACCAGATCAGCTGCGCCACGCCGAGGGCACCGCCGGCGTCACCCGAGGCGGGCTGGATCCAGATGTTCTTGAACGGTCCCTCGCGGAGCAGCTTGCCGTTGCCGACGCAGTTGAGGGCGACGCCGCCGGCCAGGCAGAGATTCTCCAACCCGGTCTCGCGGTGGGCCGTGCGCGCCATCCGCATCATGATCTCCTCGGTTACTTCCTGCACCGACCGGGCGAGATCCATCTCTTTCTGGGTGAGCTTGCTCTCGGGCTCACGCGGGGGGCCGCCGAACAGCTTGTCGAACGCCCCGTTGGTCATGGTCAGGCCGGAGAGGTAATTGAAGTAGGCCTGGTTGAGCGTGAAGGAGCCGTCCTCGCGGAGGTTGACCAGCTCCTTGAAGATGAGGTCCACGTACTTGGGCTCGCCGTAGGGCGCGAGTCCCATGACCTTGTACTCGCCCGAATTGACCTTGAACCCGGTGTAATAGGTAAAGGCGGAGTAGAGCAGGCCCAGTGAGTCGGGCCAGCGCAGCTCCTTGATGATCTCGATATCGTTGCCCCGGCCCACGCCGACGGTGGCGGTTGCCCATTCACCGACGCCATCCATGGTGAGGATCGCGGCGTCCTTGAACGGAGAGGGGAAGAACGCGCTCGCCGCATGCGACTCATGGTGCTCGGCGTAGAGGATCTGGCCGTCGTAGCCCAGGGCGTCCTTGAGTTGCCGATCCATGTACAGCTTGTCCTTGATCCACAGCGGCCCGGCCATCAAAAACGACTTGAAGCCCTTCGGCGCGACGCCGAGATAGGTCTCGAGGATCCGCTCGAACTTGAGCAGCGGCTTGTCGTAGAAGCCGACGTAGGCCAGGTCCTTGGCAGAAATCCCGGCTTCGCGGAGGCAGTAGGCCACGGCCTCTTTCGGGAAATCGGGATCGCCCTTCTTGCGGGTGAACCGCTCCTCCGAACCGGCGGCGATGATCTCGCCATCGCGAACGAGGCAGGCGGCACTGTCGTGATAGAAGGCGGAGATGCCCAGGATGTACGTGCTGCCCGGCCGAGATTCCAAGATCGTGCTCCTTTAGTTCGGTTCGGTCGGCGTCTTTGCGACGCGGGTCGTTCCTGTAGGATGACTGCTACAGTTGGCGCGGTCTGTCAATCAGAGCGGGGCCGCGGGAGCCTTTCGCTTCGGGTGCACCTTGATGGTCCCGGAGGCAAGCCCTTGG
>Ga0335083_10008430_pt1 | contig 12580 bp, 10 predicted proteins | sample Lox_Sample_42_FD_206716 | JGI IMG/M metagenome (GOLD analysis project Ga0335083, IMG submission 206716) | Soil microbial communities from Loxahatchee National Wildlife Refuge, Florida, United States - Lox_Sample_4.2 | ecosystem: Environmental > Terrestrial > Soil > Wetlands | place: USA... | reverse complement strand
ACAGGCGCATGCGTGAGATACAACGAGTACGATATTGCGCCGAAAAATAACGCGCAGCGGACGCCGGGAATAGACCGAAGATCGAACCTGGCCTCGCGGATTCGGGTGAGCAAAAGCCAGGTGAGGATGAAATAGCACAACCCCCACGGCAGCCACATCACGGCGGGTTGAGCCGAACGCATCAGATGGGCCGCGGTCCCGGCGCCGATGGCCGCCAGCAGCCACCGCAAATTCAATCTGGGCAGTTTCTCCCTTCGCCAGAATTCAGCCAGCATCATTCCCGAAAACCAGATGATCCAGTAGAGAGGAAAGTGCACCCCGTTCCAAGCCGCACCCTGCCACGCGATGCCGGCGGCGCCGAGGGAGACAGCCGAGACAACCGCCGCCGTGCGCACCCATCCGAATCGCCTGACGCCAAAATAAAGCAGCGGGTAAACCAAATACAGTTCCATTTCCACCGGCAGCGACCAGAGGGAGCCATTATTAAAAAGATCGCCCCGCAGCATCAGCAGGTTCCCCAGCAGCATGCCCTGGGAAAAGCCGAAGAGAGAAAGGCTGTGGTACGGCAGATAGGCGATCGCCAAACTCAGGAAAATGGCGGCAAAATACGGCGGATAAATGCGCAGAAACCGCCGGCAGTAAAAGCTGCGGACGCAAAGGCCGGCCTTATTGCCGGCATTTGGATAGTGGATACAAAATCCGCTGATCACAAAAAAAAGCATGACCAGGGAATACATCGGATCGGAGAGCTGCCCGGTCCAGGCGCCGATGCGCTGGATGACCGACGTGGGCGCGGACAGAGCCCAAAAATGATGCCATCCGATCCACAATGTATTATGCAGATGAAACAACATCACGCCCACGGCCGCAAAACCGCGCAGGAGGTCCATGGATGCCCAAAGATTTTGCTCGGGGAGCGAAGCTTGCGCCGGGGCCTCGGAATGCGGCGGAACGCGCAGGGGCTTAAGCATGGCTCAATAATGCGGCGGACGCTCGGCGGGATCGGGCGGTTCGCTTGCGGCGCCGGCAGCGGGACGTTCGCGCAGCAGTTTGAGTTCGGCGCGGAGGCGGGCAAGCTCGTCGTGGAGCGCGAGCATGACCTTGTCCTGCTCGGCGACGTGGCGCTCCAGCCAGGCGAGGCGCTCCTCGAGCTTCACCCGCCGCGGCGGAGGGCGGTCACCGCGTGCGCTGGGCATGGGGCGCGGAGGGCGCAGCCGCGGCCCGCTCCGCGCGCATTTTTTCCAGCTCCGGCAGGATCACGCGCTGGTAGCAGTCGGGGCAGACGGAATGGCTGAAGTCCGTGCCGGTGCGCTCGTTGATGTAAGCCTCGATCTGCTGCCAGTAGTTTTTGTCGTCGCGGATTTTTTTGCAGTAGGAGCAGATGGGGAGGAAGGCCTCGAGCTGGCGGACCTGCGTGGCATAACGGAGAATGCGCTCGGCGACGCGGAGCCGCATCCACAGCTCCTGCGGATCCATCGGCTTGGTGAGAAAGTCGTCCACGCCGGCCTCGGCGGCGGCGCGCTGATTCTCCTCGCTGGCGGTGTTGCCGGTGAGAAGGATGAAGTAGACGTAGTCGGCGCCGATCCGCCCGCGGACGCGGCGGCAGAGCTCGAGGCCGTCGAGGTGCGGCATGGTCCAGTCGCTGACGATGACGCGCACGCCTCCGGACTGGAGGCGGAGCCAGGCTTCCTCGCCGTCAGCCGCCTCGATGACCTCGTGGTTGAGCTTGCGGAGGAGCTGACGGAGGATTTTGCGGGCGACGGAGTCGTCCTCAACGGTGAGGATGTTCAAGTGTAAACCTTTCTTTTTGGAGAATAAGGGCTCCGGCAAGGCGGGCAAGCTCTGGTTCGAGGCGGCTGGCGAGGGCGGCGGCGCCCTTCAACTGATTGGCGCGAACGCATTCCTCGATTTCGGCGCAAAGATTTTGCAAGGCGCGCCCGCCGAAATTGGCGCAGGCGCCCTTGACGGTGTGGGCCAGCTGCGCCGCTGCGCGCACGTCGGCCGCGGCAATGGCGGCGGCGAGGTCCTTGAATCGCTTCGGCGTCTCGGCGAGGAAGAGGTCGATCAACTCGACGAGAAACTGCGGATCGGCGTCATCCTGGAGGCTTTTGAGATGGTCGAACTGCGCCAGGTCGAGCACCAGCGGGTCGGCGGGCGCGGCGGCTTCGGCCCGGGTGCCGGTCTGGGCGAGGCGGGTGCGCGCGCGCTCGAGCGCGGCCTTGAGTTCCTCAAAATGGATGGGCTTGCTGATGAATCCGTCCATGCCGACGGCGAGGCATTTTTGCCGGTCGCCCTCCATGGCGTAGGCGGTGAGCGCGATGATGGGCACGTGCCGGTCGAGATTCGGCACCCGGCCGGCCCGGATGCGCCGGGTGGCTTCGTAGCCGTCGAGCACCGGCATCTGGCAATCCATGATGACGATGTCATATTTCTGGAGGGCGAGCATCTCGAGGGCGCGCGCGCCGTTGTCGGCCACTTCGACGCGATGCCCGAGTTTTTCGAGGTGCCGCTGGGCGACCTTCTGGTTGATGACGTTGTCCTCCACCACCAGGGCGCGGAGCACCGGCGTCGGCTTGAACGGCGGCCGCGAAACCCGGCCGGCGGCCCGGGTGGCGGGCGAATGCGTCTCCAGCACGCGCGCGAGGGTTTGCTGCAATTGCCCGTGCCGGACCGGCTTGACCAGAAACGCGTCGATGCCCAGCGCCCGCAGCTCCTCCGCCTCCGCCAGCCGGCCGGCCGACGTAAGCATGACGAGCTTGATGGGACGCAGGGTCGCATCGGCGCGGATCTCCTGGGCGAGAGTGAAGCCGTCGATCCCCGGCATCTGGCGGTCGAGCAGGGCGACATGAAACGGCCGGCCGGCGCGCTCGCGGGCGCGCAGCCGGGCGAGGGCCTGCTCGGCGTCCGCCGCCGTTTCGACCGCGATGTTCGCCTGGGTGAGCTGGGCGGCGACGATGCCGCGGCTGGTGGGATTGTCATCGACAACGAGAGCGGCGATGTCGGCCGGGATTTTCGCCCGCATGGCCGGCACGTCGAGCAGGAGTTTGGGCAGCGAGAGCTCGAACCAGAAGGTCGAGCCGCGGCCGGGATCGCTTTCCAGTCCCATGCGGCCGCCCATCAATTCGATCAGCTGCCGGGCAATGGCCAGGCCGAGTCCGGTCCCGCCGTAATGCCGGGTGGTGGAACCGTCGGCCTGCACAAACGGCTGGAAAAGGTGGCGCTGCGCCTCGGGCGTGATGCCGATGCCGGTGTCGCGCACCTCCACGCGAAAAGCCAGCATCGTGTCGGTTTCGTCCAGACACGTCACGCGCAGGAAAACTTCGCCACCCTCGGTGAACTTGATGGCGTTGCCGAGCAGGTTGGAGACCACCTGGCGGAGGAGGCCGGGATCGCCGCAGAGCAACACGGCCGGGCCGGCGGCAAATTCGCACGCGAGCTCGAGGCCCTTATCCTCGGCGCGCTCGCTGAAAAGCGCCAGCGTGTCCTCGACCAGCGCGCGCAGGTCGAATTCGATTGCTTCGACCTGGAGCTTGCCCGCCTCGATCTTGGAAAAATCGAGAATGTCGTTGACCACCCCGAGGAGGGCGTCGGCGCTTTTCTGGATGATTTCCGCCAACTCCCGCTGCTCGTGCGTCAGCGCGGTGTCGAGGAGGAGGCCGGACATGCCGATGATGCCATTCATCGGCGTGCGGATTTCATGGCTGATGTTGGCCAGGAATTGCGATTTGAGAAAGGAAGCGTGAATCGTCTCATCGCGCACGTGGGTCGGCCCCTCCTCGTAATGCTTGCGCTCGGTGAGATCGGTCAGTACGCCGACATAACCGACAAAGGTGCCGTTGGGCAGGTAGCGCGGCACGCCGACGTCGAGCATCCAGCGGTATTCGCCGTCGTGGCGGCGGAAGCGGTATTCCATTTCCTGTTTGCTGCGCTGGTGCAGGGCGTTGGTGAAATAGGCCTGCGCCCGCTCGCGATCCTCGGGATGCACGTCCTCCAGCCAGCCCGCACCGCACTCCTCGGCAAAACTGCGGCCGGTGAAATCGAGCCAGGCTTGGTTGACGAAGGTGCCGCCGCCCTCGGCGTCGGTCACGTAGATGAGCGCCGGCGCGGCGTTCGCCACCAGGCGGAAACGCTCTTCGCTCTCGCCCAGCGCCTCTTTCAGGCGCCGGCGTTCGAGCGCACAGCGGATGGCGCGATCGAGCAACGGACCGTCCAGCCCGCTTTTCACCAGGCAATCCGCCGCTCCTGTGCGCAGGAGCAGCTCGTCGAAATCGCGGTCGGCCCGCATTGTGAGAAAAATAAACGCCGCCCGGCTGCCGCGGGCCTGCGCCTGCTGGAGGACATCGAGACCGGACATGCGGCCGAGTTCCTGGTTGAGGAGCACGACGTCGTGCCGGTTCTCGGCGAGGCGCCGCAAACCTTCGTCGCCTCCGCCCGCCCAGTCGATCTGATAAGACGGCCGGACGGTCCCGGCGAGCAGCGCGCGCATGGCGAGACAGCCGCGTTCGTCGTCGTCCACCAACAGCACACGAATGGGCGCGGTGGCTGCCATGATCACCGTTCAGTGGCCAGGAGGCGGCTCGGCCCGAGTGCGCCGGGATTTGGCCGCGAGCCCGATGCCGGGGCCCGCAGAAATTACTGGTTCAAAAAAACGCCACCCGTGGCGGCCCGCGCGGCTCAAGCGCACAAGCGAACGACCAGCCGGGATATTCTCCATGAGAGGGGGTCGAAGCTGGGAGGAACTCATGGCGGCAAAAGCAAGCGTTACAAAGTAGGCCGTTTGCCACCGATTCTTCAAGAGCGGGCTGGAAGCCGGTCTGGCGCATTTTCGTAAAATTATTATTAATTTCCGTCCGTTTTTGGAAATGGCGGTGGAGATCAATTGAACCTCCGGCGAGCGGCGGGCCGCGACTTAAGCCAGCAATGCGCGTAGAGCGGCCGCATCGTGCACCGGCGCTTGACAGGTGAAATTTTCACAAACATAGGCCGTGGGCCGGTCGTCGAGGGCACGCATGGCCGCGATTTCCGGCGCGCGCGCCGCCAGCCAGGCCCGGCCTTCGCCGCCATCCGCGCACAATAGCACCCGCCGCGCGCCCGACCGCTCATGCAGCACGGCGGTGAGCGCGCGGAAGTCGGCGGCCGCCGGATCGCCGGCCATGACGACTTGTCGCGGCGGTTCGAGCGCGAGCTCCACTGCGCACAGCATTTGCGGCAATGCCTGCGGCAGGTCCAGCCATTGCCCGCGAAACGCCTCCAGCGTGCGCTGCGCCCGCCCGCGGAATTCGTCGCGGTGCAACATGGCGGCGAGCCGCAGCAGATTCGACGCCGCCACGCTGCTCGGCGCGGGTTCGGCGCCGTCGTAATCCTCCTTCAGCCGCAGCACCAGGCTGGGATCGTCGGCGCGCGAATCGAAATAACCGCCACGCTCCGCATCGAAAAACAGTTCATCCATCTTGCCCTGGAGCTGTTCGGCCCATTGCAGCCACCGGATGTCGAACGACGCCTCGTAGAGGTCGAGCAACCCCTGCACGAGAAAAGCATAGTCCTCGGCGAAACCCTCGGCCGCGCCGCGGCCCTCGCGCCAGGCGCGAAAGAGCACGCCGCGCGTTGCGTCGAACAGCTCACGCCGCAAAAACTCCGCCGTGCGGGCCGCGGCGGCGGACAAGGCCTCCTCGCCGAGCACCTGCGCGCCCTTCGCCAGGGCGGAGATCATCAGGCCGTTCCACGCCGTGATGATCTTGTCGTCGAGATGCGGACGCGGTCGGCGGGCGCGGGCCGTGCGCAGGCGCGCCAGCGCCCCGACCAGCTTTGCATTGGCCGCCTCGGGCGAGAGGCCGAACTGCTGCGCGCTCGCGGCCAGCGGCTGCCGCTGCGCGAGAAGATTTTTCCCCGAGAATTCGCCCTGCGGGTCGCTTTCCGGCGGCACATTGCCCGCCTCCCGCACACCGAAATGCGCGGCGACGAGCCGGTGGTCCGCACTGAGCGCGGCGCGCAGTTCGTCCGCGCTCCAGAGATAAAACGCGCCTTCCGCGTGCTCCGTGCCATCCGCCTCCGTGGCACTGTCCGCGTCCTCGGCGGAGAAGAATCCGCCCGCGGGATGGGCAAGGTCGCGGCGGACGTAATCGAAGATGTCGCGCGCGGCCCAGGCATGGCGCGCATCGCCGGTGGCCTGAAAGGCCTCGAGAAAATTGACCGCGATCTGGGCCTGGTCGTAGAGCATTTTTTCGAAATGCGGCACGAACCAGCGCGCGTCCACGGCATAGCGATGATAGCCGCCGCCCACGTGGTCGTGCAGGCCGCCCTGCGCCATTTTTTGCAGGGTGAACGCGGCCATGTGCCGGGCGGCGCGGCCGGCCTCCGAGTCGGCGCCTTGCAGCACGGCGCAGCGAAAAAGAAAATTCAGCACGCAGGCGCGGGGAAATTTCGGCGCGCCGCCGAAACCGCCTTCGCGCGGATCGAAGGTTTCATCGAAATACTGCAAGGCGCGCCCGAAAGCCTCGCCCGCGGCCTCGTCGAGCAACATCGCGGCGGGCGGCGCGGCGGCGCGCTCCGCCCGGGCCCGCATCACGTCCACGGCGCGCGCGCCTTCCGCGGTGATTTTGTCGCGCTCCTGTTCCCAGCCTTGCGTCAACACGCGCAGCACGCTGGCAAAGGCGGGCCGGCCGGGGCGGTCCTCGGGCGGAAAATACGTACCGCCGTAAAACGGTTTCAGCTCCGGCGTGAGCCACGCGCTGAGCGGCCAGCCGCCGTGTCCCGTCAGCCCCTGCACGTAGGTCATGTAAACGCGGTCCACATCGGGGCGTTCTTCGCGGTCGACCTTGATGGCCACGAAATGCGTGTTGAGCAGTGCGGCGGTTTCGGCGTCGGCAAACGACTCGCGGGCCATCACGTGGCACCAATGGCAGGTCGAATAGCCAATGCTGAGAAAGATCGGTTTCTGCTCCGCCCGCGCTTTCGCGAAGGCCTCCTCGCCCCAGGGAAACCAGTCCACCGGGTTGTCGGCGTGCTGCCGCAGGTAGGGTGATTTTTCGCGGGCGAGGCGGTTGGGCATGGCCCACACGCTCACGCAAAGGTGCGAAGATGCAAAAAATATTTCCGCGCACGACCGCGACCGTCACCGCCTCCCGGGACGGCGCGGAAAACCGTGCGCAGCGGTCTTATTCGGCCTTTTTGCCGTTGAAGACGGCCTTGGCGACTTCGAAGGGCGCGCGGGTGATCGATTTGACGGCCGCGACGCTGACCGCGACCGATGACGGTTCCGGCGGCTCCGGCGGCGGCAGGGCGTTGCGCTCCTCGATCTTCGCCAGCTGCTCCTTGAGCTTTTCCTCGCGGCGGCGGAGTTGGGCCTCGCGCTCGGCAAAGACGAGCTTTTCATCGCGAAAATTTGCGCGCTCGGCCTCGAGCAGCTCGGTCGCCCGCTGGAGTTTTTGCCACGCTTCCTTGAGCGCGGGATCGTCGGTGAAGGGCGAGCGGGAGGACGTGCCGCGGGCACTGAACCAGAGGACACGGTCGGCCTCCAGCTGCGCCTGCACCTGGCGGAGACGGGCCTCGTAGTCGTGCAGGTTTTTTTCCTGCTCGCGGAGCAAATCGAGATCATCGTGCCAGCGCCGGCGTTCCCGCGCCAGCTTCGTGGCCTCGTGCTGCAGGCGCGCGGCCTCTTCGTTGAGGCGGTCTTCCTGCTGCTGCTGCTGGGCGCGCCGGGCCTCGCATTCGGCTTTTTCCTTGGCGATCTCGTCGTTGGACTTGGCTTGGACGCTGCGGCGCTCTTCCTCCAGGGCGGTGCGCTCGCGGGCGATCTCGGCGCGGGTCTCGGCCAGCTGGCGGGCCTTCGCGTCAATCGCGGCCTGGGCCGCGGCGGCGATTTCCAGCTGGCTGTGCAGCTCGGCCGATTCCACCTCGAGGCGGCTGGCATCCGCAATCTGCGAGAGCAGTGTCTTCAGCTCGGCTTCGAGCGCGGCTTTTTCCGCCTCGAGTCGCGCATTCTTGCCTTCCAGGGCGGCGCGATCCTTGGCGCCGCGCAGCAATTCGCCCGAGAGGTCGCTGCTGGAGGGCTGGTCCGACGCGGAAGAAGCCGTGGTGGGGCCGGGGCCGGAGATGCGTTCCAGCGCAATCTCCACCTCCGCCAGCTCGGCCGCCGTGACGCCTTCGTTGTCGGCGGGCGGAGTCGCTTCGGGATTGAGCAGCGTGGCCACCCGGCGGGCAACGGAGGCGAGGTCGTTTTGCGCCATGACGTCCGTCACGCCGACGCGAATGCCTTTGACGATGATCGAAAGCTCGAATTGCTGGACAAAGAGAACCACTGGAAGCGTGGGCTGGATTTTCTTCAGCGTGCCCACGAAGGAAAAATCCCGGGTGCCGGAGATCTCGTAGTCGACCAGGGCCAGATCGAACCATTCGTTGCGCGCCGATTCGAGGGCGGCGTCGGCCGTCCCAAAGGCGCGCAGATCGTATCCGGCGTCGGCGAGGAACAGCACCAGTCGGCGGCGGATTTTTTGATCAGCGTGCGCGATGAGAAGTTTTTTCACGACATTCATGGCAATCTTGTTTCGGAAGGGGAATTTTGATTGCCGCCAAAATAGACGCCCCCGCCGTATTTTCGCCACGGCGAATCGCTGATTATCCGAGGATTTACCCCTTGTTTACGGCGCGGCTCATCCGTCAATTTTTTTTCAAATTCACGGCCGGGGCGGCCCCATGGTTCGAATTTTGAACGCCGTGAAAAATTTCGCGCGCGGGCGGCAACGCGGCTTCAGACACGGAAAATCACTTCCTCGCGGTTGAACATGCGCACGCACAAAGCGAGGGCGACGCCGGCATACACGCAGGTCGACGCGAAGATCAGGGCGATGTAGTGCCAGTGCCATACGCCCGACATCATTTCCCTGCACACGAGCGAGAGGTTGAGCAAAGGCACCAGCGCGAGGCGGGCGTCGAGCTCGATGCCCGGGAGAATGCCGATGACCGCGGGCAGGATGACGAGAAAGACCAGCGGTGTGACGTAACTCTGCGCCTCCTTCGCGCTCTTGGCAAAAAGCGAGATCGTCAGGAGCAGCGCCGAAAACAGCACCGCGGCCGGCAGCACCATCGCCAGCACGCCGAAAATTCCCAGCGGATCGATCGTCGGCAGCGTGGCCCGGGCGGCTTGCGCCTTGGCCGCCGCCGCGATGGCCGGCGCGCCGCGGCCCATCGCCACCCCGGTCACAATGAATGTTGCCGCCATGGACATGAGTGAGAAGACCATCGCGCACAGCGAACTGGTCAGCACCATGAAAAACTTTCCCAGCACGATCTCGACGCGTCCGACCTGGCTGCAGAGCAGCGTCTCCATCGTGCCGCGCTCCTTCTCGCCCGCGGTGAGGTCGATCGCCGGATAGATCGCGCCGGTGAAGCAAAGCAGGATGATGAGATAGGGGACGAAGCCGCCGAATTCGTTGCCGCCGACTTTTTCCGGAGGCGCGACGTTTTCCCGCCCCACGGTGAAAGGTTTCACCAGCGAGGCCGGCAGTCCGTGCGCGGCGAGCGAGGCCGCGACCGTCCGGTCCCGCAGATCGTTGAAAAACCGCTCGAGGTTGCCCGCGGCGAAACCCGATTTCAGCTCGCCTTCATAATAATAGAGGGTGACCTGCTGGACGGCGCCGGATTTCAGGCCGGCTTCGAAGCCGTCGGGCAGGCGTATCGCGGCGCGGACTTTTTTGTCGGAAATGAGCTGCTGATAGTCGTCGCTGGCCGGAACAATCTTGAATTTTGGCGATTGTTTGAGCGCGGCCACGATTGCGGGCGAATCGCCGCCGCCGAGAAGCATGACCTTCGGCGTCTCCTCGCGGGCCCTGGTCACGGCGCTCATGCTGATCCGGCCGATGCTCAACGTCAGCGCCGGCACGAGAAACATGGGAACGACGAACATGGACATCAGGGTACGGCGGTCGCGCAACGAATCGCGCAGCTCCTTGCCATAGACGGTCATGATGTGGCGGAAGATCATGGCAGATTTTCGGCGCCCACCGCCTGGATGAAGATCTCCTCCATGTCCTGCCCGCCGAAGCGGTCGCGCAAGCCGGACCAGCTGCCCTCGGCCCGGAGGCGGCCGTCGTGGATGATGCCGATGATGTCGCAGAGTTTTTCGACCTCGCTCATGATGTGCGTCGAATAGATGACGGTTTTGCCGCGGCCCCGGCACTCACGCACGAAGCGCAAAATCGCCCGCGCGGCCATGACGTCGAGGCCCAGCGTGGGCTCGTCGAGGATGAGGACGGCCGGGTCGTGCACGAGGGTGCGGGCGATGGATGCCTTTTGTTTCATGCCGGTGGAGATTTTTTCCACGCGGCGGTCGAGGAACTCGTGCATCTCGAGCTCGTCGGCCAGCCGGCGCGTGCGCGCCCGGATCGTGGCATCGTCGAGACCGTTGAGCCGGCCGAAATAAGCGATGGTCTCGCGCGCGGTCAGCCGGCCGTAAAGCGCCGTGCTGGCAGCGAGAAAGCCGACGCTTGCCCGCACTCGCTGCGGTTCGCGCCCGATATCGAAGCCGGCCACCCGGGCGCTGCCGCTGGTCGGCTGCAGCAAGGTGGCGAGCAGGCGCAGCAGGGTGGTCTTGCCCGCGCCGTTGACGCCGAGCAGGCCGTAAATCTGACCCGGCGCAACCCGGAGTGACACTTCATCCACGGCCCGAATCGCGCCGCGTTTCTTGTCCGAGAAAATTTTGGTCAGGGCCTGGACCTCGATCACGATCGCTCATCGTAGGCCCGAGGGCCGGAAACGGAAGTGCATTTCTCGGCCGGCCACCGACCACATCTTGTGCGGTATACCGCAAGATCCCGGGGCGCGATCCTCTGCCTCGTGCGCGGCGCTCATCAACCGCGACGCCGGCCGTTTGCCCGGGCCGGCGGGCCGATCGCCCGCCCGCGCTCAAGCCGCCATGCCGGCCGCTGCGGAACTGAACGAGAAGCCGGCGGCTTCTTCCTGGATTTGGGCGGCAATCTCACGGGCCGCTTCGCTTTCCACGCAAGTCGGCTGGCCCAGGTGCAGCCGCAGGCCTTCGGCCAGGGAGATGAACAGTTCCGCCTCCGGCGACTGCCTCACGATGGCCAGGACCTGCTCGGCTTCGCCCAATGCCGCGAGGCGGATGGAAAAATGCTCCACCAAACGGGAGCAATCACGACAGATCCGAGCATCAGCAAAAAAGGACTTCAATTCACCGAGATAATTTTCATTGGTCGCATTCATGGTAGGAGATCGTTATGGTTTTATATATTTTTTAGATGAGCACCGACAGCGGCATGTTTATGCGACAAGATCGGCACGTTATCCAGAATTTACACATCTTTAGCCGGCTTTTGGGCGTATCTTGTTCCGGAAATAGGGGCTATAACACACCCTACCCGCCATTGAATAAAAATAACACCCCACCCTCGCCGTGGTCGGGGCCGGCAACGAGAACCGCCGGCCGCAATCGCGGCCGGCGATATTTTGCGCCGCTTTGGAGGCGGCCACTTTCTCTCTCACGCGGCGGGTGCAGCCGCGCGAATGAACCCATATTCGATATTGGCTTCCGGCTCCGGCTCGCCCGTGGCCTGCTCGACGGCGTCATCCGCCGGCACGGCCTCCAGCTCCCTCGACAAGACGTCCTGATCGGAGGCGAATTCCGTCACCGCCCGCTGGATTTGGGCGGCAATGTCGCCCGCTTCGCCCGCGGTATCGCTCACCGGCCAGCCCAGATAGAGGCGCAGGCCGTCGGCCAGCGATGCGAACAATTCCGGCTCCGGCGAACGCTCGATGATGGACAGCACCTCGGAGGCACGGCCCAGCGCCGCCAGGCGGATGGAAAAATGCGCCAGGAGCCGCTGGCAATCGCGGCAAGCTTGGCCATCAGCAAAGAACGTTTCTAACTCGGCAAGGTAGTGTTCGCGGGTCGCATTCATGGCAGATGTGTTTGTAAGTTATATGTGAAGTCGATGTGCCTCTATAACGGCAGATTATGCAGAATTGATAAAGTATATAACAAATGACTTGCCTCAATTTACACCCCTTTAGCTTATATTATAGGGGACTGTCCTTTCTATATAGGCGGTATACCGGCTATCGGATAGGGAATATATCCCAGGCATGACCGTTATGTTGTTTGTGAATGAACGAATGTGGTGCAGGAAGAGCCGCTCCACGGCTTTCACCAGCCGAAAATATTCCGGCGGCTTTTGTGTCATGAGCGGGAGATTCACCCTCCCGCGGCAAGGCCGAGAAAAGCCTGCAATGATGCAAATCATCGGCATCTCGGGAAATTTTTCTGGGATGATCTCCCTACCGGCCATTTTTTATTCCGCTGACACACCGCGGCTTCGTATTTCGACAAAAAAACTCGCTCGATCCGCAGACCGAGCGAGACGCATGTTTGCGAAGGACGAAACCGGTTATTGGTCGGCGGCGAGCAGGCCCGGCGATGTGACGGCCGGCATAGGCGCCACCGCGCCGCCCACGGCGCTTTCGGCACAGGCCTGCGCATAATCGGCCATCCCGGCGGGCTGGTACACGGGATTGATCGACACGGCGGTGTCGGCTACGAACGTGGCCGGAGCCTTGGCCTGGGTGCGGG
>Ga0335083_10008429_pt1 | contig 12580 bp, 10 predicted proteins | sample Lox_Sample_42_FD_206716 | JGI IMG/M metagenome (GOLD analysis project Ga0335083, IMG submission 206716) | Soil microbial communities from Loxahatchee National Wildlife Refuge, Florida, United States - Lox_Sample_4.2 | ecosystem: Environmental > Terrestrial > Soil > Wetlands | place: USA... | reverse complement strand
ACGCCGAGCTTCTCGAGCGCCTCGCGGTAGTAGAGGTTGTAGGCCGCGTAGCCGACGACGCCGACCTCGCCGACCGGATCGAGGTAGAACTCGTCCGCCTGCGCGAGCAGGTAGTACTGCTCCTGGGTCGTGTAGTGCGCGTAGGCGAGCACCTTCTTGCCGGCCGCCTTGAACTCCTGGATGGCCGCCGCGACGGCGCGCAGTTTCGTGAGGCCGGCGCCGCTCATGTCCTCGGCATCGAGCACGAGCACGCGGATGCGGTCGTCCTTGGCGGCGGCGCGGATCGATTCGGTGAGGTCGCGGACCAGCGTCTCGGGCTCGCGGTCGCGCGTGAGCGCGCTGAGCGAGCGGTCCCAGGGGCTGCCGGTCAGCTGCTCGACCAGCCGGCCGTGCGGCTGGATCAGGAGCGCGGCCTTGGCCGGGATCGCCGGCACCGTCGGTCGCGAGGCGACGAGCAGGACGCCGAAGATCGCGAGCAGCACGATCAGGTGCAGCACCTTGCGCAGCCCGTCGAGGAAGCGCCAGAGGTACCGGAAGAGCCGACCGAGGAACGCCATGGGATCTCCGCTGTGCCGCGACCCGGGGACCCCGGGGCTCGCTTTAGTCTATCGGGAGGGCTTTCGGCTTGCAGCGCGCGCGGGCCGGCGGATTCGGCGGCCACCGATGCGACGAAGGCCGGCCGCGACGCGGCCGGCCCCCGTTCGGGTCCGGGCGGGACGGGTCGCGCCAAAGGCGCGACCCGCGCGCGGTCAGACCTTCTCTTCGATGCGGGCGGACTTGCCCGAGCGATCGCGCAGGTAGTAGAGCTTCGCGCGGCGGACGTTGCCGCGGCGCTTGACCGTGATGCTGCCGAGCGCCGGGCTGAAGGTCTGGAACACCCGCTCCACGCCCTCGCCGTGCGAGATCTTGCGCACGGTGAAGGAGGAGTTGACGCCGCGGTTGCTGCGCGCGATGACGACGCCCTCGTAGGCCTGCACGCGCTCGCGGTCGCCTTCCTTGACCTTGACCTCGACGACCAGGGTGTCGCCCGGGCCGAAGTCGGGAATCTTCCGCCCCATCTGGCGCTTCTCGATCTCGGCGATGATCTTGTTCATGTCTTGCGTTCCTCTCGATACTCGTCGAGGAGCCTCTGCTCCTCGATCGTCAATTCCCGCCCGGCCATCAGGTCGGGTCGCCGCTCGGCCGTGCGGCCGAGTGCCTGTTTCAGCCGCCAGCGGCGAATCGCCGCGTGGTTGCCACTCATCAAAACCCCGGGCACCTCGCGCCCGCGCCACGTCTCGGGCCGCGTGTAGTGCGGCCAGTCGAGGAGCGAGCCCTGGGCGCCCGCGCCGAAGGACTCCTGCTCGGCGGACTCAAGGGCGCCCAGCACCCCCGGCATCAGCCTGACCGTCGCGTCGATGACCACGAGCGCCGCGAGCTCCCCGCCCGACAGCACGTAGTCGCCGATCGACAGTTCCTCGTCGATCACCTCGTCCAGCACCCGCTCATCGACGCCCTCGTAGCGCCCGGCCAGCAGCAGGAACCCCGGCAGCGTCGCCAGCCGTCGCGCCGTCGCCTGATCGAACCGCCGGCCCTGCGCCGACAGGTAGATCCGCGGGCTCCCGGCCGGCAGCCGCGCCGCCGCCCGCTCGATCGCGGTCGCGAGCGGCTCGACCTTGAGCACCATGCCGGGACCGCCGCCGTAGCTGCGATCGTCGACCGTGCCGTGCACGTCCGTCGTGAGCGCGCGCGGATCCTCGGTGCCGACGCGGACGAGGCCCCGCTCGAGCGCCCGTCCGACGACGCCCATCGCGAGGGCCGCCTGGACCCGTTCCGCGAACAGCGTCACCACCTCGATCGACAGCCGCGGCCCGGCCGCGTCCATCCCGCTAAACCTCCGGATCCCAGTCGACGACGATGCGCTTCGCCGCGAGGTCGACTTCCTTGAGGTGCCGGGGCGCCAGTGGCACCCAGTGCTCGTCGTCACCCGACAGCCCACGAGGTCATCCCAGTAATACTCGCCCGGCTTCGGCGCGGGCAGGTCCGCGCGCCTTAAGCCCACGTCCCTCGAACTGAACTGCCGGGCGGCCTCGGGGCTCAGGACCCCCTCAAGGGCCACCACGAGGTCGCGGCCCGCGCCGTGCGTGCGTCCGTCCACCACCTTGACCGGCTGCCACCCGCCGCCCGGGCGCGCGAGCTGCCACACCGGGTAGTCGAGGATGGCGGCGGGCGGATCCGTGTACGAATGAACCTTGAGCCAGCCCTTGACGCCCCACGGGGCGGCGAGCCGCCCGAGGACCACCATCCGCTCACCGGCGGTCGGTGCTCCCGCGGCGTCCGTCATGCGCCGCTCCTCCCATCCCTCAGGCCGCGGCGGCCGTGCCGGAGGTCTTCCGGAACTGCTCGAGGAGCGCGGCGACGCGCTCCGAAGCGGTCGCGCCCTTCTTGAGCCAGGCGTCGATCTTGGCGATGTCGAGGCGCAGCTTCGTTTCCTTGCCGCGCGCGACCGGGTTGAAGAGTCCGACCAGGTCCAGGGTCGTGCCACCCTGGCGCTTGCGGCTGTCTGTGACGACGACGTGGTAGAAGGGCTCCTTCTTTCCGCCGCGCCGCGTCAGGCGAATCGTGACCATCGGAACGAGATCCTCGGTGTGCTTTAAGACCGGCAAACGGGTCGGACCCGCCGCCAAAGAGCCGCGCATTCTACTCAAATCAAGGGATTGCCGCTAGGGGCCGAAACCCGGCGGCAGGCGGCCTCCCAGGGAGCGCATGAGCCCCCGGACCCCGCCCTTCGAGAACTGCTTCATGACCTTCTGCATCTGCATGAACTGCTTGAGCAGGCGGTTGACGTCCTGGACCTGGACCCCGGAGCCGTTGGCGATCCGGCGCTTGCGGGAGCCGTCGATGACGTCCGGCCGGCGCCGTTCCTTGGGGGTCATCGAGTTGATGATCGCGATCTGGCGCTTGACCTGGCGGGGCTCGAACTGCCCCTGGGCCCGGGAGGCGGCGTTCGAGAGCTGGGCCGGCATCTTGTCCATCAGGGAGTCGAGGCCGCCCATCTTCTCGAGCTGCAGCATCTGCTCGCGCAAGTCATTGAGATCGAAGCCCTTGCCCTTGGCGAGCTTCTTCGCGAGCGCGTCCGCCTGCTCGCGGTCGACGTCGCGCTGCACCTGCTCGACCAGCGAGAGCACGTCGCCCATGCCGAGGATCCGCGAGGCGACCCGCTCGGGGTGGAAGAGCTCGAGCGCCTCGACCTTCTCGCCGACGCCGACGTAGAGGATGGGCTTGCCGGTGACCTGGCGCACCGAGAGCGCGGCGCCGCCGCGCGCATCGCCGTCCGCCTTGGTCAGGATCGAGCCCGAGAGGTCGAGCGCCTCGTTGAAGGCGCGGGCCGCGTTGACCGCGTCCTGGCCGGCCATGCCGTCGACGACGAAGAGCCGCTGGTGGGGCGTGATCGCGGCATCGATCGCTCGCACCTCGGCCATCATCTCGCCGTCGACGTGCAGCCGGCCGGCGGTGTCGACGATGAGGACGTCGTAGACGCCGCGCCGCGCCTCGGCGAGCGCGCGCGTCGCGATCGCGACCGGCGCCTCGCCCGAAGCGACCGGCACGAACCCGGCGCCCACCTGCGCCGCGAGGCGCTCGAGCTGGGTGATCGCGGCCGGACGGTAAATGTCCGTGCTGACGAGCAGCACGCGCTTCTTCTGCTCGCCCATCAACACGCGCGCGAGCTTGGCGGCCGTGGTCGTCTTGCCCGCGCCCTGGAGCCCTGCGAGCAGCACGACCACCGGCGGCTCGGCGCGCAGGTTGAGCCCCGCGCCCGGCGCGCCCATCACGGCGACCAGCTCATCGTGCAGGATCTTGATGAACACCTGGCCCGGGGTCAGGCTCTTCTGGACCTCGGCGCCGAGCGCCCGGCCCTTGACGGCCTCGACGAAGCTCTTGACGACGGGCACCGCGACGTCGGCCTCGATCAGCGCCATGCGCACCTGGCGGAGCGTGTCGGCGACGTTCTCCTCGGTCAGGCGCCCGCGGCCGCGCAGCGTCTCGACGGCAGCGGTGAGGCGCTGCGTCAGTTTGTCGAACATCGGGGGGTCTCCTTCGGTGCGCGCATTATAGGGTTTAAGGGCGCGCCGCGCGCTTCCCGCGCCTGCCCCGGTGTGCAATGATTTCCGGGCTTTGACGACCCTCCACATCGCCGCCTCCTTCGCGCCGCTCGCGCTCTACGTGCTCGCGAGCGTCTTGCTCGTGCGGGACGTCCGCGCGCACGCCGCCGCCCCCCCGGTCGGCGCGACCGCCGCCGCGCTCGCCGCCGCGGCGCTCCATGCCTGGCGCCTGTTCGGCTCGATCGACTCGCCGCACGGCGTCGCGATCGCGATCACCGACTCCGCCTCGCTGGTCGGCTGGGTGGTCGGCGCGACGACCGCGCTCGCGATGGGGTTCCTCGCGCTCGGCGCGCTGCCGGCGGTGCTGCTCGTGATCGCCGGGCTGCTCGCGACGCTGACCGGCGTGCTCTCGGGCTTCAACGAGATCGACACGCCGCACTGGGAGGTGACCGCGCACATCGCGCTCGCCGCCCTCGCCGCCGGCTGGCTCACGATCGCGGTCGCGGTGGTGTCGCTGCTCGCGATGCAGGAGCGGCGCGTGCGTGCACGCCGCCCGCTCGGCGCGCTCGCGCTCCTGCCGCCGATGGAGACGATGGAGCAGACGCTGTTCCGCGCGCTCGGCGGCGGCTTCGTGGTGCTGACGCTGGCGCTCGTCACGGGCTTCTTCTTCGTGCACGACGTGATCGCGCAGCACCTCCTCCACAAGATCACCTTCGCGGTGATCGCGTGGGTGGTGTTCGGCATCCTGCTGTTCGGGCGCGTGCGCCAGGGCTGGCGCGGCCGCACGGCGCTGCGCTGGACGCTGACCGGCTTCGTGTTCCTCGCGCTCGCCTACTTCGGCGCGAAGTTCGTGCTCGAAAACCTGCTCGGCCGTCACTGGGGCTGAATGCACCACTTCCCCGTGGGTCTCGCGGTCGCGGGGCTCATCGCCTGCATCGTGCTCTCGGCGCTCTTCTCGAGCACCGAGACGGCGCTGATGAGCCTCAACCGCTATCGCCTGCGGCACCTCGCGAGCCAGGGCCACGCCGCGGCGCGCCTGACCGAGCGCCTGCTCGCGCGCCCGGACCGGCTGATCGGCGTGATCCTCCTCGGCAACACCCTCGCGAACGTCGCCGCCGCCGCGATCGTGACCCTGCTGACCCTCGAGTTCCTGGGCCAGGAGTGGCTCGCGGCGACGAGCGGCGCGCTGACGCTCGCGCTCCTCCTCTTCTCGGAGGTGGGCCCGAAGACCTATGGGGCCCTCAACGCCGAGCGGCTCGCGCTGCCGGCGGCGTACCTGTACCGGCCGCTCCTCTGGCTCTGCTACCCGCTCGTCTGGGCGATCAACCTGATCACGAACGCCCTCCTCAGGCTCGTCGGCGTCACGGCCGAGGAGGTCGCGACGCACTCGCTGTCGGCGGATGAGCTCAGGACCGTGGTCGCCGAGGCCGGTGCCCTGATCCCGATCCGCCACCAGCAGATGCTGGTCAGCATCCTCGACCTCGAGCGGATCAGCGTCGGCGAGATCATGGTGCCGAGGAACGACGTCAGCGGCATCGACCTCAAGGACGACTGGGAGGAGATCCTGACGGCGCTCAGGGACGCGCAGCACACGCGCCTGCCCGTCTACGAGGGCGACCTCGACCACATCGTCGGCGTCCTGCACATGAAGCGCGTGGCGCGCGAGCTCGCGCGCGGTTCCTTCGATCGCGACAGCCTCGAGCGCGTCGCGCGCTCGCGCGAGGCCTACTACGTGCCCGAGGGCACGACGCTGAACCAGCAGCTGGTCGCCTTCCAGGAGAACCACCGCCGCCACGCGTACGTGGTCGATGAGTACGGCGACGTGCAGGGGCTGATCACGATCGAGGACATCCTCGAGGAGATCGTCGGCGAGTTCACGACGCTGCCGCACGCGCTCCGGCACGAGGTGCGCGCCGAGGACGACGGCAGCTTCGTGGTCGCGGCGAGCACGACGGTGCGCGCGCTCAACCGCGCGCTCGGCTGGAAGCTGCCGACCACGGGACCGAAGACCCTGAACGGGCTCATCCTCGAGTACCTCGAGACGATCCCGGAGCCCGGCACCGCGCTCAAGCTCGAGGGCCACGCGCTCGAGGTGCTGCAGATCGCCGACAACACGATCCGCACCGTGCGGATCTGGCCGGCGACGCCGCCGGCCTGACCCGTCCGCGGGCGCGTCAGCGGATCGCCTTGAGCGCCTCCTCGAGGCGGCCGACGCCGACGACCTCGAGTCCCGCGGGCGGCTTGCGCGGCAGGTTCGCGCGCGGCACGATCGCGCGCGTGAAGCCGTGCTTCGCGGCCTCGCGCAGCCGCTCCTCGCCGAACGGCACCGGGCGGATCTCGCCCGCGAGCCCGAGCTCGCCGAACACGACGAGCTCCTGCGGCAGCGCCCGGTTCTCGAGGCTCGAGACCGCGGTCAGGAGGAGCGCGAGGTCGGCCGCCGTCTCCTCGACGCGGACGCCGCCGACGATGTTGATGAAGACGTCGTGCGCGCCGAGCGCGATGCCGCCGTGGCGGTTGAGCACGGCGAGCAGGAGCGCGAGGCGGTTGGCATCGACGCCGACGGTGACCCGCCGCGGTGCCTGCGCGCGCGACTCATCGACCAGCGCCTGCACCTCGATCAGCATCGGGCGGCTGCCCTCGCGGGTCACCGTCACGACGCTGCCCGCGACCGGTGTCTCGTGGCGCGACAGGAAGATCGCGGACGGGTTCCTGACTTCCTTGAGGCCGTGCTCGTCCATCGCGAACACGCCGATCTCGTTGGCGGCACCGAAGCGGTTCTTGATCGCGCGCACCACACGGAAGCGGCTGCCGGCGTCGCTCTCGAAGTAGAGCACCGTGTCGACCAGGTGCTCGAGCACGCGCGGCCCCGCGATCACGCCCTCCTTGGTCACGTGGCCGATCAGCACGACCGCGGTCCCGGTCTCCTTGGCGAAGGCGATGAAGCGCGCCGCGGACTCCCTGAGCTGCGACACCGAGCCCGGGCTCGCCTCGACCTCGGCGCTCGCCATCGTCTGGATCGAGTCGACGACGAGCACGCGCGCCTTAGCGGCGGTCGCGGCCGCGATGATCGCCTCGACGCCGGTCTCGGCGAGGAGGCCGAGCGCGCCGGTGCCGAGGGCGAGGCGGCGCGCGCGCAACCCCACCTGGCGGAGGCTCTCCTCGCCGGTCGCGTAGAGCACGGGGACCGCGGCGGCGAGCGCGGCCGCCGACTGCAGCAGCAGCGTCGACTTGCCGATGCCGGGGTCGCCGCCCAGCAGGATCGCCGAGCCCGCGACGAGGCCGCCGCCCAGCACCCGATCAAACTCCCCGGAGCCGGTCGCGAGGCGCGGCGCCTCCTCGGTGCCGGCGCCGCCGAGCGTCGCGGCCGGGGCGGCGGCGCCGTCCGCGGCGCGGCGGCTCGCGGGTCGCGTCGCGCGGCCGCCCGGCACCGCGAGTGCCGCGAGCGTGTTCCAGGCGCCGCACGCCGGGCACTGGCCCTGCCACTTCGGGCTGTCGTTGCCGCAGGCACTGCACACGAAGACGGTCTTGGGGCGGGCGCTCACCCATCGATGCTAGCAGAGCACCGCCCGGATCCGGCACGCGGGCGCAGACGCGGCCGCGCGCCTCCGCTAGACTCGCCCGCGGCAGCGAACTCGGCAGTTAATGCACGCAACGTCTCCCCTTCGGCCGCTCATCGCGGCGAGCCTCGTCCTCGCGATCGCGAGCGGACTCCTGCTCGGTCCCGCGCGCGGGCTCGGCGCCCACCTCCAGGGCCTGTCGCTGTCGCTGCTGCAGCAGGCCGAGAACGCACCCGACACCGCGCGCGTGCTCTGGGTGGACTCCGGCGAGCCCGGCACGGACGCTGCGCACCTGAGGGACCTCCTCGCCAAGGGCATCGATGCCGCGCACGCCGGCGGCGCGAGCGCGATCCTGCTCGCGGTCCCGCTCGAGCAGTCGAGCGACAGCGCCGACCTCGCGCGGATCCGCGGCTTCCTCGAGGGCGTCGATGCATCGCCCGATCCCGCGATGCGCGCGCGGCTGACCGCGTGGGTCGCCGAGCTCGACCACGACGCGCAGCTCGAGCGCGCGATCAAGGCGGCCGGCAACGTCGTGCTCCTCGCCGGAACCTCGGAGCTGCCGCTCGAGCGCTTCACGAGCGCCTCGCGCGGACTCGGCCACGAGCCCGCGCTCGCCCCCGACGCGGACGGCGTCTACCGCCGCGACCGGCTGCTCGGCGGCGATGGCACCGCGACCGGCGCCCCCTCGGCGACGTTCGCGACCTGGCTCGTCGCGCACGGCGCGCAGCCGGCCGACGTGCGCCGGACCGACTCGGGGGTCGAGGTCGGCAAGGCGCACCTCGCGACGGGTCCGGCAACGACCTGGGTGCCCCACTACGCGCGCCGCGCGAACGAGGACGGCGGCACGCCGCGCGTCACGCTCGAGAACTTGGCCGCGGGCAAGCTGCCCGCGAAGTCGCTCGCCGGGCAGATCCTCGTGATCGGACGCGGCGCGCAGGTGATCGCGACGCCGACCGGGCCCGGGCTCGCGAGCGGCGAGGCGCTCGCGCAGCGCCTCGGCAGCCTCGAGTCCGCGAACTACTCGACGCAGCCGCGCTTCGTCGGGCTCATCGTCGCCGCCGTGCTCGTGCTCGCCGCGCTCTTCGCGGCGCTCGTGACCCCGCGGCTCGGCACCGGGGTGCGCGCGGTCACGCTGGTGCTGGTGGCGGCCGGCCTCGCGGGCCTCGAGCTCGCGCTCCTCGCGAGCGCCCAGCTCTGGATCCCGCTCCTCGGTCCCGCGCTCGGCCTCCTGCTCGCGGGCGCGGTCGTCTGGATCCTGCCCGAGCCCCGCGAGGCGCCAGCCGCGCGGGTGAGCTCGGCCGTGCCGCCGCCCCGGCCGGTGACGCCGCGCTCGCCCGCGAAGCCCGCCGAGCCCGCGACGCCCGGCAAGCCCCGTCCGCGCGCGCCCGAGCCCGAGCCCGCGCCGCCGGTGCCGACGGCTTCGCTGCGTGAGATCAGCCAGACCCTCGAGGCCCGGCGCGAGGAGCCGACCCGCGCCGAGGTCGCCGACCTCCTGCTCGGACGCTCCAAGCGCCCGCCGAAGCCGCGACTCGGCCGCTACGAACTCGAGCGCGAGCTCGGCCGGGGCGCCATGGGCACGGTCTACCTCGGCCGCGACCCGCGCATCAACCGGGTGGTCGCGATCAAGGCGATCCCGATCGTCGAGGAGTTCGCCGAGGAGGACCTCGCCGAGGCGCGGGCCCGGTTCTTCCGCGAGGCCGAGATGGCCGGGCGGCTCAACCACCCCGGCATCGTCACGGTGCACGATGCGGGCGAGGACGGCGGGATCGCCTGGATCGCGATGGAGTACGTGCCGGGGCACCTCCTGTCCGAGTACGCGGTCTCCGACCGGCTGCTGTCACCGGCCAAGGTGCTCGAGGTGGTGGCCCGGGTGGCGGAGGCCCTGGACTATGCCCACGCCCAGGACGTCATCCACCGCGACATCAAGCCCGCCAACATGATGTTCGACCCGGAGACCCTCGATACCAAGATCACGGATTTCGGCATCGCCAGGCTCACGAACTCGACCTCCACCCGGACCGGAATTGTGCTCGGTACCCCCTCTTTCATGGCTCCCGAGCAGCTGGAGGGGCGGAATGTGACAGGACGCTCGGACTTGTTTGCCCTCGGTGTTACCTTATTCCAGCTATTGGCCGGACAGTTGCCGTTCCGGGCGGACTCGATGACGGGACTCATGGACAAGATCGCGAACGCTGAACACCCCCCGCTGCGCACCATCCGTCCCGATTTGCCACCCTGCGTGTCGTTGATCGTCGACCGGGCACTGAAAAAGGACCCGGCGGAGCGTTTCGAGACGGCCGGCGAGATGGCGAGGGCCCTGAGGGCCTGCGCCAGGTCCCTGAAGGCCTGAGCCGACACCGTGCGCAGTAAGGTCAAAAGCGTCGCCCTGACCGATACGGGGCGAATCCGGGAGCACAACGAGGACACGATCGGCGCCGAGCCCGACATCGCCCTCTACGTGCTCGCCGACGGCATGGGCGGGTACAACGCGGGCGAGGTCGCAAGCGGCATAGCCGTCAAGACCATCGTCAACCTGGTCCGCGAGGCCTTCCAGATCCAGGAGCTCGACGGCACCGACCGGGCCTCGGGCCTCATGCGCCCGACGATCATCCTCAGGGACGCGATTCTCCGGGCCAACAAGATCATCCACCAGACCTCGAAGACCCAGCCCCAGTGCGAGGGCATGGGCACGACCGTGGTGGCGGTCCTCTACTACGACGACCGGATCATCACCGCCCACGTCGGCGACTCGCGCCTCTATCGCCTGCGGGGCGATCGGTTCGAGCAGATGACGATGGACCACTCGCTCCTGCAGGAGCTCGTCGACCGCGGCTTCTACTCCCAGGAGGAGGCCGCCCGCTCGACGAACAAGAACTACGTCACACGGGCGCTCGGCGTCGAGCCCGCGGTCGAGGTGGAGGTGCACGAGCACCCGGTTGAGAAAGGTGACTACTACGTCCTGTGTTCAGACGGCTTGTCTGATATGGTCGAGGACGAGGATATTCACTTAACAATCAGTACGTTCAGTGATAATCTTGAGACGATTGTGAAGCAGTTGGTACAGCTGTCCAACGAGCACGGCGGCCGGGACAACATCTCCGTGATCATGACGCAAGTCATTGACTCGTTCCCTGCGCGCCGGGGCATACTTGACAGAATATTGGGCTGGTTCGGTTGACGGAAGGACGCAAGGACCATGGCTAGACTGATTCTCAGCCTGGATAGCCAGGTGCTCGCCGAGTACAACATGAATAAGGAGCGGTACACGATCGGCCGCCTCCCGGACAACGACGTCCGCATCGACAACCCGGCGGTCAGCGGCCACCACGCGCTCATCATCAACATCCTCAATGACTCGTTCCTTGAGGACCTGAACAGCACCAACGGCACGTACGTCAACGGCAAGCTGATCAAGAAGCACGCGCTGCAGCACGGCGACGTGATCACCTGCGGGCACCACCAGCTCCGCTTCGTCGACAACCAGACGGGCGACACCGAGCCCGACGAATTCGAAAAGACCATGGTGATCCAGCCCTCGGCCGCGCTCGAGGACAAGATCCGCGCCATCAAGGCGGGCCCGGACCCGGCGCCCCGCCCGGCGGCGGCCGCCGCCGGCCGCACGGGCGAGGACCTCGCGGGGGCCTCGGCGACCGCGCCGCCCAAGGCGAAGCTGCAGGTGCTCTCGGGCGCCTTCGCCGGCCGCGAGCTCGAGCTCATCAAGGCCCTGACGACCCTCGGTCGCCCGGGCATCCAGGTCGCCGCGATCACGCGTCGCGCCGACGGCTTCTACCTCGTGCACGTCGATTCCGGCACGCCCGAGGACTACCCGCTCGTCAACGGCCACCCGATCGGCCCGCAGGCGCGCCGGCTGCTCGACAACGACGTGATCACCCTCGCCGGGGTGAAGATGGGCTTCTTCTCCGGTTGAGGCCGTCATCAGCCGCCGTCGCTACTACGCCGGCCGGAACCTCCGCCGCGCGCTGAACATCGCGGAGCTGCGCGGCCTCGCGCGCCGGCGCACGCCGAACTTCGTGTTCGAGTACGTCGATGGCGGCGCCGAGGACGAGCGCGCGCTCCGGCAGAACCTCGCGGCCTTCGACGCGTACCGCTTCGTTCCCCGCACCCTCGTCAACACCGAGGGCCGCCACGCGCGCACCACGCTCTTCGGCGCGCCGAGCTCGCTCCCCATCGTGATCGCACCGACCGGCCTCAACGGCATGCTGAGGCACGGCGGCGATCGCATGCTGGCCGCCGCCGCGGCGAGCGCCGGCATTCCGTTCTGCCTGAGCACCGTCGCGAACGCGCGGCCGGCCGAGGTCGCGGTGCCGCTCGCGCGCCTCTGGATGCAGCTCTACGTGTTCCGCGATCCCAGGATCACGACCGCGGTCATCGACCGGGCCGAGGCGGCCGGCTGCGAGGCGCTCGTGTTCACGAGCGATGCGAACGTGTTCGGCGCCCGCGAGTGGGACCAGCGCAGCTTCCGCGGGCCCGGGCGCCTGACGCCGCGGAGCCTCCTCGATGCGCTCCTGCACCCGCGCTGGCTCGTCGAGTTCCTCGCGCACGGCTTCCCGCGCTTCGTCAACGTCGCCGACTTCTTTCCGCCCGAGGCGAAGAGCGCCGTCGCCGGCGTCACGATCATCCCGAAGCTGTTCGCGCCGACCATCGACTGGGACGACGTGGCGCGGCTGCGCGACCGCTGGAAGCGGCGGCTGCTGCTCAAGGGCGTGCTCGCGGCGGAGGACGCCGAGCGCGCGCTCAGGCTCGGCTGCGATGGCATCGTGCTCACCAACCACGGCGGCCGGCAGCTCGACCGCTCGGTCGCCGCGCTCGAGGTGCTGCCCGACATCGCGCGGGCGTTCCGCGAGCGCATGACGATCCTCGTCGATGGCGGGATCCGCCGCGGCAGCGACGTCGCGCTCGCGCTCGCGCTCGGCGCGCACG
>Ga0335083_10008428_pt1 | contig 12581 bp, 7 predicted proteins | sample Lox_Sample_42_FD_206716 | JGI IMG/M metagenome (GOLD analysis project Ga0335083, IMG submission 206716) | Soil microbial communities from Loxahatchee National Wildlife Refuge, Florida, United States - Lox_Sample_4.2 | ecosystem: Environmental > Terrestrial > Soil > Wetlands | place: USA: Florida... | reverse complement strand
CGCTTGATGCCGCCGGATTGAACCCATGAGAAAGCGACGAGCACCACCGTCGCGATGCCGATGAACAGAGTGAGTCCCCATTTCATGACCTCACCCCCGTGGCGTAAAGCTTCTCTGCCGGTTGTTCGGGCAACGTGATCAGGTGATAAGAACGGCGCCGCTCAGTGAGCAGGACGACGAAGAGAATCGCCAGGATGCTGCTCCCGATCGGTAATGTTCCCCAGATCACGCCTTCCCACGGAGCCGGAACCGCGTCGGACGGAATCGCGTGCGCGGGAGGGGCATCGTCTTTCGACCACACCGTGATCGATCCGGAATCGTAGCTTTCGACTTGCCTCCATCCGCCGAAGACCAGCAAAGGCTCGTAGAACGGATCGTGCACGAAAATGAATTTCAGGCCGTAATGATTGCCGTGCTGCAGCATGGCGCGAAGCGAATCCATGCCGGCTGCGCCGAAGTATTTCGCGCTGGTCAACTGCGCCGCGCCGTAACGGGTCATTTCCGGTAACAACCGGGCTGAGTTGTACTCGCCATCAATGCTGTTGGCGTTGGAATAAGTCGCCACCTTCGATAGTGCGTTGCCGAAGCCGAGCGTGAGGTAGCGGTACTGGTCGTGGCCGTCGCGGTTCAGGAAGGCGACCACCGAGTCGACATTGAGCGAGGCAAACGTCCTGAAGGGACTCCAAGTCAGCCATCCGAGGGCGAATGCGAGGCTGGCGACTGCGGCGGTCGCGACTGCGATCGCGCCGCGGCGCTGGAAGCGATCAATGATCTCCGATACCAGCAGACCCACGATGGGCAGGGCCAGCACCGTCGCCCACAATGTAAAGCGCTCGTAGGTCAGGATTTCAAACGCGCGGCCGAATATCCAGCGTGGAACCGGAGTCGTGCCTCCAAGCGCAATGAGCAGCGTCACCCAGAAGGCAATCAGCAGGATGCGCAGGCGGGGGTTCGACGCCCCCTTGATCACCACGAATGGGAAGGCGAGGAGCAACGCGCCATAGGGCACGAGGAAATAGTTCATGCCGTACAACCAGTTCATGAGCAGGTTCGAGCGGCTGGCGTGCGGAATCGGCATCTGCTCGATCGGGTGCCGGATGATGGCGATCCAGTACGGCAACAGCACGATTCCGACTCCGACCGCGGCGATGGCGGCAAAAACCAGCCCACGCCCGATCACAGCCGCGCCATTCCTGTCGTTTTTTCTCGCGTCATACCACGCGAGGCACCACACGGGGAGGGCGAACAAAACTGACCCGAAGATGAGAGTCACGTGGTGCGCCGATGCGGCCGCCAGCGAGAGCGCGAGGCCCTTGAGCAGCGACCGCCAGCTCGCCGTCACACACCACGAATAGAGGTATGGCAGCGCGAGGAAGTACAAGGGGGCCGACAGAGTCGTCGGCAGCTGCCCTGCGGAGTAGACAAGAAACGCAATGCTCCCGCTGAACACCGCGAGAACTCCGGCATAGCTTGCCGATCGGTCATCCACCCAAAGCTGGGCGAAGCGATACGTGCCAACAGCGAGCAGGACCACGGCCGCCAGTTGCACGAGCATGAAGGCTTCAGTCAGGCCGACGATCCACGAGAGTACTGCAATCCACTGATGCACTAACGGTGGATATGTGGTCTGCGAGAAGCCGCCAAACCACTTTTCGTTCCATGGGTCGAACCAGTGGTGCGAGTAGTGGGACGCGAAAAAGATGTGCAGGTTCGCGTCGTAGGAGGTCGTCGCCGGCAGCTCCATGATCAGGAGCGGGCCGTGAACCGCGAGCGCCAGCAAAATGATGGCGGCGAGCGGAACCGGACGTCGCCAGGCGCTGGTCTCAGTCGGGAGCGGAGTTACTTCCTGCTGGACTCTCATGAAGTGAGTTGGATTCCGAGGGGCGCGGCAGGGTTGGTGAAGATTTGTAGGGAGGCGCACAGAAACAGGCGTAAATACCGCAACCATCCGGCGCGGTTTGAGCATCTGAGCCACGACGAAAGGGCCTTGTGTATTCAGACTTCTCGATCCCGGAAGTTGTAACGAACGCCTCGGGGAAGGAGGACTCGTGTCATCAACGTTTCGCGGCTTTGGATGGCTTGCCTTTTTGCTTGCCGCTGCAGCCTGCTCTGCTCAGACGTTTGATGTAAACGGACAAACTTCCTCCGCTCCGGCGAAAAAGCAACAAGCCCCTAAGCATCAGGAAAATGGGGCGGGGATGGGCTGGGGCTCGAGCATTGAAGTGGCCCGCGAGGCTCGCGCCGCGCAGACTGCGCTGCAGCATGGAGACGCGCGCAGTGCGACTCTTTATGCGCAACGCGCCGTCAACGCTGCGCCGCAGAATGCCGATCTCTGGTTTACGCTCGCCTATGCCGCTCGATTAAGCGGCCAGTACTCCCTTTCCGTAGACGCCTACCAACGCGGACTCAAACTTAAACCGGCTTCGGTGCAAGGCCTTTCCGGTCTGGCTCAGACTTATGCGCGCATGGGCAAGCGCGAAGAAGCGCAGCAGGCGCTGGAGCAGGTGCTGGCGGCGAATCCGAAAAGCGATGTGGATCTACAGCTTGCGGGCGAGTTGTTGTTAACCAGCGACCCCAGGCAGGCCATCGGCTACTTGCAACGTTCGGAGGCAGTCAGGACATCGGCGCGAACAGAGCTGCTTCTGGCGCGGGCTTATGATCGGGCGGGTGACAGCGCCGCCGCTCGCAATATGCTGGAACGGGCTCGCAAAACAGCCCCAAGCAATCCTGAAGTCCTGCGGGCCGTCGCTTCCTACTACCGCGACACCGGTCACTACGCCGAAGCCATCAAGCTTCTTGAAGGACTGCACGCCAAGGATGCCCTGACTCTGGCGGAGCTGGGCTATTCCTACGCCCTTGCTGGAAACACCGTTGCGTCGGCAAGATCGTTCGGTGAAGCGGCGAATCGGGCCCCGCGCGACCTGGATATCCAGCTCAGCGCCGCACAGGCCATGCTCAACGCCGCCGAGCTTTCGCGGGCGCATGCGCTACTCGATCATGCAGCGACGCTGAATCCAGACCACTACCGACTGCACGCTCTGCGCGGGCGACTGGATGCGACCGAGCATAAGGACGCCGAAGCGGTGAAGGAATACGAAGCCTCAATACAGAGCATGCCGCAAGGTGTCCCGGAGGGACCGCTCTACCCGATTTCGGTGCGCGTGGATCTCGCGCAGCTTTATCGCGATGACGGCGACACGGCAAACGCTGAGCGCGTGATGAAAGAGGCTTCGTCAGCCATCTCCGCCATTGACCTGACGGGTTCAGCGCGGCCTGAATACCTGCGGTTACGCGCCATCGTCGAACTTGATGCCGGCCATCCCGATCTCGCCGAGAAAGACCTGAAAGATGCATTGCAAATCGAGCCTCGTAATTCGCAACTGCTGCTGAACTACGCCAACCTGCTGCGAAAAACTAAGCGCGGACCCGAGTCGCGCAAGCTTTACGAAACGGTTCTGGCCAGCGATGGATCGAATGCCATCGCCCTGGGATCGCTCGGATCACTTGCCCGGGAATCCGGCGACTTCGAAGGCTCCCGGAAGTATTTCCAGGAGTTTGCCAGCAAGCACCCGGAGAGTTATGCGCCGTACCTGGCATTGGGCGATTTATACAGCGAACACCGCCAGTATGCCGACGCGCAGAAGAACTATGAGATGGCGTTCAAGCGAGCGCCGGAAAACGCTCTGATTGTTTCGGGCGCGATGAATGCCGCGCTCGAGGCGCACCAGGCGGCGCAGGCGAATCAATGGCTGACCCAGGCGTCAAAGGAAGTTCGGCAAGATCCACAGGTCATGCGCGAGCACGAGCGCTACCTGACGATGACCGGCAACTATGCCGAATCGGCAGAGGTGGGATACAAGGTCATCGAAAAGCTGCCGAAGGACCGTGAGGCTGTCGACTATCTCGCGTACGACCTGCTCTTCCTGAAGCGGAACGACGAAGCGATGAAGATCGTCGATCGCTATCAGCCATTATTTGATAAGGACCGCGACCTGCCCCTGATCGCCGGATACGTTCACGCCCAGAACGAGGAGCATCAGGAAGCGGTCGACTCTTTTACGCGAGCGCTGGAGATCGATCCGAACATGGCCATGGGCTACATGAACCGCGGCTATGTGTATAACGACATGCGACTTGCCACCAAGGCGGAAAGAGACTTCCGCAAGGCCCTGGAACTGAATCCACGGTATGGCGAGGCGCACCTTGGCCTGGCGTATTCCCTGCTGCAGTTGCGGCGATCATCTCCGGCATTGAAGGAAGCCGAGGCGGCTACAAAGCTGCTGCCTGAGTCCGAGAGCCTGCATCTGGTCAAGGCTGAAGCGTACCGGCAGAGAGCCATGTTTACGCCGGCGGAGGCGGAATACCGCAAGGCACTGAAACTGAATCCGGAAACCACGAATACCTACATCGCGCTGGCGGACGTGGAATATCGCGCGCACAAGTACGCGAATTCAGTGGAGACGCTCAAGGCGGGGATCGCAATCGACGCCGACAACGCGATGATGGAAGCGCTGATGGCGCGCTCCTACGCGAAGCTCGATCGCACCGACGAAGCCGTCAAGGCGGTGGACCTGGCTGAGCGCCATGCAAAACGCGATTACAAAGTGATGCTGGTAAGCGCCGATGCGCTGCGCATCCTCAAACACCGCGACCAGGCGATGTTGATTTACTCGCGCGCGCTGGAAAGCTCCGACGATGACGACCGCCTGCAGGTGCGGCTGGCCCTGGGCCGGCTGTTTGCAGAAGAAGGCAAAACCAGCGATGCCCAGCAACAGATTGCTTTGGGCATGGCGGAAGCGCGCGGCGCAACCACCGACGTCACGACCGCCGAGGACTACCTGAATGCGGCGGATATTCTGCTGAACATCCACCAGTTCGCGTTGGCCCAGCGCATGTATGAGCGCGCGCAAGCCCTGGGCGCGGATGAAGTTTCCGTTGCGGTGGGCATGGCGAACGCATCGCTGGCCCTGGGCGACACGCATAGCGCGCAACTGCAGCTGGCCAGCCTGACCGCGGATCCGGAGCTGCAGAACAACTACGAATATCTGGTGACGCAGGGCAACGTGTATCGCCAACTTGGGCAGGATGATCGCGCGCTTTCCAGCTTTATCCGCGCCAACCAGCTTGATCCGGAAAACCAGGCGACTCGCGATGCCGAAATAGAACTGAAGCAGGAACAAGGCCGCCCGATTCTGGATCACCTCGGGATGGGTTCCGAAGCGCGAGTAACGGCGTTATTCGAGGATGAAAACATTTATCAGCTGGATGCGCGGTTACTCGGAGTTCAGGGGCAGGGGAAATTGCTGCCGCCGCCGCGACGTTCGATCGAGACGTTTGCCCAGTCGCGCTTCCAATTCCGGCCAAGCGTGGGTCCGCCGATTCAAGGGTTTGTGGCGGAGCGCAACGCGCAGGGTACCCTGTCGTTCCCCAGCGAACTTTTGATTCAGAATCGCAACACGTTCGACACAATCCTGAATGTTTCTGTTGCGCCTACGGTGGAAGTAGGCGGAGTGAAGCTCAACATCATGCCGGGGATGCAGTTCACGTTGCGGCGGGATGCGCTTGCTCCCACCGGGATGAACCAGAATCTCTTCCGGCAATTCCTGTACGTCAGCAGCAGTTCGATCGGCGACTGGCTCTCGTTCTCTGGAGACCTCATCCACGAAGCCGGGCCGTTTACCGAACTAGGCCTTCACTCCCGCGATCTCTACGGTTCCGTTGATTTGCGCGTTGGACGACCCTGGGGAAAGACAGCGCTGCTGACGGGCTATATGGCGCGGAATCTGCTGTTTTCTCCGTCCAGCAGCTCGGACCGATCCGCGATCACGGAGTACTACCAGACGATTACGTATGCCGGATTGGAGCGCCGCTTCGGCTCTCGGCTGCGCGTCTCGGCCGAGGCGGAGTTCCTGCGGGCGTGGAAAATCGAACATCTCGAATACGTGATTGCACAGACACTTCGTCCACGTTTTGCTGTAGACGCGCGGCTGCGTGAGCACTGGACGCTCTCCGCCAACGGCGCATGGTCTTCAGGGCGCAGCTTCCACGACTATGACAGCGTGACGACCAATGTGCTGGTGACCTACACGCGCGATCACGGCTGGAGAGGCGCCGCGACCGACGATCTGTCGGGCGCGTATCCGGTACGGTTTTCTTTTGGCGTCGCGCAGCAAAGCTTTTACAACTTTCCCGGCAGCAAAGGCACCCAAATCTTGCCGGTGGCACAGATCAACTTTTAGGAGATCACTTCCGCCGGAGACGGCAACTTTGTATGGCGACGCCTCCAGATGCGCAAGTGATGAAATGGCCCGTCCGGCGGGAGTTCTGGCGCTGGCACGTGGTCCGCGGCAGCGCGATCCTGCTGCTGAGCACCGGCCTGGTGGCCGCGACCAATCTCTTCTATAACATCCTGATCGCCCGATGGCTCGGCGCTTCGGGCTTCGGGCACGCCTCCGCACTCTACACGCTGCTGATGATCGTGACGGCGGTGACGCTGTCGTTCCAGATTGTGACCTCAAAGTTCATTGCCAGAAATTCCGAGGCTGTGGCACGGGCACAGATCTATACCACGCTATTGCGGCGGGCATGGCAGGTCGGCATCGGCGTCGCGATTGCGATCGCAATCTTCAGCGGATATTTCAAGGCCTATCTGAACCTGCCGGCGCAGCATGATCTGGTGCTGCTGGCGCTGGCAGCGGGAATTTATATCCCGCTTGGCGTGCAGCGCGGCCGCATGCAGGGCGGCTACAACTTCGGTGGTCTTGCCATCAACGTCGTCGCTGAAGTCGCGGTAAAGCTCACCGTAGCGTTGCTTTTGTTGCGTCTGGGATTCGGAGTTACGGGCGTGATGATCGCGATCCTGCTGTCGATCGTCGCCGCCTATTTCGTCGGAGAGCCGGGGGCGGAATACAAGCGGCATCCGGGACGAATCAAGATCGCCCCGTTCGGGGAAGGAATGCAGGCCGTGCTGTACTTCACCGGACAAGTCGTCCTCAGCAATCTCGACATCCTGCTGGTGAAGCACTTTTTCTCGGCGGTCGACGCCGGCGTGTATGCGGCAGTGGCGCTCGTGGGCAGAGTGGTGTTCATGCTGTCGTGGTCGGTAGTTAGCAGCATGTTCCCGGTTTCGGCAAGCCATGCTCAGAACGATAGTCAGCACTCCGTATTGCGGACGGCTTTGCTGCTGGTCGGAAGTGTCACTTCCCTGTTCGTGATTGCGGTGGCGCTCGCGCCGCAACAGCTGTGGGTCCTGCTCCTCGGCAAGCAGTTTCTTCTGGGCGAGATCGTCTCGTTTTCGTCGCTGGTCACCCGGTATGCCGTCATGACGGGCATTTATTGCATCGCCGTCGTCATCATGATGTACGAGATTTCGCGGCGTATTGGAACGGCAGCCTGGGTACAGCTCGCGGCCAGCATTGCGTTGACGGCGATGATCTGGTTCTTCCACCACTCGCTGTCGCAGGTGATTCTGGTGCAGGGCATCGTGATGGCGATGCTGCTTGCATGCGTGACTATTCCGCTGCTGCGGGAACGCAAGGAACCGGCGCCGGTGGCTGAACTGCTCGATCCGGTCCGGATCAGGCGTCCGGTTTCTGAGGATGAAATCGTCGCCGAGTTTCTTCGGGGAGAGTTCTACCATCCCGAATACGATCCTTACAGACAGGATTTCGAACATATTGTCGAGCACGGCGACCTGGAAAATACGCAGGAAAATTTCATCCGGCGCGCGCTGCTGTTCCGGCGCCGCGGGCCGCTATGGCGCGAGCTCCCGGAAAACACGAAATGGTTCGAGGTGGAACTCTCAGCCGGAGACTTCACGCGTCTGCGCTCTTTTCCGCGGAACGAGTGGCGCCGCTTCGCCGGAGGCGCATTCAGCCTGCTGGAGATGGTGGGGCGATTCGACGACGAACTCAAGCGAGGCGAGCAGAGCGTCCTGTTGTCCAAGTTGAGCGCGATCGCGGGAGATTTACGCGAAAAAGACGTGCCCGACGGGGTCTTGCTGATCGGAATCGACGAATATCAGGAATTGACGATCATCGAAGGAAACCATCGCATGGCTGCGGCGATGCTGACGATGCCTGAGTCGGCCCACACGCGATTCCGCTTCTACTGCGGCCTTTCACCCGACATGGACTCGTGTTGCTGGCACCGGACGGATTTCCGAAGCGTGAGCCGATTCGTCCGCCATGCACTGATGTACATGTTTCACGATCCGGATTTCTACACAGCGCGCAGCCTGCGCGAAAAGCTCACCGGAATTGAAACCCCGTAGGCCTTGGCTTCAGGAATATTTCTATCGCGCGGTGGGCGCAGGCTTCACAGTACGGATGAAGTAGCGATGCCCGTCAAACTCCGCCTGGATTGTCACGTCGTTGCCCTCGCTCAACAGCCTGCGGTTGCCGGGATCGAGCGGGCCAAAGGCGAGTTCGCGCAGGCTCTCATCCGTGTCGTTGGAAAGCGTGAGCGTGCCGGAGCGCAAATCAATCGCGAGAACTTTCCCCTGAAATACAAAGCTGCTGCCCGGCTTCGCCAGGATCGCTATCTCACGCGCAGTCTCATCGACTGACGAGAACGAAACCCGAACCAGCATTCCCGAGGACAGGGTTTGCGCGGAAACGGCCTGGCCATCGCTGGTGATCTTCGTCTGCGGATCGACGCGGACAGAGACGGTCTTCGGGCTCAATGGATCGCTGAGCGTAAGAACAGACTTCGCCGCATCAAATCCAACGACCTGCCCGCTTAATTCGGCGGCCCCCATTCCACCCATGCGAACGGAGCGCGCGAAGAGTTTTCCGTTGTCGATCACCGTGTCCACGGAGACAATCGAGCCCGATGGAAGGTTCAACAGGCGCGACCTCCCGCTGTCCTGAAGCAGAGATGTGCGTTCGTCGAAGTTAATCCGCACTTCCCCGCCGCCAAAGGGTCGGATAAAAAGCGTGTCGTGAATGGGGTCCAGTTTTTTCAGGACGCCACGAACCAGCCCCACTTTCCCGGCCAGCTCGCGCGATTCGGATGCGCTGAGAGTATCGGGACGAGTCTCCGACAAAGCCGGGGTGGACTGTGGCAGCGCCAGCGGCGCCAGGGCGAAGAGAATCACTGCCGAGCGGAGAATTGGCATGGAATTTTGATGCCAAAAGGGCCGAAATCGTGGGCCTCGAACCATGGCTACAGTATTTCCTGTAGACCAACCGAAATCGCGCGGAAAACATCTTAATGGAGCCGGTTTTTGACCTTGTCGTGGGCGAGGACTCAAGTTGAAACGAATGGCAAAACTCTTTGCAGCAGGTCTGGCTTTGAGCGCTGCAATCGCAGTCGGACGGGCGCTGGACGGATCGCTAAAAATTCCAATCCCCAAACGCGCTTATTCCACACCCACTCAGAATTTGAACCGCGAGGGCGTGAACGAGCTGAAGCGCGGCCATCGGGAGAAAGCGAAGAAGCTCTTCTACAAGGCATACCTCCTTGATCCGGAAGATCCTTTCACCCTTAACAATCTCGGCTACGTGGCAGAGTTGGAAGGCGATGCAAGCCGCGCGCTGCGGTATTACGGGCTGGCTGCGCGCAATCATACGGATGCGGTGATCGATCAAACGAGCGTGGCCGATCTGAAGGGCAAGCCGCTCGATCAGGCATTCGAGAAGGTGCAGAACTCCGACCAACAACTCAACCAGATCAACGAGCGGACGATCGCTCTGATCCAGCAGGGCCGGACGTTCGAAGCTCGCAATCTACTGCGGTCGGCTTTACCGAATCATCCGCGCGACCCGTTTCTGCTGAATAATCTTGGGTATGTAATGGAGTCGGTCGGGGATTTGAAGGAAGCGGCGAAATATTACTCCGCCGCGGCCAGCCTGCATTCAACAGAAAAGGTCGTGGTGACGCCCCGTCTCAAATGGCAGGGCCGGCCAATCAGCGAAGTGGCGGCCGCGAATGCAGCCGCAGTCACGGCGCAGATCGCGCGGGGTGATACTCCCGAGGCCGCGACGGCGCGCCTGAATCTTCGCGGAGTCGCGGCACTCAACGACAACCAACCGCAAATGGCCCGGCAATTCTTCCTGCAGGCATATCAAAACGATTCGCAGAACGCCTTCACTCTCAACAATCTTGGATACGTTGCGGAACTGGCCGGCGACCAGGAGAGCGCGCAGTCCTACTACGAGGCAGCCCGCGCCGGACGTGAAGCGAACCAGAAAGTCACCTACTCGACGCGGCGTGATGCCGAAGGATCGAAGATCGGCAACCTTGCCGATACGAATCAAGGAGACGTCGAATCGACTCTGAAGGCGATGCAAGAGAGCCGGCGGCGCTCACAGCGTCCTGTTGAATTGATTCGCCGCAACAACGGCCAGATCACACAGCAGCAGGAGTCGTCGCCGGTGCCGCCCCTGGGTGTGAAGCCGCCGGCATTGCCATCGTTACCGGCGCCTGAGACCAATTCATCGATTCAGAGCGCGGAACCTGACAACGCTTCTCCCCAGGATCGCTGACAACACGAGTTCTGGTGCAGGCGATGCTCACGCGGGATCGGGGATGGAGCTTTCCGTCGGATTCCGGGCTTCCCAGTCTTCGATTTTCATCCAGTCCGCCTCATTCCAGTTTTGCATTTTGCGACCCAGGCGGCGAGCCACGCTTTCCGATCGATCCCGGCCGGAGCGGCGCAAGCCAGCGGCAAGTTGCAGAACTTTGATCCGCTCGCGCTGGTGGAAGGCTCGAATGTACTCACGCACCACGCGCGGCATGCTCATTGCGACCCCCGCGTTATAGCTGCGCCAGGCCATCTCTTTCAAAATCTCCGGCGAGCTAACGGTGCATAGCAACTGTGCCACAAGGCTGTCGACGTCGCCAGACTTGAAGAATCGAATCGCAATGCCTTCATGCTCGGCGACATCATGGAAATCGCGGATGTCGGAGGCGATGACAGGGACGCCAAACTGCGCGCAGAGATGCGCGACGCCGCTCGATCCCGCAGACGATGTGTAAGGCATGACGGCCAGGCTGGCGTCGCGGAAAAGATCGGCGACTGCTTCTTCCGGCACGTAGCCGAGAAATTCGATCTGCGGGCTGGAATGGCGCTCCGCCATCGAGCGGATATACCCTTGCATCTTGGGATGATCGCCGCCCCCAATCACCAGCTTTACGTTGGGATACTGACGCGCTACCCGATGAAAGGCTTCGATCAGCAACTCGAGACGCTTGTATGTTCCCCACTTTCCGAACGCAAGGATGCGATGGACAGGATTGCCGCGGCGCGAAAAATCGGGAGGATCCGGTTTGCCGGCAAAAATTCCATGAGACCGGGCTGTGACCCGGCCCCGCTTATATTTTTCGTTGAGGATCCTGCGATAAGCAGGCAGCAGGACTGAGAGCGAATTTGCGCTCAACAGTAGATGTGTCGCCAGCCAGCCGCCTGCCTTGTACAAGCGCTGCGACGAGACCTTGGCATCTTCAAGGTCTACTGTTTCGAACAGTTGATGCAACGTAACGTGAGAATAGATCCCCCGGAGGCGGGTGGCGGCGGGAGCAACAAGGCCAAGGATCGCGGGGAGCGGACGATCTCCGAAGCTGGCGAACCCGAGATTGAACCAGGCGACATCCGGCTTCACATGCCAGATCGCGCGCAACAAAGTCGCGGCGTTGGCGGCCCTGCCGAAGCCCCAGCATCGAATCACGTTAAAGCCCGGCGGTTCCGCGGCCGGCGCCGGAAGATAATCCCCCAGCACCGTCAATTCGACGCACGGCTCCTTGCGGAGCTGTTCCGCGACATGGAAGCCATACTCGTTGAGAGCATGGCGACTGGGCGGAAACGACGTAATGAGCGCGATCTTCACGCTAGCTCGATCGCAACACCAGATCGCGCGACAGGCGGCTCAGCAGATGCAGATAGTGAAACGCCACGCTCGCATTTGCCTTACTGCTGCCAGCATGACGAAGCCCGAACTGATAAGGAATTTCGCGGATCTTGCGAATGCGGCCGCGGACCAGAATCTCGAGCAGGAGCTTGAAACCTGTCGTCTGAAAAGTGAGGCCTTCAATACAGCGGCGATGGATGACAAAGAAGCCTGACATGGGATCGCTGCACTCGAGGTCTTTCTTGTGGATGAATGGAGCAGCGGCCAGCGTCGTGAGGCGCGAAACGGCGGCTCGGATCGGATTCCACCCCTTTATGCCATCGCTCTTGGCGTAGCGGCTGGCGATGGCAATATCCGCGCTCTCGACTTCCTTCAGCAGTTCCGGGAGCAGATCAGGGGGATGCTGGAGGTCAGCGTCAATCACTCCGAGGATGTTCGCCGGCGTCTGGCTCCATCCATGAAGCACAGCCCCCGCCAGGCCTCTTTCGCCTGAGCGTGAGAGCAGCCGGACACGAGGATCCCGCGCGCTCCAGGCTTGCACTTTCTCCTGCGTGCCATCGGTGCTTCCATCATCGACAACGGCGATCTGATATTCGTATGCGGTTTTCGCGAGTACCTCGGTCAGGGCTCCGAGAATCTTGTCAATGTTGCCGGCTTCATTGAGTGTAGGTACGACGAGGGCAAAACTCTTTTCGGAAAATCCCGGTTCCATCCAAAGCCTCACTTTCGATA
>Ga0335083_10008426_pt1 | contig 12584 bp, 9 predicted proteins | sample Lox_Sample_42_FD_206716 | JGI IMG/M metagenome (GOLD analysis project Ga0335083, IMG submission 206716) | Soil microbial communities from Loxahatchee National Wildlife Refuge, Florida, United States - Lox_Sample_4.2 | ecosystem: Environmental > Terrestrial > Soil > Wetlands | place: USA: Florida... | reverse complement strand
GCTACTATCGCTCGAATGAGAGTGGTTTCTACTTGCAGGACAAATATCAGATCAAGTCGAACCTGAGCTTCAGCGCCGGGCTCCGCTTCGACTACCACGGCGGCCTCACTGAAAGGAACGGTCGCATCTATAATTTTGATCCGTCTCGCTACAGCTACGACCCCAATTCTGACACCATCATCTCCAACGGCTTCGTCGTTGCCGGAAACAACCCTCAGTTCCCAACCAAGGGCGTGAGCGACTCGACCTTGACGGGACGGCAGTGGGGCCTCGGCCCTCGCCTCGGAGTGGCGTGGAGTCCCCGCATGTTTAACGACAAAGTCGTCGTGCGTGGTGGATGGGGTCTCTACTACGATCGCGGAGAGCTTTTCACGTATCTGTCACCTGGCTTTGCTTCCGGCGTCATTGCCGGTGGCCCGTTCGGCGTGAACCAGTCGCCCCCGTGGGTGAACACGCAGCAGTGCAGTCCTTACGGTTACGACTACTGTAGTGACTTTTCAGCTCCCTGGGGAACTGCGCTTGGGCCTCCGCCCAGCGGCAACCCCGCTGACTTAGCTCTGCCAAACGCGGCCGCGATATCGACCGGCATTCCGCTGTTCTCGTTCGGCGATTACAACCGCTCGAACAAGCTGCCTTACACCATGAACCAGACGCTCGACATTCAATGGCAGCCGCGTCACGACTTGGCAATTGACATCGGCTATGTTGGCAATCTGGGTCGACACGCAGTCGTTCCATTACCTTTCAATCAGGCGCAGATCGCGTCGCCAACCAGCCCGATTCGCGCCGGCACACCCTATGAGCAGGACTATACATATGGATACTCGGTCGTGACCGAGAACCAGGCGTACCCGTATCCGTCGATCAATCTGCCGAACGGCCAGCCCTACCAGCAGACGTTTGAAGGCGGCAACGTCGATCTGCGCGTTCCCTACATCGGTTACTCATCGGAATCGGAGTCCTACACGGCTGCCGGCATCTCCGCTTACCATGCGCTGCAAACTCACATCGAGAAGCGGATGAGCCACGGGCTGCAAGTCGGCTTCTCCTATACCTATTCCCACGCCACGGACGAACAGAGCGCCATGGGCCTGTTCTACAACGGCAACAATCCGCTTGATCTCCGCTCCGGCTACGGTCTGTCCGACTTCGACCGCAAACATGTTATGAACTTTACCTACACGTACCAGCTGCCGAAGTTTTTCGGAGCGAATACGCTCAAGGGCAAGTTCGCAAACGGATGGGCTATCTCGGGTCTCACTGTTATTCAAAGCGGCCAGCCCTACAGTGTCATCGATTATTCTGGCGCCGTCGGCAGCATCTATTACGGCGTCAACGATGGCATTACCAACCCGATCGTTCCACTCGCTCCGGGATGTTCGCCGAAAAAAGCGCTGACTGGCGCTTCCGGCGCCACCCCAGGAAAGCCTGCTCTCGACGCCAGTTGCTTCGGCATCCCGCTACTGCAGCCCGGTGACCTTAACGGCGCGATTCCGAGCAACGATCCATACGAAACCGCGTTCATCGACCACGGCCAGCGCAACATCTTCCGGCAGTCCTGGCAGAGGCGTGCCGATGTTTCGATTGGCAAGGTCACGCAGTTTACGGAACGGTATTCGTTGAAATACTCGCTGGATATTTTCAACATCACCAACACGGCGAGCTTCGACATCCCGATCGACGACGTCAGCCAGAACATCAACTTCCAGGGCTTCCCGGTGCAGGGGCAGCCGGCAACCGGTGGCGCGCAGTGCGATAGTACCTTCACGGCTCTCTACGTGTGTCCGACTATCAGCGGCCTGGGTATCACCAACAAAACCATCAGCAGCCCGCGTCAGATTCAGATGTCGCTGAGCCTGACGTTTTAGAAAAGCAGTAAGGAGAAGGTTTCTTTAAGGCAATGTGGGGGCAGCCGCGTGTCCGTCGAGCGACGCTCGACTTTGGCTGCTGTCTTTATAAAGGTGGTTAAGCTGCACTGACGGCAACTGACAGCATTTCCACCGGCGCGGCTCTTAATTGTTCTTGCAACTCAGCAGCTGACCCGAACAAACGTCCCGTAACGTGCCGCGCCGGAAAGGTGAAGCTGAGCGACGGCGCATCAAACGGGTACGGCCGCAATACGAAATGCCGCGATCCGGCAGTCCGAACTTCGACCCTGCTGTGGCCGCCCCCGCGCAGAGGCAGCGGATGCAGCAGGTGCGCCGGCGCCCGAAAGTCGACGCAGGTCAGCAACGAGAGATTATCAGTGGCCTGCAGCAACCGAAAATGATCCCGGATTGCCGCCTCACTCGCCTGCTCCCTCGAAAATTCGGAACTCACTCCAATCTCCCGCACGAGGGACTGCTGCAGTTCTTTTTGCTGCTGGAGAAATTCATCGAACATCGGTAGCTGCTCCGGCGCGATGGTCGATCGATCGGCATGTTCGGTCAACAGACTGTAGGTGTGCATGGAGATCAGCACCGCCGCATATGGGTCTTCGGCGGCAATCAATCGCACCGCGCGGTCGCGCACGCCCAGGTAATCCGCGAGATCAATTTCCTCGAAAGCCGAATACTTTCCTACCAGTTCGACCGAAAACGCGCTGGGCTTGCCTTCGCGCGTGATCTGAGGCGCCGCGTCGCGCGCAGCCCAGCCATCGTCATGGCGCGATATTCCCTGCAACACGTGCGCTCGCGGTTCCGGCGGCTGAAATTGATCGTTCCCCCAGTGCTCCGCGAAAGCTCCCGCCAGCCGCGCGTGGTCGGGATGCGTGACCAGCCACCATCCGGTTTCAGTCTCAAGTCGCAACATGGATGCGCTCCTTAGAATCGCCTGTCATTCCGTTTCCTGCGCGCGCGCCGATTCGTGCCAGCGGTGCAGGAAATGCCACTCCAGAAACATCACGACAAAAAAGAATGCGAATCCCAATACAGTGGCCGCGAGTACCAGCGCAAACAGATAATCAGTTTGCAGTTGCGACGAGGCATAGAGGATCGAGTAGCCGAGCCCGCCTTGTCCGATCTGGCTCGAGCCGGCATATAGCTCGCCCGTGATCGCGCCAATCACAGAAATACCGCTGGCGATGCGGATTCCCACGAAAAGGGACGGCACCGCGTGCGGCAACCTCAGCTTGAAAAGCAGTTGCCGAGGCGAAGCGTTGTGCATCAGGAAGAGATTGACAAGATTCTCGTCGACGCTGATCAAGCCCTGGGTCGTATTCGCAATGACAGGCGCAAGCGAAATGATGAACGCGATGAGCGCTACCGACGCCGTGCCCGCGCCCACCCACATCAGGATCAGTGGCGCGATGGCGACGATGGGAACCGTCTGCAACAGAATCGTGTAGGGATAAAGCATGCGCCTTACCCAACGCGATTGCGCGAAAAGCAACGCGATGATCACTCCGACGACGATGCTTGCGAGCAGTCCTCCTCCAGCCTCTTCGGCCGTGATTGAAAGCGACGTCGTAAGAGCAGGGAAGCGCGCGACCACCGCGCGAGCCACCGCCCACGGAGAGGGCAGCATGAACGGCGGGACGCGGAAGATCCACAACACCAGTTGCCAGAGCAAGAGCAGCGCCGCAAACACACCCAGCGCATTCGCAGCAGTGATCAATTGTTGTTGCAGTGTGCGGTTTGCGTTCATTGCGGAAACGCCTCGCGTAAAGTTCGCGAAACCTGCAAGACCTTCTCACCGAACTCACGTGCGCTTCGCAAAGCGGCTGTCCGCGCGGTGGAGAAGTCGACAGGTACGACGTTGAGAATTCGTCCCGGATTCGCCGCCAGCACGACGATTCGGGTCGAGAGGAAAACGGCCTCAGCGACGGAATGAGTGACAAAGACCGCGGTCCACTGTTGCTCCGAGCGTAGACGCAATAGTTCCTCGTTCAAGCGGTCGCGGGTCATCTCGTCGAGCGCCGCGAAGGGCTCGTCCATCAGAAGCAGCCGCGGATTCGTCGCCAGCGCACGTGCCAGGGAAACCCGCATTTTCATGCCGCCGGAGAGTTCGCGCGGATAGGCCTCGCCTACTTGTTCAAGGCCGACGAGGTCCAGGAGCGCTGCAGTCGTTTGCTTGCGTCGATCGCCATTTACGCTCTCCAGTTCCAGGCTCAGCCCAACATTTTGCCGCACCGTGCGCCAGGGCAAGAGCGTCGCGTCCTGAAAGATGTAGGAAACAGTTTCGCGCGCGTTTTTCGGCGTCATTCCGTCAACCTGAATCCTCCCTGAGCTCGGCGAAGTAAGCCCCGAGATCAGCTTCAACACGGTTGACTTGCCACAACCGGAAGGCCCAAGCAGCGTGACGAACTCGCCCTTCGCAATCGTCAGGTTGACCGAATCGAGCACGATTCGCCCATTTGGATAGCGCTTGCTTACGCCGCTTAATTCCACCTCCGGCACTACGAACGTCTCGGTCATGCCGCGTCCTCACTCAGTGGCAGATACAGCGCCGAAGGATGCTCGCGGTCGTGGTAGACAATCTGCGTAGAGCGCTGCCAGTCCCACGAAGTCGCGCGGCACGAAGGCACGGCAGTTCCGGGATTGCGGTCGTAGAGTGGAAACGCGCTGCTGGCAATCTCCAGTCGTATCTGGTCGCCGGCCCCGAAATGGCAGGACGTAGGCGCGAGATCGAATTGCCAACGATGAATCGTGTCCGCACAGTAGCCCTTCTCGGCAAAAAGTCGACTGGACCGCGCAATGCCGATGCAGATGAAGTCCGCAGCGCCATTCGGCCGAACGCGAACCAGTTTCGCGGTGAAATCTGTGTACGCTGAGGAACTCGAACAGAACAGGGAAACCTGTGGCGTTCCGAAAACGCGCAGCGGCTGCGTAAGGGGCTCGGACGTGTAAACCAGTATATTGTTGCCCAGTTCCAGAATCGCCTGATCGATCGGCCCGCTCTGAGCCGCGGGGCCGCCCGGCGCGGGCACTGGAACTTCAGGGTCGTGAACGAAAATATCGGCGGGCTCATCGGGCCCGGGACGGGCGGCCGCCAGCGTACCGTCACCTTTCCGAGAATTTGCCTTGCCCGCACTGTGTAAATGCAAAACATGATTCGCCACGGGAAAGCTGTCAGCCTGCCGCCATGTGTTCTCGCCCAGCACAAAGTGGCGAATCTTCGGTTCGTTCGCGAACTGGCCTGAATCCTTGAGCCAGTGATTGAACCAGCGAAGCTGGATCTCGTCCGTATCGAGCAAGGCTTTAACGCCGAAGTCGGACGCGCCAATGCGATCTCCCCAGGGGATGTGCTGCCACGGTCCCGCAATCAGGTACTGGTGCTCGCGTGCCAACGAACTGCCTGCGGCGCTGCGCAGAGATTCAAATCCTGCAACGCTTCCTTCTAAGTAGGTGTCGTACCATCCGCAGAAATGCAGCGCTGGAACGCAGATCCGGTCCAGCGATCGGCTCACATCGAGAGATGTCCAGTATTCGCCCGGCTCCGCATGATCGAACCAGTCCAGAACGTATTGCGGGATTCCGGCGCTGTTCAGTGCCTGATGGTCGCGGAAGGGCTGCACGCTCGTTTGCGTGGGGAGTGCTGCCCACGCTCGCTCCAAGCGGTCACTTGCATCCCGCAGCTTTCTTCGTCGGGCGTCGGCTTTCAGCATCTGCAATCCCCATCCAAGGCTCGACGCCAGCCGCAACGCTCCGTGCCGGTAGAACCAGCCGTTGTACAAGTCACATGCGGTCATCCCCGGCGAAATGCATGTCAGGCCCTCGGGCTGTTCCGCGGCTGCCAGCAACTGCGTTGCCCCCTGATAAGAAAAGCCGTACATGCCCACGCGCCCGTTACATTCTTCTCGCGTGCGAAGCCATGCGATGGTCTCCGCGCCGTCACGCCCCTCGTGCCGGAAAGGATAGAAGATGCCCTCTGAGCCACCCCGGCCGCGCACGTCCTGAATGACGACGTTGTATCCACGGCGAGCAAACCACGCCGGATGTGCATAGACGACGGTCGATGCAATATCACGTCCGTAGGGCTGTCGCATCAGCAACGTCGGATGTGGCCCCCTTGCCGCGGGATAGTAATGATCCGACAGGAGGGTCACGCCATCGGACATGCGGCAGCGCACGCCTCGTTCGAGGCGCACTCCGTTGCCGCAATCGACCCGAGACGATTCGCTCATGCTCACTGACTCACGGTTGGGGTTTATTGGGATGGCGTGCCATCGCCTCCAACGCCGCGGCCAGGCGTGTGGCGGCCTGCTCGATCCAGCGTGCGCCATTTTCTGCTGTAGCTGGTCGTGGATCACCCAGCACGCCGCTCTCCGTAAGATCGCGCGTCAGCCAAGCGAACGTTGCGGGAGCGTTCTCCGGCAGAAGCAACTCCGGTTTCGCGATGTCCGCAATGTAATGAACCGTGTACGCTGACTGATCTACAAACTCCGGCACTGAGGCGAGCAACAACGCGGTTTCAACCTCGCCCGCATGAAATCCATAAGCGCGCTCCTGCGGACTCAGTCCTTCGAATGAAATTCCTCCCGAGCCATGCAGCGCGAAGGTGCGCAGCCCGAACTCCGCGCGCAGATCGCGTGCCATCACGTCGATCAACGCAGTATTTCCACCGTGCGTGTTGTAGAGGACGAGTTTCTGAAATCGAGCGCTCACGAGGCTCGCAGCCAAATCGCGCAGCACGGACATAAAGGTAGAGGCGCTCACCGCCAGCGTTCCGGCGAACCCGATATGCTCGTTGCTCTTGCCATAGTGCACCGGAGGCAGCGCATATACCGGCAAGCCGGCCGGCAACTTCTGCAGCGCGTGCCCCAGCAGGAGATTATTGATGAGCGTGTCGGTGGCCAGCGGCAAGTGGTAGCCGTGCTGCTCGATTGCAGCCGTGGGCAGCACCAGCAAAGTCGATTCGCGCGGCAACGCCTCGACTTGCTTCCAGTTCAGGTAGGCAAAGTTACGAACATCGGGAACCCATGTCTTCATCGTGTCGTAGCCGTCTCCGCCACCTCATCTGCGCGAAACGTAGTCATCTTCCCCGGATTCAGCAATCCCTTGGGGTCGTAGCGCATTTTGGCGAGCAGTTGCACGTTGTCAGCGCGGTAGCGGCCCCCACCCTCCACGTTGTTCACGTGAGGATTCGCAACGAACACGCCAATCTCGCGGCAGTAGTCGATCATCGCGTTGAGGCGTTCCTCAGTGGTGTAGTAAACAACCGGGATGGCGCCTGGAATCACTTGGCCGCTGCCATTCTTCATGAATTCCATGTGGAAGAGAATCTCTTGCCCGAAACGGGCGCGCAGTCGCCTCAGCTGATCGCGAACCCTGGCCGGATCGAATCCGCACTGCAAATATGTATAGGCGGGATCAGTTTTCAGTGCCCATAGCGTTGTGTGGTTCCACGTATAGTCGGAGAGCAAGGGAAGCGTTTTCAACCCAGCATACGAACCTGAGTAAGTCACTTCGCCGCCAGCCTTGCGTGCGGCGGTCTTCAGCGCCGCAAGCTGATCCGAAGCAATCATGAAAAAGATCAGGGACCGGTCTTGCGGCGCGTATTGTTTGATGGGAGTGAAGAAAGATGGGATCGGCCACTCGAACGCGGTCACGAGTCGCTTGATCCAACCTGCTTCCGTCGCGATCTGCTCGCTGAAGTCAAACGCTGCGTCGAAGCTTTCAAAGGCGACGACACACTGTGCCCACTCCACCGCCGGAGTCAGCGCCAGCCAGATGCGAGTAATCACTCCGTTTGTGCCCCAAGCGTGCAGGATGTCGTGCACAGACTGGCCTTCGTGGCAAACGACGCGCGGTTCCGCCTCCATCGTGACGATTTCGAGTGCACGCACGGTGTTGAAGTCGCGCAGGCCACCATGCGCGACCGATCCAATGCCGCCCGATCCACCGCCGAGAAAACCGCCTATCGATGCTTTGACGATCGTTGAGGGATAGCAACGCAGTTCCCAGCCCGCCTTGCGCGCTTCGTTCTCCAATGCGCCGAGTCGCACGCCAGGTTCGCACACCGCAACACCGTCCGGTTGAATGGCATCGATCCGATCCATCCGCGCCAGATCGAGCACAATTCCACCGTGGAGTGGAACCGCCTGGCCATAGTTTCCTGTGCCCGCGCCTCGCGCCGTTACCGGAAGAGCGTGCGCAAGACAGTAGCGCAGCACTTCCTGAATCTCGCCGGCCGAGAGCGGTTGCACCACGAGGTCGCCAACTTTGCCGTCGAGTTGCTTGCGCAAAATCGGCGAGTACCAGTAAAAATCGCGCGACAGCCGCTCCACGATCTGCGGTTGCGCCAGCACGCGCGACTGGTCGCCGAGAAGGGAAGCTAGCGCGCTTGCGTGGTCTGGATTCATACCATACCTAGCGCACGTGGGCGCTCTGGCCACTGCTCCAACTGCGAAAGGCCTTCTGCATGTTCGGATGCGTGAAGAGCGTGCTAAAGAGTTCGCGCAGCACCGGTCCTACAACCTGGCATTTCATGTCCGAGCGCCTCGCAAGTTCTTTCGCAGGGACATGAATCTGCAGGCAGTGACGGCTGGCGTCCGCGATCGTCGCCCCGTATACCACTCGATCCAGCCGGGCCCAGAGCGCGTTCGCCATGCACATAGGGCACGGCTCGCAGGTCGAATACATCGTGTATCCCGCCAGCCGGGGGCTCTTCAGCTTCTTGCACGCCAGCCTCACCGTGCGAACCTCAGCGTGCAAACTGGGATCGGACTCGCGCATCACCGCATTGGTGGCGCGCATCAGCCGCTTCCCGCTCTTGCTGTCTACGATGAGCGCTCCGAAGGGCACTGGACGCGACGTTTCCAACGTGAGTGCTGTGAAGCGATAAAGTTCGCGCAAGCGTTCCTCGTCCAGCCGCGTCACACGCGTGCGTCCGGCTGCCGGGCTCGCCATCCGCGCACGATAGCATGGGACCCGCAACACGGGAAAATCGAAAAAATCGCACGCTTCTATCGGTAAATCTTGTGCATGCCTGTGCCACTAACGAAGCCGCAAGAGTGCTAGGCTGCTCCCATAATTCGTTTGAGTGAGCCTCATCGAACCGATATGAGGAGATTTCGAACCTGCTGGGTTTCGGCCTTCGCCTTGTTCCTAACGGCGAGTCTGATCGCCTGCCACAATTCGTCCGGGCTCCGCGGCGCCAGCGGCTTGACGAAAGTCGTACTGCAAGCCGACTGGTATCCGCAGCCGGAGCACGGCGGTTTCTACACCGCGCTCGTCAAGGGATACTACAGACAGGAAGGTCTCGACCTGAGCATTCAACCCGGCGGCCCGTACGTGACCGTGGCGCAGCAGGTTGCCTCTGGCTCTGCCCAATTTGGCATGGCGAGTTCCGATCAGATTCTCGAGGCCGTTGCCGACGGTCAGCCGCTAGTCGCCGTCGCAGCCACCATGCAACACGATCCGCAAGGGATCATGGTCCATAAGGACTCGCCGATTCACACCTTCGCTGACCTCAACGGCCACACCATCGCCGTCAAGCTCGGATCGACATGGTTCGAATATTTACGGAAGCGTTACAAACTCGACAGCGTGCGCGAGATCCCCGCGACCTTCAGCGTTGCCAACTTCGTCTCCGATCCGCAATACATCCAGCAGGCCTTCGCGACGTCCGAACCATTCTTTGCGCGGCAGGCCGGCGTGGGGACGCGTGTGCTCCTGACCAGTGACGCGGGATACAATCCCTACCGCGTCATGTTCACCACTCGGGACTTTTTAAGTCTGCATCCCGATGTGGTTGCCGCCTTCGTTCACGCCTCTCTCAAGGGATGGCATGACTACCTCAACGACCCCACGGACGGCAACGCGGCAGTCTCGAAGGTGAATCCGGCGCTGAACACCGAGTGGATGCACTTTACCTGGCAGGCCCTGCGGGACGGAGGATTCGTTGCCGGCGATGATCACTCGGGAAAGCAACTCGGCACGATGCAGGCCGCGCGTTGGACGACGATGTATCAGCAACTGCGGGACCTGAAAGTAATCGAACAGCCGTTTGATCCCGCCAAAGCCTATACTCTGCAATTCGTCGAAACCGCCAGCCCTCATGATTGATGACCCGCTGCTTGTCAAGGATCGGCAAGCGTTTGCCCCATGCAAAGAGATCGGCAGGAATGAACGAGCAACTGGGAAAAACTAAACGGGAACGAACCAACCAGGAAAGAAACGAAGACCTTGGTGCGGAAGGGGGGATTTGAACCCCCACGCCTTTCGGCGCCACCCCCTCAAGATGGTGTGTCTGCCAGTTCCACCACTTCCGCACGAGCAGATCGCTACTGCGAGGCAGGAGTCATTATAACAAAGCGTCGAGTCCAGGCAGCGTGGAGGCGCCTCCGGAAAAAAAGCGCCGTCCAGTCGACTATTGGCAACTGCTGGCTCGCATTCCTCCGTGTATCCCTGTGTCCCCAGTGGTGAGTGAGTTTCTACATTCTTCCTTGACACCACTCCTCGCGCCCCCTATCGTTGATCTGTTCAGGTGTTGTTGCCTGAATGAAGCCGCAGTCTCATGCAGAGTGGCTGAGGGTAACGGGCCCGTAGAAGCCACGACAACCGGATCAGGAAACAACCTGATCATCTGGTGCCAATTCCCGCCCGGTTTGCGGGGGACATGAGATGTCGGTGAGTAAGTGCCTCGTCCCCAATCCCGGATGAGGCATTCGTGTTTTTAGGGCGCGCAGGGCCCAGCGCAGCCAGTTGGAGAAGCACCATGAGTCCGCGCATTTACTTCGACCATTCCGCCACTACCCCCCTCGACCCCCGGGTGCTCACGGCAATGGGACCTCACCTAGGCGGAGCATTCGGCAACGCCTCGAGCTCGCACCACGAAGGCCGTGTCGCTCGCGAGGCCGTCGAAACCGCTCGGGCACAAGTCGCGTCTCTCATCGGCGGCCAGCCCGACGAAATCATCTTCACCGCCAGCGGCACTGAAGCCGATAATCTGGCGCTCATCGGAGCCGTGCGCGCGAGCGCCAAGCCGGGTCATCTTGTAACCAGCTCCATCGAGCACGCCGCGATCCTCGAGACCTGCCGCTTCCTTGCCTCTTCGGGGACAAAAGTTACCCATCTTCCCGTAGACGGCGAAGGCATAGTCGGCCCGCAAAGCCTGCTGCATGCGTTGCGATCGAACGTGACGCTCGTCTCCATCATGGCGGCGAATAATCTTGTAGGAACGCTCCAGCCGATCGAGGAACTCGCGCACCTTACCAAGCTCCACGGCGTCCTGTTTCATACCGATGCTGTGCAGGCCGCCGGAAAGATTCCACTCGACGTGAATCGCCTGCAGGTCGACTTGCTCTCGCTGTCGGCGCACAAACTGCACGGCCCCAAGGGCGTTGGCGCCCTCTACGTTCGCAAGGGTGTGAAATTGTCTCCCATCGTCTTCGGAGGCGGCCAGGAGCGCGGCTTGCGCTCGGCTACGGAAAACGTCGCAGGCATCGTCGGTTTTGGCGCCGCGGCAGAGCTTGCGAGGGAAGAACTAGCGGGCGAGGCAACTCGCCTCACCAAGTTCCGCGAGCACATCGCTGAGGAGGTGGCGCGAACGCTACCGGATTCTTACATCTTCGGCCATCCGTCCCAGCGATTGCCCGGCCACCTGAGCATCGGATTCCGCGGCCAGGAAAGGGAAGTCGGCAAACTCCTGCTCGCCCTCGATCGAGCCGGAGTCTCCGCCTCCGCCGGCAGCGCCTGCAACGCGAATCATTCCGGAGCGCCCTCCAGCGTTCTCCTCGCCATGGGATACCACGCCGAACGATCTCGCGGTCTGCTGCGAGTCAGCCTTGGCCGCTTCAATACGCAGGCCGAGGTCGAGAGATTCCTGGAGATTCTGCCACGGGCGGTCGCAACCACAGGTGCGGATAGCCAGCACCCCGCGGAGGGCCTCGAAGTAGCCCTCGCGTAAGCGGAATAAACTGGCAACGGTTGAGACTCGAGAACATGAGCGATGACGATTCCATCCGCGCAATTGTCAGTCACTACACGAGCGTCGATGAATCTGCTCGCCTCCAGACTGGCTGGTTTCAACTCGAGCGCGCGCGTACACAGGAACTCATTCTCCGCCACCTGCCGCCCACTCCCGCGACCATCCTTGACGTTGGAGGAGGCGCTGGGGTCTACGCCTGCTGGCTGGCGGCCCGCGGATATCAAGTGCATCTGCTCGATCCGGTTCCTAAGCATGTCGAGCAAGCGAGGGCGGCATCGAGGCGCCAGTTCGAACATTCATTCGCATCTGCGGAGGTTGGCGACGCCCGTCACCTTCCACACGCCGACTCCATCGCGGACGCGGTTCTGCTCCTCGGTCCGCTCTACCATCTGGTCGAAAGAAGGGATCGCATCGCCTGCCTGCGCGAGGCGCACCGCGTGCTGCGTCCAGGAGGTTTCGTTTGGGGCGCGGCGATCAGCCGCTTTGCATCACTATTCGATGCGCTGTCGAGCGGGTTTTTCGACGATCCGGTTTTCGCTCCTATCCTTGCGCGTGACTTGGATGACGGCCAGCATCGCAACCCAACCGGCAATCCTATTTATTTCACCGACGCCTTTTTTCACCGGCCCGAAGAGTTGTCGCGGGAATTTCTGGACGCGGGATTCTCGACCGTTGAGGTCCTGCCCATCGAAGGCCCTGGGTGGCTGGCGCTTGACTTCGATCGGTTGTGGAAT
>Ga0335083_10008425_pt1 | contig 12585 bp, 8 predicted proteins | sample Lox_Sample_42_FD_206716 | JGI IMG/M metagenome (GOLD analysis project Ga0335083, IMG submission 206716) | Soil microbial communities from Loxahatchee National Wildlife Refuge, Florida, United States - Lox_Sample_4.2 | ecosystem: Environmental > Terrestrial > Soil > Wetlands | place: USA: Florida... | reverse complement strand
CTGGTAATAATTTACCTGCCATGGCCTTCATCCCTCCGTGATTCGACTTGATCCGAAACACAAAAGGACATCATATTGATCCCTACTCAACAACCAACGCAAGATTAGTTTTGTCCGGTGGCTCTATGTCATTCTCACGGACAGCGGCGTGAAAAGCAGTGGCACGGTGCTGCGATTTGAAACGGATGGCGACACGAATGTGCTGGATGCTATTTCGCGTGTCCCAGGACTTTCGAACCTGGCCGATGCCCGAATAAAAATCAACCGCACCGATCCTCGAAGCTTAGGCACGCAAGTGTTCGACTTGACTTGGGCTGATTTATCGGGTGGGGGCATCCCGATGGCGCTTCTTCCCCGTGATCGGCTGTGCATTGAAGGGGCGTGGTACGATCCACATGCAGACGTTGCCGCTTCATCGGCCGGATCTACGCAGAATGTTGTACCAACGCCGTTCCAGTTGCCGCAGTATCCGTCAACGCCAGCAGCACCCAATGCGTTGCCGCAATATGCGCAACCAGTGCCGGAGGGAGATTACCGGCCCATTCCGAACTATGTTCCCGGCGGGCAGTCGAGTACGCCCATACCGAAATACAGCGTTCCGGGGCAGCCTGTTGCACCGATTCCGAACAAGCACATTTATGTAGTGCCTAACAACGCTCTCCACGCGCAGCCGATTGCACCACAGGCAGTGCCGATACCGGCGGCTCCGGATAACAGTGCTAAGCCCGAGCCGACTGAAAAGCAGGATCAATAACAGGAGTCAACAGAGGAAACGGAGTCCAAAATCTGAATTGCTCTGTTATCTCCGTTTCCTCCTGTTCAAATGCCTGCTCGAATCAAGAGAGCGGAATTTTTCCGCTGTGCGACAAGCGGTTGTGTCTTTACAGCGAGCCTTCGGCGGTTTCGCGGGGCAGCGGCGCTTCGACCACGCCTTGGGCGGAGTGCCGCTTGCGGTCGGCTTCGGTGCCGGGGACAATTTGCGGGCTGGGGGAAGTTTCCTCGATGATTTGTTTGAGCTCGACGCCGTCAATGGTTTCCCGATCGATGAGCCGTTTCGCCAGCGATTCCAGCGAGGCTTTACGGGCGGCGAGGATTTGCCGCACTTTGCCCATGGATTCGTCGACAATACGTTTGACTTCCTCGTCAATTTCGCGGGCCGTTTGCTCGCTGTGCATGCGGGCGCGGCCGAACTCGGTGGTGGAACTGACTAAAAACGGGGAGCGATCGGTTTGCCGATAGTTGACGCGGCCCATGCGGCTCATGCCGTAATCCATGACCATGGAGCGGGCGATGTCGCTGGCGCGTTCCAAATCGTTGGAAGCGCCGGTGGAAACGTCGTCAAAAATCATTTCTTCGGCAATGGTGCCGGCCAGCAACACCTGGATGCGGCTTTCCAATTCGCTTTGCGTCATCAGGTAGCGATCGTCCTCGGGCCGCTGCATGGTGTAGCCCAAAGCCGCCAGGCCGCGTGGAATGATCGAAACTTTATGCACGGGATCGGTATTGGGCAGGCTGTAAGCGACCAGAGCGTGGGCGGCCTCGTGATAGGCGACGCGCTGTTTTTCGTCGGCATGGATGACACGCTTGCGTTTTTCCAAGCCGGCGGTGACGCGTTCCACGCCTTCGTTGAATTCCGCCACGCCGACGGCGTTTTTGCCCTTGCGAGCCGCCAATAGCGCGGCCTCGTTCACCAGATTGGCCAGATCGGCGCCGACGAAGCCAGAGGTCAAACCGGCGATTTCCCGCAAATTTACGGCGCTGTCGAGCTTCACGTTTTGCACGTGAACTTTGAGAATTTCTTCGCGGCCCCGCACATCGGGCCGGTCGACCAACACGTGCCGATCAAAGCGGCCCGGCCGCAACAAGGCGGGGTCCAACGTTTCGGGCCGGTTGCTGGCGGCCAACACAATGACGCCGCTGTTGGAATTGAAGCCATCCATTTCGACGAGAAGAGCGTTGAGGGTTTGTTCCCGCTCGTCATGCCCGCCCACGACGCTGGAGCCGCGAGTTTTTCCGAGGGCGTCCAGCTCATCGATAAAGATGATGCAGGGGGCCTTCGCTTCGGCTTGCTGGAACATGTCGCGCACACGAGCGGCGCCGACGCCGACAAACATTTCGACAAAGTCGGAACCTGAGAGGCTGAAGAACGGAACGCCCGCTTCGCCGGCGATGGCTTTGGCCAACAAGGTTTTTCCTGTACCCGGGGGTCCCACGAGCATGACGCCTTTGGGAATGCGACCGCCCAAAACCTGGTAGCGTTCCGGTTGGCGGAGGAATTCGACGACTTCGCGGAGTTCTTCCACGGCTTCGTCAATGCCGGCCACATCTTCGAACGTAATGCCGATATCTTCCTGGGCATACATTTTGCCACGGCTGCGGCCAAAGGCCATGGGACTTCCCGCTCCGCCGAGCCGCCGCAGCATGAACAAGAAGACGAGAATAAACAGCGTGCTGAGAACCAGCATCGGCACGTAGTTGTGCCACAGACTAGGAGGCTCGGAATAGCTGTAACGTATTTTGTTTTCTTGCAGAAACTTTTCCAGCCGCTCGTCGTTGCTTAGTTGGACCCCTTTGTTGGTGTGAAATGGCACCGTATGGGCCGATGCCGCGGAAGTAGCCGTGGCGGACGAGCCATTGCTCGTGGTGTTTGTTGTGGAGGAACCGAGAGAATTGTCGGCAGATTCGTCCGCGCCGCCGACCACTTCACGGCTGATTTTTCCCGTGACTTCGCTACTGGAAATGACAATATCGGTCGGATTTTTGTAAAGGACCTCTTTTTCGTGTCCCTCGGGCCCTTCTTCCACCTTATAGCCATCCTTGCCGGCGCTAATGACGTTCAGCAAATCGCTGTATTGCAATTCGTAGGCGGAATCTTGTCGCAGCCAACCGATCACCAGCAAAATCGTGACACCGATTCCCAGCAGATACCAAACAAAGTTGTTTCCGATCGGGGGACTTTTTTTTTCCGGGGTTGCTTTACCGGAAGAGGGTTTCTTGGTTTTAGGGTTGCTTTCCATGCGGAGTGATGAGTCTGGTGTTTGGGGGTCTAAATTTGTGTTGCGGTTTGTCCGGCTAACAATCAATACTATGTCGCTGGCGAAGGCTATACAACCTTTCCTATGGGTCCGATTTGACTCGTGATCGTGCGGACGGCAAATTGGGCAAAATCGGCATGAGGGCTTCCGGGTTGTTCCTAAAACAGGGCGGATTTAGAATCCGGTGAGGCGGAGAATGAGAGATTGAGCAAGGGATTAGGGGTCGAAGCTTCGACAGTCCATCTGTCGAAAAATGAGATGCCCCCGAACTTTGTTGTTTGCTCCGTTTTAGACACTTCGACATTGGGACTTGGCTAGCCGCTGTTTATGACGACCTCCTTCAAAAGCATAGCCGTGCTGGGCTCGACGGGTTCCATTGGGGCAAGCACGCTGGAAGTGGTGGCGGCATCGGGAGGTCAATTGCAGGCCCTAGCCTTGGCGGCACGCAACAGCACGCAGCAATTATTAGAACAGGCGCAGCGGTTCCGGCCGCGCTGGATTGTGGCAACGGACGCGGAAGCTGCCCAGCGGCAAGATTGGTCGGCTCTGCCGCGCGAAACGCAATTGCTGGTGGGGCCCGAAGCGCTCCTGGAAGTCGTTGCCGCGCCGGAGATCGAACTGGTGGTGGCGGCCATCGTGGGCGCGGCCGGCTTGCAAAGCACGTGGGCAGCGCTGGAAGCCGGCAAAAAAGTGGCCCTGGCGAACAAAGAAACATTGGTCATGGCCGGGCCATTGGTGATGGCGCTGGCGGCTCGCACGGGAGCACAAATTTTGCCGGTCGACAGTGAGCATAGCGCCGTGTTTCAATGTTTGCAGGCTGGGAAGCGCGCGGCCGTGAAACGCGTGATTCTAACGGCCAGCGGCGGACCATTTCGGAATTTCACGCCGGAACAATTGGCCCGCGTGAGCGTAGAACAATCGCTGGAGCATCCGACGTGGGAGATGGGGCCGAAAGTCACAATTGATTCGGCCACGATGATGAACAAGGCTTTGGAAATCGTCGAAGCGCGGTGGCTGTTCGACCTGGCGCCGGAACAAATCGAAGTGTTGGTGCATCCGCAATCGACGGTGCACTCGCTCGTGGAATTTATCGACGGTTCCGTGATGGCGCAGCTGGGACCGCCGGATATGCGGCTGCCGATTCAATACGCCTTGCACTATCCGGAGCGGCAAGGGGCGGAGTGGCCGCGATTAGATTTTACCCGCTCGCTGCGGCTGGATTTTGAACCGGCCGATTTCGACCGCTGGCCGGCGCTGGAGTTAGGATATGATGCGGCCCGAACCGGCGGCACAACCGGTGCAGTGCTTAATGCCGCTAACGAGGAGGCCGTGCGAAGCTTTTTGGCCGGAGAACTGGATTTTATCGAGATTGTGCCCGTTTGTCGAAGTATTGTTGAACATCACACCTTTGAATCCCAGCCGACGCTGGAGCGGCTTTTGGAAGCGGACGGCTGGGCCCGCCGGGAGGTAACACGTTGGGTATGCACTTGATCGCAGCGAATTGGATGACATGGTTGGCCACGCCCGCCAATTGGCCCGTCGTGCTGGCGGTGGCCGGAGGCCTGGGCTTTGTGGTGTTTGTGCACGAGCTAGGACATTTTTTCGTCGCCAAAGCATGCGGCGTGAAGTGTGAAAAGTTCTATCTCGGCTTCGACATTTACGGATTGAAACTTTGCAAATTCCAATGGGGCGAAACGGAATACGGCATTGGCATTTTGCCCTTGGGCGGCTACGTGAAGATGCTGGGGCAGGACGACAATCCGGCGCGCATGGCGGAAGAAACCCGCCGATCGCAAATGAAAAGCCAATCAGCTGCGTACGCCAGCGATCGTGCGCCGCCCATGACACACGGTGATTTACCTTCGGAACCGGTTTCCGATTTGCATGCGCCGTACGATCCGCGCAGTTACATGGCGCAAAGCGTGCCCAAGCGCATGGCGATTATTTCGGCGGGCGTCATCATGAACGTCATTTTTGCGTTCATTATGGCCACGGTGGCTTATGGCCTGGGGGTACCGGAAATTCCATGCATTGTGGGGGGGACGGTGGTGGGGAGCGCCGCTTGGCAGGCGAATTTGCAACCGGGGGACAAAATCACGCGAATTGCGGGATTGGAGCATCCGCGATTTGAAGAATTGAAAACCAGCGTCACGCTGGGAGATGTGGACAAGGGGATTCCGTTTACCATTCTGCGTGCTGCCGACGACAAATTGGAAAACGTTCGGCTGTTTCCCGATTCTTCGTTGGGTTTGCCGATGATCGGCATTTCCAGCGCTGCGGAACCGCAAATTGTCGATCGGCCGGGGTTTCATCCGTCGGCGATATTTTCGCCGGCTCGTTCGGCCACGCCAGCGTTTGAACCTGGCGACAAGATCGTGCAAATCAATGACACGCCAATTCACTCCTATCGTGATTTGGATTTGGCGCTGGCTAAATACGTGGATGAACCGATTGAGGTCACCGTGCAACGAGCCGCGAAAGATCAAGGCGACTCTAAAGGCGGTGATGAGAAACAACCGGACGAGAAAATCGTAGTCCGCGTGGAGACTACCCCGTTGCGAGACTTTGGTTTGGTGATGCCGCTGGGGCCAATCACGGCGGTGCAAAACAACTCCCCTGCAGAACAGGCTGGCCTGCGAGTGGGAGATCGAATGATTTCGATCGACGGCCAGCCCGTGGGCAATCCACTCACGCTGGAATATCGCTTGCGTCAAATGGCGGCGGCCGGAAAAACGGTGAGTTTGGAAATTGAATCTAAGGCAGGAGACGAAGCGCAGAAATCCACAGCGGAAGCCAAAACACGCACGGTCAAAATTGCTTTACGGGTTCCTGAATTTACCGATGTTCCGCAGGAAATGTCGCCGTTGCCTTTGGCGACTTTGGGCGTGGCTTGCGAAGTGCCCACCACGATCGTTGCGGTACAGCCGAACAGCCCCGCGGCGTTGGCCGATATTCAACCGGGGGACGAAATTGTATCGGGAAAATTGATCAGCCCGCCAAAGCGCAATCCACCGTACACCTACGAGGATGAGGAACCTCCGCCGGAAAGGTCATTCGATTTTGGCAAACGCCTATCGTGGCCAGGCTTCGTTCTGGATTTTTTACCGACGATTGACCCGGATACGAAGGTGCAATTTGCAGTGAAACGGGGGGATAAAACGCAGAGCGTGGAGGCGGGCTTAGCGGAGTTCAAAGACGAAACGGGAAAGGTCATGCACTCGCCATTGCGCGGATTTAACCTCACGCCGATGACGGTGATGCATCAGGCTGGATCGTTGGGGGAGGCCATTCGAGCCGGAGGCGCCCAAACGGTCGACTCGCTGCTCATGGTGTTTCATTTCTTGCAAAAGATTGGGACTCAAATTCCCGTGACGATGCTTTCCGGCCCGGTCGGCATTATCCAACAGGCAGGTTACGAGGCGCAGCAAGGTTTTGCCAAATTCTTGTTGTTCCTGACGTTGCTGAGCGCGAATTTGGCGGTGGTGAACTTTCTGCCAATTCCCGTGCTGGACGGGGGACACATGGTGTTTTTGCTGTATGAAGGTTTGCGCGGCAAGCCGGCCAGCGAACGCGTGGTGATTGGGTTTACCTACGCGGGCATGATTTTTCTGCTATCGCTCATGTTGTTTGTGCTGGCATTGGATACGGGCTTGATTTCTCGCCTATAAAGGCGTTTTTTAACGCGGGAACTAACTTTTCTTGGGGGACAGTGGTTTCGTGCCTGGCCGGCGGTAAGCGAGGGGAACGGGGTCGCATTCGATGCGAGAATGCCGCCAGATTTGGGGTACATGAAACGATCTTGATTCGCTTAGCAGGCACGGGTTAGATTGGTTTCCCCCGCAGGATTTGGCAGGGGGTGCAAGGTTGTGAGGGTCGCTGATCTTGAGCGTGCGGCCCCTTTGGAAGGGATTCCAAATTGATTACCACACTGGGCGATTTAGCGCGAGTCGTGTCTGGAAAGGTGTTGGGCGATTGCGCGCTGCGGATTGCGGGCTTCAATACGCTGAATGTTGCCGGCCGCAACGATATTACGCTGCTTGATTCGGCGGAGAAGGCCCATTTTTTGGCGCGAAGTGCGGCAGGGGCCGTGGTAGTGCCGTTAGGTTTTGAGCCGGTCGATAGGCCGGCGATTCAAGTGCGCGACGTGCACGCCGCCTTTGCCCTGATTGCAAATCAATTTCGGCCGGCGCGCACCGTGAGCCACCCGGGAATTAGTCCCCAGGCCATTGTCAGCCGTAGCGCGAACATTGTCGGGGCGGTCGACGTTCATGGCGGGGCGACGATCGGCGACGAGGTGGAAATCGGCGCCGGCACGGTTATTCACAGCGGCGTGCATGTTCATGACGGATGCCGCATCGGCGAACAGGTCACGATTTTTTCAGGAGCGGTTTTATACGAAAACACCCGCGTGGGACCGCGGTGCATTATTCACGCGGGAGTAGTCTTGGGAGCGTACGGATTTGGATACAAGTTGGTAGAAGGCCGGCACGTGCTGAGCTCGCAGTTAGGCTTCGTGGAACTGGGGCCGGACGTAGAAGTAGGCGCGGGCAGCACGATCGATCGCGGCACTTATGGCGCAACTTACATCGGCGAGGGGACGAAGATCGACAACCTTGTGATGATTGCCCATAATTGCCGGATCGGCCGGCACAACTTGATTTGTTCGCAGGTCGGCGTGGCTGGCAGCACCACGACGGGCGATTACGTCGTGATGGCGGGCCAGGTGGGAGTGCGCGATCATGTACACATTGGCGCCGGGGCGGTCTTAGGCGCCAAAGCTGGAGTATCGGGCGATGTGCGCGACGGCGTGCGCATGCTGGGAACGCCGGCCGTGCCGGAGCGCGAGCAAAAACTGCTGTTTGCCACCATTTCGAAATTGCCGGAAATGCGCAAGCAACTAAAGGAACTGCAACGCCAAATGGATGAATTGTTGCAAGCCGCGGGACGTTGCGACAAAGACCGCCGCAGCGAGGCTGCATAGCCCCCCAGCGTAGAGAATGTTATGGATAACGGCGACACGGGCGTAGAGGCAAACGGCGTTCGTCCGGGGTCGGCCGAAAAAAACATGATGCGCACGTTTGCGAGCGGCAACGCCGCAGACCAGCGTGCGAATCCAGAACGCATCGGCCTGATTGCCGGCTGGGGCCAATATCCGATGAAAGTGGCCGAGTCGCTTCGTCGGGCCGGCAGCAGCGTTTATTGCGTGGCGCTGGTCGATCACGCTGATCCGGCGCTGGCACAAGTCTGCACCGAGCTGCAATGGACCGGCGTGGCAAGAATTGGTCACGCCATCCGCTTCTTCAAACGTCATCAGGTGCAGCATGCCGTGATGGCTGGAAAAGTTTTCAAACTGAAATTGTTGCAGCCAAAAATATGGCTGAAGCTGTGGCCCGATTGGCGGACGATCCGAATTTTCTGGTCGCACTTTATCGCAACGAAAAAGGACCGCCGCGACGACACGCTGCTGTTGGCCGTGGTGGAGGCGTTCGAAGAAGCAGGAATTTGCATTCAACCCGCCACGGATTTTGTCCCGGAGTTACTCGTGAGAGTTGGACAGCTAACGCAGCTGGGTCCGACGAAATCGCAACAAGCAGACATTGCGTTCGGCTGGCATTTGGCCAAGGAGATGGGCCGGCTAGATATTGGACAGAGTGTGGTGGTCAAAGATCGGGCCTGTCTGGCGGTGGAGGCGATCGAAGGCACTGATGAGTGTATTCGGCGGGCTGCGACACTTTGCCCGGGCGGCGGTTTCACGGTCGTCAAATTGGCCAAGCCCCAGCAAGATATGCGATTTGACGTGCCTACCATTGGATTGGGGACTTTGAAAACGATGGTGGCGGCGGGGGCCAAAATGCTGGTGGTCGAGGGGGCGAAAACCATTCTGGTGGATGAGGCGGAATTCATTGCGTTTGCCAATCAGCAGAAGCTGATTGTCGTGTCATTGGACAATCCTGGAACCGCTTGCGGGGAATCGAGCGATCGGGCTGCCTAATGAGAAACTGATCCTGCCACATGCCTGGAGTAATTTACGGGCATGAATTGTTGTAAGCATTTGAACGGGATAGAGATGATGGACTCAAAGCGGTTGATGAAGACTCGAAAAGCCGCCGGTTGACTCCCGGGGGTTTTTTGTTGCGCGAATACGGCACCGCCGCTTGCAATTGGGCCGAGCGGCGGCAGGAAGTTTTATTCCGGCAGCATCCCATTGCCGTGTACGGTTACCGACCCGGCGGCAGATCAGGCGAAGATTGGCTGTTAGGCTGCTCCGAGCGTCGTTGAAGCAGCCATTCGAAACCGGCCTGGAGCACTTGTGCGGCCAATCCTTGGGAGCTTAATTTCGGTTGGCTCAAGGAGCCGACCATGTGAATGGTGGGGTTTTGGCTTAAGAGTTTCATCCATGGGTGGCCGGTTAAATCGGCGCCCTCCAAGCCTGGAAACTGAAATTCAAGGAACCAATCCAGCGTTTCATCCAGCCCGACGCTGCCATGCGAATGTACGACAATTTCGACTTGCAGCGCCGACAAGCGAAAGAGCAAGTTGTCATGGTACACCCGGCCATTGTGCATGCTGAATGTTACTTCGTCGTCCTTGGCAATTTGCATCACCCACGGCGCATTGTGATTTTGCAGTAGGCTGTTGAGCAACTGGACGATCGGGCCCGGAACAACATTGACAGAGTGCAAGGTAAGCCGGCCCTTCAAATCCGTGGCCTCGGGCTTTCCCAGCGGCCAATGGAAATCGTCCAGAGAGAGGGAAACCTTTCCGGAAGTGCGCGTGGCTTGGAAAAGGGGAGGCGTGATGAATTTGAGCAAGTCGTTGCACATTTCCGGAGTCAGTTCCATCTGGTTGAGCAGGCGCGTGTTTTCGCCGCTTACGACCGGCACGCCGGCGGCATTTTCGCCAGCGGGCGTTAGCGCCAAGTTTAGATTCAAGCCGTCCACTTGCCAGGGCTGCGGCGAGTTTTGACCCTGCAGCAGCAGGCGGCCATCGATTACCTCCAACTGCGCGGATCGGTTTCCCAATGACAAACTCGAGAGGCCACGGATCAGTCGAGTTATGTTGGTTCCCTCGCTATCGAAGTGCACATACAGTTCGGGTTGCGAAATGCGATAGTTTCCCAAACTATGCCCGAACAGGATGTGCAGGAGCGACGTGTTGCCAGCCACTTGTTGCACGCTGAGGGCCGCTCGATCGGTATTTTCGGGCTGGAGCTGGAGATCGCCGATCAGGACGGGGGAAAACCAGGAGAGCGAAAGCTCGCCTAGCGTGGCTTGAGTGTTCACTCGCGAAAATGCCAAATCTAACAAGCGCTGGCGGCAGAAGGGGAGGGCGACAAGGTTTGGTAAAAAAACAATGAATAGGAGCAGGAGCAAAACCAGCACAAACAGCCAGCGGAGCCAACGGCGACGTTTTTGAGTCGGCGGCGGTGCGTCAACAGGGGAAGCAGCCGAACCCGGCTGCGACGGCAAAGATGGTTGGGTCATGGGCTTTCTCCGCTGCCAACCGTAACGGTTAGGTGGGGCGGGGAAAAGACCCCCATCGACGAATTTTCGTCGGCTGAATTCAGCGTTTTGGTGTTTCGGTAGATAAAGCGGCTGCGGTGTTCAAAATTTTCATCGTTCCACTGCCGAGCGCAAAATCGTTGGCGCCTTCAACAAATACGCGCACTGCGCATGTTCCGATCGCATCTTTGGGCACCGGCAATACGGTGGAAAAACTACCGCTATGGATCTGGGCCGTTACGGAGACCAGCGGCGGATTGTTGGCGGCACGGTAAGCGGCGCTAAACCGTTCGCGTCCTATGGCGCTGCCGTCGTAAGTTTCTCTGGTTGCCGTGGGCACACAGTCCCAAGGCAAGACCAATTCCACGGTGGCGGTTCCTTCGACAGAGCAGCGACCTTTGATCGTGATTTCGTCGCCGGCTGCCGCCTTGGCTGGAAGCGACAAATTAACCTCGCGTGGTTGGTGCAGAGTCATGGTAGGATCGCCGAAAAGATTGAAGAGTTGCAAATGCTCCAGCCGCTCTTCCTTCGGTTGAAATAGTTCCGGCGTCACCGCCACGGTGAGCGCATGAATCAGCGACCAAATGGGCAAATTGTAGCCGGCCATTGTGTCGCGCTTGGCATATAACAGCCACTGGCCGAGTGTTTCGCGGCGATTGACAAAAAATTGGCGAATGGCTTGCTGCGACAGGGCGGCCATGCCGTAGGGCATGGTTTCGCTGGAGCCGCTGAACACCGCGACGGGTCCGCCGGGGGCGCGCAACAGCTCTTCGGACAGGCAATCTTTTGATTGGGCAAACGCCCCCGTGTAGCAGCACATCAGCAGCATAATTGGCGGGCCTGAGGCGCCGTGCAAATGGGCGCAATCGTCGCATTGCAAAATTGGCGTGCCGCCATCGGGAAAGACGGCCCATTGCAGCGATTGCGGGGCTCCGTGCCCCATGAAGACCCAAAACAAACAGCCTTCGTTGATTCGATCGAGGCTACAGGCATGAAAGCCGCGCGGATCGGGACAGTAGGGACTGCGCCAGCGGGCATCGGTCAAGATGGTTTGATAAGCGCCCGGAATCAGCCAACGGATGCCCTGGCGAGCGAGAACGCCCGACGCCGCATCAATCAGTTGGCCGTAGCCCCCCTCGCCGGCGACGAAGTTAATGCGTGCCCGCCAGGGGCCAAAATTTTGCGAATCTTCATAAGCTAGAATTTTTTTGACAACGATGCTGAGTTGCTCCGGGGTGTGGGCGGTGAGCCGGCCGATCGCCACGTCGGGGATGCCGTCGTCGTCCAAGTCGGCATACGGATTGTCCGTGTCAAATTCCGACGGGGCGCCATACAGGCGGCTGGCAGTGGCGGGAATGCGGAAGGTGGGCGTGCAGGGTGATTTTTTTGCGGGATCACTGTCCGGCGCCGGCGGATCGCCCACGAGCACAATGAATTGCAGCTTTCCGCTTTTGGCCAGCGTGCGAATATGCTCACGAATTTGCAGCGCGGGGCCTTGGTTGGAAATGAATTCGACCACGTGTCCTTGGAGCTGACGGCGCGCAAGCCAGGGCTGCATTGCCGCGCGAAATTCCGCGGGGCAAACCACTGCGATATCGGGATTTTGTGCCGCCGGCGCAGCGCCCAAACTTAATAACAGCGGCAGGAGGAGCAGGTGCATGTGGGAAGTCTAGCGTCCGGGGAAATTTTGTGGGAGAGGAATCCGGATGCAGTCAGTTTGTCGGCGAAGGGGTGATTATTTCCCTGTGGCGCGCCGCCAAGCCACGGGAGCGAAGCCGACCGCCATTCCTGCCAGCAAGCCGACCGTGTGCGCCCAATTCGCAACGCTGCTCCCCACCAGTTGATCGAGCAATCCGGTCCAACCCAGCACCAGCCAGCCCACTAAAAACAGCACGATGCCGTTCGAAACGAACAATTTCAATTGCGGCTGAAACCAGCTTTTCATCCAAAGATAGCCGAGCTGGCCGTAAACGACTCCGGACATACCGCCAAAGGCCGTCGTCTGCGTAACCTTATCGTGGGGAAACAGAAGCGGCCATATTCGATAA
>Ga0335083_10008424_pt1 | contig 12585 bp, 10 predicted proteins | sample Lox_Sample_42_FD_206716 | JGI IMG/M metagenome (GOLD analysis project Ga0335083, IMG submission 206716) | Soil microbial communities from Loxahatchee National Wildlife Refuge, Florida, United States - Lox_Sample_4.2 | ecosystem: Environmental > Terrestrial > Soil > Wetlands | place: USA... | reverse complement strand
TCCGCCTGGTGACGCAGATGCGCGGGCAAAGGCTGCCCCTTGTACTTGCCGGAGGTCAGCATCACCGAGGACCAGAATGCCGCCAGCTTTCCAAGATGCTCTGGCCAGTCGCCGATGGCGCGATTGAACAAGGGGCCTAGCAGCGTATCGGCGCGTACCCTGAGGTAAAACCGGTTGACGAGCGCAGCCAAGCGGGGTTCGTCGAGACCTTCAACAACTGGCATGGTGTTCGACCTTAAAAGATGTATGTTGGATACCTATTTAAACGACGCGCGGAAAACATGCAAGTAAAATACATCTTTGGAGCGGCCGATGCGCCTGACACGATTCACTGATTTTGCGATCCGGGTGATGCTTTACCTGGCGGCGCACGAAGACCGGCTCTGCTCGATCGGCGAGATCGCCGGCGCCTACGGCATTTCGCAGAATCATCTGATGAAGGTGGTGAGCGACTTGGCCGGCTCCGGTTATGTGCAGAGCCTGCGTGGCCGCGGCGGCGGCATCCGCTTGGCCCGGCCGGCCGCCGAGATCAATATCGGCCAGATGGTGCGCCATACGGAGGGCAAGGTTGATCTTGTCGGCTGTGGGGAGTGCGTTCTGGCGCCGGCTTGCGGGATGGTATGCGCTTTCAAAGAAGCTGTTGAGAACTTCTTCACAACGCTGGAACAGTACAATTTGGCTGACATCATGACCAAAGGCCGGCCAGACCAGCTGCGGCAAATCCTGACCGCCGGCGCGCACCTGCCGGAACCATAACAGCAACCAACTGGCACCGGAATGAAGGCGATGCCACTTTCGTCGAAGGGCTTATCGTCAATCTGCTCATCATCTGAAGAGCGTTCTTTCAGACTGCGGCCATCATAACGTGCCATATCATCTTGGGGAGTCGTTGTTGCGCCACTTAGATGTTTGATCCCCGCTGCTAGCGCCGTGAGAGGGCGTCGAGCCGAGTTCGGTATAAGTGGCAGTGGCCCCCCGCAACCAACTTGATTTGCTGTTCAAGAACAGACGCCGAACCGTCCGGGCCAACCCGGGCGGTTTTGTTGTTTTGCGCCGACAAGTTGGGAATCAACGATGGCGCTACCATCGTACATTCGTGACCCGCCGCGGCGATCTGCCGTTGGATACCATAGCCGCACGGTCCCGCCTCATAGCAAAACCGTAGTTCGTGACCGCTGCTGGCTAACTTCGCAATCAGCTTCTTCAAGGCCGACGGCGTGTTCGCGATCGTTCCGTGATTACGCACCTCCTTCCGCGGGCCCGCTTCTGCGACCGCTACGGCGATCGTATTTTTGTGCACATCAAGGCCAATGTAAGTGATAAGCTTCTCCATGATTCGTCTCCTATGCATGAGGCTCGGCGCCGGCCAATCCAGCGCAACCCTCGAAATCCTGCATATTGTGAGACGGGTTCCCCCCTATCTCAGGCGAACATCTGGTCTAGCTCCTCGACCACGACCGCAGTGAACTGGTCGGGGGATGTGCTTCTCTGTGCTATTGTAGATTAAAATATAGGCAGAAAAAACTGTTTTTCATCATTGCGCCCACCAAATCGGTGCAGAATTTGTCGGTTGTGCATGCTTAGGCGGCAGTTTCGGGCCGTTTAGTGTATGGCATATTTTTTGCTCGACAGTAAAACGATATTGCTAAGCCTATCCGCTGATATCCGCCAACTATAAGCATAGAGGGGTTACTGTGAGCGACATCATCTTTCCTATAGGGCGCAGCACGACAGAGTCGGGCTCGCTGCGCCGGGCCATCGACTGGAAGGGCGCCTTCTGGGTGGCCAGCGGCGTGCCGGCGCTGGTTCTGTTCTCAATCGGCGGCATTTCCGACATGGTCGGCAATCTCGCCTTCCTGGTGTGGGCGGCGTCCATGCTGATGGGCTTCGTACAGTCTTTCACCTACGCCGAAATCGCGGGCCTGTTCCCCAACAAGTCGGGCGGCGCATCGGTGTACGGTGCGGCGGCCTGGGTGCGCTACAGCAAGTTCATCGCCCCGCTCTCGGTATGGTGCAACTGGTTCGCCTGGTCGCCCGTGCTCTCGCTGGGCTGCTCCATTGCGGCGGCTTATATTCTGAACGCGCTGGCGCCGATCCCATCGGCCAATTCGCCGGAAGTGGCGCAGTGGATCGCAGCACACGGCGCCGCCATCACCGGCGGGCAGCAGGCGCAGGTGAACACCGCGATCGTGGCACTCACCCCGGCCATCCGTAACTGGACGCTGTTCACCCACACGCTGGGCCCGGTCGGCTTCTCGCTGAACGCAACGTTCTTCATCGGCGCGATCATCATGCTGGTCACCTTTGCGATTCAGCATCGTGGCATTCTCGGCACCGCCAATGTGCAGAAATACATGGGCCTGCTCGTCATCATCCCGATGCTGATCGTTGGCGTCGTGCCGCTGTTCAACGGCGCTGTGCATTTCTCCAACTACTCGCCGCTGGCACCGCTTGCCTCCTATGGCGCGCCGCAGATCGGCACCTGGAACATCCCGAATTGGACGATGGTTCTGGGCGCCATGTTCATCGCCGCATGGTCCACCTACGGGTTCGAGACGGCCGTGTGCTATACCTCGGAATTCCGCAACCCGGGCACTGACACGTTCAAGGCCATCTTCTATTCTGGCCTGCTGTGCCTGGCGCTGTTCATCCTTGTGCCCTTCACCTTCCAGGGCGCGTTGGGCCTGACCGGCATGCTGGATCCGAAGATCGCCGATGGCTCAGGCGTTGCCGCGGCTATGGCGAACATGGTCGGCAGCGGGCCGATCATCCACTCGATCATGGTCATGTTGATGATCCTGGCGCTGATCCTGTCGATCATGACGGCGATGGCCGGTTCCTCGCGCACGCTGTACCAGGGCTCCGTCGATGGATGGCTGCCGCGCTACCTGAGCTTTGTGAACGAGCACGGTGCGCCGACCCGCGCGATGTGGACTGACCTCGTCGCCAACCTGTTGTTGCTGGCCGTTGCCTCCACCGATGCCACGAGCTTCTTCTTCGTGCTTGCGGTTTCGAATGTTGGTTACATCATCTTCAACTTCCTGAACCTCAACGCCGGCTGGATCCACCGCATCGATTCAGGCGCCACCAAGCGCCCCTATCGCGCGCCCACCTGGCTGCTGGGGTTAGGCGGGGTGTTCGCCTTCGTCAACGCCGTGTTCCTCGGTGCTGGCGCAAAGACCTGGAATCCGGAAGCGCTCTGGGCTGGCGCCATCTTCGCGGCGATGATCATCCCGGTGTTCTGCTTCCGCCACTTCATCCAGGATAAAGGCAAGTTCCCTGAGCAGATGCTGGAAGATCTGCACGTGGGCGGCTCCGGGGATGTGACGACCAAGCGGGCGGGCATTCTCCCGTACCTGACATTGGTTGCAGGTGTTGGCGTGGTGCTAGCCTCCAACTGGTTCTTCCACCTGTAACGTATCGACAACGTTCGTAACACAAAGCCGGAGCTGACGCTCCGGCTTTTTTTGGTGATTTTTCGGGCCTTTTTCCGGAACGCGGTTTGACAAATTCAACATTCTTCGACATAACTCTTATTAACTGACAAGAAACTCTTGCAAAGTCAGGTGATGCAAAAACTTATGAACATTTCTTCTCTTTCGAGTCCGTCTGGTTTCCTCGAAACGCTGTATGTTCGGGGCGGGGCGGCTGTTTCCTTGGAGCTTCGCAAGGGAGAGTCGATCGAGGTGCTGGATGAGCAGGGCGCGCAGCCTTGCGACGTAAGCATTGCCGGCGAGGCGCCGCGGCGCGTGTTGGGCGAGGCGTCTCTTCCTGGCTCCATCGTTGGTTTTATTGCAGAAGAAGACTGCAAAATTTCGATTGCAGCGCCTGGTGTGCCGATGCTGCCGCATGAGCAGTCGGCACCGACGGACCTGCGCGTGACGATCGCGCGCAGGGAAAAAGCCTATCCACCGCCACTGGGGAAAGTAAAGGCGGAGATCCTGGTCAAGGCGGTGACGGCATGTTCCTACAAGGTCGAGGACGGTGATTACATCCAGATCATCGATGTGGATGGCCAGCAATGCTCCGATTTCCTGGCGTTCGATGCCGAGGCGCTCGAGCATGGGCTGGATGCCACGACCACGCGCACGCTCGGCGGGCGGATTTATCCAGGCCCCGGTCTGTACGCGAAGTTTTTCGACGACCGGATGCTGCCGCTGGTCGAGGTGATCCGCGACACCTGCGGCCGACATGATACATTCGCTCTGGCCTGCACCGCGAAATCCTACGCCGATGCTGGTTATCCGGGGCATGCCAATTGCTCGGATAATTTCAACGCCGTGCTGGCTGAACATGGTATAGCTCCGCGCCTTGGCTGGCCCGCGATCAACTTCTTCTTCAACACGCAAATCGCGGCTGATGGTGCAATCATCGCGGATGAGGCTTGGTCACGGCCCGGTGACTACGTGCTATTGCAGGCCATGCGGGATCTACTCTGTGCCAACTCGTCCTGCGCGGATGATGTGTTCACCACGAATGGTTACAACCCGACGGATATTCTCGTCAGGATTTACGATAAATCAGAGAATTTCTCAAAAGGGATTGCGCATCGCATGACACCGAACGCCGAGCCAAGGCTGACCCGGGAAAGCGGTTTCCATCCGGCGACCGCCGCCTTGACGCGAAACTTCATCGAAAGCAACGGGTTCTGGCTGCCGGAGTGTTTCACCGGGAGCGGCCCGGTGGCGGAATATGTTGCTTGCCGCGAGAATGTCGCGGTGACGGATCTTTCGACGCTGCGCAAGTTCGAGATCACCGGCCCGGATGCCGAGAATTTGCTGGCACTGTCGCTGACCCGTAATGTCCGCAAGCTGAGCGTCGGGCAGGTGGTCTATACGGCAATGTGCTACGAGCATGGCGGCATGATCGATGATGGTACGGTCATGCGCCTGGGGCCGAATAATTTTCGCTTCATCTGCGGTTCGGATTATTCCGGTGAGTGGCTGCGGGAGCTGGCACACAAACACAGGCTCCGGGCTTTTGTCCGCAGCTCCACGGACCAGCTGCATAATCTTTCGCTGCAAGGGCCGCGTTCGCGCGAACTGCTGGCGCCGCTGATTTTTACACCACCCGCGCAACCATCAATCACTGAGCTGAAATGGTTCCGCTTCACCATCGGTCGTCTTGGCGGGCCACAGGGAATCCCGCTGGTGATTTCGCGCACGGGTTACACAGGCGAGTTGGGATACGAGATCTGGGTGCATCCGGGCAACGCGGTCGAACTCTGGAACGTTTTCGTGGATGCCGGCGCCCAGCCCATGGGTTTCGCGGCGCTGAACATGCTGCGCATCGAGGCCGGGTTGATCCTGGCTGGGCACGAATTTTCTGATGAGACCGATCCGTACGAGGCCGGAATTGCCTTTGCCGTGGCGGACCGGGATGAGGCGTTTGTCGGGCGTGATGCCTTGCGCCGGCGCGCGGCAAATCCACTCCGCAAGCTCGTCGGGCTGGTGATTGAAGGCGGAGAGCCCGTGCATCATGGCGACTGTGTGCATGTTGGCCGCGCCCAGGTGGGCGTGGTGACCAGCGCCATGCGCTCGCCGGTTCTGCACCAGTCGATCGCTCTTGCGCGCATCGATGCGTATCACGCGGAACTCGGAACCGAGGTGGAGATTGGCAAGCTGGATGGCCAGCAGAAGCGCCTGTCCGCCAAGGTCGTGCGCTTTCCGCATTACGATCCGGAAAAGACGAGGGTCCGCGCCTGATACTCGCCGATTAGGAGCGGGTCCCGCCGGGGAACACCCGATATTTAGGTCAATGTTCATTTCTGGGAAGTGCCTTCATGTCTAACGCGCAATACGTTCTTATGCTCTCCTGCCAGAACCGTCCTGGCATTGTCGCCGCCGTGTCTTCGTATCTTTTCAACCAGGGTGCTGACATCCGCGAGGCGCAGCAGTTCGACGATACCGAGACCGGTAAGTTCTTTGCCCGCATCGCCTTCGACCTTCGGGGTGATGCTGGCATGGCGCCGGTTCGCGAACGCTTTGCCGAGCTGGCCGAGCCGTTCAAGATGAACTACGCTTTCAGCGATCACACCGCGCCGCGGCGTGTGCTGCTGCTCGTGTCGAAGTTCGATCACTGCCTGGCGGATCTGCTGTATCGCTGGCGCATCGGCGAACTGAACATGACACCCACGGCGATCGTCTCCAACCATGGCATCGAGAATTATGCCGGGCTGGATTTCGGCGGGCTGCCCTTCCATCATCTCCCGATCAGCAAGGCCACCAAGATGGAGCAGGAGGCGCAGATCTGGGAGCTGGTGAAGCAGAGCAGGTCTGAGCTGGTGGTGTTGGCCCGCTACATGCAGGTGTTCTCCGACGCGTTGACGCAAAAACTCTCTGGTCGCTGCATCAATATCCACCACTCCTTCCTGCCGGGCTTCAAGGGCGCCAAGCCCTACCACCAGGCGCATGGGCGGGGCGTGAAGCTGATCGGCGCCACAGCGCATTATGTGACTTCGGACCTCGACGAGGGGCCGATCATCGAGCAGGATGTTGAGCGCATCTCCCATGGGGACACGCCGGATGATCTGGTGCGCAAGGGGCGTGACATCGAACGCCGCGTGCTGGCGCGCGCCGTGCGCTGCCATCTGGAAGACCGCGTCATTCTGAACGGCGCCAAGACGGTGGTGTTCGCGAGCTGAACACAAAAAATTCGTCCTGTTCGGCGAAAGTCACGACTTTCAATTTGACAGGAAGAATTCTCTTTAATTATCGTTTGTGACTGAAAAGAAATTTCTTCGGGGCATTTTGTTTTGGTCGAGCTTATTGGCGGCAAGGCTTTCACCACCCAGCTCCGCGCTGCCATCACGGTGACACCGGCCCCATGATCATCGCCTGCCTGTTGCCATACCCCCGCCAAGCGTGCCGGGGGCAATTCTCCACCCCAACCATGAAGGCCATCGCATGACTCGCTCCTGGCGCCACGCCGTTCTCGCCTCCCGCCACCGCGCTCTTGGCTCTAAGCTCGAAGACTGGAACGGCATGCCGACGGCCTGGACCTATGCGTCCGACGTGCAGGACCACCATGTGGCGATCCGCACCAAGGCGGGGCTCATGGATGTTTCCGGCCTGAAGAAGGTGCATCTGCACGGCCCGCACGCCTCGGCCGTGCTCGATTACCTGACCACCCGCGATGTTTCCAAGATCATGCCGGGCAAGTCGGCTTATTGCTGCTTCCTCAACGAGGGCGGCAAGTTCATTGATGACGGCATCCTCTACCGCACCGGGCCGAACTCCTGGTTCGTGGTGCATGGCTCGGGTGCTGCGCATCAGGCCCTCTCGCAGGCCGCCTATGGCCGTAACGTGACGATGCTGTTCGACGACGATCTGCTCGACCTCTCGCTGCAGGGGCCGCTCGCCGTCGATTATCTCGCCAAGCATGTGCCCGGCATCCGCGACCTGAAATATTTCCACCACATGGGCGCCACGCTGTTCGGCAAGCCGGTGATGATCTCGCGCACCGGCTACACCGGCGAGCGCGGCTATGAGATCTTCTGCAAGGCAGAGGATGCCGAGGTGATCTGGGATACGATCCTGGAAGAGGGCAGGGAGATGGGCATCGTGCCCTGCTGTTTCACCGCGCTCGACCTGCTGCGCACCGAGAGCTATCTGCTCTTCTACCCGTACGACAATTCCGAGATGTACCCGTTCGAGAACGAAGCGCACGGTGACACGCTGTGGGAGCTGGGGCTGGACTTCACCGTCTCGCCCGGCAAGACCGGCTTTCGCGGCGCCGAGGAGCATTACCGGCTGAAGGGCAAGGAGCGTTTCAAGATCTTCGGCGTGCTGGTGGAGAGCGACAAATCCGCCGCCCCTGGCGACAAGCTGGTGGCCGATGGCAAGGCGGTCGGCGTCATCACCTGCCCGATGATCTCCACGCTCACGGGCAAGTCGATGGCCATCGCGCGCGTGGACGTGCCCTATGCCGTGCACGGCACCCAGTTGGCTGTGGCAGGCTCGCTGGGCAGCGTGCCTGCCATTGCGCACAACCTGCCGTTCGATGACCCGAAGAAGACCAAGCGCACGGTGGTGGGCTGAGCCATGAGCAAGAGCCGCCCGGTATACACGCCGTTCGGTCTGGATCCGGCGGGACGCGCGCATCTGGTCGTTACCAGCCTCGATGCCCCGCCCGAGGGCATCGAGGACAGCCTGGCGAACATTGAGGTCTGGACGGTGAAGCATAATGGGCCGGGCGTGCCGGCACCGATCGTGGCAGGGCTGCGCCCCTTCCGCTCCACCACCGAACTGCTGGTGCAGCTCAGCCACCGCCTGACACGCGAGACGGCCGGGTTGCGCCTGTATGCGGTCGGCCCCGAGGCATTCATCTGGGACGCGTATAACGCTGCCATCGCCGCTGGGCTGCACCCTTCCGAGATCTCGCTGCATCGCGCAGGGCCGTTTGTCCGGCGTGTTTATTGTTCGCACTGCCGCACCATCATCGAAGGCGTGCCGGTGAACATCGTAGCCTGCCCATCCTGCGAGGCGGCTTTGTTCGTGCGCGATCATTTCTCCCGCCGTCTGGCCGCGTTCATGGGCGTGAAGGTGGACGCCGAAGTGCCGGGCGAAATTCCGGAGGCGGAGGTGTTTACGTCATGAAGCTGAAGATCGAAGCCATAGTCACACTCACTCCCGGCATCCGCAAGTTCACGCTGGCGCCGGTTGATGGCGCGCCGCTGCCGCGCGCCGGGGCAGGCTCGCATTTGGTATTGGAGATCCCGGGGTCGGGGCGTGTGTGGAAGAATGCCTACTCAATCACCTCCGCCACCGAGGCGGCGGTCTATGAGATCATCGTCCGGCGCGTAGAGAAATCCCGTGGCGGCTCCGCCTGGCTTCATGACCATGCCAAGGTGGGGGACGTACTGGAAGTGCAGCCGCCGCAGAACCTGTTCGCCCCGCAGCGCCTTGCCAAGCGGCATCTGCTGCTCTCGGCCGGCATCGGCATCACGCCGTTTCTCTCCTACCTTAAGCTGCCCTGCCTGGCGTATGAACTGCACCATTGCTGCAAGCCCGAGGATGAGGCTGCCTTCCGCGCGCTGTTTCCCTCCGGCCCGCAGGTGACGCTGCATACCAGCCGCAACACGCTGAACCTGGAGATGCTGCTCAAGCGCCAGAAGCTCGACACGCATCTTTCCATCTGCGGCCCTGAGAGCTTCATGGATGTGGTGCTGGCCACCGCCGCGCATTGTGGCTGGCCGTCAACGAAGATGCACAAGGAGAGCTTCGGCGGCGCCACGGGCGGCGAGTCTTTCGTGGTGCATCTGCATCGCTCCGGGGTGATGGTGAATGTGGGGCGCGAGGAATCGCTATTGGACGCGATGGAGGCCGCCGGCCTCACGCCGTCCAGCTTGTGCCGTGGCGGGGCCTGCGGTGAATGCAAGCTGCCGGTTCTGGACGGCGTGCCCGCGCATCACGATCATTATCTTTCCGAAGCCGAGCGGGCTGCCAACAACGCCATCATGATCTGCGTCTCGCGTGCGAAAACCCCTGAACTGGTGCTGGATTTCTGAACCATGAAACTGAGCATGAAACCCCAAGAGACCTTCCGGGACGATTACACCTTCAGCAACTCGGATGAGGCGATCCTGCGTTTCCCTTTCCCGTTTCCAGACGACAACTACATGTACTCCGTGAACATGGAGCCGCATGTGCGCGGCGGAGCGAGCCCGGTCTACAATGCCGTCTTCGATATCGACGAGCATTATATCGGGGATATGGCCGACCGCGCCATCACGCTGGAGCACGATCCGCTGCGCTGCCAGGTGCTGCCGCACATGGAAGAGGCCGAGTGGGATACGCTCGAACTGATCATGGAGAATCTCGCGAATGACTATCCCGAGCATTTCTCCCTGACCAAGAATGGCGATGAATGGCACTGGATCAACCGCCCGTTGGACATCGACCAGAAATTCGTCTTCGGCCGGGCGGAGACGTTGCCCTACGGGCCGTTCGAGTACATCACGCGCCAGACACAGGGCGATTTTTCGTTGCAGGACCAGCGCGACAACAACTTGTTCATGGATGGCGGCATGGTCACCTCGCAGGCCGACTGGTCGCTGAATTTCGACGTCGGCATGTCCTTTCATGAATGGCACGGCCCGGTGCCGCTGGCGCATGAGAGCGGGGTGTTCGACCGCGCGCTGCAATATCTGCTGCGCCTGCAATACGGCAAGCCGGTGCGCCGGCTAAACTGGACGATGACCGCCAACCCGCGCCTCGACACCTCGCCGGAGAATTATCCGCTGTGGGGGCCGGAGAAGGCGACGATCACGCCCGACAATGTCGGGCACCGCATGTGCTTGCGCGTGGAACTGCAGAGCCTCTACCGTCTGCCGCGTTCCAACGCCATATTGTTCTCCATCCGCGGCTACCTCGTCCGCCTGGAAGAACTGGCCTTGGTGAAGAAATGGGCGATCCGCATGCACCGCGTCATGCGCGACCTGCACCCGAAAATCGTCGAGTACAAGGGGCAGTCTCGCTATCGGCAGCATGTGGTGGATTATCTCGCGCCGCATGACGATGGCCGGGTGCTGAATCCGGGCGTCGCGGCAGAGCAGGACAGCATTTAAGCCGCGCTCTCCGGACAGTAAAAACCCCGTGGTCATGCCGCGGGGTTTTTTATTGGCGCTGGTGCGGGCACAAAAAAAACCGCCTCCGGGTTGCCCTGGAGGCGGCGGTTGAAGCGAGCCTTAGTTGTTGACGAGGAAGGCTGCCAGGCTGTCATCCGTTTGCTGCATCCAGGGCGTCTTCAGCGGCGGCGCCATGGTGCCGGTGATGGCGGACCGGAAGCTGTGATGACGGTAGGTCAGCACGTCCTCCTCCTTGTGGTGCTTCCATTCCTTGAACTGCTCTGCCATGATCTCCGGCTTAAAGTCGGGATAGTCGGTGTGGCCCAGCAGGTCACGGATGTAGCCGCACTGGAAGTCGATGTCCTCGGCAGCGCTGGTGGTCGATTCCTCCTTCTCGCGATAGGCTTGGCTGTCGGCCTGCATCTCTTCCACAGTAGGCAAATTCACCTTGCCGAGCATTACGTCGCGCGCGAACCAGGCCTGGGCGTCGAACATGTTGAAGGTGTAGTACTGGTCCTGCATGCCAAGATACAGCAGCCTCGGGTTCTTTTCCCACACCACGCCCTTGTACAGGCCCAATGGCCACAGGCGGTTGTTGGTCTTCAGGCGCAGCTCGTCCGGCAGGAAGGGGAAGTGGTGCTGGTAGCCGGTGCAGATGATGATGGCATCCACCTCCTTGCTGGTGCCGTCCTTGAAATGGGCGGTTTTGCCTTCAACCTTCAGCATCAGGGGGACTTCCGAGAATGCCTCGGGGAAGGCGAAGCCCATCGGCGCGGTGCGGTAGGAGAAGATGATCTCCTTGGCGCCGTATTTATAGCATTGCGTGCCGATATCCTCGGAGGAATACGAACTGCCGATGCACAGCACGGTCTTGCCAGCGAACTCCGCGGCGTCGCGGAAGTCATGCGCGTGCAGCACACGGCCTGGGAATTTGTCGAGGCCGGGGAATTCCGGCACGTTCGGCGTCGAGAAATGGCCAGACGCCACCACGACGTAATCGAACACCTCAGAATAAACATGGTCGTTCTCCAGGTCGCGAACGGTGACGGTGAACTTGCCCGTCACGTCGTCATAGATGACATCGCGCACCGGCGAACGGAAGCGGATGAAGCGGCGCAGATTACCCTTCTTCACGCGGCCAACGATGTAATCCCACAGGACTTCGCGCGGTGGATAGGAGGGAATGGGGCGGCCGAAATGTTCCTCGAAGGAGTAATCGGCAAATTCGAGCGCTTCCTTGGGGCCGTTGGACCAGAGGTAGCGGTACATGGAGCCGTGCACCGGCTCGCCGTACTCATCCAGCCCGGTGCGCCAGGTGTAGTTCCACATGCCGCCCCAATCGGCCTGCTTTTCGAAACAGACAATTTCCGGAAGCTTGATTCCCTGCTTCTCCGCAGCCTCGAACGCCCTGAGCTGTGCCAGGCCGCTGGGGCCGGCGCCGATGATCGCAACACGAAAAGTCATGTGGAAACCTTCAAGAAATATGACGGCCAAATTCTTTTCTTGCCTAGAAAAGCGGGCCGTACGGGTTTGGATTTAAAAAAGACTGTGGTGGCGAGTGCAAAACTTCGGCCTGGCCCTACTCCTCCACGTAATGTCGTCACGGTGGCGATGTGCTGTACCGTATAAGGATTCATTTTGCTGTGCAATATTGAAATTAACACCGAAGTAAAAAAGGTTCTTGAAAAGAACATGCCGTCCGGATATCGTTTCCTGGAGAAGCAATTGTTCTTGCTTGATGATATCGGCCATCCGCCTGGCTAAGGTGAGTCCCTGGCCGTGACCAGCTTTCCATGAGGTCCTTTGATGCCGCCGAGTCATAAACTGAATGTGCAAAGCCTGCGCCAGCGCCGGATAAACCCGATGAGGAGGATATTCGTCCGCGATCTTTTGCTGCAGACCCGCATCGGCGTGCATGAGCATGAGAAGAAGGGCAGCCAGCGCATCCGGGTCAACCTGGAGATCGCGGCGCGGCTCGATGATACGCTGCATGACGAGCTGCGCAAAACCGTCTGCTA
>Ga0335083_10008422_pt1 | contig 12587 bp, 9 predicted proteins | sample Lox_Sample_42_FD_206716 | JGI IMG/M metagenome (GOLD analysis project Ga0335083, IMG submission 206716) | Soil microbial communities from Loxahatchee National Wildlife Refuge, Florida, United States - Lox_Sample_4.2 | ecosystem: Environmental > Terrestrial > Soil > Wetlands | place: USA: Florida... | reverse complement strand
CCCGAGCCTTCCAGCGACAGCTCCACGTGGCGCACGTCACGTCCGGCGTCGCGCGCGACGATGGACTGGTTGTCCAGCACAGGCGCTGCGAAGGGACGCTCGCGGCTGTGCACCGCGCGGCTCGGTACCGACTGCAAGGTCGTCACGCGCGTGGGCGAGGCGGTGCCGAGCACTTGCTTGGCCTGTTCCAATGCATGCACGGTCCATGGTGCCGCGACGGCATCCACATCTACGTCGGCTTCGCCCAGCGGCGCGAAGCGCGTACCGCCAAGTTCGGCCAATCGCGCGTCCAACTGGCGCCCGATGGCGCAGAAATCCGGATAACTCGAATCGCCCAGGCCCAGCACCGCATAGCGCAGGCCCGGCAACTTGGGCGCACGTTTGCCCAGCAGAAATTCGACCAGACCACGCGCATCATCCGGCGGCTCGGCATCGCCCTGCGTGCTCATCACCACCAGCAAATGCGTCTCCCTGGACAGCTCGCGCTGCGGATAGGCGTCGGCACGCACCAGGCGCACCGAAAGACCAGCATTCTCGGCGTTCGTGCTCAATTGCGAAGCCACGCGCCTGGCCTGGCCGGTCTGGCTTCCGTAAAGAATGGTGAGCCGTTCGCCGGCCACTTTCGCCGACGTGGCGACAGCCTCGCCACGCTGCAGCCGCTCCGCCCTGGCCGCGCTCCAGGCGGCGATCCAGTAGAGGTCGGCGGGGCCGAGGTCATCGACCAGGCGCTCCAACGCCAACAATCGCTCGCCATGTACCTGCGATGGCAGCTGGTTTTCCGTCGCAACGAGCGCGTTCACATCGCCTTCCTTTGGACGTCCATACTTCTGTCCGTCCAAAGTAGTCATGCCCTCTTGTCATGTGAAAGGACGTGTTGGCATATGCACATGGCCTCCCGCTCATCTCCCCGCAGGCATATGCGGCCGACATGCGAACGAGCCCGGGGCACGCGCGCCTCGGTGCGCTGACCCTCATCAACGGCTACTTGCCGCGCCTTGGCTTAGAATGCGCGGATGACCACATCACGCCCCCTCCCCATCGAAGTCCGCGGCAGCGCCAAACAGCCGCTGGGCATGACCCCTGCCCAGTTCCTGCGCGATTACTGGCAGAAACATCCCTTGCTGATCCGCCAGGCGTTTCCTGACTTCCAGCCGCCCATCCAGCCGGACGATCTCGCCGGCCTGGCCCTCGAGGAATCGGCGCTTTCGCGCCTGATCATCCACGACGAAAAGCGCGACCGCTGGAAGATAAAGACCGGCCCGCTGACCGAGAAGGACTTCGCCACCACGCCGGACAGCAACTGGACGCTGCTGGTGCAGGACGTGGACAAGTGGGACGCCGACGTCGCCGCCCTGCTCGCGGATTTCACCTTCCTGCCGAGCTGGCGCCTGGACGACATCATGATTTCCTACGCCGAACCGGGCGGCGGCGTGGGTCCGCACGTGGACCAGTACGACGTGTTCCTGCTGCAGGGCATCGGCCAGCGCCACTGGGCCATCAGCACCGACCCGGACGCGCCCACCGATTTCCGCCCTGACGTGGAGCTCAAGCAGCTCCGGCAGTTCGATCCCACCCATGAATGGCTGCTCGGGCCTGGCGACATGCTGTATCTGCCGCCCGGCGTCCCGCACGACGGCATCGCGTTCGGCGGCCCCTGCATGACCATTTCGGTGGGCATGCGTGCACCGTCTCAGGCCGAACTCACCGGCGACCTGGCCGATTACCTCGCCGAACGCCTGGCCGACGAACAGCGTTACGCCGACCCGGACCTGGCGCCAGCCAAGGCCACCGGCGAGATCGACCGCGCCGCCCTCGCCCGCCTGAAACAGGCGCTGCCGTTCGCTGCCGGCCTGGACGACGCCACTCTCACCGACTGGTTCGGACGCTTCATCACCCGCTACCGCAACGCCCAGTTGCCGGTGCCTCCGGAAAAGGCGCTGACCGACACGGCCCTGCTCAAGCAGCTCGATGGCGGCGCCTCGCTGCTGCGCCATCCGTGGGCACGCATGGCATGGGCGCGCGGCAAGCGTGGCGCCACGCTATTCGTCAATGGTCATGCCTATCCGTCGTCGGCCGACTTGGCCGAACGCCTGTGCGGCGAGCGCGAGCTGAGCCCGGGAACCCGACTGCCGGCCAGCGAGGCTGCCTTGTTGCTGGCCCTGGTCAACGACGGCCACCTGGTCGTCCACAAGAAGCGCAAACGGTGAAACTCCAGGACTTCCATGTCGAACGAGCCGACTGGGCCCGCGCCACCGAGCGCGAGGCCCTGAGCGCCATCCGGCTGGAAGTCTTCGTGCTCGAACTGGGCGTGCCCGAGCCCCTGGCGTTCGACGAGGTGGACGACAGTTCGTTCCACCTGCTCGCCCGTGACGGGCACGGAGAGCCGGTGGGCTGCGCCCGTCTCACCCCGCACGGGAAAATCTCCCGCGTCGCCGTCCGCCAGCCGTGGCGTGGCCAAGGCATCGGCGTGGCCCTGCTGCGTGAACTGGTTGCCAGGGCGCGCGCGCAAGGCTGGACCGACATCCAGCTGGATGCACAGCTTTCCGCTGTGCCTTTCTACGAACGAGAGGGTTTCATCGCCCACGGCGACACGTTCGAGGATGCCGGCAACATGCATCGTGCGATGCGGCTCGATCTGGCGCACGACGACGCAGGAAATACCGGATCGACGACAGCACCCGATCTTCCCGCCAGCACCCGCGCGGAGATGGCCGCCAGTCGGCTCCAACTGCTGGCCAAAGCCCGCCACCGGCTCTGCATCTACCAACCGCTACTCAGTGCCGACAGCTATTCCAGTCTGCTGGAACTGGCGGAACTGCGCCGCATCGCTACGTCGGGCCGCGGCGCGGACATGCGCATCCTGTTGCACGACCCGGCGTCCGCCCTGCGGGACAACCATCGTCTCATCGCGCTCGCCCAGCGCCTGCCCAGCATCCTGAAGGTGCGTACTCCCCTGGAGGAAGTCGACCTGGCCTACGCGTCGGCTTATCTGCTGACCGACCAGGGCGGCTACCTGTTCCAGGCCGATGCACGCCGCGCCGACGCCCGCGCCGCTCGCCACGACCGGGCGGCGCAGGCACCCCTAATGCAGCATTTCAACGAAGTCTGGGAGCGCTCGGCTCCCGCCACGGCGCTCCAGCCGCTCGATCTTTAGCCGCCGGCTGAACGTTCGTCCGATCCGGCGTTTCCGCCCATGGGCGCGCGATCCTCGGGAAAAACCGCCGTCTACGACGATGGTCGGTACCTCGCGGGTCGAAATATCGGTCATCGCCCCCATCTAGGTTGGGCGATTGGGTTGCCGCGTCGCAGCACCCCAAGGCTATAATTAACGGGATTTTTCCCAGCCAACCGGTCATCCCCGGCCGGAACCGCTGCAAGCCTCCCTTCCTCACCGGTGGTGACGTGAGCACTAATCTGATCCGCGAGTTCTTTGAATCCTCCCAGCTCGCCGGCGGCAACGCCGATTACGTTGAACAGCTCTATGAATCCTGGTTGGCAGACCCGTCGTCGGTCGACGCCACCTGGAGCAAATATTTCGAGACTTTCAAGGGCCGCGAGTCGGGGGATATGCCTCACTCTGCGGCCATTGCGCGTATAGAAGCCGCGCAGAAGCAGCGCCGCAACGGGTTTGCCGTCGCCGCCGGTCCGGTGGACGACGCCCACGCCCGCAAGCAGGCCGGCGTGCTGCGCATCCTCACCGCCTACCGCTCGCGCGGCCACCTCGCCTCCAACCTCGACCCGCTCGGCCTGGCCGAGAAGCTGCCGGCGCCCGACCTGGAACCCTCGTTCCACGGCCTGTCCGACGCCGACCTGGATACCGAGTTCGATTGCGGCAACTTCGCCGGTGGCGGCCAGCGCATGAAGCTGCGCGACCTGCTGGCTCGACTGAAGAAGGTGTACACCAACACCCTCGGCGTCGAGTTCATGCACATCAGCAATCATGAACAGCGCAACTGGATCTACACCCGCCTGGAGCAGGCCAACGGCAATGCCGGCCTGGATGCCGTAGGCAAGAAGCACATCCTCGCCGGGCTGACCGCCGCCGAGGGTCTGGAGCGCTACCTGCACACCAAGTACGTGGGCCAGAAGCGCTTCTCGCTGGAAGGCGGCGACAGCCTGATCCCGATGGTGGACGACATGGTCCGCGCCGCTGGCGACAACGGCATCAAGGAAGTAGTGATCGGCATGGCCCATCGCGGCCGCCTCAACATGCTGGTCAACATCTTGGGCAAGCCGCCGCGCACCCTGTTCAACGAGTTCGAAGGCAAGTGGGACCATCCGGATGATCCGGCCCACTCGGGCGACGTGAAGTACCACATGGGCTTCTCCGCCGACGTCAAGACGCCCAACGGCGGCACCCACGTGGCGCTGGCGTTCAACCCGTCGCATCTTGAAATCGTCAATCCGGTAGTGGCCGGTTCGGTGCATTCGCGCCAGATCCGTCGCCGCGACACCGAGCGAAAGCAGTCGATGGCCGTCATCGTGCACGGCGACTCGGCGCTAGCCGGCCAGGGCGTGAACATGGAACTGTTCAACATGTCCCAGGCCCGCGGCTTCAAGATCGGCGGCAGCCTGCACATCGTGGTGAACAACCAGGTGGGCTTCACCACCTCCAACCCGCAGGACACCCGCTCCACGCTGTACTGCACCGACCTGGCCAAGATGGTCAACGCGCCAGTGTTCCACGTGAACGGCGACGACCCGGAAGCGGTGATCCAGGCCACCCGCCTCGCCTACGACTTCCGCAAGCAGTTCCGCAAGGACGTGGTGATCGACCTGGTGTGCTACCGCCGCCACGGCCACAACGAGGCCGACGAGCCGGCCGCCACCCAGCCGGTGATGTACCAGATCATCCGCAAGCGCCCGACCACCCGCGACCTGTACGCGCAGGAGCTGGTCAAGCAGTGCGTGATCGCCGATGGCGACGGCCAGAAGATGTTCGAGGACTATCGCGCCCGCCTGGAAGCCGGCGAGCCGATGACCGAGCTGACCACCGCGCTCATCAAGGACATCGAAGTCGACTGGGACAAGTTCATCGGCGGCAAGCTGTCCACCGAGACCCCCACGAGCGTGCCCAGGCAGCGCCTGGTGGAACTGGCCAACCAGATCCTGGTGACGCCCAAGGACATGACGCTGCAGTCGCGCGTGGCCAAGATCTACGAAGACCGCGCCAAGATGGCCGCCGGCGAGCAGCCGGGCGACTGGGGCTTCGCCGAGAACCTGGCCTACGCCACGCTCATCGACGAAAACTACAACCTGCGCCTGGTCGGCCAGGACGTGGGTCGCGGCACGTTCTTCCATCGCCATGCCGTGCTGCATGACCAGAAGACCGGCTACACCTTCATGCCGCTGGCCACGGTGCGCGACGGCGCCGACGTCGAAGTGATCGACTCGCTGCTCAGCGAAGAAGCGGTCATGGCGTTCGAATACGGCAGCGCCACCACTGACCCTTACACCCTGCACATCTGGGAAGGCCAGTTCGGCGACTTCGCCAACGGCGCCCAGGTCGTCATCGACCAGTTCATCAGCTCGGGCGAGTCGAAGTGGAACCGCCTGTGCGGCCTGGCGCTGTTCCTGCCGCACGGCTACGAAGGCCAGGGCCCGGAGCACTCCTCCGCCCGCCTGGAGCGCTTCCTGCAGCTGTGCGCGATGGAGAACATGCAGGTCTGCGTGCCGACCACGCCGGCCCAGGCCTTCCACATGATCCGCCGCCAGATGGTGCGCCCGACGCGCAAGCCGCTGATCGTGATGACGCCCAAGTCACTGCTGCGCCACAAGCTGGCGGTCTCCACGCTGGACGAGCTGGCCACGGGCAGCTTCCAGTTGGTGATCCCGGAGCATCGCGAACTGGCCGCCAAGAAGGTCAAGCGCGTGGTGCTGTGCTCGGGCAAGGTCTACTACGACTTGCTGGAAGACGCCGAAAAGCGCGGCCTCAGCGATGTCGCCATCGTGCGCGTCGAGCAGCTGTATCCGTTCCCGCGTCCGCAGGTCACGGCCGAGCTGGAGAAGTACAGCGCCGCCAAGGAAGTCATCTGGTGTCAGGAAGAACCGATGAACCAGGGCGCCTGGTTCCAGATCCGCCATCACCTGCAGGCCTGCGTCGGCAGCAAGCAGAGCCTGTCGTACGCCGGTCGCGCCCGCTCCGCGGCGCCGGCAGCGGGCCACCTGAACACGCACGTCGCCGAACAGGCTGCGCTCGTCGAGCAGGCACTCGTTTCGCCGATCGGCACCGATCACGCGGCCGAATAAAAAAATCCTGAAAAGTGCGGCCATGGATGGCCGCTTTTTGACTTTTGCGTTCACGGATGGACGCACCCAATTTGAATAGTGCGGCTATGGATAGCCGCTTATTGACCTTAGCGTTCAGGGATGAGCGCACTAACTCAAGGAATTCACATGTCCATCGAAGTCAAAGTTCCCGTCCTGCCCGAATCCGTCTCCGACGCCACCATCGCCACCTGGCACAAGCAGGCCGGTGAAGCGGTCAAGCGCGACGAAAACCTGGTTGACCTCGAAACCGACAAGGTGGTGCTCGAAGTGCCTTCGCCGGTCGATGGCGTACTGAAGGAAATCAAGTTCCAGTCCGGCGAGACCGTGACCAGCCAGCAGGTCATCGCGGTGATCGAGGAAGGCGCTGCCGCCGCAGCACCGGCTCCGGCCGCTGCTGCCCCCGCCGCGTCGGCTCCTGCTGCCGCGCCGGCCGCTCCGAAGGCTGCGGCCGCCGGCAATGCCGACCTCTCGCCGGCCGGCCTGCGCGTGGCCACGGAACAGAACATCGACGCCTCCAAGGTGGCCGGCACCGGTCGCGATGGCCGCGTGACCAAGGAAGACCTGCTCAACGTCGGCAAGGGTGGCGCCGCTCCGGCCGCCGCTACGCCGGCTGCCAAGCCCACGCCGGGTTCGCGTCCGGAAGAGCGCGTGGCCATGACCCGCATGCGCGCCCGCATCGCCGAGCGCCTGATGCAGTCGAAGAACTCCATCGCCATGCTCACCTCGTTCAACGAAGTGAACCTGGCCGAAGTGGTGAAGATGCGCAAGGCGCTGGGCGAGTCGTTCGAGAAGGCGAACGGCGTGAAGCTCGGCTTCATGAGCTTCTTCGTCAAGGCTGCCGCCGAAGCGCTGAAGCGCCATCCGCTGGTCAACGCCTCGGTCGACGGCAACGACATCGTCTATCACGGCTACCAGGACATCTCCATCGCCGTGTCCACCGACAAGGGCCTGGTGACGCCGGTGCTGCGCGACGTGCAGGACATGAGCTTCGCCGACGTCGAGCGCGGCATCGTCGACTACGCCAAGAAGGCCCGTGACGGCAAGCTGGGCCTGGACGACCTGCAGGGTGGCACCTTCACCATCACCAACGGCGGCACCTTCGGCTCGCTGCTGTCGACCCCGATCGTGAACCCGCCGCAGAGCGCCATCCTGGGCATGCACGCCATCAAGGAGCGCGCCATCGTCGAGAACGGCCAGGTGATCGCCGCCCCGATGATGTACCTGGCGCTGTCCTACGACCACCGCATCATCGACGGCAAGGACGCGGTGCTGTTCCTGGTCGACATCAAGAACCAGCTGGAAAACCCGCAGCGCATGCTGCTGGGCATCTAAGTCCCCGCGTCAGCCCCTCTCCCTGCGGGAGAGGGGTTGGGGTGAGGGTTCGGTCCTGCCGAAACGCCTCGCTCCGCACGCACCCCCACCCGCCCTATGGGCACCCTCCCCCGACGGGAGAGGGATAAAGCGAGAAGCGACATGAGCGAAAAATTCGACGTCATCGTCATCGGCGCCGGCCCTGCCGGCTATGTGGCCGCGATCCGCGCCGCGCAGCTGGGCCTGAAGACCGCCTGCGTGGATGCCTTCGTCGGCAAGGATGGCAAGCAGGCCCTCGGCGGCACCTGCCTCAACGTGGGCTGCATCCCGTCCAAGGCGCTGCTGGATTCGTCCAAGCAGTACTACAACATCGCGCATAACCTGCCGGTGCACGGCATCACGGTGGAAGGCGCCAAGGTTGACCTCGGCACCTTCATCGGCCGCAAGGACAAGATCGTCAAGCAGTTCACCGGTGGTATCGGCCAGCTGTTCAAGGCCAACAAGGTCACCCCGTTCTTCGGCAAGGGCAAGCTGCTGAAGGGTAATGAAGTTGAGATCACCGGCAACGACGGTTCCAAGCAGACCATCAGCGCCACCAACGTGATCCTCGCTTCGGGCTCGGTGCCGATCGAGCTGCCGTTCGCCAAGTTCGACAACAAGTTCATTGTCGACAATGCCGGCGCGCTGGACTTCACCGAAGTGCCCAAGCGCCTGGGCGTCATCGGCGCCGGCGTGATCGGCCTGGAGCTGGGCAGCGTGTGGAAGCGCCTGGGCTCGGATGTGACCGTGCTCGAAGCGCTGCCGGACTTCCTCAGCGTGGCCGACGCGGACATCGCCAAGATCGCCGCCAAGGAATTCGCCAAGATGGGCTTGAACATCAAGCTCGGCGCCAAGCTGACCAAGGCCGAAGTGAAGGGCAACGAAGTCGCCCTCACCTATGAGGACAAGGACGGCGCGCATGACCTGGTGGTCGACAAGCTGCTGGTCGCCGTGGGCCGTCGCGCCTACTCCGACGGCCTGCTGGCCGCCGACACCGGCGTGAAGCTGGACGAGCGCGGCCGCATCGTGGTCGACGAGCACAACCACACCGGCGTGAACGGCGTGTGGGCCATCGGCGACGCCGTGCGCGGCCCGATGCTGGCGCACAAGGGTTCCGAGGAAGGCGTGGCCGTGGCCGAGTGGATCGCCGGCAAGGCGGGCCACATCAACCTCGACACCGTGCCGTGGGTGATCTACACCGAGCCGGAAATCGCCTGGGCAGGCAAGACGGAGAAGCAGCTGAAGGACGAAGGCGTGCCGTACAAGGTCGGCACCTTCCCGTTCGCAGCCATCGGCCGCGCCGTGGCCATGAACGAGGCCATCGGCCAGGTGAAGATGCTCGCCCACGCCGAAACGGACCGCATCCTGGGCGTGCACATGGTCGGCCCGGGCGTGTCCGAGCTGATCGCCGAGTGTGTGGTAGCGATGGAGTTCAAGGGCTCCTCCGAAGACCTCGCCCGCATCGTCCACGCGCACCCGACGCTGTCGGAAGCCGTCCACGAGGCGGCGCTGTCGGTCGACAAGCGCGCGATCCACAAGGGCAATTGAGGGCAGGCTGCCCTTGTCCCGTGCAGGCCATGGATGGCCGGTGACACGGGATCCACGGCCCGCTCGTGGCAACATGAGCGGGCCGTTTGTTTTCCGCCGTCATTCCGGCGAAGGCCGGAATCCCGTAGCGATACCGTACGGCTGTCGCGAAACGATGAGACCGGTTGGTTTCTTCGCGACAATCGAGCCATGTCGCCACGGGATTCCGACCTGCGGCGGAATGACGAACACTCCCCTCCAGACGTAAATGTCCATCCCATGCCCCAACCCACCGCCCTTTGCGTCTATTGCGGCTCCAGCAGCGGCAAGCATCCCCAGTACATGGAACAGGCCCGCGCGTTCGGCGCTGAAATGGCCAGGCGCGACATCGCGCTGGTCTATGGCGGCGGCAAGGTGGGCCTGATGGGTACGGTGGCCGATGCGGTGCTGGCCGGTGGCGGCAAGGTCATCGGCGTGATCCCTCGCCAGCTGGTCGAGCGCGAGGTCGCACACACCGGGCTCACCGAACTGGTGGTGGTCGAGACCATGCACCAGCGCAAGACGCGGATGTTCGAACTGTCCGATGCGTTCGTCGCCCTGCCCGGCGGCTTTGGCACCCTGGACGAGATGTTCGAGATGCTGACCTGGGCCCAATTGGGTCTGCACCGGTATCCCTGCGCTTTCCTCAATGTGCGCGGGTACTACGACGCGTTGCGCGGAATGGTCGACCATATGGCCGACGAAGGTTTCATTACGCCCGGTCAGCACGAAAGTGTATGGTTTGGAGACGACATGTCAGCCCTGTTCGACTGGATGCCCACCTATGAGGGCGAGCGCGCTTCGCGCCTGGTCGACAAGCGCATCGTCGACGCCTGAAAAACGCTGCACGGCACGCCGCAAAGGAATCCCCCATGAGTTCCCCCTCCGCCTTTCGCGCCCTGCGCATCCACAACGACGACGCGGGCTACCGCGGCAGAATCGAGACACTCGACGCCGATGCACTCAGCGCAGGTGAAGTGTTGGTCCGGGTGGCATATTCGTCGGTCAACTACAAGGACGCGCTGGCCGGTACCGGCAAAGGCAAGATCCTCCGGCAATATCCGCTCAACGGCGGCATCGACGCGGCGGGTACCGTCGTGGCTTCCACCGATCCGGCCTTCAAGGAAGGCGATGCCGTGCTATGCACCGGCAGCGGTCTTTCCGAAGTACGCGATGGCGGCTATGGCGAATTCATCCGCCTGCCCTCCGCCTGGACCATTCCGCTCCCGACAGAGCTGAGCCTTCGCGAAAGCATGATCATCGGCACGGCCGGCTTCACGGCTGCGCTGGCGCTGCTGCGCATGGAGGACAACCGGCAGACGCCGGCGCTCGGCCCGCTCGCCGTCACCGGCGCCACCGGTGGCGTGGGCATGCTGGCCATCGACATCTTCACGCGCGCGGGCTACGCGGTGCATGCCATCAGCGGCAAGGCAGTGCATTTCGATTTCCTGCGTGACCTCGGCGCTGCCGAGTGCATCGACCGCCACCAGCTCGTCTTCAGCGGCAAGCCGATGGATTCGGCCCGCTTCGGCGGTGCGCTGGATAATGTCGGCGGCGACATGCTCGCCGGCCTGCTTCCGCTGATCGCGCCCTACGGCAACGTCGCCATCTGCGGCAACGCCGGCGGGGCCGGCTTCGAAAGTACCGTGTTGCCCTTCATCATCCGCGGCGCCAGCCTGCTGGGCATCGCCTCGGCGGGCACGGCACGGGACATCCGCGACCGCGTGTGGCAGCGCCTCGCCACCGACTGGAAGCCGCAGCACCTGGAACGCATCGCCACGCGTGAAATCACGCTGGAGCAATTACCCACGATTTTCGACCAGATGCTCGCGGGCGAGTCATTCGGGCGTACTCTGGTGCGCGTAGGCGCGACCGCCTGACCGCTGCGCTTGGAAAGCGCGGCGACAGCGTCTTAGAATCCAACGAAACAACAAGGGGAATTCCACCTTATGGCACGCATCCTGATCGTCGACGACTCGCCGTCGCAGCTGTTGGGCATCAAGCGCATCGTCGAAAAGCTCGGGCACGAGGCCCTGACCGCGGAAGATGGCGCGGCGGGCGTCGAGGCGGCCAGGCGTGAACGCCCCGACTTGATCCTGATGGACGTGGTGATGCCCAACCTCAACGGTTTCCAGGCCACCCGCACCATCAGCAAGGATCCGGATACCTCGCATATCCCGGTCGTACTGGTCACCACCAAGGACCAGGAAACGGACAAGGTGTGGGGCCTGCGCCAGGGCGCAAAGGCTTATGTCACCAAGCCGATCAAGGAAGAGGAACTGGTGCACACGCTCAAGGAACTGCTGCCCGCCTGATCGGGCGCGGTGCACAAGTAACGAAAAACGGCGCCCTGGGCGCCGTTTTCTTTGGCCATCCAGATGGCCTTATTGCCGCGGGTTGTAATCCGGAAACTGGTCGCGAAGCGCTTCGAACGCCTCGCGCTGCGCATCGGACTCGGCAGCCGGTACGCGGATCGACAACTCCACCAGTTGGTCACCCGGATGCGCGCCGGGCAACCCGCGACCTTTCAGCCGCAGCTTGCGGCCCGATTGCGACCCAGCCGGAATGCGAAGGTCCACTGCACCTGCCAGCGTCGGCACGGGAATGGTCGCACCCAAGGCGGCCTCCCATGGCGTCACGGGCAGCACGTGCAGCACGTTGCGGCCGTCCAGGCGGAAACGGCCATCGTCGCGAATGCCCACCTCCAGCAGGAGATCGCCGTTTGGTGCACCGCCCGTCCCCATATGCCCCTGCCCCGCCAGGCGAATGACCTGCCCAGGCTGGATGCCTGCGGGAATCTTCACTTCCAGCACGCGCTCGGCGCCGTGTCCGTCTTGCAGGGCCAGCCGCGTCTTGCCGCCGTCGAAGGCGGTCTGCAGGTCGATCTGCACATGCGCATGCACATCGCCACCACGGCGCGCCCTGGGTGCGCCGCGCGAACCGGCTCCACGACCGAACAGACTCTCGAAGAAATCGCTGAAGTCGCCGCTGCCATCGCCGCCGAAATCGAAGCCATGGCCCTGCCCCCAACCCGGCGGCGGACGGAACTGCTCGCCACCGCGATAACCACCCGCGCGCAGCTCGTCGTACGCACGGCGCTTCTCGGTGTCACGAAGCACTTCATTCGCTTCGTTGATCGCCTTGAATTTCTCTTCCGCACCGGCGTCCTTGTTGCGGTCCGGATGGTATTTCTTGGCCAGCTTGCGATAGGCCGCCTTGATCTCGGCCTCGGTCGCCTCCGGCTTTACGCCCAGAATGTCGTAATAGTCTTTGAATTCCACTGCCACTCCCCGGCGATCCACCTGCCCGCCCCGTGCGGAAGAAACTGCCTCCCGCCCACCGGATCGCAAGGCACGCGCCCGCCCGACTCATATGGGTACCGCATGGCGACGTTCGCCACC
>Ga0335083_10008420_pt1 | contig 12589 bp, 11 predicted proteins | sample Lox_Sample_42_FD_206716 | JGI IMG/M metagenome (GOLD analysis project Ga0335083, IMG submission 206716) | Soil microbial communities from Loxahatchee National Wildlife Refuge, Florida, United States - Lox_Sample_4.2 | ecosystem: Environmental > Terrestrial > Soil > Wetlands | place: USA... | reverse complement strand
CGTTCACGGGCAACTGACCCTCAACGGCCCAAATTACATTCAGGACTTCAACGCCATTAGCAATGGTCTGCCGGCCGGGTGGTCGGTCCGGCTCAACGCCACGACGAATGGCCTCGGAACGAATGTGGTTTTTCCGACGGCATCCAAAACCTGGGGAGACACCGGCGGAGAGTTTGGCAACTGCGCCTCGACCATGGCCAATTCGGGCACGAATTTCAACGGCAGCGAATCCACCACCATCCAACCCGGGTGCACCAACCGTGCGCTGGCCATTCGTCAAACCGGCAGCTTCGGCGATCCGGGAGCCGCCTTTACGTTGCAGATTGCAAATACGATAGGTCGGAGCAATCTCATGTTTAGGGTGGACCTGGACCTGTTGCGGACAAATTCGAATTCCACGACCTGGACCATTCAGTACGGAATCGGCGATTCACCTTCGGTGTTTGTCACCCTGGGTGATTTTTCCGACCCGGGTGTTTTCGGGGCGACAACCCGGAGTTACAACCTCGGCGCGGATGCCAGCGGCTCGTCCTCCAATGTCTGGATTCGAATCGCCGCACTCTCGGCGGCGACCGGCTCGGGCACGCGTGACACCTTCGGCATCGATAATTTTTCCCTCTCCTGGTCCACGAACAGCGTTTTGGCTGCTCCGCCTTCCATTACCCGCATCGTGCTTACCAATGGAAACGCGCAAATAGATTTCACCGGCGATACCGGCGACAGCCCGTCCGCGTTTATGATACAATGTGTCGGCCGGTGTTCGGATGTCTTCGGCGACGCGGCCGCGACCATCACGCAAACCAGCCCGGGGCATTTCCGCGCCGTGTGTGCCATGAACGGTTCGCAGCAATTTTACCGGGTCAAACGTTAATCGTCGCGGACCTTATTCGCCGATGATTTTTACGAGCACGCGTTTGCGGCGGCGGCCGTCAAATTCGCCGTAGAAAATCTGTTCCCAGGGCCCGAGGTCGAGCTTGCCTTTCGTGATGGCCATGACGACCTCGCGCCCCATGATTTGGCGTTTCAGATGCGCATCGGCGTTGTCCTCGCCGGTACGGTTGTGCCGGTATTGCGACGTCGGCGCATGCGGTGCGAGCTTTTCCAGCCAATCGTCGTAATCGTGCAACAGCCCGTCTTCGGCATCGTTTATATAAACGCTGGCGGTGATGTGCATGGCATTGACGAGGCAAAGCCCTTCCTGCACGCCGCTTTTGTGGACGAGTTGCCCGACTGTATCGGTGATGTTGAGGTAATCTCGACGAAGCGGCGTGTCAAACCAGAGATATTCGGTCAGAGATTTCATATACGTAAGATCAAACCAAATCCGCCACCGGCCGCAATGGTGGAAGACGCGGCATTTGGAAATCCGGCGGTCGCAGACCGCTGCCACAAGTCTGCGTCAAACTTCCGCCGCAATCAAATCTCCGACCTCGCGCGTACCAAAACCCATTTTGCCCGCGGCGAGGGATTTGATTTTTGTGTTGATGACCTTCACGACGGCGGCTCCAATCGCCGCGCCCGCTTTTGACTCTCCGAGGAAATCCAGCATCATACCCGCTGCATTGATGGCGGCGATGGGATTGATGACGTTCTTGCCGGTGTATTTGGGCGCGCTGCCGCCCATGCACTCGAACATGCTGGTCCCCTCGGGATTGATGTTGCCGCCAGCGGCAACTCCCAACCCACCCTGAATCATCGCGGCCAGGTCGGTGATAATGTCGCCGAACAGGTTGTCGGTGACGATGACATCGAACCACTCCGGATTTTTCACGAACCACATGCAGGTGGCATCCACGTGGGCGTAGTCGCGCTTCACGGTCGGATACTTTTTTGCGCCCATTTCATGGAACGCGCGTTCCCACAGGTCGAACTCGAACGTCAACACATTGGTTTTGCCCACCAGCGTCAGCTGCGCCGTCTTGCCGTCCTTGACGTCCTCGGGCTTGAGGCCTTTCCACGGCTTGCCGCCGCGCTGTTTTTTGGCCAGTTCAAAGGCGTATTTCAGGCAGCGGTCCACCCCGCGGCGCGTGTTCACGGATTCCTGGACCGCCACTTCATTCGGGGTGTTCTTGAACACAAAACCGCCCGCACCGATGTAAAGACCCTCATTGTTTTCGCGCACCACCACAAAATCAATGTCCTCCGGCCGCTTGTCCTTCAGCGGGCAATCCTGCACGCGGTACAGCTTGACCGGTCGGAGGTTGATGTATTGTTCCAGCTCGAAACGGAGGCGGAGCAGGATGCCTTTTTCCAGAATGCCCGGTTTGACCTGCGGATGGCCGATGGCGCCCAGGTACATCGCCTTGAACTTGCGAAACTCATCCACGGCGCTGTCGGGCAGGACCTCGCCGGTTTTGAGATAGCGATCGCCGCCGAAATCGTAGTGATGCCAGTTGAGTTTGAACCCGAACTTTTTGGCGGCGGCTTCCGCCACTTTGAGGGCTTCGTGGGTGACTTCCGGCCCCGTGCCGTCGCCGCCGATGACTGCAATATCGTAAGTTTTCATTTGTGATTGTCCCTGCCACCGAAACAAGGCCGGTTATCCTAGCAATTTGCCCCGCGGTGACAATGAAGAATTTGCGATTTATGACTTATGATTTATGATTAGCGGGTTTCGCGGGAAGCAGACATCAAAGCTAGATCAAAAATGCCCATGGTTTTGCCTTACAAAATCGCGACGCTGCTTTATTGCTTCAATGAGCGGGACGACGTGCTGTTGCTCGAACGCGCGCAGGAGCCGAACCGCGGTTTCTGGAGCCCGTGCGGCGGTAAACTGAAAATGGACATCGGCGAGTCGCCGTACACCTGTGCCGGCCGCGAGGCGGAGGAGGAACTGGGCATCAAGGTCCGGACGGCCGATTTGCATCTGGCCGGCCTGGTCAGCGAGCATGGTTATCAAGGCCAAACGCATTGGTTGATGTTTTTGTTCGAAATGAAAGTGAAGTTGAAAACGCTGCCGCCGCCCCATGCCGAAGGCCGGTTTCAATTCTTCCACCCCGCAGCGCTGGCCTCACTGAAGATTCCGCAAACCGACCGGGAGCAAATCTGGCCCTGGTTCTGGCGCCATCGCGGCGGTTTTTTTGCCGCGCACTGCCATTGCCATCCGGACGGACACAACGATTGGACGCTGGAGGAATCGCTGTGAATTTACGATTGATGATTTACGATTTACGATTTTTCCCCAACCTTCACGCGAAAACACAATCATGCATCATAAATCGCACCTCTTAAATGTCTGACGAACCCGTCATTGATTTACAGAGCGACCAGCATTTCATGCGCGAGGCATTGCGACAGGCGGCCAGGGCTTATGAAGCGGGCGAAGTCCCGATCGGGGCGGTGATTGTACACGGAGGGCGCGTCATCGCGCGGGCGTTCAACCAGGTTGAACTGCTCAAGGACGCGACCGCGCACGCTGAAATGCTGGCGCTGACGCAGGCGGAGGAAGTGATGGGCGACTGGCGGTTGACTGGCTGCACCCTGTATGTGACCAAGGAACCGTGCCCGATGTGCGCGGGCGCAGTGGTGCATACGCGGCTGGCGCGCGTGGTGTTTGGCGCGCGCGATCCGAAGGCAGGCGCCGCGGGCGGCGCGATGAACCTGCTGCAATTTCCGACGTTGAACCATCGTTGCGAAATCACCAGTGGTGTATGTGAGAAGGAATGCCGCGCCCTGTTGCAGAACTTTTTCACGGATCAAAGGCTTTCGGACAAGCCCCGAAAGCAGAATGGCCAAGACGACCCTGGTAAATTCTGAGGGTTTGCCGGTCAGTCATTTCGTTACTCTGTACGGTAGTTCTTGAAGCAAAAAAACGAGGCATCCGGAAGGGATGCCTCGTTACAGAACCAACAAGATCAATTTCAACGCCGTTTTTACGGGAAATTATAAAACGGATACACGGCGGGACCGTTCGTTGAGTTGAACAGGTCATTCTGTAAATCCGATATCGACGCTTGTTGGGCGCTGCCGTCTCCCAGCAAAAGGTTACCCGCTTGCAGGTGGATGTCGTTGGCCGACCATGCCCAATACTTCCAATCCACACCCGTGGTGCCTTGGCCTCCAGTGCCCAGACCACAACAGGCAGTTCCTATTTGTGGATTTTGCATGGTTCCCGCTGTAAACATCGTCGACGCGGGAGCCGACGAGCCACCGCCGTTGTTGTTGCCGCAATTGCGGTCGCCAGCCAGAATTGACTGGGGTTGTGTATCCAGTGCATCCGCACCAGAGAAATAGCTCAAAAACAGCGGATAGGTGGGATCAACCGAAGTAGCGGACGGGAAAAACTGGCTCCAATTGGTAGCCGCTTGACCGTGGCCGCCGGTGGCATCCGAGGGACAAGCCAACACCGCCGGGTTATCCAAAATGTTTGACATCACGACGAAGGGCGCCGGTGCCCCGTATCCCGCAGTATGCTGAGGAGTGGTGGTCGGCATGGCAACGGAATGGCTAGGATTTGCCGCGCTCCAAACATATTGCTCAGCCCCGCCATTTTCCACCAGGACGGTCATGGGATACTGGCTGTTATTGTCATCGCCAAACATCCGGAAGGAGATGCCAATTTGTTTGAGATTGCTGATGCAATTGATGCGTTGCGCCTTGCGCTTGGCGGCGGCGAGCGCCGGCAACAACATGGCGGCCAGAATGGCGATGATGGCGATCACCACGAGCAGTTCGATCAGGGTGAAGGCCTTTTTTTGTCTAAGAATTCTTTTCATAATTTCAATTGGTTTTTACTTTTGTCTCTCGGTGATGGTTGGCGGACTCTAGCCAAGCTGTACCGACTGTCAACATCTATTCTGGGAATTCCTTAGCACCACCGGTGCCAAACGCAATTTTTGCAAAACAACCGCGAAAACTGAATACCGGCGGGGGCAAAACGGTGTTCCGCGTAAAATTTTCACGCTTCCCGCGTGAAACTCACGCATCTTGCGCGTCAAAGCCGATTAAAATCTCATTTACAGCCGTGTGCCCATCGCAAACACTGGCCATCCCGTGGCTGATCCGAAAGAAAACGCCTTCATGGAAAAAATCGTGTCGCTGTGCAAGCGGCGCGGATTCATTTACCAATCCTCGGAAATTTACGGTGGCATCAACGGCTTTTGGGATTACGGCCCGCTCGGCGCCGAACTCAAGCGCAACGTGAAGGAACTCTGGTGGCACACCATGACACGCCAGCGTGACGACGTGGTCGGCTTGGAAGCCACCATCATCATGTCGCCGCAAATCTGGAAGGCGAGCGGCCACGTGGACACGTTCAGCGACCCCATGATTGACTGTAAAACCTGCAAAGGTCGTTTTCGTGCCGATCAGACGGCCGAGGTTCCTTGTCCGCAAAAGCCCAGCAAAATGGTCTCCGAATGTCATGGCGAAAAAACCCCGCCGCGCGCCTTCAATTTGATGTTTCAGACATACGTAGGCCCGGTGCAGGACGCGTCGGCGATTGCCTACCTCCGCCCGGAAACCGCCCAGGCGATTTTTGCGCAGTTCAAAAATGTCCTGGAAACGTCGCGGCAAAAAGTTCCGTTTGGCATTGCCCAGGTCGGCAAGGCGTTCCGGAACGAAGTCACGCCGCGCAATTACACCTTTCGCTCGCGCGAATTCGAGCAGATGGAGTTGGAATTTTTCATCAAACCGGACGAAGTGGTGGAAGCTATCAGTGGCAACGTGGCCAAAGCCAGCGACGTCAATCCGCAATCCGCAATCTGCCATCCGCAATCGAATTGGGGCTGGGAAGCCTGGCACAAATACTGGGTCGAACAACGGATCGCTTTTTACGAGGGCATCGGCCTGCCACGGAACACGCTGGTCGAGTATTGGCAAAAACCGGAGGAACTGGCGCATTACGCCCGCGCGACCGTGGACATTCTCTACAAATTCCCGTTCAGCAAACGCGACGACAAGGGCGAATTGACGGGCGAGGAACTGGAAGGCATCGCCGCCCGCGGTGATTTCGATTTGAGCCAGCACGAACGTTTTTCCGGCAAGCCCATGGGGGTGTTTGACGAGGAACTTCGCGCTGCCTGGGCCAAATTGTCAAAAGAGCAACAGGACGAACTCTGGCGGCGTTATTACGAGAACCGGAAAAAATATCTGGTTAAAACCGGCGTCGCCGAAGAGCAGGCATCAAAAGAGGCGACCGAAGACGCGAACAGCCTGGCCAAAGGCCAGTACCTTCCGCACGTCATCGAACCGTCCGCCGGCGTGGACCGGCTCATCCTGGCGCTGATTTGCAACGCGTATCACGAAGACCAGATGCCGGACGACAAGGGCAAACCGGAAACACGGGTGGTGCTGAAATTTCACCCGCGCGTCGCCCCCATCAAGGTGGCCGTGCTCCCGTTGCTCAAGAACAAACCCGAGCTGGTAAAGCAGGCGCGGGAAGTTCATGACCTGCTGCGGCCGCACATGAATGTTTACTACGACGACGCGGGTGCGATTGGCCGCCGTTATCGCCGGCAGGATGAGGCGGGCACGCCGTTTTGCGTGACCATTGATTTTGACACGCTGGGCGAAAAGCCGGAGCTGAAAGGCACGGTAACGATGCGCTACCGCGATGACGGCCGGCAGGAACGTCTGGCGATTGGAGCCTTGCGGGATTGGTTGTTGCTGAAAATTTGTTGAACTTGCATGTCGCCAACAAATCCGGGAATATCCCGCATGTGATTATGGTGGTAATGTCCTTGTTCTTCAGGGAGTAGACCGGAGATTCAATCGATGGCCGCCGAAACCAAATCTGTCAAAAAACGCGCGCCGACGCTGTATTTCATCGCCGCCATCAAGCTGATCAAGGGCGTCGCGCTCCTGCTGTTGGCGCTGGGGGTCCTCACCCTGGCAAACAAGGATTTGTCGGATGTATTTGACCAGTTTCTGCGATGGGTGCATCTGGATCCGGAACGGACATTTTTTGCCCGGATTGGCGACTGGCTTGACACGGTCACACCTGCCAACGTCCGCGTCGTGGCCTCGGGGACTTCCCTGTGCGGACTGTTTCTGGTCGTGGAAGGGATTGGCCTGTCTTTCCGCGCCAAATGGGCCATCTGGCTCGCGATTGGGGAATCGGCCTTTTTCATCCCGATTGAAATCTTTGAATTGATCTCCCGCCCCAATGCACCACACCGTTATTTCATCGGGCTTTTAATTGTTTTGCTCATCAACATCGCGGTCGTCTGGTATCTCTATCAGAACCGGGAACGGCTTTTCCGGCAACCCCGTTAAGGTATTTGTGATGGATGATTTTCGATTTAGGATTGCTACGCACCCCGGACGGCTGTTTATTAAAATCACAAATCGCAAACCATAAATCAGGCGTGACCACGACCGAAGCCATTCAGTTGCTGGAAGAATTCCGGGCGGGCGGCGCCAGCCGCGACCAGGTGCTGCGCGCTTTTCAGGCGGCGCCGGTGGCCGACCTCGGTTTTGCCCGGGTGGACACCCATCGCGCCTTGCGCAAGGGTTTTCCCGAAGTTGTTTTTGGCGCGGGCAAAACGCCGGCACAGGTGGTCAGGATCACCGCCGCGCTGCTCGAGCGCGAACAACGCGTCCTCGTAACCCGCATCAACGGCGAACACGCCCGGGCATTGAAACGAAAATTCAAGATGGCGGACCATCACCCGATGGCGCGTTGCGTGACGCTGGAGAAGAAGCCCCTGCCGAAACGGTCCGGCCGCATCGCCGTCATTTGCGCGGGCACGAGCGATTTGCCAGTGGCCGAGGAAGCCGCGATCACGGCAGAAATCATGGGCAACCGGGTTGAGCGCATCCGCGACGCCGGAGTTTCCGGGCTGCACCGGCTGTTGCCGCATCTCGAAACCTTCCAGAGCGCGAACGTGTTGGTCGTCGTTGCCGGGATGGAAGGGGCCTTGCCCAGCGTCGTCGCGGGTCTGGTTTCCCGCCCGGTGATTGCCGTGCCCACGAGCATCGGGTACGGCGCGAGTTTCGGCGGCCTCGCCGCCTTGCTGGCGATGCTGAACAGTTGTGCCAGCGGCGTGACGGTGGTGAATATTGACAACGGTTTCGGCGCCGGTTACGCCGCGAGTCAGATCAACGCGTTGCTGGAAAAATGAAAACGCTTTACCTCGATCTTTTCAGCGGCATCAGCGGCGACATGTTCCTCGGCGCACTGATTGATTTGGGCGCAGACGCGCGCAAACTGGAGCGCGAGTTGAAGAAATTGCAACTCGGCGGCTGGCGCTTTCAAGTTCTGCGAAAACAAAAATCGGGCATCGCCGGGATTAAATTCGAGGTGCAGATGGACCCCAGCCCGGCCCACCGGCATGCCCACCATTCCCATCATCATCATCACCACGACGACAGCCGCGACTTCGCGGACATCAAACGGCTCATTTCGCGCAGCCGGCTTTCCAATTGGGCGAAGAAAAAGTCGGTGGCCGTGTTCCGGCGTATCGCCGAAGCCGAGGGCAAAATTCATGGCCGGCCGCCGGAGGCAGTCCATTTCCACGAAGTCGGCGCGGTGGATTCCATCGTTGACATCGTGGGCGGATGTGTCGCGTTGGAAATGCTTGGCAAGCCGCGGGTGTTTGCGTCGCCGGTCGTCGAAGGCACCGGCTGGATTGATTGCGCGCACGGGCGATTCCCCGTCCCCGCTCCGGCCACCCTGGCCATTCTCGGGACCCGCGGCATCGGCATTACCCAATGCGATGAACCGCATGAACTGGTGACGCCGACGGGCGCCGCGCTGCTGGCCGAATTCGCCGAACGCTTTGAACCGATGGAAAATTTGGTCGCGGAAAAAATCGGTTTTGGTCTTGGCTTGCGCGAAAACAAAACGCGACCCAACGTTTTACGCGCCGTGCTGGGAAAAAGTGACAAGTGGCCGGTGACAAGTGCCACGAAGCGCGCGAACACCAGCGATTTGAAAAACCGTTCAACGGTCTCCCATCACTGGCCACATTTGGATTGGGAATCCGAGCACATCGCAGTTCTGGAAACCAATCTGGACGACCATCACCCGGAAATTCTCGGGCATTTTATGGAAAGCGCGTTGGCGGCGGGGGCGCTGGACATTTTTTATACGCCGATTCAGATGAAGAAGAACCGGCCCGGGGTGTTGCTGTCGATTTTGTGCGGGGAAACAGAAGCGGATAAATTCAGTGAAATGATTTTGCGCGAGACCACTGCCTTCGGGGTGCGGCGCACCATTGCCGAACGCCGCAAGTTGCGGCGGGAATTCGCCCAGGTCAGAACGCCGTATGGCAAAATCACTGTGAAATTGGGGAAATTGAACGGAAAAGTTGTCCACGCCACACCGGAATATGAGTCGTGCAAAAAACAGGCGGTCCGGGCCAAAATTCCGTTAAAAAGGGTCTATGAAGCGGCAAACCAGGCCATTTTGGCATCATAATCCTGTTTATTTTCCTTGCGCGAAGGCCCGTGAATTGCTTAGATTACCTGCTGTAATCTATTTTGGCAGTTGCCGGTTTTTTTTGATGCAGAACTATTCAGCACAGTCACAACCGACGAGGGTGTCTTGAGCCGCCCTTTTGCTCCACGCAGTTTCTCCTCCGCCTCGTTCGTCCGGGTCAACGGCAAGATTCGCGCCCGTGAAGTCCGGGTCATTGACGTGCACGACAAGAACCTCGGGGTGCTGTCGCTCAACGAGGCGCTGGCCATGGCACGGCAGCAGGGCGTGGACCTGGTGGAAATCTCTCCCAACGCATCACCGCCGGTGTGCCGGCTCGTGGATTTTGGCAAGTTCCGGTATGAACAGGCCAAAAAGGAAAAGGAATCGAAAAAGCATCAACACGCCTCCACGGTCAAGGAAGTCCAACTCAGCCCGCGCATTGATCCGCACGACCTTGGCATCAAAGTCGGCCATGCGATCGATTTTCTGTGCGAAGATATGAAGGTGAAGATCGCGCTGAAATTCCGCGGACGCGAGATGGCGCATACGGAATTCGGTTTCCAGGTCGTTCGCAAATGTCTGGCGGAACTTGCGCCCTATGGCCACCCGGATTTTGAACCCAAGCTTATTGGACGCGGCATCAATGTGATGGTCAGCCCGCTGCCCCGCAATAAACGCGCAAAAAATCCGCGGGTCGGCGAAGGCGGCCAACCCCCGCCGTCAGCGAACAACCATCCGGCGCCGCCGCCAGCGTCACCCGAACAAAAAGCCGGCGGTTTTGCGAACGATCCATTCGCAAAAATGGAAATCAATTAACGGCTTGCGCCCGCCAGGCGCATACCAACTCCGGAAAACGACAGCCTTCGCACAGGGCATTGGCGTGTCCGCAGAAGTCACGAGCGATTTGCATCAAACCCTGTTGCGCCGCAGCGCCCCGGCACAGGCGACTCCGGCCCGGCCCCAATAACCGCTGCCGGGTCAGACGCAGCACCGCATTATCCTGGGCGGGCGGCCAGGCAAAATAACGCCGCTCGATGACCCGTTGCAAGGTCCCGTTTTTTCCCGCCACCGCCCGCGTCCAAAGCCAGGGCAAAATCACGTTCACGGCCAGGTCGGTCACGCGCGCGTCACCCAGCAGTGGTTGTGGTTTCCGCAATCGCCCCGAACCAAATGTCCAGTGCCAGGACCAGAATTCATCGCGTTCCACTTCGAGGATTTTACGAAGTGAACCGGGCAACGCCGCCTCCGGGACCTCCTGGGTGCACCACTGTTCCAGTCTTGCCACCACGTCTCCAGCCGCCAGCCAGTGCGCGGCGAGCGCCAGCCGGCGTTGAGGCCGGTTGGCCGGGCGGACGCCGCGAAATTTCCAGGCGCCGCGCGGCAGAATACAATCACTGAATTCATGGCGTTCACGCCACCAGCAGTCCCAAATGCGCCGCCAATAGCCATCGCCACCGGCCGGGACATGGGACAATTCGAGCGGCAACAAACCACTGATGCCGAACAGCCGCGCCTGCAAGCCCGGCACCGAATCCCCGGCGCGCGCCCAGCGCTCGCGGGATTCCGCCAGAGTTTGCATCGGCCAGGCGTTGTGTTTATAACCCAACGCACGGAACAACCCTTCCCAGAGGCACTGTTCCCAGCCGACACGCCGGGCCCGGAGACGCAAGTACGCCGTTTTGGCTTGAAAACGCAGACCGGCGGCTTCGTGCACAAGGCCGGTCAATTGCCGTTCGTCCGACTCCAGCAGGGGCGCACAACATTTGCCGCGCAAATTTTCGGGAAAGCGGCGAAGCGGTTCGCTTTCGAGCCAGTTGCAGAGGTCGCCCAGGGGCGCGTCAAGCGAACCACTCAGGGACAACCTGGGGGGCGCGCCGGCCACCGGACGCGCGTCGTCCCAGACGACATGCAACAGGACGTTTTGGAAATTGGGATTGGCGTCATGTCCGTGGGCATGCCAATTGCCGGCGTATACATCTATTTCCACGTCGCCCGAACGCGGCGCTTCCTCGCCGATTTGGATCACCGCGCCCGAAAAATCCGGTCCGCCTTCGGGGTTGGCGAAACCGGGATGGAAAACCCGAACGGTTTTTCCCTCAATGGTTTTGAGCCGGTCCCGACACAGGCGTTGATGGAGCCAGATGGCCTGAAGCAGGCGCTCGGCCGGCACGTCGTTTTGGTCGCGCAGGACGTTCACGACACCCGCGTGCGCGCGCCAGGAGGCATAGAAATTCCCGGGAGACGGAGGCATCTTGAAATTGCTTTTGCGCCGGTGCCGACCCAAAGTCAAGTCAACGCGTAAAAAATCGAACGCATCAAATGCCGAATTTGCCTGTTTATAGAAAAGGCCATGGTTGCGGGGCAAGTTTTTGTTGGCCGAAACCATGCTATTCCGGCTAAGCTGGGCGAGATGGCGATGAACGGGAATGCGATGATTGAAGTGAAAGGCCTCACGAAACGTTACGCGGGTCGCACCGCCGTGGCGGGCATCTCGTTTACCGTCGCCCGCGGTGAAATCGTCGGTCTGCTGGGTCCAAATGGCGCCGGGAAAAGCACGACGATGCGGATTCTGGCGTGCTATCTGCCGGCGACCTCGGGCACGGTCCGGGTGGGCGGCTTTGACGTTTTTCACGAGTCCAGCGAGGTCCGCCGACGGATTGGGTACATGCCTGAGAACAACCCGCTTTATCTGGAGATGCGGGTGCGCGAATACCTGAAATTTCGCGCGCGGCTGAAGGGACTGGGCTGGCGGCGTTCCCGCGAGCGGGTCAACACGGTGATGGAGCAGTGCGGGCTGACGGACGTGAGCCGCCGCATCATCGGACAGCTCTCAAAAGGTTACCGGCAACGCGTGGGCATGGCGGATGCACTGGTGCATGACCCGGAATTAATCATTCTGGATGAACCCACCATCGGTCTGGATCCGCACCAAATCCGCGCCGTTCGGCAGTTGATCAAAAGCCTGGCGAGCGCCCACACGGTGCTCATCTCGACCCATATTCTGCCCGAGGCGGAAATGACGTGCAACCGGATGCTGATCATGTACGACGGGAAGATTCTTGCTGCCGATACTCCGGAAAATTTGCAACGGCTTGTGGCGGGGAAAAGTCAAATCATCGTCGAGCTCGCCGCTCCCGCTGCCGCCTTGCGCGAGTGTTGGTCGCAAGTACCCGAAATCGAATACTTTGACGTGTCCGCATGCGATGGAGAATTCCAGCGTTGCGCGTT
>Ga0335083_10008419_pt1 | contig 12589 bp, 8 predicted proteins | sample Lox_Sample_42_FD_206716 | JGI IMG/M metagenome (GOLD analysis project Ga0335083, IMG submission 206716) | Soil microbial communities from Loxahatchee National Wildlife Refuge, Florida, United States - Lox_Sample_4.2 | ecosystem: Environmental > Terrestrial > Soil > Wetlands | place: USA: Florida... | reverse complement strand
TGCCTGGCCAGGGTCAGCGTGCCGTAGCCCGTGGAACCGTCGAAGATCGGCACGCTGATCACCGAGGTCACGCCGAGCATCATCAGCAGCGGCGTGCCGTCGGGGCCGCGGCCGAGTGCTGCCGGGTCGTCCACGTGCGCGAGTAGCACCGACTTGACGGCCGAGTGCACCTGGGCGGGCATCGACTCCTGATCCGGGTCGATGCCGCGCGCCAGCCGCGCGAGCTGGTCCCAGTGCCCGCCGCGCGGGCCCGCCACGAACTGGCGCAGCAGCCTGCCGCCGCGCTCGACGTCGATGATCACCCAGTCGGCGAGCTCGCCCGCGAGCAGCCTGCCGCTCCGCTGCAGGGTCACCGCCTCGCTGAACGTGCTGTTGTCGAGCAGCACCCTGGTCACCGCGGTCACCATGTCAAGACGCTTGATGACCGCGGCGATCGCGTCGTCGGCGGCGGTCTTGCCGGGGCCAGCCTTGCCAGGGCCGGCCTTGGCTGTGCCGGTCTTGGCGGGGGCGCGCTTCTTCGCCGTGCCCCCGCTGCCTGCCTTGCCACTGCCCTCGTCCGCCGCCGCATCCTCGCCCGCCGCGGCACCGACGGCACCCGCGCCACCCGCGGCGCCGGGCTGGGCGGTGACGATGAGCACGGCGGGGTCCCCTGGCAGGTCGGCCGCGGCCGCCCCGAGCGTGAGGCCGACGGGGCCGTCCGCGGTGAGCAGGCGGCAGCCCGCCGTCCGCGGCTTGCCCGTCCGCAGCACCGCGGCGAGCTGCGTCTGCATCGCCGCGCGGAACGGCAGGTCGACGAACGCGGTCAGCGCCTTGCCCGTCGCGTAGCCGGGCGGCACCCCGAGCAGCGCCGCCGCGCTGTTGTTCGCCCGCCTGATCGTGCCGTCCTGCTCGAGCAGGAACAGCGGCGCGGGAGCCTGCTGGAAGACCGCGTGCAGCAGCCGCCGCTCCGCGCGGACCGACTCTGGCAGGCTGTCGCCCGCCTGCTCGTCCTGGCGCGGCCCGCCGCCGGGCGCCGCGGTGCCGATCGCCTCGATCGCGGCGTCGAGTTCGGTGAGCGCCGCCTCGATCAGCGTGCCGAGGTCCGCACCGGGCAGTCCGGCCGCCTGACGAAGCGCGTCGCGGCGCGACGCGATGCTCTCCGCCGACTCATCCGGCCATCCGCCCTGCGGCATCTCCCCGCCATCCTGCCATCGCTTGCGGTCAAGGGAACCCTATGCCACCGAGGGCGCTCATGCGACGCCAAGCAAACGTCCAGCGTAGTGATCAATGGCCCGTTGCGTCACTGTTTCACCAGGCCTTCGCCGGGTAGCCGACCCCGCTTAGGCAGACGCGCGACGGCCACCGCAGGAGGCGTACCGGGTACGCATCACCCGGTCCGCCTGACCGCAAGGCCTCGGCGGGCACGTGTTCCGGGCGCACGTGCCCGCCGGCCCGCTCGTCGCCGTCACGCGGGGAACGCGCCGTTCACCCGATGGCCAGCCAGAGTTCCCGGTGTGCCGGTGGCGGGAGGAGACCACGGCGGCCTAGGGTGCTGACTGCATGGACAGTCAACGTTGAGGCGAGGCCGCCGATGGCTCTCAGTGCGTCCACCGCGCGGTCCGGCTCTTCGCGCCGCCGCATGGCGGCGATCTTGATCCCGGCGCTGACCGCGCTGACACTGTCCGCGCCCGCCGCCCACCCGGTTCAGCGTCGGCGCCTGGCTCGGCGGCACGAAGACGAGTGACGCAGTGCTGAAGCTCCGGTTCCTCGGCGCCGGGGGCCGGGTGCTGTCCGCGATCACTCTCGGCCCGGCCGGCGGGCGGGCTCGCGCGCCGCTGCGCCACCGCACCGCGACGGGAGACGTGCCGGCCGGCGCCGCCACGGCCAAGGTCACGCTCCTGCTCCGCACCACCTTCACGAGGTACAACGGACCCGAGGCGCCGCAGGCCGGCTATGACGACGCCGCCGCGGGCGGACTGCGCCTGGCGCTCAGCCGTCCGGTGGCGAGCCGCGCGGCGCTCACCCCGACCAAACCGGAAGTGCCCCGCTACCAGCACGTCTTCCTCTTCTACCTGGAGAACGAGGACTTCGGCCAGGTCATCGGCAATACCAGGCAGGCGCCGTACCTGAACAGCCTCACCCGCCAGGGCGTGCTGCTCACCGGCTTCTACGCGGAGGAGCACCCGAGCGACGGCAACTATCTCGCTTTCGCCGGCGGGTCCGCCTTCGGCGTGCCGCTCGACGATCCGGCCGAGGAGAACCCGCTCTACACGATCAGCGCTCGGAACATCGGCGACCTGATCACCGACGGCGGCGAGACGTGGAAGTCGTACACGCAGGGCGCCAACGGCCCCTGCGACGACACCGTGCACGGCTACTACTGGAACGACGACCAGCCGATGCTCTACTTCAAGGACGTCCGCGACCGTCCGGCGTACTGCGCAAGCCACGTGGTGCCGCTTGAGGAACTGCCAGGAGACCTCGCGTCCGCCGCTACCACGGCGAGCTTCTCGTGGATCGCACCCGACGACTGCTCCGACATGGAAGGCTGCGGCATCGCCGCGGGCGATGAGTTCGTCAGGGCGCAGCTCACCCGGATCATGAACTCGCCGGCCTGGCGCACCCAGCGGTCCCTCGCGATCATCACCTTCGACGAGGACGCGCAGGACTACCAGCACCCGGCCCAGCGGGTCCCCACGATCGTCCTCGCGTCCCAGGGGGTGCGGCGCGGCATCACCGACCCCACCCGCTACACCCACTACGGCGTGCTGCGCACCGTCGAGGCGGCACTCGGCCTCGGCACGCTCACGGCCAACGACCGCTACGCCACCGCATTCTCCAAGATCTTCCTTCCCGAACGGTTGCCTGCCTCCGCAGCACCCCCGTCCCGTCGCCCGGAGACGGCAGGCCCCGCAGCGCCGGGGACTCCGCGGGCGCGCCGGTCGTCCACCGTGCCGCTGTCCACCGGACGGGTACTCACCTCCGCCTCATCCGCCCCCATCCTCCTCGCGCTGCCGCATGGCGGGCTCGACGATGCCGCGACGGAACGAGTCCACGGTCTCGGTGAGTCCTTCATCGAGTGGCACCCGGGGCTCGAAGCCGAGCGTCAGCCGTGCGGACGTGACATCGGGCTTGCTGGTCATCGGCTCATCCGGCGACATCTCTGCTCCCTCTTCTCTGCCCCGCAGGCTCTACCCCCGCAGGCCTGCCCGGCCAGCTCCGCCGCGCCAGCCTGCCCCGCTCACACGGCAGCACAGGCTCGGCATCACAGGCCAATGCGGAAGCACCGAGCGCAGAAGTCACCCGAAGGATGGCCCGGCACCCGGTGCTCGCCCCCGCGCGCCGCAGCCCGCCTGCCCTGTGCTGGCGTGAGATGGCAGCGTCGTCCGCCCGGATCCGTGATCACGGGGGCGCGGCTACCCGGGCAAAATCACCGCAAACAGTAATTTCCCGGCAGAAGTTAATTTCTGTAGCGTCAGGCCAGCAGGTGCCGCGCGAAGAACCGCTCGGCGTCATCGAACTCGAACCCGGGTGTGTCCCCGTGGCAGCCGGGGTTGGCATGCAGCGTCTTCTCCGTCGAGCCGATGGCGCCGAACAGCGTGAGACCGGACTCGCGCGGCACGATCTCGTCGTCCCACTGCAGCACGAACTGGACGGGAACGGTGATCAGCGCCGCGGGCGCGGCCATTGTCTCGTGGCCCATCAGGCCGAGGACGGCCGCCTTGATCCGCGGTTCGGCCGCGACAAGCGGCACTCCGATGGAGCAGCCGAGCGACAGGCCCCAGTAGCCGACGGGGCTGCCCTGGCCGATCCAGTCAAGCGCGGTGAGCGCGTCGATGGTGGCTTGCCACTCTGGAATCGCGATCTGAGCGGCGACCACGCCGCGCCGTGCGAACGCATCACCAAGCGGCTTGCCCGCCGCCGTCAGTTCCTCGATCTCGGCGTTGAACGGCTCGTAAGCGGCGGGCACTGGCCTGCCGCCCCATCCGGGCATGTCGATGGCGGCCACTGCGACACCGAGACTTGTGACGCAGTGGCGGGCCCGGGCTGTGACCACCGGTGCCGTCTTGTGCCCGCCGCCGCCGTGGCCTATCAGCACGAGCGGCCGCGGCCCTGACGCCCCGGCCGGCGCCCACACCACGCCCGGTGCGTCCCCGACGGCGAACAGCCGCTCGGTCACGCCGTCGGAAGTCGTCTCCGTACCGAACCGCATCGCAGCCGCCTTCCGGGTTGCCTGTCCGCCGCATCCAACCTCCCGCACTCACGACGCCACCGCAACCACGCATCCGCGTCTCAAATCCATGTGTCGAATCGGTTCGAAATTCTCATACGCCCCTATTGACGCCCCAGAACGTGCCGGAGTACCTTCTGGCCATGCGCCTCTCCCATCTTCGGGGATCGCAGTCCATTCCTATTTCGAACCGATTCGACAAAGATGACGAGCAAACGACGACGATCAGAGGAAGGACCAGCAGCCGATGCCCGCAGCCAACTCCCTAATCCGCGACATGGAACAGCGCATCACCGCCAACGCCGCCTACTACCGCCTCGCCCGCGGCATCTAACAGCACTTAACAGCGTCGGCTTAACGAGTCGCAAATCAATCGAATCGGTTGTACTACCCACAAGTACGACGCGGCCTCAACGGGCCAAAGCAGCACCCTCATCAACAGCAGAAGAACGAAGAAATCCCTTGCCAGAGGCACTCTCCAGGCGTAAGGGCAAGCAGCGAAACAGGGTTCTTGTGCGGTGACCGCACACCCCGTTACCCTGGTCGAAACGGTTCGAAAGGGACATGATTCAAGTGGCGACGATCGAGGACGTGGCACGTCGCGCTGGCGTTGCGCGCAGCACGGTCTCCTATGCGCTCTCCGGCAAGCGAAGCATCTCACGGGAAACCCGCGAGCGGATCGAAGCCGCCATCAAAGACCTGGGATTCACGCCGAACGCGGGGGCACGAGCCCTCGCCACCTCGCAGACAATGGTCATCGGGCTGTTCGTGCAGTTCTTCGAGGACGAGTTCTCGCCCGCGATGCTGCAGTACGTGCTGCCGATCTCGGACGCCGCCCGTGAGGCCGGCTACGACATCCTCATGGTGACCGAGGCGGACGGCGCCCACGCGGTCCAGCGCATCTCAAGCTCGGGGATGGTGGACGGGGTGATGCTGCTCAACGTCGCCTACGAGGACACCCGCCTGCCGGTGATGCACAAGATGCGCCAGCCGGGCGCCATGGTCGGCCTGCCGCGCGACCCCGACGGGTTCGACGTGTTCGACCTCGACTTCCCCGAGTCGGGCCGGATCCTCGTCGACCATCTCGCCGAGCGCGGCCACCGGGAGATCATCCTCATCACGCCCCGCGGCGACGTCTACGAGCGCGGGGGCGCCTACGCGTGGCGGTTCAGGGACGCCGCGCTCGAGCGGGCGGCGAGCTACGGCATCCGGGTCAAGTCGTACTACGGCGAGACCACGCAGCCGGCCATCAACCAGCAGCTCAACGAGATTCTGGACGCGAGGCAGGAGACCGCGATGATCGTGCACAACGATGCCGTGATCGCCGCGCTGCCGTCCGTCCTGTACTCGCGGGGCATCAGGGTCCCCGACGACCTGTCGGTCGTCGGTGTTTTCTCGGAAGACTTCGGGAGGCTGTTCTCGCTGCCGTACACGGCGGTCGAGACGTCACCGAACAAGCTGGGCCGCCTTGCGGTCCAGGCCCTCGTGCAGCGGATGCTCAGCCCCGACGTCGCCACCGCGACAAGGGTTGAGCTCGTGCCGCCGCACATCACCGACCGGGGTAGCACCCGCTAACCAGTGTTAACCAGAGCACACGATCACCATACCGGCGCAGTCTGTACTGTCGAACCGGTTCGACAGTAGAACAGCAACACACCAGATCCACCAAAAACAGCAGCACCACCAACAGCACGACAAGCACCGCAAGCACCTGGAACCCCAAGACCCCCGGCTTCCGCTGGCACCGGAAGCTGGTCATTCAGAGAGGAATGACCGTGCAGGCATCTCGCAAGGCGCGAGCCGTCGGCGCTGCGCTGCTCACCCTTGGCACCGTGGCAGCACTCGCCGCTTGCTCGAGCGGTTCAAACAGTAGCAACACAGGCACACCAGCAAGTACCGGCGCAGGCACAAGCAACGCAAGCAGCACGGCAAGCGGCAGCGGCGGCACCTACAACTTCTGGGACCCCTACCCGCAGTACAACGCCACCTCCGACTGGACGAAGCTGGTCGAGTCCTGCGGCACCCGCAGCGGCGTCACGATCAAGCGCACCGGCTACGACACCACCGCGCTGACCACGCAGGCACTCCTCGCCGCGCAGCAAGGCAACGCACCGGACATCCTGCTCGTCGACAACCCGGTCGTCTCCACGCTCGCCAAGGCAGGCGCGCTCACCACGACCGCGCAGAACGGCCTGTCAACAGGCGAGATCGCGACGAACATCCTCGGCGCCGGCGTCATCAACGGCAGCACCTACGGCGTGCCGATCGGCGCGAACACCCTCGCCCTCTACTACAACCCCAAGATCCTCTCCCAGGCGGGCGTCAACCCGGCGTCGATCACCAGCTGGTCCACGCTCACCGCCGCGCTCGCCAAGGTCAAGGCGATCGGCAAGACCGGCATCACCTTCTCTGGCATCAACACCGAGGAGGGCAGCTTCCAGTTCCTGCCCTGGTTCTGGGGTTCCGGCGCCAACCTGACCAATATCGACTCACCGCAGGCCGTCGCGGCGCTCACCCTGTGGACGACCTGGCTGAAGGACGGCTACGCGCCGAACTCCGTCATCCAGGACACCCAGACCACCGCCTGGCAGGAGTTCCAGACCGGCAACGTCGCGTTCGCCGAGAACGGCACCTGGCAGAAGGCGACCGCGGCGCAGATGGGTGCCAAGGTCATCCAGATCCCGGCGGAGAACGGCGGCTCGGCCCCGGTGCCGACCGGCGGCGAGTTCTTCACCATCCCGGTGCAGAAGGACAGCTCCCGGTACGCCACCTCGGCCAAGATCGTCCAGTGCATGTCGGCCACGGACAACATCGTCAAGACCGACAACACGCTGAACTACATCGCGCCCACCAAGGCAGGCCAGCAGGCCCAGGAGTCGGCCGACAGCAGCCTTAGCGACTGGATCTCCGCGGTCGGCGTGGCCAAGGCGCGCACCGGCGACAACCTGGGCACCAAGTACCCGCTCATCTCGCAGCAGCTGTGGACCGCCGTGCAGAAGGCGGAAAGCGGCGCCGCCACCCCGTCCGCCGCGCTCAGCGCCGCCCAGTCCGCGGCCGCGGCGGCGATCAGCAAGGGATAACCCGGACAGCAGTCACGTGAAAACCATGACACGGTCCACGGAAAGCGAGGCCGGGGCGGTGAACGCCGCCCCGGCCAAGCGCCGGCAGGCCAAGAAGAACAAGGCACAGCAACGCAAGGCGCAGCTGGCCGCCTGGGGTTTCATCGCCCCGGTGGTCATCTACCTGGCCGCCGCCTACGCCTATCCGCTGTACCGCAACATCGACCTGTCGATCCACAGCTACACGGTCACGTCCTTCGTCACGGGCAACGCCCCGTTCGCGGGATTCGCCGAGTACACCGGGATCTTCAAGAACGCGACGTTCGCCGCCGCGCTGCTGAACACCACGATCTTCGTCTTCGTCTCGATCGCGTTCCAGTTCGCGATCGGGCTGGCGCTCGCGGTGTTCTTCGCCAAGCGGTTCCGGCTGAACACGCTGCTGCGGGCGCTGTTCCTTGTCCCGTGGCTGCTGCCGCTGCTGGTGTCCGCCTCCACCTGGTCGTGGATGCTCAACAGCGACTCCGGCATCGTCAACGCCTTCCTCAAGGCGGTCGGCGCCGCCCCGATCGACTGGCTCACCTCGCCGACCTGGTCGCTGATCGCGGTGCTGATCGCGAACATCTGGATCGGCATCCCGTTCAACCTCGTCATCATGTACAGCGGCCTGCAGTCCATACCCGACGACATATTCGAGGCCGCCTCGATCGACGGGGCGGGCGGCTGGCAGCGTTTCTGGCGGATCACCTTCCCGCTGCTACGGCCGGTGTCGGCGATCACCCTGCTGCTCGGCTTCGTCTACACGCTCAAGGTCTTCGACATCATCTGGATCATGACCAGGGGCGGCCCGGCCACCTCGTCGACGACCCTGGCGATCTGGTCGTATCAGCTGTCCTTCGGCTCGTTCCTGCCCGACTTCAGCTCGGCGGCAGCGGTCGGCAACGTGCTGATCGTCGTCGCGTTCGTCTTCGCCCTCGTCTACATCCGCGCCCGCCACCGCCTGGAAACGACATGACAACAAACGCGAAAGCCCCGGCGAAAAGGACGCAGAAGCGCCGCGCCTGGCACCTGACCGCGCTCGGCGTCCTGTTCACCGCGCTGATGCTGTTCCCCGTCTACTGGATGATCAACGTCTCGCTCACCCAGGCCGGCAACATGCGCAAGAGCCCGCCGAACCTGATCCCGATCGACGGCACCCTCGACGGCTACACCGTCGTGCTGCGGCAGCAGCTGCCCTACCTCGGCACCAGCCTGCTGATCGGCATCGGCACCGTCGCCCTCACCCTCATCCTGGCCGCCCCGGCCGGCTACTCGCTGGCGAAGCTGCGCCCCAGGGGCGGCGGCCTGCTCAGCTTCCTGCTGCTCATCGCGCAGATGATCCCGGCGATCGTGATGGCGTTCGGCTTCTACGCCATCTACATCAAGCTCGGCCTGCTCGGCAGCGTGTGGGGCCTGATCCTCGCCGACTCGACCATCGCGGTCCCGTTCGGCGTGCTGATCTTCACCGCGTTCATGACCCGCATCCCCGACGAACTCCTGCAAGCAGCGAAAATCGACGGCGCCGGCCCGCTGCGCACCTTCGGTTCGATCGTGCTGCCCGTCAGCAGGAACGCGATCGTCACCGTGTCGCTGTTCGCGTTCCTGTGGGCCTGGTCGGACTTCCTGTTCGCCAACACCCTCGACAGCGGCGGCTCAATGCAGCCCATCACGCTGGGCATCTACGCCTACATCGGCAACAACAACCAGCAGTGGAACGCGATCATGGCCACCGCCGTCGTCGCCTCCGTCCCCGCCGCGGTCCTGCTCGTCCTCGCCCAGAAATACGTCGCCGCCGGGGTCACCGCCGGCGCCGTCAAGGACTGAACCCGTGGTCAGCTTCCGCGACGACGACGGCGTACTCGAAATCCGCCACCGCCACGAGGTCATCCGCGTGCAGGCCTGGGGCAAAGACAGCGTCCGCGTCCGCGCCGCCCAGTTCCGCATCCCAGCGGAAAGCCACGGCGCCCTGTCCGACTCACCCCCAGTCGCCCAGGCACAGGTATCCGACACGCCAAAAATCGAGATATCCCGAACGGTTGCGGCCTACTCCACCGGCGACCTGCGCGTCGAAGTCTCGTTCGAGGCGCGCAACGGCTACCCGGAACCGCTGCTGAGCTTCCGCAGGCAAGACGGCACGGAACTCCTGTCGGAGAGCAGAGAACACTTCTGGATGCCCGGCGCCCGCGTCTTCGCGGGCAACCGCTCCGGCGCGTACGAGATCCACCAGCAGTTCGCCGCCTACGAAGGCGAGCGCCTGTACGGGCTCGGCCAGCGCACCCACGGCCGGCTGAACCTCAAGGGCCTGGCTCTCGACCTGGTGCAGCGCAACGGCGAGGTCAGCATCCCGTTCGTGCTGTCGGACCGCGGCTACGGCCTGCTGTGGAACAGCCCGGCGGTCGGCCGGGTCGAGTTCGCGGACAACGCCACCCGCTGGACGGCGGGCCAGGCGCGGGAGATCGACTACTGGTTCACTGCCGCGCCGGCCCCCGCACAGATCCTCCAGCGGTACGCCGACGTCACCGGCCACGTCCCCGAGCTGCCGGACTGGGCGAGCGGCTTCTGGCAGTCCAAGCTCCGCTACCGCACCCAGCACGAGCTGCTTGACGTCGCCCGCGAGTACCACCGCCGCGGCTTGCCACTGTCGGTGATCGTCGCCGACTTCTTCCACTGGTCCGCGATGGGCGACTACCGCTTCGACCCGGCCGAATGGCCCGACCCGGCCGCCATGGTCGCCGAGCTGCGCGAACTCGGCACCGAGCTGATGGTCTCGATCTGGCCCACGGTCTCGCCGCTGAGCGAGAACTACGCCGAGTTCTTCGACCAGGGCCTGCTCGTCGGCGCCGACCAGGGCGCCGAATTCCAGCAGACCATCCAGGACAAGGGCATGACCGCCCCGATGCCGGTCGCGTTCTACGACCCGACCAACCCGCGGACCAGGGAGCGGATCTGGGAACTGATCGAGAGAAATTACCTGGCCGACGGCATCCGCGTCTTCTGGCTCGACGCCTCGGAACCGGAGCTCAACCCGGCGCAGCCAGCCAACCTGGCCTTCCACGCCGGCCCCGGCGCCGAAGTCGCCGGCATCTACCCGCGGGACAACGCACGGCTGTTCGCCGAGGGAATGGCCGCCGCCGGCCAGGACCCGACCGTACTGCTGTGCCGCTCCGCCTGGGCGGGCTCGCAGCGGTACGGCGCGGCGGTCTGGTCCGGCGACATCCCGGCCACCTGGGAGTCGCTGCGCCAGCAGGTACGCGCCGGGCTGAACATCGCGATCAGCGGCATCCCCTGGTGGACCACCGACATCGGCGGCTTCCACGGCGGCGACCCGGCCGACCCGGCGTACCGGGAGCTCATCGTCCGCTGGTTCCAGTACGGCGCGTTCTGCCCGCTGTTCCGGCTGCACGGCGACCGGCTGCCCCGGGTGCCGACCGGCCATGCGATGACCGGCGGGCCCAACGAGGCCTGGTCCTACGGCGACGCCGCGTACGAGCGGATCGCCGCGACCATGCGGCTGCGGATGAGGCTGCGCCCCTACATCCACCGGCAGATGCGCGTCGCCGCCGATCGCGGCCTGCCGCCGATGCGGCCGCTGTTCGTCGACTTCCCCGACGACCCGGGGGCGTGGCACACGGAGGACCAGTTTTTGTTCGGCCCCGACCTGCTCGTCGCCCCGGTCCTCGAACCGGGCGCCACCGAACGCGACGTCTACCTGCCCGCGGGGCGTCACTGGACCGAGGCCGCGACCGGCGCGCGGCACCCGGGCGGCGTCACCGTCACCGTCGCGCTCACCCTCGACCGCATCCCCGTCTTCGTCGCAGAAGGAGCAGAGGTTCTTGATGTCGTCCGCTAAGCAGGGCGGTCCGGTGCGGCCGTCGACCTCGGTCTGGCGCCCGCTCGGGCCCGGCGAGATCGCCATCACCGGCGGCATCTGGCAGCACAAGCAGCAGGTCAACGCGGACACGACCCTGGACCACTGCCTGACCTGGATGGAACGCGTCGGCTGGCTAGGCAACTTCGATAGCGCGGCAGCCGCCCTGGCCGGCGATGGTCTCGCCAGTGCTGCCAACACCAGGGCCGTGGACGCGGAGCACGCCGGGATCGAGTTCGTTGACTCCGAGGTCTACAAGCTGCTCGAGGCGATGGCATGGGAACTCGGCCGTGAGCCGAACCCGCTGCTCGAACGCGACTACCAGGCGCTCGCGCAGCGGGTGGCCGCCGCGCAGCAGCCCGACGGGTACCTGCACACCAGCTTCGGGCGGCCCGGGCAGCCGGCCCGCTATTCCAACCTGGAGACCGGGCACGAGCTGTACTGCTTCGGTCACCTGTTCCAGGCGGCGGTCGCCCGGCTGCGCACCGGCCACGACGACCTCCTACCGCAGGTCGCGCGCCGCCTGGCGGACCACGTCTACGACGAGTTCGGCCCGGACGGGCGGGTGGGCGTCTGCGGTCACCCGGAGATCGAGATGGCCCTGGTCGAGCTGGCGCGCGCGACCGGAGACGACCGGTACCTGAAGCTTGCCACGCTGTTCATCGAGCGGCGCGGCGCCGGGACGCTCGGCCCGCACCCGTTCGGGCAGATGTATTTTCAGGACGACATGCCGGTGCGCGCCGCGACCACCTTGCGCGGGCACGCGGTGCGCGCGCTCTACCTGGCGTCCGGCGCGCTCGACGTGGCGACGGAGACCGGCGACGCGAGCCTGGCCGCCGCGATCCGCACGCAGTGGGCGGCCGCTGTGGCCCGCCGCACCTACATCACCGGCGGCGTCGGGCCGCACCACCTGGACGAGGCGTTCGGCGCCGACTTCGAGCTGCCTGCCGACCGCGCGTTCTCCGAGACGTGCGCGGGCATCGCGTCGGTCATGCTGAGCTGGCGCCTGCTGCTCGCCGCCGGCGAGGACAAGTACGCCGACCTGATCGAGCGCACCCTGCTCAACAACGTGCTCGCCTCGCCGCGGGCCGACGGCCGGGCCTTCTACTACGCGAACACGCTGCACCAGCGGACGCCTGGCACCGTGGCGGGCGACGAGACCCTGGTCAGTCACCGGGCGGAATCCGGGCTGCGCGGCGCCTGGTTCGACGTCTCCTGCTGCCCGACCAACGTGGCGCGTACCCTGGCGAGCGTCGCCATGTACTTCGCCACGGCAAGCGACGACGGCATCCAGCTGCACCAGTACGGCGACTACCGGGTGACCACGGAGCTGGCGGGCGGCCCGGTCACGGTCCAGCTGTCGAGCGACTACCCGGCGAGCGGCGAGATCGTGCTCACCGTGGCCGAGGCACCGCC
>Ga0335083_10008418_pt1 | contig 12590 bp, 9 predicted proteins | sample Lox_Sample_42_FD_206716 | JGI IMG/M metagenome (GOLD analysis project Ga0335083, IMG submission 206716) | Soil microbial communities from Loxahatchee National Wildlife Refuge, Florida, United States - Lox_Sample_4.2 | ecosystem: Environmental > Terrestrial > Soil > Wetlands | place: USA: Florida... | reverse complement strand
TGAGCGCAATGGCGACGTGGCGCTTGCGCTCGAGCCGGCGGTCCGAGTGCCGGCCCCACAGCACCATCGAAACGACGCCGACCGCGTATGGCAGCGCGGTGACAAAGCCGGTCTGCAAATTCGTGAGCCCGAACGCCTTGACGATCTGCGGCAGGAAGAAGCTCAACCCGTAATTGGTTGCGTTCGCACCGAAATAGATCAGCGCCACCGCCAGCACACGCGGATTGATGAGCGCCTCCTTCACGCTGAAGGTGCGCACGCTTTCCCGATGCCGACGCTCCTGCGCCTGCCGCTCGACGAGCCAGCGGCGTTCGTCGTCAGCGAGCCAGGTTGCGTCGGCGGGCTTGTCGGTCAGGTAGAGCAGCACGGCCAGTGAGAGCAAGAGCGCGGGCGCCGCCTCGATCAGATAGACCCACTGCCAGCCCGCCAGCCCCCCTCTGCCGTCGAGCGAGAGCAGCGCGCCGGAAATCGGCCCGCCGATCACCGTCGAAAGGGGAATGGCCGCCATGAAGTAGCCCACCACGCGCGCGCGGTATTTGGCCGGAAACCACAGCGTGAGCAGGAAGATGATACCGGGGAAGAAGCCGGCCTCGGCAATGCCGAGCAGAATGCGTAACGTGAAGAATACGTGCGCGTTCGACATGCCGGTCATGCGGGCGATGTGCGGAATGAACGCCATCGCGCCGGCGATGATGCCCCACGTGAACATGATCCGCGCAATCCACCGCCGCGCGCCGAAGCGCTCCAGCAGCAGGTTCGACGGCACCTCGAAGAAGAAGTACGCAATGAAGAAGATGCCCGCGCCGAAGCCGAACGCGCTCGCGGAAAGGTCTAGCGCCTTGTTCATCTGCAATGCAGCAAAGCCGACGTTCACACGATCGAGATACGCCACGAAGTAGCAGACGATCAGAAACGGCACGAGCCTTGCCGTCACGCGCGTCACAGTGCGTGTTTCGAGCTCCATACATGTCTCCTTCGAAGCCGGCTTCGCGTTCAGGCGCCCGTGCGCCAATAACGGGCCGGTCCGTTTGATATCGTTAAAGACTAGTCGGTCGCAGCGCGATACGAAAGATCGGTTCACATGGTGGGATACAAGGTAGTCGCTTACGGCGATCAAAGCTTCGGGCAGGAGAGCACCTGCAAGGGCTGCGTCGTGATGCCCGGTTTGCCGTTACCTGCGGGCGTGCCTTGCGGGGGCGTCGAGACGAGGCGCACGCTTGCTGAGCCCGCATTCGCGAGGGCGTATTTTTCTTCGCTGCCCTGTTGCCAGTACGCGCGAAACAGCGGTCCGTCGGTGAAGACTAGCAGCTTGCCGTGCGTCGTCTGGCCTGCCGCGACGAAATCCACCGCTTCGCCGTCACGCAACGTGAAGCCGGCATCCGTGCCGCCGCCGGCGTTCGGCCCCACGAGGCGGCCGCACGGCGGCGCTGCGTCAGGGGCCGTATCGGCGGCACGTGCAGGCTCGATCGCCAGCAACGCCGCGCCCAGGCAGCAGGACGTCAAGGTAAGCGTAAGCGTCGCTTTCACACACAACCTCTTGGGCTCGTCATCGATCGTTCAGAGGCGCGCAAGGCGCATTCCCGCAAATGGAACGCGCAAATGTGGTTGTAAGGTCAACGTAAAATCAGCGCAGCGACGGTCAATCAACCGTCGCGCGTTCGCCGGCGTGCATGGCCGGCTTCAAAGGTCGTCGGCGCCGGGGTCCAGCGCGTCGAGATCGACGTCCAGCACGCGGCAGACGTCGCGCACGAACTCATTCATGGCGGCAGTGCACTCCGGGCTGCCGGCCGGAAAGTCTTCGGGGTTCTTCTTGCCCTGCGCCCTCCGGATTGCGCGAATGCTGGCCTCGAGTGCACGTGCCTCCGCCCAGATGGGATGCTTGTCGGGATAGTGGGGTTGTTTGCGCGCCATGTCTGGTATTTCGGCAATGGCCACGCGAACTTTAGGTGGGTCCCGTGGCGGCAACGCGCTTTCGTCGACAGGCAGTTCGTTTTCCGCAGCGAATCTCACACGTCCCTGTCTTCGCCCTGCGAGTCGCGCGCGGCGATCTTCAACAGGCGCAGCTTGTGATAGAGGGTCTTCCTGGGCGTCCCGAGTTCGATGCTCGCGTCCGCCACGTTACCGTGATGGCGCTGCAACGCGCCCTCGATCAGCAACCGTTCGAAGTACGCAAGCTGCTCCGCTAGCGTGCCGTTTTTCGTGATGCCTGGGCCCGCGCTAAGCAGGCTCTCCCCCGTGAGCCCGAGCACGAAGCGGTCCGCGACATTCTGCAGTTCGCGCACGTTGCCGGGCCACGCGTGTGTCATCAGCTCGGAGAGCTGCCCGGCGGTCACGACAGGCGGCTGCGCACCGAAGCGGCGCGCGGCCGCGAGCACGAAGTGCTCGAACAGCAACGGCACGTCCTCGCGCCGCTCGCGTAGCGGCGGCAGCTCGATCTGCGCGACGTTCAGGCGGTACAGCAGGTCCGCGCGAAAGCGCCCGTCGGCCGCCAGCTCGGCGAGGTCCGTTTTCGATGCGGCGACGATCCGGCAATCGACCGGAATCAGCTCGTTCGCGCCAAGCCGCTCGAGCACACGCTCCTGCAACACGCGCAGCATCTTGATCTGCAGCGCCATCGGCATCGTTTCGATCTCGTCGAGAAAGAGCGTGCCGCCATTTGCCCACTCGATCTTGCCGACGCGCTTCTTGATCGCGCCCGTGAACGCGCCCGCCTCGTGGCCGAACAGCTCGCTCTCGAACACCTGTTCGGGCAAGCCCCCGCAGTTCAGCGCAACGAAATGCGCGTCGCGCCGGCCGCTGAAGTCGTGCAGGCTGCGCGCGATCAGTTCCTTTCCCGTGCCGGTTTCACCAGTGATGAGGACCGACACGGAAGTATCCGCGAGCCGCAGAATCTTCTTGCGCACCTCCGCCATCGCCGGCGACTTCCCGAGCACCAGCGCCTCGATGCCTTGCCCGTTGCGCAGCGACGCGCGCAGACCGTCGATCTCGAGCGTGAGCCGGCGTTTCTCGACCGCGCGCGCCACGCGCCCCGCAATCACTTCGGACGAAAACGGCTTCTCGATGAAATCGTAGGCCCCCACACGCATCGCACCGACGGCCGTCGAAATGTCCGCATGGCCGCTGATGAGCAGCACGGGAATGCGCGCATCGATCGCCAGCACGCGGTCCAGCAATTGCAGCCCGTCGATACCCGGCATCCGCACGTCCGAAACGATCACGATCGGCGCGCCCGGCACGACTTCGACGAGCGCATCGGCCGCCGATGCGTACGCGCTCACCGGAAAGCCGGCCAGCGCGACAGCCTGCTCGACGCCGAGCCGGACATTTTCGTCATCCTCAACAACCAGCACCCGAACTTCATCTTCCATGCTCTGTCCTTTGTGGCGCTGCCGCCATGAATTCGATCGTGAAGCGAGCCCCGCCCTCGTCGCCGTTGACCGCGGCAATCCGCGCGCCAAATCCTTCCACGATGCGCGACGTGATCGCGAGCCCCAGCCCCAGGCCTTGTCCACGCGGCTTCGTCGTGACGAACGGCTCGAACAGATGTGCGAGCACCTCCGGCGCGATCCCCGGGCCGCTGTCCGCGATCGTGAAGCGCACGCGATCGTGCGCATCGGGCGCATCCGCCTCGATCGTGACGGCGCGCGTGCCTGCGTCCCGAACGGCGTCCAGCGCGTTGCCAAGCAGGTTGACGATCACCTGCTGCAACTGGCTCGATTCCGCATAGACGGTGGTGCCGGGCGGAATCCGCACGTCGAGCCGCACCGCTTCGTCGCGAATACGCGATTCGTAGATGAACCGCGCGTGCGCAACGGCCTCGCCAAGCGAAACCGCAACACGCTCCACCTCCGGCTTGCGCGCGAACGCCTTCAACTCGCCGGTCAGCACAGCCATGCTGTCGACGAGGCGACCCACGCGTTCGAGATTCGCCAGCGCCTGCGCGGGCTGGTTGCGCTCGAAGAACGTGCGCGCATTGTCGCAAAGCGTGCGGATCGCCACGAGTGGCTGGTTGATCTCATGCGTGAGGCCGGCCGCCATCTGGCCGATCACCGCGAGCTTGCCTGCGTGCACGACTTCCTGCTGCGTCGCGCGCAAGCGCTGCTCGGTGCGCTCGCGCTCGGCGATCTCGCGCTGCATGCGGTCGTTCGCGTCGGTCAACGCGGCGGTGCGCTGCGCGACGGTCGTTTCGAGCTGGTCGTTCGCACGGCGCAGCGCCTCCTGCGCGTTGAGCTTCTCCGCGATCGTGCGGCGGCGCTGGAGCGCGTACAGCGCATACAGCACGGCAATCAGGAAGACACCCGTCACGAACGCGAACGCAAGGCGCTGCTGCCGCCGTGCGCCGGTCGTATCGAGCAGCACCATGATCGTGTCGTGGCCCTGTGGCGCTGGGCGCGACATCACGAGGTAGCGGGTCGTGCGGCCTGCGCGGCGCGGGTCGGGGAAGGTGCCCAGCCACGCGGCGTCATTCCATTCGCCGACGCGTCGAAAGCGCAGCGCCTCGACGGTGCGGCCCGCGTACTGCCGCGACGCCTGGATGGCGCTCTGCTGCTGCGCGGTCATCGCACGCATGGCGTTGAATTTCCATTCGGGCACCGTCGAGATCACGATCACACCGTTGCTGTCGACGACGATCGCCGCCTCGCCGGGCGTGCGCCACGCGGTTTCCAGCGCGTCGACGCTGACCTTGACGGCCACCGCGCCGATCGCCTTGTCGTCGGCCTTGTCGTCGGCCGTGCCGCCCTCATGCACCGCGTTCGCAAAGTACAGTCCGGGAACGCCGGTGTTCGTGCCGATTCCGAAGAAGCGGCCCCTGCCCTGCGCGAGCGCGTCCTGGAAGTACGGGCGGTACGACACGTTGGTGCCGACGAAGCTGACCTGCTGGTTCCAGTTGCTCGCGGCTATCACCGAGCCGTGCGCATCGATCACGTCGACGGCGCCGCTGCCGACGTCAAGGTTGACGGCCTCGAGATAGCGATTGACCGCGCGCGTCAAACCGGGCGCTTCGTCAGGCGACGCTTTGAGCAACGCGCGCACGCTGTCCTGCCTCGCGACGAGCGCCGGCACCATCTCGAAGCGCCCGAGTTCGCTGGTCAGGCTGGAGGCGTAGAGGTCGAGCCGGTGAGCGCCGACATCGGCGAGCGCACCGATCGCGCGGTCCCATGCGAACTCGATCGCGGCGGTGCTGGCCCCGACATACAGCGCGGCCGCGGCCGCCCATCCCCACCACGCGATTCCCTTGTAGCGCTTGTGCACGTTTGCCCTCTTCGATGGATCACCAGCGGGCGATGCGATGCCCGCGTACCCCGCGCCGGATGCCCCGGCGCCGCCATCGAGAGAACGCGTGCAAGCACGCCTCATGCGCCGAAATGCGCGAGCAGGATCAGCGTCAGGGTGACGACGATCGCGCCGCCGATGCGCGTGGCGATCTGCGCGAACGGCATCAGCTGCATGCGGTTCGCGGCGCTCAGGATTGCGACGTCGCCGGTGCCGCCCTGGCCGCTGTGGCACGCGTTCACGATTGCGGTGTCGATAGGGTACATCTTCATCAGGCGGCCAACCACGAAGCCGGTGCCCATCAGCGTCATCACGGTCGCGGCGATCGTCACGACGTTGACGAGCGTGAACGCGGCCATGAGCTTGTCCCACGGCGTCATCGCGACGCCGATCGCGAACAGCAGCGGATAGGTGACCGCGGTCGAGAAGAACCGATAGACGACGAACGCGCCTTCCTGCAGCGGCGGCGACACCGCGCGCGCAAGCTTCACGAGCACGGCGAGGAACAGCATGGCGACAGGCGCGGGCAAGCCGAACAGCTTGTTCGCCATCAGGCCGATCAGGTACAGCGTGATCGCGGTAATGCCGGCTGCGGCGATGTGGCCAACGTCGACTTGCCCGCGAATTACCTCGTTCGACGCTGCCGCTTTGCCGCTTTCGCCGCTTTCGCCGGTTGCGTCGCTTTCGTCAGTCTCGCCGGCTTGCAGGCGGCCGTTGCCGGTCAGATGCGGGTAGCGTTTGCCGAGCATGTCGAGCATGCCTGAGAGGATGATCGCCATCAGGCTGCCGAGCATGACGGGCGGCAACACCTGCGCGAACAGGTCGCCCTGCGCGACGTGCATGATTTCGGAGTAGCCGACGGACAGCGGAATCGCGCCTTCGCCCACGCCGCCCGCCATGATCGGCACGACGATATAGAGCAGCGTATGTTGCACGCCGAGGCCGAGCGCGGCGCCCACCGCGGTGCCGACGATCGTCGCGGCGACGGTGCCGGCCGCGAGCGGGATGAAGATCTTCAGGAAGCCCTGGATCAGCACGCGCCGGTCCATGCTGAGAATGCTGCCGACGATGATCGACGCGATGAACAGATAGAGGAAGTTCGTCTGCTTCGTGAACTCGACCGTGAGGTGCAGGATAGGCTTTGGCAGCACGTGGTAGTACGTGAGCGCCGAAGGCACGAAGGTCGCGAGGATCGCAGCCGCGCCGATGTTGCGCAGAAGCGGCAGACGCTTGCCGAGCTCGGCGCACGTGAAGCCGAAGAACGCGAGCACGGCGATCGCCATCGAGATCTCGCCGGGCACCTTGCCACTAACCGCGAAGCCGACGATCAGCGCGAAGAGGATCACATAGATCGGCAGCGGAATAATGCCGATGCGAATTTCCATCAGCTTCCACCAGCCCTCGGGCCAGAAGCGGTTGCGCGTGGTGGAGTTCGGCTCGAGTAGCGCCGGTGAGGGGACGGTGGTGGTTGAGGATGCACTGTTCTGCACGGGATGTCTCCTTCGTTTTCGCGGCCGGACTGTCGCCGGGGGCCTGTTCTAAAAGGGCGACAGCCTGAAGGCCGTCGCGCGTGTCTATAAAGCAGCAGCCGTGCCAGCACGCGCCCGCAGTGCGGAGAAACCAATAACCGTTTGATTTATATGCAATTTTGTCGCCATTGATCCATCACACCCCAATAGGCTGCGCCGAAAATTCGGAATCGGCGCAATCGGTGGGCTGAAATCTCGGCCTGGCAAAAGCGCGCGGCAAAGATCGAGGCGGCAGTAGTCGAGCGGATACATGACGTCAGACGTGCCGATGAACCCGCACCAGGCGGTAGGACCGGGGCGCATGAAATGGATAGGTCTCCAAAACATGTGCTTCCGGCAATTCATATTTCTATTCTTGCCTGCCCGATAAGGCAGACATAAGGTTCATGTGTTAGCCGGGCATCGGCGACGCCTGAACGTCATCGTCAAGAGTGCAATTACGCCGCCGTGTAACAGAATAGCCTGACGTTAGAACTCGATCGTCGTGCGCAAGCCCAGCACAGCCTCGTCGCCAATGCGTTGCGATGGATTCTGCGGGTCCGGAATGCCGCCGGCGGGCCTGAAGAAGTACTGGAAGTCGGCCTGCAACTGCCACCACGGCGCGACCTGGTACTGGTACGTTGCTTCGAGAACGGTCTCGGCGCTGCGCGACGGATAGCCCGCCGTGGAGGCCGCCTGCGCGCTCGCGAAGTCTTGCGCGTGCGAACCGATGTGCGCGTAGCCAACCGCGAGACCCACCACGTCGTTGTCGCGCCCCTTGAATGGCGCCTTGAGCGTCACGCCCGCGTTGACTCCGAGGTCGACCACGTTGCGGTCGCCGGGCGCACCCATCACGCGCGCGAACACGCCCACCGACTGCGGGCTATCGGCGCTCGGCCGCCACACCATTTGATCGGCCACAGCGTAGATGCTGTAGTTGCCCTGATGCGTCGACGGGACATTCGCGCCGGGGATGCCCGCCGCCGGGTCGGCGAAGCGGTTGCTGTTGTACCAGAAGCCGAGCTTGTAGGTCCCCGGCAGCCCACTTGGTTTGGATGCCGAATCATTTCCCGACACCTGATTGATGGCGTACTGGATTTCGCCGATGATCATCGTGCCATTGCCCAGCGCGAAATTCGTGCCGCTCGCGTTGAGCTTCTGCGGATCGCCCTCGCCCGGCGCGGGATTCCCGTCGAATACGCCGCCGAGCACGGTGATCGCATCCGTGGGTGTGGCGCGCACGCGCACGCCGAGCGACGAAAGCGGATACGCAGGGCCGCCCGCGGGCAGATCGACCGACGGCAAGACCGACCAGCCGAACGTCGCATTCATGAATGCGCCTGCGTACTGGCTGACCATGAACTCCTGGTCGAGGCTCTGTTGACCGATTTTCACGTCGGCCTTGCCGCCAAAGAATGCCTGCTGGTACCACAACTCCCACAGCCGGGTCGATGCATCGGCTTCGATGCCGCTTGCCGCTTGCAACGTTTGCAGGTTCCGGGCGGTCAGGCTCGTGCCGTGAATCTGGAAGCCGGACACGTTGAAGATGCCGCCCGGCAAACCGAACGCCTTTTGCGTGTCCATGCCGAGGCCAAACTGCGTGACGCCCTGATAAGCGCCACCGGTACGCGTGCCGCCCGACACATTGCCCATGTACTCGCTCGTTTCCTGCAGGCCGAACGTCACACCATACTGCCCGAGCCAGGGCCGCACGCCACCCATTTCGCCAAGCAGGTTCGAGCGCTCCCAGAAGCCCCTGGGCGCCTGCGTGCCCGCATCCGCCGCCGGGGCGCCGGTTTGCGGCGCCGGTGCCGCGGGCTCGGCGTCGCCGCTACTTTGTGCAAACGCGGCAGGCGTGATGCCAAGTGCAAGCGCCGCGCTCAGCGCAATGGGGCCACCGGAACCGAGCAGTTTGCTGGTGAGGATATTTTCCATAGTTTGTATGGCTCTAGTAAGGAACGGAAGTATCCGCCATTTATCGCAGAGCGTGCCTGCGTAACTTGATGAAACTGTGTCCGGCGTCGTGCTTCATGCAAACCGGAGGTGCGGCCGTAAAGGACGCTCCGGGTCGCGTGCAGAGAGCGCGCAAACCAGCGTGAGCGCAACAGCCGCCGCCGAGGTTGCGGCGAGCAAGCCGTAACCGGTTGGCGTGAGAGGATGGCTGGCGTGCACGGTGCGCCAGGCGCAGCGTACGGCCACGCGCGCCGCGCGACGAACGAAGTACAGCGCCCCGCTTGCAGCGCCGGCGCGTGCCGCGTTGCACGCCCGCGGCGCAACCGGTGCGCGCACGGCGAATGCAAGAGCCAGGACATGAAGGCAGCAAAGGCCTGCGGCGGCAAGCATCACCCGTGCGTGCACGCAGGTATGCCGCGCCATGCGCGGCGTGAAGCGAGAAAAAAGGCAGACGAACATCATCCCTCCGCGTTGCCCGCCTGGAACGCGGACGAGTTGCGAAAGCGCGACCATTCCTGCAAGCAAGCTTGCAAGTGGTATTCAAAAAGAGGGAGCGTGCTACGGGGAGACTGACGAGGAGAACCCGTCAGTAACGAAGCGCGCTAACCCGGCGTGTGCGAGTTAGCGGCGAAGGAGTGAACCTGTGGCGGCTATCTCGCGGACTTGCTGCCGGCGCTGGCCGGCATCGAACTTCCACTACCAGAACATGCGTCCACGGAGGACTCCTTTCACTGTGACGGGGCGCATTGTATTGGCCTCGTGCGTAAAATGGCAAGTAAAAAACGCATCAACATGCGGTCGATGAAGGCCGCACGCAAGCGACCATCAACTTTTTTTCCCCCGCCCTGCAAGCCTGCGATCAGGTTGCACGCGCATAGCGCCGCGACCCGGCGAATGCTCCTTCACATGGTCGATGAACGCACGCAGCTTCGGCAAGACCTGCCGACGGTCCGGATAGAAGAGAAACACGCCCGGCATCACCGGCGCGAAGGGCTCCAGCACGTGCACCAGCTTTTCCGCTCTCAGCCCTTGCGCGGCCAGCGGCTCGGGTAGCTGGGCAAGGCCGATACCTTCGGCTGCCGCACCCAGCAGGGTGGGAAAATCATGGGCGATGAAAGGACCCGAGACGACGATCTCGATCGCGCGGCCGTCGTCGTCGAATGACCACGGCGCGATCGCCCCGCTGGACAACCGCCATCGCAAACACGCGTGCTGGCGCAGATCGTCCAATGCCATGGGAGCGCCGCGGCTAGAGAAATACTCAGGACTACCCACGACGACGAGACGAAACGGTGGCGTCAACGGCACCGCAACCATGTCCGGGGCGATGAACTGCCCCAGCCGGATGCCGGCGTCGAACCCTTCGGCGGCGAGATCGACCAGTTCCTTGCTTGTCGAGATTTCCACTTCGACTTCAGGCCAGGCCTTGCAGAAGGAAGCAATCAACGGTTCCAGCAGGATGGGCACCACTGCGCGCGGCACTGAAAGGCGCAATAGTCCGGCGGGCCGCTGGCCGAGTCCGCGCGCGACCTCGCTCGCGGCAACTAGCTCGTCGAACGCTGGCTTTGCGCGCGAAAGAAACCGCTCGCCGGCTTCCGTCAAACCGACACTACGCGTGGTGCGCAAGAAGAGCGCGGCACCAATGCGCGCCTCCAGCACACGCACCGCCTGACTCACGGCCGACGGCGTCACCCCGAGTTCCACAGCCGCCCGGCGAAAACTGCGATGCTCGGCCACGCTCAGGAACGCCTCCACGCCATCGAGCGCGCCCTGTCTGACTGTGAAGTTCTGCTTCATAGCCTGTCCACATTGCGATGAATAGTCGCTCGCGAGAGGCCATGGTACACCTACGCCTGCAGACGAGGCGGCACCTCGAAGACCCGGTGCCCCCACTGCGATATTCGAGGCTTTGTCCATCGTGCCCCGGATTCAATATGGAGAACCGATCATGACTACCGCCGCTGTCTCCACCGGTCTCGTTCCGCCGCGCACCCCCTGGCGCAGCCTGCTTTGGGTCGTCCCGCCAACATTTCTTTGGATTGCATTGATCTACTGGCTGCCGGTCATTCCGGATAGCGGCTTCCAGACCACGGCGCACCAGCTGATTGCCCACGGATTCATCGCGGTCGGTTTGTGGCTCGGCCTTGCAGGCACGGAGCTGACGCCGCTCCAACGGCGCGCGACCTGGCTTGCGATCATGATCCCCTACACACTTTGGTTCGCAATCGTCTGGAGCGCGGCGATCCACGGCGTCTTTCGCCTGAGCGACCCGCCTCCGCCGGCGCCGATGCTGCCATTGGCGATCTTCCTGCCGGTGCTAGTCGGCGCGCCGATGCTGCTGTTGTCGAGCCGGGTGGGACAGGTGCTCGACGCGATGCCCGCGAGCTGGCTCGTCGCGCTTCAGTTTTACCGGGTATTCGGCAGTTGGGCGCTCGCGGCCTGGCTGCATGGCGCTTTGCCCGGCGTCTTCGCGTTGCCGGCGGGAATTGGCGACGTGCTGACGGGCCTGTTCGCCGTGCCGGCGGCGCTCGCCGTGGCGAGCGGGACAGTTCAGGGGCGAAAGGCGGCACTCGTGTGGAACATCCTGGGCCTCGCCGATTTCGCTATCGCGGTCACGTTGGGGATGATCACCGCGCCCGGCCGGTTCCAGTTGATCGTTCCGAATGTCCAGAGCATTGGCGCCGGCACTTATCCTTACGTGCTGACCCCTGCTTTCGTGGTGCCGAGTTCGATCCTGGTGCACGCACTGTCGCTGCGCCAGTTGATCCGCCGACGCTTCACGAAGTGAAGCGGCCCGGGTAACGGCGGAACCTTCCCGCACACGGTGACAGCGTCGCCCACATCGCCATTTCATCAGGACTGCGATTCGATAATCGACGTGGGCCGCGAGCCGCCTGAGCGCTCGCGGCGTGTCACGAACTCAACAGGTTTCTCCTCAGCCTTCGACGTTCAACGCTGTTGCGCAACTGGCCCAGAATCCACGCACTGGCGACCAGGGCCAGATACAGGGTGACGAGATGATGACGCCAGGCATCGAGGGCCAGCTGATGGGCCACGAGCGTTGGATCGACCGGCGCAAGCGTGCGACTCTTCCCCTCCACGGCCCGCATCATTCGCAGGAAACCCACGGCGGACAGCAGCGGCAATAGTACGACGAGCGCCAGCAACGCGTGCTTCATTCGGCGCGCCCACGCATAGTGGCGCAACCGGAACCATAGTCCAAGGCATCCGTGTATCCAGCCGGGCGCCAGCAGCGCAAGTTGCAGCCCCTGCGTGCCGCTCGTGAGCAGCACGACGATGACGCGCTCGTAGTCGGGCTGGAAGCCGTAGAGCGAAGACGCAAGCCGCGTCGACACCGCATGGCGGATGAGCAGCATCGGCAAGCTGAGCCCCGCCCAGAGGCGCAGCCATTCGGCGGCAGGCAGCGCCCAGTGGCGCCGCGCGTAGATCGTGTGCAGCGCCAACCCAAAATGCACAGACGCGGCGCCATACAGCGCGACGGTGCCAGGCGCGCTGCGCCAAAGCCGCAACGCGAGCACGAGACCGTGCCCCGCGAGGTCGAGCGACCAGATCCCCAGCGCGTGATTGATCAGATGCAGAAAGAGATACGTCAGCATCACTACGCCCGACACGAGCTGAAAACGGCGCAGAACCGTTTGCACCGTATTTCTCACTTCGCCTCTGCGGCGGATGTCCCACCGAAGCCTCTCACTTCGAACTCCGATGACTGACGCGCGACATGTGCCGGGCAGGCGCCGCCAAGGCGCCCGTCATCCTCGCAAGTTTGCCGATGCGCCGGCGTAAGCGACCAAACGCGCCGCCCGCCGACGACCGATACGCGACGTAGTCATTCCG
>Ga0335083_10008413_pt1 | contig 12598 bp, 9 predicted proteins | sample Lox_Sample_42_FD_206716 | JGI IMG/M metagenome (GOLD analysis project Ga0335083, IMG submission 206716) | Soil microbial communities from Loxahatchee National Wildlife Refuge, Florida, United States - Lox_Sample_4.2 | ecosystem: Environmental > Terrestrial > Soil > Wetlands | place: USA: Florida... | reverse complement strand
GAAACCGCCCTTCTCCTTGATCTCGCGCGCGCCCTTCATGAAGGCGGCGAGCGCCAGCCGCGACAGTGCACCGCCGACGCTGATCCGCTTGACGCCGACGGCCTCCATCTCCGCCGCCGCCAGCGCCGGATCGGCGGCGCTCATCACGACGTTGATCGGCTTGCCCACGGACGAGGCGACCAGCTTCATGGTCTTGAGGTCGCGCAAGCCCGGCGCGTAGAGCACGTCGGCGCCGGCCTTCTCGAAGGCCTGCAGGCGCTCGATCGTGTCGTCGAGATCCAGTCGCCCGCGGATCAGGTTCTCCGCCCGCGCCGTGAAGGTGAACGGCACCTTCAGCGACCGCACCATCTCGACTCCGGCCGCGACCCGTTCGACGGCATGGTTGAAGTCGTAGATCTTCTCCCCGCTCCAATCCTCGAGCGAGCCGCCCGAGATGCCGACCGCCGCCGCGTCGCGCAGGATGGTCGCCGCCTCCTTCGGATCGTCGGCATAGCCGTTCTCGAGATCGGCGTTGACCGGCAGGTCGGTCGCGTCGGCGATGACGCGGCAATTCTCGATCAGCTCCTCGCGACTGACCGACCCTTCGCCGTCCGGGCGCCCGAGCGCGTTGGACATGCCGAGGCTGGTCGTCGCCAGCGCCTCGAAGCCGAGCGAGGCCAGGAGCTTGGCCGTGCCGGCGTCCCAGGGATTGGGCAGGAGCAGGATGCGCGGCCCCTTGTGCAGCTCCTTGAAGCGTCGGGCCTTCTCGGCATGGCTCAGCATGACTTCCTCCGTTTTGCCGAGCGTATCGCCCCTTGACGGCGCTCGCATCTGAACATATCTATTTGGTTATATAACCAATTGGTTCTGCATGACCCTCGACACGACCTTCGCCGCCCTCTCCGACCCGACCCGCCGGGCGATCCTGGCGCGGCTCGCCCTGGGCGAGGCGACGGTGAACGAGCTCGCGAAGCCCTTCGACATGAGCCAGCCCGCCATCTCCAAGCATCTCAAGGTGCTGGAGCAGGCGGGGCTGATCTCGCGCGGCCGCGATGCCCAGCGCCGCCCCTGCCGGCTCGAGACCAGGCCGCTGGCCGACGCCAATGTCTGGCTCGAGCGCTATCGCGCCCTGTTCGAGGCGCGCTTCCAGAAGCTCGACAGCCTGCTCGAAGAGATGAAAGCCGAGCGCGCCAAACGCAAACCCAGTCCCCGAGGAGCCCGCAAATGAGCGACATGACGCTGAAACCCCAGGGCGACCGCGAGATCGTCGTCGTCCGCGCCTTCAATGCGCCGCGCGATCTGGTGTTCGACGCCTTCACCAAGCCCGAGCTGGTGCAGCGCTGGATGCTGGGCACCGACGGCTGGTCGATGCCGGTCTGCCGCATCGACTTCAAGGTCGGCGGCAAGGGCCGCTACGAATGGAAGAGTCCCGACGGAAAGCACGGCATGGCCCTCTCGGCCGAGTTCGTCGAGATCGAGCGGCCGGCGCGCATCGTCCACAAGGAAATATTCGACGGCACGCCGAAGCCGATCGCGAGCCACATCACCTCGACCTTCGTCGAGGAGGATGGCCGAACGACGCTGACCATGGTGATCCGCTATCCGACGCCCGAGGTGCGCGACTTCATGCTGAAGTCCGGCATGGAGAAAGGCATGGCCCTCTCCTTCACGCGCCTGGAAAAGATGGTCTCCTAACGCGAGAAGGTCATCGCCTCGTCGCGCAGGCGGCCGAAGCGGAGGCTCAGCAGGTCCAGCGCGTAATTCTGATAGAGCTTCCACGGCCGGCGCGAGCCCTGCTTGGGCTGGTGCGCCAGCGCGCGCTGGATGTAGCCCGAGGAGAAGTTGACCCACGGCTCCTCGCCGAGCGTGGGGTCGCTGTTGACCGGCGTGCACTGGCGATAGCCGCCGCGATCCATGCGATTGAGCAGCCGGCAGACATATTCGCAGACCAGGTCGGCCTTCAGCGTCCACGAGGCGTTGGTGTAGCCGAACACCGAGGCAAGGTTGGGCACGCCGGAGTACATCATGCCCTTGTAGATGAACGTGTCCTTGGGCGTGATCGTTCGGCCATCGACCGTGAGCTTCATGCCGCCGAGCGGCACCAGCACGAGGCCCGTCGCGGTCACGACCAGGTCGGCGGCGAGTTCCCGGCCCGATTTCAGCTTGAGGCCCGTCTCGGTGAAGGTCTCGATCTGGTCGGTCACGACCTCGACCTGGCCGCGGCGGATGGCACGGAAGAAATCGGCATCCGGCACGAGACACAGGCGCTGGTCCCACGGCTTGTAGCGCGGCGTGAAGTGGGTCGCGATGTCGTAGTCCGCACCCAGCACGCGGCGCACGCCGCCCAGCAGCAGCGCCTTCACCTTGTCGGGCTGACGCTTGCACATCTGGTAGAAATACATGCCGAGCAGCACGTTCTTCCAGCGCGTGAGCATGTAGGCGAGCTTGAGCGGCAGGTGGCGGCGGAGCTTGTTGGCGATCGGATCCTGCGAGGGCCGCATCGCCATGTAGGTCGGCGAGCGCTGCAACATGGTGACGTGCGCGGCACCCGAATCGGCCATCGCCGGCACCAGTGTGACGGCCGTGGCGCCGCTGCCGATCACCACGACCTTCCTGCCGGCATAGTCGATGTCGTCGGTCCATTTCTGCGGATGGGCGATGCGGCCCTTGAAGCGGTCCATGCCGGGGAAGTCGGGCAGGTAGCCCGACTCGGTGCGGTAATAGCCGCTGCACATCCAGAGGAAGTTGCAGGTGAAGAAGCGCCGCTCGCGCTCCGGCCCGACTTCGACCTCGACCGTCCATTGCGCGTCGGGCGTCGACCAGGAGGCGGCGACGACGCGATGCTGGTAGCGGATCCTGGCGTCGATGCCGTGGTCGCTCGCCACCTCGCGGATGTACTTCAGGATCGACGGGCCGTCGGCAATGGCCTTGGGGTCCTTCCACGGCCGGAAGCGGTAGCCCAGGGTGAACATGTCGGAGTCCGAGCGGACGCCGGGATAGCGGAAGAGATCCCACGTGCCGCCGCTCGCCTCGCGGCCTTCGAGGATGGTGTAGCTCTTCTTCCGGCACTTCTTCTGCAGGTGCCAGGCGGCGCCGATGCCGGACAGGCCGGCGCCGACGATCAGGACATCGAAATGCCCGACCGTGTCGCGGGCGTGGGCTGCGGGGGTAGCAAGGGTATCCATCCGGCGGTCATGGCCGAGACCGCCGGCCGGCGCAACTCGCGTTCTAGTCCTTCATCATGGCGCCGAGGTCGGCTGTCGAGATGACCCTGTCGACATAGCCGAAAGTACCGCTGTTTTTCGCCTCTTTAGCCGCCTCCATCAGGCCGGTCATGGCCGCCTTGTAGAGCGAGGTGGCAAGGCTGATCCGCTTTACGCCGGCCGCCTCAAGCTCGGATTTCGAGAAGGACCGCTTGGGGATGCCGACCATGAAATTGAACGGCTTCTTGAGCGAACCGGTGACTTTCTTCACCGCCGCGAGGTCGGGCAGGCCCGGTGCCATCAGCACGTCGGCGCCCGCTTCCTCGAACGCCTTGAGCCGCGCGATCACGTCGTCAAGGTCGGGCTTGCCGCGCAGGAAGCCCTCGGCGCGCGCTGTCAGGACGAACGGAAATCCCAGCGCCTTGGCCGCCTGGGACGCCGCCCTCACCCGCGCCACTTGCGTGGCGAGATCGAACAGCGGCGCGTCCTTGTTGCCGGTCGCATCCTCGATCGAGCCGCCGACCAGCCCGGCCGCGGCGCCCTGACGGATCGTCTCGGCGGCATCAGCGGGCGTATCGCCAAAGCCCTTCTCCAGGTCGCCGATCACCGGAATATCGACGGCACCCGCGATCAGGCGCGCATTGGCGATCGACTCCTCGCGCGTCACCTTGCCGTCGCGCTTGCCGAGCACGCCAGCCTTGGCGCCGCTCGACGTCGCCAGCGCCTCGAAGCCCAGCGCCTCGAGCATGCGCGCGGAGCCGGCATCCCACGGATTGGGAATGATGAAAGCGCCGGGCGCTTCGTGAAGGGCGCGCAGCTTCTTTGCTTTGTCGGCCTGACTGGTGCTCATGTTTCCTCCGCGTGCTCGAGCGTCGACCCTAGCACGCAAGGGAGCTAGGGCTCAGGCGACCAAATTTAGGGCTAGGTCGAAGGCGTCGAAGTTGCGCCAGCGACGGTCTTCGAGCGGCGCGGCGGGTGGGCGATTGCAGATCAGCGGGACTTGTCGCTCGGAGATGCCGCCATGGCTGCGCAGCGGCTCGGTCAATCCTGACAGATCATGCCGCGAGGCCGACGTTCCCAGCACCTTGTGCTGGGTCGAGACGACGATGAGATCGCCGAGCCGGTCCGCCGGCAGCTCGAACCGCGCGGCCGCCTCCTCCCGAGTGAGCACGGCCTCGATGCCGGGCATCGCCCTGAGCTTCGCGGCCGCATCGCCCGGCGAATAGACGACGGCGAACGAGCCCAGCGCGCCGTGATGCACGACGTAAGGATCCGTGATCGGCAGGATCACCCGCGCGCGATCCTTGCCCAGCCAGCCGTCGAACAGATCCTGCAGGTAGATGACGTCGGGACGTCCGGAGGCGTCGTGCTTGGCGTTCATGCCGTGATCGGCGGTCAGCACGATGGTGCAGCCGAGCGCATCGAGGCGCGACAGGTAGCCATCCATCATGGCGTAGAAGTCGTTGGCGACCGGCGTGCCGGGCGCATGCTTGTGCTGGATGTAGTCGGTGGTGGAGAGATACATGATCTCCGGCCGGTCGCGCTCCATCAGCTTGACGCCCGCGGCGAAGATGAACTCCGACAGCTCGGCGCTGTAGACGTCGGGCGTGTCCCGACCGATCAACTCCTTGATCTCACCGGGCGCCTTTTCCGCCGAGAAGGAGGTGGCCCGGTCGAGGTCGAGCCCTTTGCCCAGCAAGCCGCGCAGCTTGTCCTTGGCCGTGACGACGGCGATGCCGCAGCCCGCGCGCTGGAGCGCTGCAAACAGCGTCTCGACCCGCAGGAACTTCGGGTCGTTCATCATCACCTCTTTCCCGCTCTCGGGATCGAGGAAATAGTTGCCGCAAATGCCGTGCACGTCGGGCGGCCGGCCGGTGACGATGGAGAGATTGTTGGGATTGGTGAACGACGGCACGACGCAGTCGACCATCAGGTTCGTGCCCTCTTTCAGCACCTTCGCGAACCACGGCGTGCGGCCAGCGCCGATCGCGCATTCGATGTATCCCGGCTCCGAACCGTCGATGCAGACCACCACGGTCGGCCGCCGCGGCAGGCGATAGCGCCGTCCGTTGACCGTGACTTCGCCGTCCAGGACCTTCTGACCGTCGGGCATCTCGCCACCTCAGCCTTTGATGCGGTTGCCGGCGGGATCAAAGGGCGCACGCAAGCCGACCTTCGCCTTGAGCCGGACGCCGGCAAGATCGACCTCGAAGCGGCCAGAGTCCAGCCAGGCCTGGTCGATCGCCTGACCGTCGTCGCGCCGCGCATAGCCCAGCGCCACGGCCGCGCCGAGCGTGTGACCGTAGGCGGCCGAGGAGAGATCGCCGACCGGCTTGCCGTCTCGCAGCAACGCCTCGCCGCCCCAGAGCAGCGGCTCGCCGTCTTCCAGCACAATAGAAAGCAGCCGACGCGACAAAGGCTTGTTCTTCGCCGCCAGCAGCGCGTCGCGGCCGATGAAGTCAGGCTTGTCGAGCTTCACCGCCCAACCGAGCCCCGCCTGCCACGGCGTGTCGTCGGGCGTGAGCTCGCGGCCCCAGGCGCGATAGGCCTTCTCGAGGCGCAAGCCCTCGATCGCGTAGTAGCCCATGTCGCGCAGGCCGACCTCGGCCCCCGCGCCGTGCAAGGTCTCGAATACGGTGACCGCGAACTCGACGGGCACGTAAAGCTCCCAGCCCAGCTCGCCCATGTAGGTGCGGCGCGAGGCGTAGACGGTCGCGTAGCCAACGCCGATCTCGCGGATGGTGGCGAAGGGAAAGGCCTCGTTCGAGAAGTCGGCGCGGCTCACCTTCCGCAGCAGGTCTCGGCTCTTCGGGCCCATCACCGACAGCACGGTCCACGCGCCGGTCACGTCGGTCAGGGTGAAGTGCGCGTCCTCGGCGACGTTCTTGGCGATCCAGTCGGCATCGCGCGTCACCTGCGCCGAGCCGGTGATGATCATGAATTTGTCGCGGGCCAGCCGGGCGATGGTGAGATCGCTCTCGAACGTGCCGCGCTGGTTCAGCAGGCCCGTATAGACCGTTCGGCCGACCGGCACGGCGATGTCGTTGGCGCAAAGCTTCTGCAGCGACGCCTCGGCATCACGGCCCTGCACCAGGAACTTGCCGAACGAGGTTTCGTCCGCGACGGTCACCGCCTCGCGCGTCGCCTTGTGCTCGCCCGCAACCGCATCGAACCAGGCACCGCGGCCCCAGCCATATTGCATGTCGGGAGTCTTGCCGATGCCGGCAAACCAGTTCGGACGGTCCCAACCCATCTTGTTGCCGAACCAGGCGCCGCGCGCCTTCAGGCGATCGTAGAGCGGCGAGCGGCGGAACGGCCGTCCGCTCTCCGCCTCGCGCTGCGGCCACGGCATCTTGTAGTGCAGGCCCAAGGTCTCGCCGACGCGATCGCGCAGCCAGGCGTCGTTGCCGTGGAAGTTGGCGAAGCGGCGGATGTCGACCGGCCAGAGATCGAGCGTCGGCTCGCCCGCGATGATCCACTCGGCGAGCGCCATGCCCGCGCCGCCGGAACTCGCGATGCCCATCGAGTTGAAGCCGGCGCCGACGAAGAAGTTCTTGAGCTGCGGCGCCTCGCCCAGGATGTAGTTGAGATCGGGCGTGAAGCTCTCCGGACCGTTCATGAAGGTCTTGATGCCGGTCTTCTCGAGCTGCGGCACGCGGATCAGCGCATTGTCCATCAGGATCTGGAACTGCTCCCAATCGTCGGGAAGCATGCCGAACTCGAAATCGTCGGGAATGACATCCTTGTTCCACGGCTTGGCGTCGGGCTCGAAGCCGCCCATCAACAGGCCACCGACCTCTTCCTTGAAGTAGATATAGCCGTCGGGATCGCGCATCACCGGCAGGTCGCGCGGCACGCCCTCCATCTTTTCCGTCACGATGTACATGTGCTCGCAGGAATAGAGCGGCACCGTCACACCGACCATGCGCCCAACCTGGCGCGCCCATTGGCCGGCGCAGTTCACGACGATCTCCGCCTTGATGGCGCCTTCCGTCGTCTGCACGCCCGTCGCACGGCCGTCCTTGGTGTCGATGGCCGTCACGCGCACCTTCTCGAAGATTCGCACACCGTTGTTGCGCGCGCCCTTGGCCAGCGCCTGGGTGATGTCGGCCGGATTGGCCTTGCCATCGCCCGGCAACCACACCGCGCCCACCAGATCGTCGGTGCGCATGATGGGATACTTCTCCCCGGCCTGTTGGGGCGTCAGCTCCTCGCACACGACATTCTGCGCATTGGCCATCGCCGCATTGCGTCGGAGATAGGTCATGCGCTCGGGCGTGCGCGCAACCGAAAGCGAGCCGCATTGCTTCCAGCCGGTCGCCAGGCCGGTCTCGGCCTCGAGCCTGGCGTAGAGCTCCGTGCTGTAGCGGATCAGCCGCGTCAGGTTCTGATAGCCGCGCAGCTGGCCCACGAGTCCCGCCGCATGCCACGTCGTCCCACCCGTGAGCCGTCCCTGCTCCAGCAGGACCACGTCCTTCCAGCCGTTCCTGGCCAGATGATAGGCCGTCGAGCAACCCATGATGCCGCCGCCGATGATGACGACACGGGCCTGCGTGGGAAAATTCATCAAATGATTTCCATGTAACGGTCGAGTTCCCATTCCGTGATGGCTTTGCGGAACTCCCGCTCTTCCCACTCGCGTGTTGCAGAATAATGATCGACGAAGGCGTCGCCGAACAAAGACCGCGCCGCCTTCGATGCCTTCAGTCGCCCCGCCGCCTCCATCAGGGTGCGCGGCAGCTGGGCCTTGGCGGGGTGCTTGCGGTCGTAGGAATTGCCGCTCACCGGCTCGCCCGGATCGATCTTGTTCTCGATGCCCCACAGGCCCGAGGCGACCGCCGCGGCCAGCGCGATATAGGGATTGGCGTCGGCGGCGGCGACCCGGTACTCGACCCGCGTCGACTTGGGCGATCCCGGGATGACCCGGAGCGCCGTGGTGCGGTTCTCCACACCCCAGCTCGCCGCCGTCGGCGCCCAGAAGCCCGGGATCAGGCGGCGGTAGGAATTCACCGTCGGCGCGATCATGGCCAGCATCTCCGGCATCAGCGCCTGCTGGCCGCCGACGAACTGACGCATGGTCCGGCTCATGCGATGCGGCGCCTTCTCGTCGAAGAAGGCGGGCCGGCCGTCCTTCCACAGCGACATGTGCATGTGGCCGCCACAACCCGGCCAGTCCTTCGACCACTTGGCCATGAAGGTGGCGAGCCAATCGCGCTTCTGTGCCAGCACCTTGGTGAAGAGCTTGAACAGGGCCGCCTTGTCGGCCGCCTCCAGCCCGTCGGCGACACGGAGCGCGGCTTCGAGCACGCCCGCGCCGGTCTCGGTGTGCAGGCCCTCGATGCCCATGTCCATCGCCTCGCACATCGCGAGGAGGTCCTTGTACCAGTCGCTCAGCACCGAGTTGCGCAGGACCGAATAGCCGAAGAAACCGGGCGAGATGGGCTTGAGGTTCTTGTAGCCCTTCTCCCGGATCGATTGGGCCGTCTCGGCGAAGACGAAGAACTCGTATTCGAAGCCGACCTTGACCTCGAAGCCCATCTGCTTCGCCCGGTCGAGCACGCGTCGCAGCAGGCCGCGCGGGCAGAGCACCTCGGCTGGGCCTGAGAACTCGGCCAGGAACAGGAGATTGCCGGGCTCCGTCGCGATCTCGCGGCAGGTCGCGGGCAACAGCCGGACATTGGCATCGGGATAGCCGGTGTGCCAGCCGGTGAAGGAGACATTGTCGTAGAGCTGGTCGTAGCTGTCCCAGCCCAGCACCACGTCGCAGAAGCCCATGCCGCCCTCGAGCGCGGAGTGGAACTTGTCGACATGCAGGTACTTGCCGCGCAGCACGCCGTCGAGGTCATGGACGCCGACCTTGACGTGGCTGAGCCCGCGCTGCTTGACGATCTTTCGCGCATCCGCCGCCGTCCTGACCTGCCGCGGTTCCATCGCCCCTCCCGGTCTGCCGGCCGAGACTAACGGCTGGGCCGCGGCGGAGGCCAGAGGACAACCCTGTCGAAACTCACTTGCGTTGCAAATCGCGATCCGACCGGCCTATGGTGCCGACGGTGTCATCGTCTTCGTCGATCCGCGCGCATACTCACGCGATCCTCAGGCATCTCGACAACAGCCCGGGCGGTCGGCGCTGGCGCTTGTTCCATCTCGGCGTGCTGGGCACGGGGCTGCTCGCCGTGGCCCTGTCCACGATCGACAACCTGCCGCGCGCCCTCGACAGGGGCCTGACACTCCTGATCGTCCTGGTCGCCGGGGTCTTTCTCGCCGAGTACATCGTGCGCCTCTGGTCCGCTCCCGAGACGCCGCGCTATGCCGGCATGTCCGAGAGGCGGGCCCGCTGGAACTGGGCCACCTCCCTGACCGGTCTGGTCGGCCTGCTGGCGGTGCTTCCCGCCTTCGCCATCACGACACGGGCGGTCAAGGCCGACAGCGACATGGCCGCGATCTTCTGCGTCCTCTGGGTGCTGAAGCTCGGCGTCCATGCGCCGGCGATGGGCACGCTCGTGCGGGTGATCTCCAACGAGCGCGCGACGCTGGCCTCGGTGTTCATCATCTTCATGATCGTGCTGATCGGATCGGCGACGGCCACGCACATCTTCGAGCGCGACCTGCAGCCCGACAAGTTCGGCAGCATTCCGGACGCCCTCTGGTGGTCGGTGGTGACACTCACGACAACCGGCTACGGCGACGTCGTCCCTCACACCGTGGGCGGCAAGATCATCGGGTCGGTCGTCATGGTGAGCGGCATCGTCGTGCTGGCGCTCATGACCGGCATCCTCGCCGCCCGCTTCGCCGAGGAGGAGCGCCGCGGTGAATATCTGCGCGTCTGGGACCAGGTGACGAAGGTGCCGATGTTCGCCGAGCTGGGCACGGTCACCCTGTCCGAGATCGTGAGCAAGCTCCGGGTGCGCCACTACCCGCCGCGCATCGTCGTCGTCCGCCGCGACGAGCCCGGAGACGCGATGTTCTTCATCGCCGAGGGCGAGGTCGAGGTGCGGCTGCCGCACGGTCCGGTCCGGCTCGGCCAGGGGGGGTTCTTCGGCGAGATGGCGCTCCTCGATCGACGGCCGCGCAGCGCCAGCATCGTGACCACCAAGCCCGTGACTCTCCTGGTCCTGTATGCCAGCGACTTCTACGGCATCGCCGCCCGGATCCCCACCCTGGTGGCCGCGGTCGAGACCGAGGCCCGGCGGCGGCGCCTGGAAAACGAGGGGGCGGCGGCCGGAAACGGCGGGGCGTGAGGCAAGTCGGGCCATTGGCCCGGCCGGCGCCTTCGGCTATATCGCCGCCCCATGTCGTCGATCATACCCGTCATCCTCGTTGGAGGCTCAGGCAAGCGCCTGTGGCCGCTGTCACGCGAAAGCATGCCCAAGCAGTTCGTGCCGTTGCTCGGCAAGCAGTCGACCTTCCAGCAGACGCTGGAGCGAGTGGCCGACCGCAGCCTGTTCGGCAAGCCGGTCATCGCCACCAACGACGCCTACCGCTTCATGGCCGAGCAGCAGGCCAAGGACGTCGGCATGGAAATCGACATCCTGGTCGAGCCGGCGCGCCGCGATTCGGGTCCGGCCATGGCCGCCGCGGCGGCCTACTGCAAGAGCCTCGGCGCCGAGGCGGTGTTGGCCCTCGCCTCCGACCATCTGGTGATCGGTGTGGACGAATTCCGCGCCAACTGCCGCGAGGCGCTCGCTGCCGCGCGCCAGGGCGGCATCGCCACCTTCGGGATTCCGCCGACCGAGCCGAAGACCGACTACGGCTACATCCGTCCCGGCAGCGAGACGATCGGGCCGGTGCAGAAGGTCGCTGCCTTCGTCGAGAAGCCGGACGCAAAGACGGCGCTGCGCTACATCGCCGAGGGCCTGCTCTGGAACAGCGGCAACTTCCTGTTTCCTCCCGCCCTCCTCCTCTCGGAGATGGCACGCTTCGAGCCCGCCATGGCCGCGGCCGCCGAGGAAGCGGTCGCCAAGGCCAAGAAGACCGGCTCGACCGTGTTCCTCGACGCCGAGGCCTTCGCCAAGGCGCCGGCCAAGTCGATCGACTACGCCGTCATGGAGCGCACGGACAAATGCTGGGTCGTGCCCGCCAAGTTCCGCTGGTCCGATCTCGGCACCTGGGACGCGCTGCTCGACGTCGGCAACGCCGATTCGGAAGGCAACGTCACCGAGGGCTCCGTCGAGCTCGATCATGTGCGCAATTCCTATGTCCGCTCCGACGGCCCGCTGACGGCGGTGATCGGCGTCGAGGATGTCGTGGTCGTGGCCATGAACGACGCCGTGCTGGTCGGCCACCGCAACAACCTGCCGCGCCTGAAGGATGTCGTGCAGCGCATGTCCGACGGCAAGCACAAGGCGGCAACCGAGCACGCGGTCATGCATCGCCCCTGGGGCAGCTATCAGGACATCGACCGCGGCGAGCGCTTCCGCGCCAAGCGGCTCACCGTCAATCCCAAGGGCAAGCTCAGCCTGCAGAGTCACAAGCGCCGCGCCGAGCATTGGGTCGTCGTCAAGGGAGTGGCCGAGGTGACGCTCGACGGCAAGATCTTGACGCTGCACGAGAACGAATCGGTCTACATCCCGATGGGCGGCATCCACCGCCTGGCCAATCCCGGCCCCGAACCGCTCGAGGTCGTGGAAGTCCAGACCGGCGACTATCTCGAGGAAGACGACATCACGCGCTACGAAGACATCTACGCGCGCGTGTGATGCCGGCCTTCGGCGTCCACCACGAGTGGGGCAGGCTGCGCGAGGTGGTGGTCGGCCGTTCGCCGCCCGAGGACGTCGTCATCTTCCATGAGGACTCGCAGCGCTGGCTGAGTGCGCCGGCGGCCGATTTCTGCCGCAAGCATGCCGGCCGCCGCTTGATCGATGTCGATGCCGACGGGGCACGGCGACTGGGGAGCCAGGTCGAGGCGCTGGCCGATCTTCTGGCAAGCGAGGGAGTCATCGTCCATCGCCCCGAACGCCTGCGCGGCGAGGAGCGCGCCTTCCTGGCGCCCAACGGCGAAGGCAGCCAGCTCTTCGCGCGGGACGGCATGCTCGTCGTCGGAAACCATGTGATCGACGCCTCGCTCCGGCTGCGCTGCCGCCAGCGCGAGCGCTTCGGCCTGAGGCCGGTCGTCCAAAGGATGGTCACAGCGCAGGGAGTCCGCTGGTCGAGCGTACCTCTGGGCTCGCCGGCTTCCGTGGACGGGCCGTTCCTCGAAGGCGGCGACGTGCTGCTGAACGGCCGGGAGATCTATGTCGGCATGTCCGGCTGCGCCTCCGACATGGCGGGCATCGATTGGCTGCAGGCGCTGCTCGGGCCGGACCATCGGGTCATCCCGATGGCGCTGCGCTCGAACGTCCTGCATCTCGACAATGCCCTCGCGCTGATCCGGCCCGGCCTGCTCGTCCATTGCCCCGCGAAGCTGATCGACGGACTGC
>Ga0335083_10008412_pt1 | contig 12598 bp, 6 predicted proteins | sample Lox_Sample_42_FD_206716 | JGI IMG/M metagenome (GOLD analysis project Ga0335083, IMG submission 206716) | Soil microbial communities from Loxahatchee National Wildlife Refuge, Florida, United States - Lox_Sample_4.2 | ecosystem: Environmental > Terrestrial > Soil > Wetlands | place: USA: Florida... | reverse complement strand
AATGGGGAACGCGTACATTGCGGGATCCACCGCCTCGATCGATTTTCCGGTGACGGCGGGCGCTTTTCAAAGCACTTTGAAAGGTACTCATAACGGGTTCGTCGCCAAGCTGGCTGCCAACGGGTCGAGCCTGGTCTACTCGACGTTGATGGGGGGCTCTCAGTCCGATACTGCGGCCTCGATTGTAATCGATCAGGCCGGCAGAGCGATCGTCGCCGGCTTCACATCCTCGCCCGATTTTCCCTTAGCAAACGCGGTGCAGTCCGTTTTTCAAGGGGCTCACGATGCCTTCGCGAGTGTGCTGGATCCGCTGGGTTCGAGTCTCGTTTTCTCCAGTTATTTCGGCGGCTCTGGGGACGATCGTGGCTACGCGGTCTCGCTGTTATCCGGCGACAATTTCTATCTCGCCGGCACTACCTCGTCCGGGAATTTTCCAACGGCGGCGGCGATCCAGCCTGGGCTGAACGTTGCTTCGGATGCGTTCCTGCTCGAAGTTTCCGGGGTGATTCCCGCCGCTCTCAGCATTAGCAAGACGCATTCCGGCAGCTTTACTCAAGGGCAGCAGAGCGCATCTTACGCCGTTACCGTATCGAACGCCGCGGGCGCCGGCCCCACCAGCGGCATCGTGACGGTGACCGAAACGCTTCCGTCGGGCTTATCGCTGGTTTCAATGTCGGGTTCGGGCTGGGCTTGCTCGGGCGCCACGTGCTCGAGGAGTGATGCACTTTCAGGCGGCGCCAGCTATCCGGCGATCGCGGTAACGGTCAACGTAAGCGCGGCGGCGGCGTCGCCGCAGGTAAATCTGGTGTCGGTATCAGGTGGAGGGTCAGCGCTGGCGGCCGCGACCGACGCGACGACGATTGTAGCCGTCGGAGGTGGCGGCACCGCCAGTTTTGTAACCGGCTATGCCCTGAGTCATCCGGCCGTGCGCAACAATTTTCCGGGGTGGGTGGGCATCCGGCTGGCAGTGGGAGCCAATCCGTTGACGGTCACCTCGCTGGGCCGGATTTGCCTGTCGGGGAACTCCGGCACACACCTGATCAAGCTAGTCAATGCCGCCACGGGTGCGGACGTGCCGGGCGGATCGGTATCGCTCAGCATGGCCGGATGCACGCCCGGCCAGTTCGCCTATAAAGCGCTGGCGGCCAACCTGACGTTAGCGGCCAACGCGTCCTATTATCTAGCCAGCCAGGAGTTCAGTGGCGGCGATCAGTGGTACGACTGGGGCACGCTGTCGTCCACCAATGTGGCGGCGGTGAATGGCGCGGTCTACTCGACTGACGGCGCTACCTGGGTGGTTGCCTCCACCACGGCCAACGCCGGCTACGTTCCGCCGAACTTGACATACCTGTCTTCCGGCGGTGGGACGGTCACGGTCACGGTGCAGACCAGCCCGTCGGGCGCCACCTTCAGCGTGGATGGAATTTCGTATAACAGCGCGCAGGTCTTCCAATGGAATCCGGGAAGCTCTCACACTCTCGCGGCCCTCTCGCCTCAGAGCGCGGGGACTGGAACACAGTACGTGTGGACCAGCTGGAGCGATGCCGGGGCCGTCTCCCATACCGTGTCTGCCAGCAGCAACACTCTCTACACCGCCAATTTTCAAACCCAGTACTTGCTCAGCACCGGCGTATCACCGGCTGCCAGCGGGACGGTCACGGCCAATCCGTCATCTAGCACCGGCTACTACGATAACGGCACGGTGGTGCAGTTGACGGCCTTGGGCAACTCCGGCGACACGTTTCTGGACTGGAGTGGTGATCTGAGCGGAAACAATGTCCAGCAGAATATCATCATGTCGACTCCGCATGCGGTCGCGGCCAATTTTCAGTCCAGCAGCTCGGGAACTGGAACATCCACAACGGCCAGTTTTGTAACCGGCTACGCGCAGAGCCATCCGGCCGTGCGCAACAATTTTCCGGGGTGGGTGGGCATCCGCCTGGCAGTGGGAGCCAGTCCGCTGACGGTCACCTCGCTGGGCCGGATTTGCCTGTCGGGGAACTCCGGCACGCACCTGGTCAAGCTGATCAACGCAGCCACGGGAGCGGGTGTGCCGGGCGGATCGGTGTCGCTCAGCATGGCCGGCTGCACGCCCGGCCAGTTCGCCTATAAAGCGCTGGGGGCCAATCTGACGTTGGGAGCCAACACGTCCTATTATCTAGTCAGCCAGGAGTTCAGTGGCGGCGATCAGTGGTACGACTGGGGCACGCTGTCGTCCACCAATGTGGCGGCGGTGAATGGCGCGGTCTACTCGACTGACGGCGCCACCTGGATTGTTGCCTCCACCACGGCCAACGCCGGCTATGTTCCGCCGAACTTTATTTATCTGTCTGGGACACAATAGACGTTTCGACAAACGTTGCATGCCCCACTTTCTTGCTCAAAAGATCAGAACCCTAGCTCCCAGTAGCTCTTGCTCGACATAAGCCCGCCCAAGCTGGAGTTGCCGATTGAATTCTTTAACCATAGGGAGATCCGGTTCTTTTTCGACGAACGTCCAGATTGCCCTGGTGTACATGTCGTAATAGGCGCGATCTGCGCAGAACAATTTATTGGCGCAGTAGACGAAGGGCCGCAGCGAGTGCCCGGCTGTTTCAAAGCAAAAGCGGTAGAATCCTTCGGACACCCCAATCGCTTTAGGGTTAAGAAAATCATCAACCGCAACGATGCCTCCATCACTCAAGAGTGCTTTTGACAACATTAGGTCGCTTTGCACCCCCTGCGGTGAATGGTCCCCGTCGACGCTAATGAAGCTGGCTTGCTTACCGCCGAGCATTTCTATGACTTGAGAGGGCTTGAGAATGCTGGAATCTTCCGATACCAGGCTAAGCCGTTCAACGGATCCGAACAGGCGCCTGAAGATAGAAATGAGGTCTTCGCGGCTGGACCACTGGAAGGTATCGATCCCGACCACCGATTGAGCCGTTCGCCTAGCTTGGTGATACAGAACCGAGAGATATTTGCCTTTGTAGACGCCGATCTCCAGAACAGGAGAATCATTTCCCAGTTCCAACTGGAACTTCATGAGCCATAAAGTAAGATACGCCGCATCATCCCCGCACCAGCCATCGATCTCTTTGAATTTCGTATTTATGAACTCAATATCGTTTTGATCAATTGTCATAAATGTCGCTTCAGGTTGTTTGCAGTTGGAGCTCGAAATTTTCGCAGACGGTCACCTGCCGGAATGCATTACGGACCGAATGGGCCGCGGCTAATGTTTCGCTTCCTGATGCCAGTAGCGGACACGCTCCCGGAAGAGCCGGAGCACCCGGTCCAAGCCGCGCGTGAGCATCAACGTAATGGCCGTCGAAAAACAGAATGTCATCACTACATAGCGTGACCAGTGTTCATAGGTGGACCCGGTTTCAAGCAACTGTAAGAAACTGCCCAAGACGAGGGACCCGCCAGTCAGCAACAGGAGGCCGGTTACCATCCACAGCCAGGGGCCTTGAAAGAAGCGCTGCGAGAGCGACTTGCGCGAATTCCCGATTTCCTCTGACAGCGCTATTTCCGACATTTCTCCGAACAAATAACTGGCGCAGAAGCAAAGGCAGGCGCTGGTTCCGAACAGGTCGCTCACTAAGAAGCGGTAAATCATCCACTCCAGAACCTTCCGGTGCTGCAAGTAATAAAACAAAGGTGGCAGCATCAGAGCGATAGCGGCCAGAAGCAGCGTTACTGCGGCCAGGCCCAAAGGGCGCGCTGGACGGTACAAGAACACCGTTTCCATGATTACCTGGAGGAACCGAGCGCCGTCGCGAAGGACGCGGAGCTTCGACTCACCAATCCGCTCCTTGTACGGCATATCCACCTCCGCGATTTCTATAGCGGCGGAAAACATGGCCCGCGCGCTCATAGCGGGCGTAAAATGGAGCCCGTCTGGCAATGGCAGAAGATGAGCAAGGCTGCTACGGCGTATTACGCGCATCCCGCTGGCTGTATCCCTCACGCGCGATTTGGCAAAAAGGCTCAAAACCAATGCGAAACATATGTTCCCAAACCGCCGAATGCGCGGCATCTGGCTCTGCTTGTGAAGGCGGCACCCCAACACGACGTCTTTGTCTTGGGCTACTAACGCTGCGCACAATGGAGCGAAAAACTTTGGATCGCAGGTGCCATCTGCATCGAGGAACCCTAGCAGGTCCGCGTCAGATTGGCGCCAAGCCTCCTTGATCGCGGCTCCATAGCCGTGGTTCTTCTCGAACACAATCAGCCGGATCTGCTCTTGATACTTAGAGGCGCGTTCGACGGTACGGTCCGTTGAACCGTCGCTAACGACTATGATCTGCACTTCGGTAACCGGAGAACCCTTCTGTATACATTCGCGCGCTTCAAGCGATCGCTGGATAATAGCCTCAATGTTATCTTCCTCATTCAGCGCTGGAATCACGATCGTCAGTTTCATCGGCAATTCCACGGTTGAACAGGAGTGAGCCGGGGACGTAAAGGTGTTTCCCAAATATACCTCTGCTTGCTACCTTTCGATCATATTCGGAGGCTCACGCTACTTTCAAGCCGAATTCTCAGGACGAAGGGGTTCGCGGTCAGCGAACAGACCTCTCTAAAACGGCCCGAAGCCAGAGGGCCGTCTGCCTCTCTATCGCGAGGGCACCGAAGCCAGAGCGTTACATCAAGGCTACTTCTTCTTACAGAGGAAAGTGCCATAGGTGTATGGTGTGGCGCCGCCCGCAGCGAGCGGCGCAAAATACTCCAAATATTTCCTTCCATATCGGTCAAAGAGATTTATTAGCTCTTGATCCCAGGCCATCGAATACTTTAAGTAGTCGAAGTAGAATCGTTCGAAGTAGCACCCGGCTAAAGGCTCGTTTCGCATGTGAAGCTCCCCAAACGTACGATTGGGAAACAATTCAAGCCGGAGACCATGGTCGTCGCAGATGCGCATTAACTCATCCGGCCGGAACAGGTGCTTGTCTTCGCACTCCGACTTGTCCAGATCGCGGCGAGCGTAAAATTTCATCGCATCCACAAAGGTTTGGATGTCACCTACATGCTTGGCGCTTAGCGCAACACCGTGAGCTTTTAGGATGTCTGGCATGAATTGGGTCATCGCACCCATCATCACGTAGCCTTCGTAACACGGCTCCTCGAACACGATAAGACCGCCCGGCGAGAGCAACTCCGCGCAGTCGTGAAAAAAACGCGGGATATCCAAAATGTGATGCAAGGTGGAACGCAGTGCGATCAGGGAAAAGGCAGCCTTGGGAAGTTTCTCAAGGTCGGTGGCGATCAGAACAGCAGTCTTCGCGCCGGTCAGGCCGGGCAGCGTGTGTGACAATTTGCTGGCTGTAATACGGCAGAAAGCTGGCGAGGGGTCGGTGATAAGGATCTCGCCCAACTGCCCGGATATCGCTAATGATAGAGACAACCGCCCCGTCCCACATCCAATTTCAAGCGCCGGCATCCGGGAATCGTAGCCATACTCATTGCAAAGATCGAGCAGCACACGCCCTTCGTGACGGTAAGACTCGAGATCAATCTGGTCGATGGCGTATTGCGGATCGTAGGCGCCCTCAGGATGCTGGAAGAATCGCGGCTCAGATATTACAAAGATGCCGTCCTCTTGTCGACAAGTTTGTAAGAAGTTGCTCAGGATGCTCATCTATGGTGTCTTCCTGTACTGCCGAACTGAATTCGCAGTTGCGCAACGAAACGCGACCGGTAGTTCGGGATCAGTTCGATTTCAGCCGTGCCTCCGCGACCGGTGCCTCCTCGTGCGAGTGTACTGAAAAGGGATACGTTGTTTGATCGATTTCGCAGGTCCGTCCCTTTTTTTTCACGGACCGGGCCTCGAGAGTAAGACCGACCCACTTCCCTTGCGAAGGTACATCCAGAACTTGAGACCCGCTGTTTCGCGTCAGCCAGGAAGAATCCCACCGAGCCCCATCGGATGATGCGGAGTGGATCCGAAATTCGACGTCGCTGTCGCGCTCGAGACCTAGCATGGCATGTGTATCGAATCTGAACTCCGATATGGATTGGTCTGGTGCTTTCCTTAGCACCTGCCCTCGAAGAAGGAAGTAACCGTTTTGGCTGGGACTCTGGTCCGACACCTTGGCGCCGTTGCCAAAAAGATAACCACTCGACGAAGTGCCTAAATAGGTGAAAGCGCCAGCTGAACCGGGAGTACAGCCGATCATGTATTGAAGGTCATTGGAGATGCTCAAAATATTCAGTGTCTGTGGATCTGGGGCAAACACGGCTGACCCGGTCGTGTATACGGCACCTGTATTATGCCGCATGATATCCCAATACAAAACCTCCCAGTGCAGGTAGGGTATGTTGATACGATTGGCGGACTGAATGGCGCGTATGGCCGGCTCTTGGATCCTAGTGACCGAAGTCTCTCCATCGAAGTTCCGCTTTAGAGCGGTGGGAAGATTCCTCTGAACATTGAAATTCAGCAGATTGAAATCGATCACTAAATGGGTTACGATCACAACTGCCAGACCGCCGAGCAACAGCGTATGTAGAAAACCTTTCCTGCGCTGCAGTGCGTCCCATGCAAGACCAAACCCCGCGCAAGTAAGAACGGCCGGATAGGAATAGTAAGCGCAAATCGTCTCCATGTATCTCGAAAGGGTTGCAAAACTCAGATGCCACCCCACGAAGGCAAGGAAGAACAGGGCTGCCCCGGCGGGAAGGAAGCGAGCCACCACAGCGGAGAGCAAGAACAAAATCATGACCAGCGGCAGGAACCCGAGCCATAACGTTTGTTCAAAATACCAATAACCGAGTGGGTCCGCAATGCCTTGAAATCGATATGAATAGGCCGTAAACGCAGAATCATTACTCACATTTCTAAACCAACGCTGATTGGTCCAACGGTCGAAGTCAGCATAAGTTCGGCGGCGGGCATCAGGATTAAAATGAACGGGCAAATCCGCTACAGGACTGAGTAACAACTGAGCCGTGATGATCCGTAGCTGCTGCTCGGCGACATCGAGCCTGAACGGGCGATTCAGTGCATCCGCCATCGCCTGTCTCACGAGGAAGGTGCCGGTCGACAAATAGTCGCAAACGAAGTGGCTTGTAGCTAAAGGCACTGCGACAGCCGCGGCTAACAGCAGACTTGGTACTGCGGGGAGCCACTTCCGGATTCCCGATCCAAAGCGCTTCTTCAGCACTGCGCGCAGACAGACTATGGCGACTATGATCGAGCCGAGAGGTACGAAGAAGCCCCAGTGAAGCTTGGTAGCGACACCCAGCCCAACGCCGAGGCCTGCCAGGAGCAGACATCGGCGACTGCGACGCTGGTAGCCTCCGTAGGCAAAGCTGACTCCCAAAAGCATGGGCACGGCTGCCATGAGGTCGTCATTGGTGGAGGCGCCCTCACAAAGGATAATAGGAGCCATCGCGCACAGCCAACTGGCGACTAGCGCGCCGAGTCTAGAGGCGCCGATTAGCCGAGCGAGGAAGTACACTCCCAGTGCTGCCATGGCCCAACAGACAAAGGAAATCAGATTAAAAGCACGTCCATCGAACTGATATAACGCCGGGAGAATATACAAGAGCGCATTATTAAGAGGATAAGTCAACGCCCGATAGTCGGAATTTGCGGAGAAATGCAGGAGATTGCCTTGCCCCAGATAAAAGATGACCCGTGCAAATCGGTAGGCCAAAGTGTCCCAATTGTCGGCGTAGTATCGAGTGCAGATGATTAGAGTACCGGCGGCAGCGAGAGACAAGGTCCCGAGGAGAAACCAGGCCAAGAGCCGTTGAGCCCGCGATTCGTAAAGCCGATCGGTCGCTCGCGTAAGAGCCAGCGGCTCCGAAACACGGCGCGTGATCCACAACCAAATCAATAGCGCCAGCAACAGTGAAGTACTGAAATACAGCCATCTGTTGGCGAGCTTGGAGAAGAGCGACAACAACAGCGCTGTATATGCAAGGTCGGCCCAGATCAGTAGAAAGCCGGCGCAAACTCGCGCAGCTACGCCCGTGAATAGCCGCCTGACTGCGAATCCAGTCACGGCGCACAGAAAAACCAGATGGAGGATGCCGGCGAGCTGATGAGCGTTCATGCGCGTTTCTCTGGCAACATTGAGAGTGCCCTCAAGAGCTCAATGGGCCTCACCCCACGCAGCCGCGATCGCTTGTTGTGACGTCGGAAGCCTCGCGGATTGATCCGATTCTCCAATTTTGTCGACCAAGATATCTGTGATTAGGATTGCCAGCGGGCGACTATTCTCTTCCGTTGAATACCACTTCGACAATTCGAAGTGCAACAGATTCTGCTCGCAATTCAGCGTTAGCTCCTGAACTAAGACGCGGCCTGAGTCCCAGCCGGTGTTTGGCAAATCGTATGTTCCCTGCAGCGCGCCATTCAAGCGCACCCGCAGGCGCTGATTGTTATGCGGGTTTCGATACGCGATCAACAGATTATACCGGCCCGGTGCATCCGCGAAAATCTCGGCGAGAGCAGCGTGGCCGTAGATCCATCGAAAACTCGGAAGATCACGCTCCAGGAATTGCTCCACCGTGGAAAACCCTTGCCGCGGCCGCCAACTCCCGCACACCGTCGACACATTCTGGAGCAGCGGAATTGCTGGCGCTTCCGCCAGGAATCCGATCTTGCGCCGTAGCCCGAGCGACTTAATCAGCCCCAGTCTGTGCAACGCCAGGAAAAAGTGCCGGTAGGCCGAAAATTCCGACCATTCATTTTCCACATACAGCCGTCCCCAGCGCGCCAGATCGTGACGCAGTTCCGGGTGTATATACAAGTGATGCACGACCGCGGCCAGGCTGGCGGGCTTATCGTCGGATGCGAGCAGGCCCGTGACACCGTCACGAATGGACTCTGGAACCGCGGCTACAGGATAACCGGCCACCGGCGTTCCGCACGCAATAGCTTCGATGAAGACCTGGCCAAAAGTCTCGACGGAGCTGGGCGCCACCACAACGTCCGCCGCCGAATTGAGCAGAGCCACCTTGTGCGGATCGCTGATGTAGCCGGGTTGGACGACCTCGAAGGGATAATCCACGTTGTCGGATGGCCAGCCGGTGACGACCACCAGCAGGTCCGGCAGTTCGAGGCGAGCCAGGGCATCCAGGAACGCCCTCCCTCCCTTGCGATAGTCGTCCAAGGATGCCGGAACGAGAACGATGAAGTGGTCCAAGGGTAAACCCAGTTGTTCTCGGGCGTCGCGCCTGTTTCGAGGGCGGAAAACATCCAAGGGGAAACTCAACCGGACAACTTCGATCGACGGGGCCTCGCGTCCGGCGGAGCCGGCGGCGGCCAGAGCCCGGCGGGCAAACGCCGCGGTCCATTCCGAATTTGCCAGCAGCGCCGGACGCGCGGCCTGGCTGAGCAACAGGCGTTTCTTGAGCCATGCGTCGGCAATCTCGGCGGGCGCCAAGGCCGGGTAGTCATTGGGCGTCGGGCAAGTTTCATCGCATCCCGTTAGGTATTTTTGGCAATTGCCGGTATAGGCGCAACGGCCGGTCAAGATCCAGAAATCGTGCATCACCAGGAACGTCGGAAAGCGCTCGGCCAGCAGATTGAGCAGCAATGGATCCGCGTTGGCGTTGTGCAGATTGCCTGCGATTACCAAGTCCGGCATGCTGGCGGAGATGCGATCCAGCACACCTTGAGCTGTGTAGCGAGGTGGCGCGTGTCCGCGTTCGGGCGAGTCAAGAATTGCTATTACATTTACGTCATGGCCAGCCCACGCCAGTGCCCGAGCGAGCCGAATATGAGCGATGCCGGCTCCATAATAACCGCCGTGGTCATTGAGCATCGTGACCCGCAGTTTTTGAGGCTCTCGAGGGCTGATCGCCTGCGGTTCGAGCACCAGGCTGTTTTCCTTCAAGAAGGCATCGCGGCAGGCAGTCAACTCCGGCAGAAAACTCGATAGCGCATAGGTTTTTTGGTCATCATGAATGCGATAGCGGGCCAATGGGCGAGCGATGACGTGCAGACGCGCTCCAGCGCGGGCGAAACGCAACCAAAGTTCGTAATCCAGACTGTAAAAGAGCCGCTCATCCAAGTGTCCGCCGGAGCGAAACCAGAGTTCGCGCGTGAACATGACCTCCGGCTGATGAAAGAATTGCCCGGCATTCCAACCATGCTCCAGATCGAGCAGATCCTTGAGAGGCAGGGGGCCGTCGGCGCAGGAGGTAAGGTGTTGGGCCACCAGGCGGCCGTCCCGATAGAGCTGGCAAACTCCCGCAAGCATGTCGGCCGGATGCATCTCAAAAGCCAGGGCGGCAGCGGCGAGAGCACCGGGGGCTAACATGTCGTCGCTATTGAGCCAAGTGAGGATGTCGCCGGTTGCGTGCGACATGCCTTTATTGACGGCCTGGCTCTGGCCGTTGTCCGGTTCGCTGATAACCAGCGCCAGTTGATTGCGGTAGCGCTCGACGATGGACATGGTGCCATCGGTTGAGGCGCCGTCCACGATGATGTACTCAGTATTTGGATAGTTCTGGTGCAGAACCGAAAGAATTGTCTCCTCGATGTATTGGGCCTGGTTTCGCGTGGGCGTGACGATCGAGATTTTGGGCCAAGGTTTCCCGCTTGGAAGGGTGGGCGGCAGTCCTTCCGGTTCTGGTGCAGTATGGGGCCAGCGGCCTTGTCCGCTGGCGCCGGGGAACGCGCGTGAGAATTCCCGCCGGATGTCTTCGGTGGCATCGGCCATTCCGGTATGACCGGTGTCCACCGCAGCCTCTGATAGAAAGCAGCGTTCCTGGACTTGATCGCGCAGCTTGAGGCGCAGATCCTCACTGGGTGTGAAACCGGCGCCCCGGCACCGGGAGGTGGTGCGGTAAGCGGCGCCGCCTTCGCTAGTCTCTTCAAGTTCTAAAATTCCGCAATCGAGAAGACCTTGAACCGCGCTTGACTCCCTAGCGTCGGCTGATCCGTCCAGTCGTAGAATCGCGGTGTCAGGGGGCAAGACCGATCGAAGGCTGCCTGGTTCTAACACCCCAAAGTCCGAACAAATCAGGTCAGCGCGCAATGGCAGATCGCGGAGGAACTGGCGGAGCGAGCCATGATACAGCGTGGTTTCCGCGGCCAAATTGATTTTGCTGAGCTCCTGGAACAGAAGCCTGAGATGCTGCCGCCGGGGATTCGCGATATAGATTCTAGCCGGCCCTAGGTGGGAGCCGGATTCGAGCGCACCCAGGACGGCCGAAATCGCGGCTCGGATCGAAAGCTGGACAAGAATAAGCAGGCCCGGCCGATGGCGAGACCAGCGGTACAGCAGCTCTAACGTTTCGCGACGCTCGTTTCCAGTGATGCGGTCTAACAACTCCCACGGCGGGGATTGGCCGGAGTGCTTCGCGGCGCTGTGCGGCTTCACGGCCGGCTACCGCCGGAATTGCCGCTCATCATTTTTCGGATCGGCCCCAGAATCCATTGAAGGGAGCGCGCCACACGTAGAGCCACGCTAGAATCTAGCTCCTGGTGCAGGTTCGCGGACTCCATTCGAGCACTCATCAACTGGCCCTTCAGCTCTGCCAATTCCGCCTGATGCCGCGCTTCCTCCCGGCTGCATGCTTGCGCGGTTCGTTCCAGCAATACATCCCGTACCAAGACCTGCAGCTTCTGTACCTCGGCGTCTTTAGATGAGACTTGCGTTAGCAGGTCGTCAATCCGAAGTTGCATCCGATAGCGCTCCATCTGCGTCTGAGCGCGAAGCGCTTGCAGCTCGGCGACCAAGGGTGCGCCGCCCATCTGGTCGAGCGACTGTTTCAACGTCTGTTGCACCGCGGCGATGGCCTGAGCGCTATGCAGCTCGAATTGTCCTTGAATTAAGGCTCGAAAAAGCGGTTCATTCAAAGGTTTCTGACTTGTTTTCCTTCTATCTGCGCGATTTTCCAGCTCAATCTCCCGCAAACGCACGCACAGATCCTGGTCTTCCTCATCAAAGGCGCAGATGTCGCAATATCCGTAGCATTGATCACCACCAGGCAAATAATCGGATAGATCGGCGAGCTGCTGGCGCGCTTCCAAAGAGACTGTCTCTATGAATTCACCGGTGTGGTCGAACACCAAGGCGGTCCGGTAGCCCAGTTCCAACAGCCGATCGAAAATGCTCAACCCGGGCCCGCCGGCAGCCACGTCGCGACCGATGTCGTGCTCCCAAAACAGCACAGGCCTTGCTCCAGCGATCCATTCCAGAGCGCCCTCCAGGATGCGTCCATCCATTCCGTCGGTATCAATCTTTAGAATCTTGCTGGTCTGAAATCGGGGATGCCGCGCCAGAATCGAATCCAGCCGCGCGAACCGGCTGGTGGTTCCGTTATTGCCATTCGCGCGGAACGTGGCTGTTCCATATTCAACGCTTAGGTAACCGGGACGTTCGATGGTTGCGGAATCAACCAGAGCGCACTCCAGCTCCACATCCGAATTCAGGCGGCGGATGTTCTCCTTGAGAATCTCGTAATAGATTTCAGATCCCTCGATACAGAGAATTGGCAGCCTCGAGTGCGCCCGCACAATGGCAGCGGTATCGCCTATGTTCGCGCCGATGTCGATGAAGCCGCGGCCCGGATATTTTCGTTCCAGGACGGCAGCCAGGCGGCCGATGTTCTCGGAGTAATCGGGCAGTTGATGGCGGATTTGGGGCAGCGA
>Ga0335083_10008409_pt1 | contig 12601 bp, 8 predicted proteins | sample Lox_Sample_42_FD_206716 | JGI IMG/M metagenome (GOLD analysis project Ga0335083, IMG submission 206716) | Soil microbial communities from Loxahatchee National Wildlife Refuge, Florida, United States - Lox_Sample_4.2 | ecosystem: Environmental > Terrestrial > Soil > Wetlands | place: USA: Florida... | reverse complement strand
CGGGAAAGATGTGTCGAAGGCTTCCATGAAGTTTTTCGACACGAGGCTCTTCCCCGTCGGCTCGTTCGGGCATCACACGGCGTTCCAGGAACGTCATGGGTGCAAGAACCCGCTTCCGACCAATTGATCTCTACGACTTTGAGTCCCGCTCCGGCGGGACTCATTTTTTTATTTCCTTGAAATAACTTTTTTCGTCGCCTCGATGATGGCTGACACGCCGAGCCCGTAGTGTTCGATGAGCTCTGCGGGCGTGCCGGATTGACCGTACTTATCGTGGATGCCGATGAATTCGATGGGGGTCGGACATTCCGTCGCGAGCAATTCCGCTATCGCACTTCCGAATCCTCCCATAACTTGATGCTCTTCGACGGTCACGACGGCACCGGCGCGCTTTGCGAGCGACACTATCGCCTCGCGGTCGAGCGGTTTTATCGTATGGATATTTACGACGGTGACCTGAACACCACTTTTTTCCAGTTCTCGTGCAGCCAAAAGTGCATTGTACACAAGCGGTCCTGTTCCAAAGATCACAGCTTGCGGCAAGGCGTCGCCTTGCCACACGACGAGGGCCTTCCCTATTTCAAAGGGTGTCTCCGGAGTCGTCATGATGGGTGTCTTTTCCCTGCCCCAACGCATATACACGGGCGAACCCAGCTTTGCCGCGGCAACGGTCGCCTTGCGTCCTTCCTCGGAATCGCACGCGGAAATAACGGTAAAGCGCGGAAGCGTGCGCATGAGTGCAATATCCTCAAGCGCCTGGTGCGTCGCACCGTCGGGGCCGACGGAGACGCCCGCATGCATGCCACAGACAATCACGGGTACGTTGTTGATGCCGACGGTCGTTCGTATTTGCTCCCAGTTGCGGCCCGGCGAAAAGGCAGCGTAGGAGGTAATGAACGGGATCTTCCCGTAATTCGCCATGCCGGCGGCGACAGTCGCCATATTCTGCTCGGCAACACCGACCTGTATGAATCGCTCCGGATACGCCTTCTGGAAATGATGGGCCTGCGTGGATTCCATCAAGTCGGCGCTCAAGACGACAACGCGTTCGTCGGCCGCACCAGCTTCGACAACCCCTTTGCCGAAACCTTCGCGCGTCGAGGCCATCGCCGGTTTTTCAAAGATATTCTCTGCAAGTTTCGCTTCGGGATCCATCATAGGTATTTCTTCATATTAACAACCGTATTGGCCAGCGGTTACATATGAGCCATTCCCCACAAATACCGCATTCCCCATTGCTCCGGAGCCATAGGTGCCCGCCGTAGTACATACTCCATTACTATCCCACGCGCTACAGCGGGTTTTGGCGATAAGATTTGGAGAAAAGTCGTTCAAATTCTCCGGCCCTCTCCACGCCATGAAACAGTAGCTCGAACCATCTGATCTATAGAGGTACCATCCGTTAGGTGGGTTCGGATCGGCCAACCCATTTATATATGGAGCCATCTCCACGCTGAGTGTATTAACTCCCGCCGCGCCGGCCGATGGACATATCTTTCGGTTGATGTAGGTGCTGTTATCGAAACTCGTAAAATCAACGTCTGGCGAAGCGCAGGAAGTTATTGGATAGTGCCCCCTGTCGCTCACATAAAGCTCCAGTGCCTCTTGGAAATCATGGAGGTCGCTGGCGCGTCTCGCGTCGCGAGCCTTCGCACGAGCACCTGAAAGTGACGCAAGTATGATGCTCGCCAACAGACCTATGATGGCGATAACGACCAGAAGTTCAATGAGCGTAAAGCCTCGCTTCATACCTAACGCGTCCCTCTTCGGGTAGTTCCGGTTGATGCGCGAAGCTCTTGCAGGAATACTTCCGCCTGCTTGTCGGCGGGAATTTTATCCGTCGGACCTTTGCCGGGCGGGTTGCCGTGCCAGCGATAATCGTTCTCGATTTCCTTGATGCCCTTGCCCGGAATGGTGTGCGCGAGGATGAGCGTCGGCTTTTCGTGGATGGCCGCCGCTTCGCTGCATGCGGCGATGAATTGCGGAATGTCGTGGCCGTCCACTTCGAGCACATGCCAATTGAACGCTTCGTATTTTTGCCGCAAGGGCTCGAGCGGCATGACGTCCTCGGTGTCGCCGTCTATTTGGATGTTATTACGATCCATGATGGCGGTGAGATTGGAGAGGCGGTATTTCCCTGCGAACATCGCGGCTTCCCACGTGTTCCCCTCTTCCTGCTCGCCGTCGGACATCGCGCAATACACACGGAAATCCTTTTTATCCATCCGCGCCGCGTACGCGATGCCGGAGGATTGCGAAAGGCCGGAGCCGAGCGGCCCCGAGGTCGTCTCGATGCCAGGGAGAAATTCCCGTTCCGGATGTCCCTGCAACCGTGAACCGAATTTTCGCAGCGTGAGGCATTCCTTGACGGGAAAATATCCCGCATGCGCCATCGTGGCGTAGCGCACGGGGGTGATGTGCCCGTTGCTCAAAATGAGCCGGTCGCGCTCCGGCCAATCCGGCTTTTTTGGGTCATGTTTGAGAACGCGAAAATAGAGCGCGGTGAAGATATCGGCCATTCCCAAAGGGCCGGCGGTGTGCCCCGAGCCCGCGGCGGCGAGCATTTCTATAATGGTTATGCGGATCTGATTTGCTTTGTGCGACAACTCTCGCGCTTCGGCGTCGGTGAGCGGTACCATAACCGCTATCCATTCATGTCGATCGGAGTCGCTACGTGACTGAATAGCGAGGAATTACGGTCGATGGCATGAACGACCGTGATGGTGAGGAAGAGGCCGAAAACAAAAATAAAAGAGGCCGAGATGGCGAAATTGACCTTCTGTGTGAGGACCTCTCCGTTCATGTGCACATTATACCGCGCCTTCCGCAAGCCCAAGGAGTTCCCTGTGGGTTTTTGCCGGGTCGGGGCTCTTGGATATCGCGGAGCCCACGCTGAAGCGCCGCGCGCCCGCACGGGCAAGCGTCGCTATCTGGGCCGCTCCCACACCGCCATCGACCTCTATAAGCAGGTCTGGATAGCGGGCATGCAGGTCCGCGACGCGGCCGTAGCCGCGCTCGTCGAACGGAATTCCCTGCGTTCCAACGCTCGCTATCGTCATCAGGGTGACGCTTTGGCACGATACGATATACGGATCGAGTGCTTCGAGCGGAGTCGCGATGAGTGCTGCAATGCCGATCTCCGTTGCCCCATTGTTCCGCCATGAAGCGAAGGCCGACCCCGCTTCCTGCTCCGAATCGAATGCCTCGACGTGCGCGATGATGCGCTTCGCGCCTGCGGCAGCGAACGCATTGCCTGCGGCTTCGGGATGTTTGGCCATCACGTGCGCTTCGTAGAAAAGCGCGCCTGACTCCGGAAGTTTCTCTCCCACTCCAGGGATCCATGTATCGTTCGGCGCAAGGCTGCCGTCTGCCGCATCAACGTGGAAGGTTTTGGAAAATTCCCGGCACCGCGCGACGAACGCGACAACGTCGTCGAGAGAACTCGGTACGACCGTGGGGATGACCTCGCTCATCGCTTCGAGTATACCATCGCGCGCGAATGCGGACTCACGATCACAAGCAAGCGGTCGGAGAGCCGTTATTGTAATTAGCGACGAAGCCGGTAAACGCGGTCCACGTGAGCGCAGCGCCGCCTGGTGTTCCTTCCACTTTCGACGCTCCCGAGTTATCAACGCAGAACGCAAGCGCCGGGTCGTTCGTGAGCTGCGTGATAAATACATAACTAAAGGCGTTGGCTGGTGTATAAAACAACATGAAATCCGTACCTTTACCGACGATCGCTTCGACTGCAGTGACTTCGTTCAAAATGGCAGGGTTCGAACACAAAAGATTGGTGTTGGCCGCACAACCTGCTGATATGTTGTTCGGAGGGGAGCTGTTCGCGATCGGCTGGTTGGCACCTGCGCATGCTCCGCTGCTGCCGGGGTAACACGCCTTTTTCACGAGTAGTTCTGCATCAGACTTGACTGAGTTCATGTCGGCTTCGATCGTGGCATCTTTCCCTTTACTGCGGGCTGAATTCAATGAGGCGAGAATGATAGAGGCCAGAAGACCGATGATGGCGATAACAACGAGAAGCTCGATAAGCGTGAAGCCGCGCGCCGTGGGAGTTCTTTTGGAACTTTGCATACGCATCCGAGGGGAAACTCCGGAGAGTCACATCCATTATAGGACGGGACACCCCCATCAGTAGGCATGACGCAAAGAGCTGTTGATATCTCTACGTTACCTCGTCGATCTGCCTGATGCGTCTCATGTGCCGCTCTTCGCCCGAAAATGGCGCTTTAAGCCAACGCGCAACGGCCGCTTTTGCTTGATCGAGTGAAAGGAATCGGAGCCCCAACGAAAGCGCGTTGGCGTCGTTGTGTTCGCGAGTCGAGATGAGCATGTCCAGCTGTTTGCCGCTTAGATCGATCTGCTGCACGCCGGGATCGCCATAATAGAGCGCGCAGCGAACGCCCTTAAAGCGATTCATCACGATAGCTTCCCCCTGCCCCGATGCTCCAGCGACGATGGCGCGACTGTCTTTGCCTGCAAGCGCATCAGCGGAAAGTTTCCTGCCTGCCTCCGCGAGTATTCCTGGGTAATCATCGTCTTTATCAAACGTATGTGCCCCACAATCATCGACCTCGTACCCAAGCGAACGAACGTATTCGACGAGCGTGTTCTTTATCTCGAATCCGGCGTGGTCTGAGGCAAAATATATCTTCATGCGAGCTTGAGGTGTTTCTCGACGCGGGACACACGCCCCAAAAGATGGTCGATCTCCTTGGAGTATCCTGCCTGCCGCTCCGCATGCTCTTCGAGCCTGTCCATGCGCCGATTAACTTCCGTGAGTTCCGCATGCACGCCCTTCAAATCGGTCCGCATATCCTGGAATTCGAGACTAACTTCAAAGAAACCCTCCGCCATGGCAGAGGCCATCTTTTCCACGACAGAAGCCAACTTTTCGATCGTATCCACCTTTTGCCTCTTTTTCACCCGCTTCATGCGCAGAAGTATATCACGCACCCCCTTCGGGCCTTGATAAAATCTTTATCAAATGTGCTTCGCCGCCTCTATAACGTGCTCGACGAGCGTGTGCACGTATCCCATTTCGTTGTCGTACCAGGCGAGGACTTTCACAAGGTTGCCGTCGACGACGCGGGTCATGCCCAGGTCGGCGATAGAGCCGTATGGCTGGCCAATGACGTCGGAGGAAACGATCTCGTCCTCGGTAACGGCAAAAACTTTCTTCCAGCGGTCGCTTGTGGCGGCCTGTTTCAAAATATTGTTCACCTCGTCTTTCGAGGTCGCGCGCTTGGCAATGAAAGTGACGTCGGCAATGGAGCCCGCAGGCACCGGCACGCGCAACGAAATGCCATCGAATTTTCCCTCGAGTGCGGGATAGGCTTTGGTAACCGCTATCGCGGCGCCGGTTGATGTCGGCACGATATTTTGCGCTGCCGCTCTTCCCTCTTTTTTGTCTTTCTTCGAAGGGCCGTCGACGATGGCTTGGGACGCGGTGTATGCATGCGTCGTCGAGAGTATCGCCTTTTCGATCCCTATCGCCTCATCCAGAATGGCGATGACGGGCGAGGCGGCGTTGGTCGTGCAAGAGGCGTTTGAGGTGACGGCGTTCGCGGCGAATTTCTCATCGTTCAACCCCATCAAAATCGTCGCGCCGGGAACGGAGCCATCGCCATCTTTGGCGGGAGCGGTGATGACGACGCGTTTGGCGCCGGCGGCTATATGCGCACCGGCTTTCGAGAAATCAGTGAAAAATCCTGTCGATTCGACGACGACATCAATGCCGAGATCCTTCCACGGCAGCTTCGCGGGCTCTTTTTCGGCAAGTATCTTTACTTCCTTTCCATCAACAACGAGTGCACCCTCTCTTGATTCAACGGTAAAGCCAGCACGGCCATACACGGTGTCGTATTTCAAAAGATACCCGAGCATCTCCGGCGTCGTGAGGTCGTTGATGGCGACAACTTCGATCCCCGGGTTCCCGTGCGCCGCGCGCAAAAATCCCCTGCCTATCCTGCCGAATCCGTTTATCGCGACGCGTGCCATTCCCTCCATTCTACCTTCTCGGTCACTGCACGCGAAAAGCAACGAGTGTGCACAACAAAGGTGCCTTGGATAACACTATATGTCTGGAATATTGCTGGCCCTACGGTGCGTAGGTGATCACAATGATCCCCTGCGCGCCGTTGCCGCCTGCGCCGCCTGGGTCGGAAGCATATTCTCCTCCTCCTGCACCACCACCACCGCCATAGAGACCTCCGGCACCGCCCGCACCGCCACCGCCACTGAAGCCCGAGAGGCCACCGCCACCGCCACCGCCACCAGCACCGTGAGTGGCGTCCCAATCCGTGCCCGCGCCTCCGGCACCGCCGTTGCCTCCGTTGTAAGGGCCGGGGTCGTTACCTTGTGCACCACCGCCACCGCCAGCACCTGCAGTTCCCGCCGCTGCATTCCCTGCAGGGTAAGCCCCTCCAGCCCCGCCGCCCGCGCCGCTATGATTGTTACCTCCTGTTCCACCATTGTTTCCATCTCCGCTAGCGCCGGCAGAACCACCGCTCGCGCCGCCACCGCCGCCGGCAGAACCTCCGGTACCGGAACTACCAGTCGCCCCCGCGCCGTAGGGCCCGCCCGCGCCGCCACCAGCACCACCGGGGCTGCTGCTGTCAGTGTAGGTCGGCCCGGCGCCCGCGCCGCCGTTCGCATTTCCTGCAGAACCCGTGCCGCCTGAACCTCCTGCTCCCCCGAGATGTGTCGCGCAAGTTCCTCCGCCTCCACCTTTTGCCACGAGTGTCGTTGAATTGAACGTGGTCTGGGTGCCCGCGCCGCCACTCTGGCAAGTTGTCGGGGCACCACCGGTGCCGCCCTGCCCGATCGAGATCGCTACAGTGCCGCCTCCCGTTGCGGAAAAGTTTGCGATCTTGCGATACTCGCCGCCTCCGCCTCCGCCTCCGCTGTTGGATGAGCCCCCTTCGGGATTAGAGGCTCCGCCTCCCCCGCCTCCGATGGCCTCGACCGTGTTGTTGGAAGAGTTCCAGTTGGAAGGAACGACAAATGATGTGCCGGAGGTGATGAATTCACGACACTGACCGTTACCGATGCTCGTGAAGCCGCTAGCACAGCTTGTGCTGCCGCCCGATGAAGCAACGGAATATGATGTGCTTGAATCCGAAGAAATATTGCCAGCAGTGTCCTTGCACTTCACATAGGTGGTGTAGGAGGAGCCGTTGGTGAGACCGGTGAGGGTGGTCGTGTGGGAGGTGCCCCCGGTCGTTGCGAAGGTGGTCATGGAGGCGAAGGCGACGCCTGCGGTGTTGGCCCAGGCGCAGGTGGCTCCTTCGTTGGTGGTGACGGAGAGGGTGGTTTGGGTTGTTCCTGAAGCCAGCTGTCCTGTGGGAGCGGTGATGGTGACGACGGGTGGGGTGGTGTCGCCTCCTCCACCACTTGATTGGGTGGTGGCGCTAGCGCTCGCGGAAGCAGCGGAGGTGTTGCCGGCGGCATCCCTGGCTTTGACCGTGTAGGAGTAGTTGGTGGAGGCGGTGAGGCCGGTGTCGCTGTATGAGTTGGTGGTTGGCGTACCCACTTGGGTGGCGCCTCGGAAGACTTGGTAGCCCGTCACACCGACGTTGTCGGTGCTCGCTGTCCAGGTGAGGTTGATCTGGCTGCTCGATACTGCTGTTGCAGAGAGTCCCGTTGGAACGGTGGGAGCCTGGGTGTCACCTGCGCTTGTGACGGTGACCGTTGCGGTGGCAGCTGGTGAGGTGCCCCCGGTGCCGGTGCAGGTGATCGAGTACGTCGTTGTCTGTGTTGGGGAGACGGACTTGGTGCCTGAAGTACCAGATGGGGTGAAGTTGGTGCCGGAGCAGGAGGTGGCGTTGGTGGAGGAGTAGGTCAGGGTCGAGGAGTTGCCCGAGGTGATGCTTGCGGGAGAGGCGGAGAGGGTGGCGGTTGGAGCGGGATTGCTTCCGGCTCTCACGAAGCCTGCACGGATCCAGGTATTAACCGCATCGGCGGTGTACGCGGTGTTCCAGTTGTCTTTGCTGAGTGTGCGCGCTTTGGAGAGGAAATCCGCGAGCGTGCCCGGACCGCCAAGTACTCTTTGGTCGTAGGTTTCCACCGAACGACTGGCATCGACATACGTCGACGCGGAAAGATTGTAATCATTCGGCGTCGTAACGTTGCCGGAACCGGTATCAACGAGCGGAGGAACGTCTTCCGTCACCCAGTTATAGATGACGTTGTTGATGGCAACGTTGTTGTTCGCACCATCAAGCCCGATAGCCCAACCATACGGTTTCGAACTCTGGTAATTGGCGATGATGTTGTTTTGGATATTGCTAGTCACGCCGGAGGCTTCGGGGTTTACATCGATGCCGAATCCGCGCGGCGTGTTGGCATCGACGTCGTCTCCTTCGAGGATAACGTTGTTGGTCGCGTTACCATTGTTCTGCATCGGGCCGTAGGTCGCGCTCTCGGTCGAACCGTACTCCATGCCAAGCGCGTCGCGGTCAAAGAGGTTGTCGGTGGTGGTGCCGCCCGAGCGTTGCTGGAGACCGTGGCTCGAAGCGTTGGCGGTGATGTTGCCGGTGACTGTTGAGGGGCCGCTGATATCCTGGATGTAGATATTGTGATTGAAGATGGTCGCATTTGCACCGGACACCTGCGAGTTCCACCCGTCGTGGTCGAAGACGTTCTCCTGGAGGGTCAGGTGACCGATTCCCTGGAAGTACGCACCCTCCGAGTGAGCAACGGTGCTGTAGGCATCAGTGATGATATTGCGGCGCAACGAGACGTTCGTCCCCGGCGCCATGGATGTCGTGGTATGGGACTCCACGACTATGTCGAGGTCGTAGAAGCTAAGTTTGTTGTCCTCCAGGAGCAGGTAGTTGGGCACACCAATGAAAGTGATACCGACCTGGGATTGGTTGCCTTTGTAGTTGGGAGAATTCGGATCTTTCATGTAGGAGTAGAATTCGAGTCCCGTAACCGCTAGGTACTGGCCGGCAGAATCATTGTTGTAATAATCGAGCCCGGAATCGAGCCCGGCAGGAACCGTCGGATTCGTTTTCAAGAGCGGGCGGGCGCCGGTGCCGTACGAGGAAATGAGTGCGGGCTCGTTCGCCGAGCGACCATAGTTGCCGATGTATCCGAAGGCCTGGTCTGTCCACGTGTCCCCCTTCTTCAAGAGTAGCCAGTCGGGCATGCCGCCGCGCATGAACGAGATACCCTTGGCGATGGTCTTGCAAGGTGTGACGCCTGACTGGTTCACCGGCGGAGCGGCCGGCGCGCAGGTCGAATCGTTGCCGCTCGAATTCGAAACATAGATGATGCAGGTGCCGGTGTAGGTGCCACTGCTGCAAGAGCCGGTGCCCGTCGAGGGAGTGAACACCGTCCATCCGTTGGCGTCCAGATATGGCGCGGTGCCTCCTCCCCCACCCCCGCTACTCTGCGTCGTCGCGCTCGCGCTCGTCGATTGCGCGGAGGTGTTGCCTGCCGCGTCGTAGGCGGCAACGGTGTAGCTGTATGCGGTGGAGGCGCTGAGTCCCGTGTCGCTGTAGGAGTTGGTCGCGCTCGTGCCGATCTGTGTACCTCCTCGGTACACCTTGTAGCCGGTCACACCGACGTTGTCGCTGCTCGCGGTCCAGGAGAGTGATATCTGCGAGCTTGAGATGGCCGAGGCGGAGAGGCCCGTTGGAACGGTGGGGGCTTGGGTGTCACCTGCGCTTGTGACGGTGACCGTTGCGGTTGCGGCTGGTGAGGTGCCGCCTGTTCCTGTGCAGGTGATTGAATACGTTGTCGTCTGTGTTGGGGAGACGGACTTGGTGCCGGAAGTGCCGGTGGGGGTGAAGTTGGAACCGGAGCAGCTCGTGGCGTTGGTGGAGGAGTACGTGAGGGTGGAAGATTGTCCACTCGTTATGGACGTTGGACTTGCCGAGAGGGTTGCCGTCGGGATGGGGTTCACCGCGACGAGGTAGTCCTGCACGCTCCAGCCATCTACTCCGGTGTCGTAGTTGATGTTCCACCAGGTGAAGCCTCCTTGGACGGTGGGGCCGCCGGTCACGGTGCCGAGTGCTCCGGTTGGCTGGGTCCCAAGGAGCGTACCCGTGGTGTTGGCGGTGGCACGAACGTTGAGGGGACCATTCACGACCTGGACTCTCGTTCCCACGGAGAAGTTGGCGGCTGCAGAGAGGGTGGTGGCGCTTGCGCTCGTTGATTGCGCGCTCGTGTTCCCTGCGGCGTCGTAGGCGGCAACGGTGTAGCTGTATGCGGTGGAGGCGGAGAGGCCGGAGTCGCTGTATGAGTTGGTCGCGCTCGTGCCGATCTGTGTACCTCCTCGGTACACCTTGTAGCCGGTCACACCGACGTTGTCGGTGGAGGCGGTCCAGGAGAGGTTGATGCCTGAGCTGGAGACAGCGGTGGCGGAGAGGCCGGCGGGGACGGTGGGGGCTTGGGTGTCACCTGCGCTCGTGACGGTGACCGTTGCGGTGGCAGCTGGTGAGGTGCCTCCTGTTCCTGTGCAGGTGATGGAGTACGTCGTTGTCTGTGTTGGGGAGACGGACTTGGTGCCGGAGGTGCCGGTGGGAGTGAAGTTGGTGCCGGAGCAGGAGGTGGCGTTGGTGGAGGAGTACGTGAGGGTTGAGGAGTTGCCCGAGGTGATGCTCGTGGGAGAGGCGGAGAGGGTGGCGGTCGGAATGGCGGGGCTCGCGACCGTGAACGCGACTGTCGCACTCGAGGGATCAATGTTGCCGGCGGTGTCCTGACACTTCACGTAGTACGTGTAGGAGGTGCCGTTGGTGAGACCGGTGAGGGTGGTCGTGTGTGAGGTAGCGCCCGTGGTGGTGAAGAGGGTGCCGGTCGAGAAGGTGAAGGTCGAGGTAGTGGAATAGCGGCAGGTCGCCGTCTCGTTGGTGGTGGCGGAGAGCGTTGTTTGGGTGGTGCCTGCGGGAAGGTTGGCGGTGGGGGCGGTGATGGTGACCGAGGGAGGGGTCGTGTCGGCTGCTTGCGTGGTGGCGTTGACCGCGTTGGAGGCGGCAGAGAGGTTGCCTGCGGCGTCGGTGGCTTTGGTGGTGTATGTATATTGAGTGTTCGCGGTGAGCCCCGTGTCCTGGTACGAGAGGCTGGTGGGAGAGCCGACGAGGGTCGTTCCTCTATATACCTTGTAGCCGGTCACACCGACGTTGTCGGTGGAGGCACTCCAGGAGAGGTTGATCTGGGAGGTGGAGATGACGGTCGCGGAGAGACCGGAGGGAGCGGTGGGAGCCTGGGTGTCGGGGGGAGAGCCGGAGACGGTGACCGAGGCTGACTGGGTGGCGGAGCCGCCGGTGCCGGAGCAGCGCAGGGTGTACGTCTTGTTGGCGGTGAGGTTGGTGAGGGACTGGGTGCCGTTTGTTGCCTTGGTGCCTGACCAGCTGCCGGAGGCAGTGCAGGTTGAGGCGTTGGTGGAGGACCAGGTCAAGGTCGTGGAGCCGCCGACGTAGGTGGAGGAGGGGGAGGCAGTGATGGTGACGGTGGGAGGAGGGATCGCGGGGGTCGCGATGGAGAAGGCGATGGTGGTGTTGCCTGAGACGTTGCCTGAGGCGTCTTTGCAGGAGATGTAGTACGTGTATGAAGAGCCGTCGGTGAGGGAGGTGATGGGAGTCGTGTGCGTGGTGCCACCCGTTGCGGCGAAGGGGGTCATGGAGGAGAAGGCCGCTCCTGCACTGGTCGAGTACGCACAGGTGGCGTTCTCGTCGGTTGTGACGGAGAGCGAGGTGTTGGTGGTGCCTGCAGGAAGGGTGCCTGAGGGTGCGGGAGAGGAGATGACCGGCGGGGTGGTGTCGGGAGGAGGTGGGAGCGGGGTGACCGCGACGGTGACGCTCTGGGAGGTGGAGCCGCCTGCGCCAAGACAGGCGAGCGTGTACGTGGAGGTCGCGGTGGGAGAGATGCTCTGTGAACCCGCGGTGTTCTCTCCCCCGCTCCAGGCACCGGAGGCCGTACAGGAGGACGCGTTCTGGGAGGACCAGGTCAGGGTGTCGGCACTGCCGCTTGCGATGGTGTCGGCGCTCGCAGTGAAGGTCAGGGTCGGTGCGGGTGTGGGTGTTGGGCTGCCTCCCCCGCCTCCGCCTCCACCTCCACCACCCCCTCCTCCACCTCCACCTCCACCACCACCTCCGCCTCCGGTACCCGGAGGTGTGTAGTTGGTGATGGTGGTGGGAGTGCCTGCGGTGGAGGTTGCTGTGGTCGGGGGTGTGGGGGGTGTTGGTGTCGTGCTTCCTCCTGTTGCTCCTCCCCCGCTCTTCTGGTTGAGGACAGCGATGGTCTTGGGACCGACCGCTCCGTAGCCGGTGGTGGAGGGTGTTCCTGAAGAGACGATGTTGTTGGCCTTCTGGAAGGCTTGGACGGCTGCTTGCGTTGCGGTGCCGTAGTAGCCGGTTGGTTGCACGGAGAGGTACCCTTCCTGGTACAGGAGTTGTTGGAGGGCGGTGACGTCAGGGCCGGTGGAGCCTAAGGAGAGGTTCCTCGTGAAGGTGGTGGTCGTGGGTTGTTGGCCCTTGGCTGCGATGATGGCTGCGATCTGGGCTTCCAGGACCTTTACCTCTGCGAGGAGTGATTGGATGAGGGCTGCCTTTTGGTCCGCTGTCAGGGTGGCGGCTGA
>Ga0335083_10008408_pt1 | contig 12601 bp, 15 predicted proteins | sample Lox_Sample_42_FD_206716 | JGI IMG/M metagenome (GOLD analysis project Ga0335083, IMG submission 206716) | Soil microbial communities from Loxahatchee National Wildlife Refuge, Florida, United States - Lox_Sample_4.2 | ecosystem: Environmental > Terrestrial > Soil > Wetlands | place: USA... | reverse complement strand
CCGCGAGCCGATCCGCGTAGGCCTGCGCGCGCTCCGGGCTCGGCGCCTCGACCACGACGACGAGGTCGTTCAGCTCGCCGAACTCCTTGAGGTTTGCCTTGAACTGCCGGACGTAGGGGCGACCGGGGGGGAGCAGCTGGATCGACGATGTCTCGAAGGTCAGGGTCCGGGCCGTGTAGAGGAGGCTGCCCGCCGCGATGATGAGGCAGAGGGCAATGGTGATGGTGGGACGCGCCGTTGACAGCCTCATGAGCCGGCGCAGCGCGGCCCCACTGGTCAGATTCGTACGCATCTCTCAAACGCGCATTAGACCATCGCCAACCCGACGCGAGCAACGAGATTAGCGTGCAGCCGGGGCGCTCGGGGCGTCGCTGGGACAGGTGAGACGGATCCGCCGCAAGCCGTCTTCACAGGTCGGCCTTCGTCTCGAATGGAATCAGCCCTTTCCCCGGTGAAAGGCGGATGGCACGGGCGATGCTCGATGGTTGAGCGGCTAGGGAGGATCGTACCCGCTATGACTAGGACCTCGGCGGTGCTCGGGTTGCTGATCGTCGGGCTGGTGGTTCTCGGCGGTGCCGCGCCGGGTCATGCGTCTCACGGTCACTGGCATGGCGGAGTATTCGTCGGGGTCGGCCCCTGGTGGGGACCGCCCTTCTGGGGCCCATACTGGTGGTACCCGCCCCCCTACTACTATCCGCCGGTCGTCATCCAGGAGCCACAGGTGTACATCGAGCGGCCGGCGCCTCCTCCGCCGCCCGTCTACTGGTACTATTGTCGGAGCGCTCATGCGTACTACCCGTCGGTTCAGACCTGTCCAGAGGAATGGGTGAAGGTGCCGCCACAGCCATGATGATGCGACCAGCTGTCCTCGCGCCGCTACTGACGAGCCTGCTTGTGGCGGCCTGCACCACGGTGCCGAGCGGGCCGAGCGTGATGGTGCTGCCGGGCACCGGGAAAAGCTTCGACCAGTTCCAGGTCGACGACATCGTGTGCCGCCAGTGGGCAGCGCAGCAGACCGGGATCACTCCGGGCCAGTCGTCCGTCGGGAGCACGGCCACGGGCGCGGCGGTCGGGACCCTCGTCGGCGCGGCTGCCGGTGCCGCGATCGGAGCCGCGGCCGGTGGCCCCGCGACCGGGGCCGCCGCGGGAGCCGGCGTTGGCCTCCTCGGAGGGACCGCGGTCGGCGCGAGCCGTGGGGACGTGAGCGGCCAGGCGACTCAGCAGCAGTACGACATGGCCTACATGCAATGCATGTACGCCAAGGGCAATCAGGTTCCCGTGAGCCGCGGGTCGGAGCCGTACAGCTCGCCGCCACCTCCGCCTGCTCCCAGGGCCCCGGATGTTCCGCCGCCGCCGGCCGGAACACCGCCGCCGCCTCCTCCTGCATCTCCGCGCTAGGCAGGCGCGCGCGACCTTCCGATCAGATGGCGCTGCTTCCCGGCAAGCTGCCGCCTGCGCTTCTGCGGCGGCTGCTGCGGTTTCACGGAGCTTCCGATCGTCGCGTCGTGCAGGGGCCGGCCTTCGGCCTCGATGCCGCGGTGATCGATCTCGGGCGGCAGTACCTGATCCTGAAGAGTGACCCGGTCACGTTCACCGCCGAGGAAGCGGGCTGGTACGCCGTGCACGTCAACGCCAACGACGTGGCGGTGATGGGGGCCCGGCCGGCGTGGTTTCAGTCCACGATCATCGTGCCCCCTGGCACCGGTGCCGGCACGGTGAGGAAGATCTTCAAGGACATCGACCGGAGCGCTCGCGGGCTGGGCATCGCCGTCACCGGCGGGCACACCGAGATCTCCACCGCCGTGAAGCGGCCCATCGTGGCTGGTGACATGCAGGGACTGGTCCCACGGGACGGCCTGGTGACGGCGGCCGGCGCGCGGGTCGGCGATCGCCTCATCCTGACGAAGTTCGCCGGGATCGAGGGCACGTCGATCCTCGCGCGTCGATTTCCTCGCGAGGCTCGACAGGCGCTCGGCGGCCGCGCGCAGCGCGAGGCCGCCCGGTTCAATCACCGGCCCGGAATCTCGGTGGTGCGGGAAGCCTTGATGGCGGCCCGGACCGGCGCGACGGCGATGCACGATCCGACCGAGGGCGGGGTCGCCGCCGCCCTCTTCGAGCTCGCCACTGCGTCGGGCCGCCGCCTGGTCGTCGACCTCGATGCCATTGCCGTGCATTCCCACACGGCTCGCCTGTGCACGCACTTCGGCCTGCGCCCGCTCGGACTGATCGGCTCCGGGGCCTTGCTGCTGACGATCCCCGAGCGCCGCGTGAAGCGCCTGCTCGATGCGGTCGGTGGCCTCCGCGTTCCCGCGGCGGTGATCGGCACGGTCAAGCCCGGGCGGGGTGTCGACGCGCATCGAGGCGGCAAGCGGGTGCGCTTCGAGTGGTCGTCCCGGGACGAGCTGACCCGTCTTGCGTGACCGGGAGGGGATGGCTCGAGGCCGTCGCGCCCCAGCTGAGGAGAGGCCGCCCCATCCAGATCGGACGAGCCCACCGCATAACCATGTGGGATCGTGGCGTTTGGCCCGGTCGGCTCCATGGCAGCACAGTTGCAAGCTACCCGTGGGGGACCATGAACAAGAGCGACCTGGTGGAGGAAGTGGCCCGGGTGGCCGGCCTCACGCGCCATGTGAGTGACGCGGTCGTGACCGCGGTGTTCGAGCGGATCATCGACGCGTTGAAGCAGGGCGAGCGCGTGGACCTGCGCGGTCTGGGCACCTTCACCGTCCGCCGGCGGCGGGCGCGCGTGGCCCGCAACCCCAAGACGGGCGTCCGCGTGGACGTCCCCGCGCGGGCGGTGCCGTTCTTCAAGATGGGGAAGGAGCTGCAGGCGATCCTGAACCCCGGAGCCGAAGACGAGAAGACGCCCCCGGCCGGGTCGCTCCCGATGGCTCCGAGCCGGGCGGAAGGATAGCCATGAAAGTCCGGGACGTGATGACGGAGCATCCGGTGGTGGTGGAGCTCGACGCGCAGGTGAAGGAGGCGACGGATCTGATGCGGAGCAAGGGCATCCGACACCTCCCGGTCGTCGATGGGGAGGCGCACGTGCTCGGGATCGTGACCGATCGTGATCTCCGGCATGCCGCCTTCATGCCCGCGCTGGCCGAGCACGCGGGCTGGGCGCCCCACCGGGTGAAGGCCCCGAGAGTCAGGGACGTGATGACGTGGTCGGTCGTGACCACGCACGCCGACACGGACCTGGTCCAGGCGGCCCTGACCATGTTCCAGCGGAGGATCGGCAGCCTCCCGGTGGTGGCGGATGGTCGCCTGGTGGGGATCCTGACCGAGCGCGATGTCTTCGCCGCGCTGAGAAAGGGACGCGACGCCGAGAGCGACCTCTTCCTCTGGTGACCCGGTGCCGACTCGAATCGTGATCCTGGGCGCGGCCGGGCGCGACTTCCACAACTTCAACGTGGTCTATCGCGACGACCCGGGCGTCTCCGTGGTCGCGTTCACGCAGGCCCAGATCCCCCGACTCAGCGACCGTCGGTACCCGGCTTCCCTCGCGGGCGCGCGCTATCCCGACGGCATTCCCATCGAGGACGAAGCCGACCTCGAGGCGATCTGCCGGCGCGAGCGAGTGGACCGCGTGGTGTTCGCGTACAGCGACGTCCCGCATGCCACCGTGATGCATCTGGCCTCGCGGGCCCTCGCCGCGGGCGCGGACTTCGAGCTGCTCGGCCCGCGCCGCACGATGCTGCCGGCCGCGGTGCCGGTCATCGCGATCTCGGCGATCCGGACGGGCTGCGGCAAGTCCCAGACCGCGCGCTGGCTCGGCCGGCGCCTCCGCGACCGCGGCCTCCGGGTCGCGGTGCTGCGGCACCCGATGCCGTACGGCGATCTGGAGCGCCAGCGCGTGCAGCGATTCGCGCAGGCGGCGGATCTCGACGCCGCGCGCTGCACCGCGGAGGAGCGCGAGGAGTACGAGCCGCATCTGGCCGCGGGGCACGTCGTGTTCGCGGGAGTGGACTACGCGGCCATCGTCGCGCGAGCGGAGCGCGAGGCCGATCTGATCGTGTGGGACGGCGGCAACAACGACTTCCCGCTCCTGCGGCCCGATCTGCACATCGTCGTGGCCGACGCCCTCCGGCCCGGGCAGGCCGATGGCTACCATCCCGGCGAGGCCGTGCTGCGGATGGCCGACATCGTCGTCATCAACAAGGTGGATGTGGCCCCGGCCGGCAGTGTCGAAGCGGTGTTCAGCGAGGTCCGTGCGCTCAACGCGCGCGCCCCGATCGTGCGAGCGGCCTCTCCCGTCCGCCTCGAGGATCCCGACGCGGTGCGCGGACGACGGGTGCTCGTGGTGGAGGACGGGCCGACCCTCACTCACGGAGGCATGCCGTACGGGGCGGGCTGGGTCGCGGCCACGAGGGCGGGCGCGGCGACGATCGTCGATCCCCGAAGGTCCGCGTCACCCGGGGTGCGGGCGATCTTCGCCCGGTATCCCCACATCGGCCCCGTGCTCCCCGCGGTCGGCTACGATGCCGATCAGCTGGAGGGGCTTCGCGAGACGATCAACGCCGCCGCCGCGGACGTCGTGGTGGCGGCCACCCCGCTCGATCTGGCTGCCCTGATCGCGCTCGAGAAGCCGGTCGTGCGCGCCCGCTACGAGTTCGCCGACGCCGGGGAGCCCACGCTCGGGTCGCTCGTCGATGCATTCCTGGCGCGGGAGCCCGCGCGCGGGCAGAATGAGCTGGGAGTCCGACGATCAGGATGCGATACCGGCGCTTGAGCTACCGCTACACGATGGTGGTGCGCTCCGCGGCGTGGCCGCCGGGAGACGCCTGGCCGGCCGACCGCCTCCGCCCGCTCGCGCGGGTCGGATGGCGGCCCGATGCGGATACCTACGAGACCGCGACCGCGATCGAGGTGACGGTCGACCTGGCCGGCCTCGAGGAGGACGACTTCGAGGTCCAGCTCTTCGACGACGCGCTGGTCGTCGAGGGGCACCGACGCCTGCCGTCGTGCGCGGCGGGGGCCGTCTACCACGAGGCCGGCATCCGCCAGGGCCCGTTCCAGGTCGAGGTTTCGCTTCCGGCCACCGTCGACCCCGAGCGGGTCGCGGCCCGCTACGATCGCGGCCTGCTCCACATCACGCTGCCGAAGCGCGCGGGGGCCGGGTGATGGCGGATCCGGCCGGCCCCGCCGGCGTCGTGGTCCCGGACGCGCTCCCGGTCTTGCCCCTACGGGACGCGGTCGTGTTCCCATTCACCGCGGCACCCCTCGTGGTGGGCCAGCCGCGGTCGGTACGGCTCGTGGACGAGGTCATGCGGGGCAACCGGCTACTGGCGCTGGTCGCCCAGCGCGAGGCCACTGCGGAGTCGCCGGCGCCGGAGGCGCTCCACCGCGTCGGCACCATCGGCATGATTCACCAGCTCGCCCGGTCCCCGGACGGCGGCGTGCGCCTGATCGTGCAGGGGATCGAGCGGATCCGGATCCTCGACTGGGTGAGCACCGAGCCATATCTGGTCGCGCGGGTCGAGGCGGACCCGGATCAGGGAGAGCCGGGGACCGAGGTGGACGGGCTCCGGCGCGCGGTGTCCGACATCTTCCGGCGGCTCGTGGAGGCGTCGCCGGAGCTGCCCGACGAGCTGGGCGGGGCCGCGGACGCCATCACCGAGCCCCGCCACCTCGTCTACTTCGTGGCGTCGATCGTCCCGCTCGAGGTGCCGGTGCGACAGGAGCTGCTCGAGATGGATCCGGTCGGCGCCAAGCTCCGCCGGCTGGTGGACGTGCTGCAGCGCGAGGTGGCGGTGCGGGAGCTGGGGCGGAAGATCACCACCGAGACCGAGGAGCGACTCTCGAAGAAGCAGCGAGAGTATTACCTGCGCGAGCAGCTGCACTCGATCCAGCGGGAGCTCGGAGAGGAGCGAGAAGGCGACGGGCAGGTCGCCGAGCTGCGCCGACGGATCGAGGAGGCCGGCCTGCCGGACGAGGCGCGGCGCGAGGCGGAGCGGGAGCTCACCCGGCTGGCCGATCTCTCGCCATCCTCGCCCGAGCACGGCATGATCGCCACCTACCTCGAGTGGATGGCCAGCCTGCCGTGGCGCAAGCTCGACGGGGGTGTCATCGACATCGGCCGGGCCCGGGCGGTCCTGGACGAGGACCACTTCGATCTCGAGAAGATCAAGGATCGCCTCATCGAGTATCTGGCCGTCAAGAAGCTCCGGCACGAGCGCGGGGGAGGCCCGGATCGCGCGTCGGGCGACTCGCGCGAGCCCATCCTCTGCTTCGTGGGCCCGCCCGGTGTCGGCAAGACCAGCCTCGGCCAGAGCATCGCGCGGGCGCTGGGCCGGCGGTTCGCGCGCATGTCACTGGGCGGGGTACGCGACGAGGCGGAGATTCGCGGCCACCGCCGGACCTACATCGGCGCGCTCCCCGGACGGATCATCCAGGGACTTCGCCGCGCCGAGGCCCGGGATCCGGTCTTCATGCTCGACGAGATCGACAAGATCGGAGCCGACTGGCGGGGCGATCCGTCGTCCGCGCTGCTCGAGGTGCTCGATCCGGCCCAGAACGACACCTTCGTCGACAACTACCTCGGTGTGCCGTTCGACCTCTCGCAGGTCCTCTTCATCGCCACCGCCAACGCGCTCGACACCATTCCGGGGCCGCTGCGGGATCGCATGGAGATCCTGACCCTGTCCGGCTACACGGACCAGGAGAAGATCGGCATCGCGCGCCAGTACCTGATCCCGAAGCAGGTCGCCGCGCACGGGCTCACCGCGGACGAGCTGACCCTCGAGCCCGAGGCCATCCGTCAGATCGTGAGGGGATACACCCGCGAGGCGGGCGTGCGCAGCCTCGAGCGGGAGATCGCCGGCATCACCCGCAAGATCGCCCGCCGGCTGGCCGAAGGCCAGAGGCAGGGCGTCCGGGTCACCGCCGACCAGGTCGCCGACTATCTCGGCCGCCCGCGCTTCTTCGACGAGGTCGCCGAGCGGACCGCGCGGCCCGGGGTCGCCACCGGCCTGGCGTGGACGCCGAGCGGCGGAGACGTCCTGTTCGTCGAGGTCACCATGATGCCGAGCCGTGACGAGCGCCTGATCCTCACCGGGATGCTCGGCGACGTGATGCGCGAGAGCGCGCAGGCGGCTGTCTCCTACGTCAGATCCAACGCCGAGACGCTCGACATCGATCCCAAGCTGTTCGAGGGCCAGACCATCCACGTGCACGTTCCCGCGGGAGCCATCCCGAAGGACGGGCCGTCGGCGGGCGTGACCATCGTGACCGCGCTGGCGTCGCTCGCCACGCGACGCCCCGTGCGCCACGACCTGGCCATGACAGGCGAGATCACCCTGCGCGGCAAGGTGCTCCCGGTCGGCGGCATCAAGGAGAAGGTCCTGGCTGCGCACCGGGCGGGGATCCGTACCGTGATCCTGCCCGCCCGGAACGAGCGGGACCTCGACGACGTGCCGGAAGAGCTGCGCCGGCAGCTCGCTTTCGTGTTCGCCGAGGACGCCGAAGAGGTCCTGCGACACGCGCTCACCGACACCGCCGTCGCGGTTCGCCCCGCCGCGGGATGAGGAGCGCCGCGGGGAGCCGCTTGGCGCGGGAGCGCCTCCGCCGCCTGATCACGACGGCGGGCGTGATTCTCGTCGCCGCCTCGATCGCGACGGCGCCCGCGGAGGCGAGCGGTGACCCGGTGAGCCCGCGCCGCCTGCGGGAGCTCCTGGAGCAGCGCGGCGAGGTCCGCATCGACGGCCGGCCGCTGGACGCGCGGGCGCTCGGCCGGTTCTACCGGCCACGAGACTTTGCCCCCGCGTGGGACGGGCGCGATGGGCTCGACCGCGCATCGCGGCTGCTCCAGGCCCTGGTGACCGCCGACGCGCACGGGCTCGTGCCCGCGCGCTACCATCTCGAGCCGATTCGCGCCCGGCAGCGAAGCGCCCCCGGTGTCGATACGCCCGAGATCGAGCTGCTGCTGACCGACGCGTTCCTTCGCTACGCGAGCGACGTTCGCGTGGGCCGCCGGCCGGCCGGCTTCGTGCAGGCGGACTGGGGGATTCCCGCGGCGCCGTTCGACGCGGTCTCGGCGCTGGCGGGCGTCCGCTCGCCGGCCGGCTTTCGCGCGCTGCTGACGTCGCTGCCGCCGCCGGCCCAGGAGTACGGCCGGCTCGTCGAGGCCCTCCAGCGTTACCGCGCGATCGCGGCGCGCGGCGATTGGTCGCCGGTGCCTCCGGGCGCGGCGTTGAAGCCGGGAGACGACGACGATCGGGTGGCCGCGCTCCGGGCTCGTCTCGCCGGGGAGGACGAGAGCGTGGCCCGGACCGGCGACACGCGCTTCGATGACCGGCTCGAGGAGGCGGTGCGGCGCTTTCAGGCCCGCCATGGCCTCGCCGAGGACGGGACGGTGGGCGCGGCGACGCTCCGCGCCCTGAATGTGCCGGCGGCCGACCGCATCCAGCAGATCGTCTGGAACCTCGAGCGCTGGCGCTGGGTCCCGCGGGATCTCGGACCGCACTACGTCACCGTCAACGCCGCCGACGCGACGCTCCGGATCATCGCCGAGGGTCGGACGGTGCTCAGGTCGCGGGTCGTGGTCGGCGACCTCCGGCACCCGACCCCGGTGGTGCAGGCCCGGCTCGAGGCGGTCATCCTCAATCCGACGTGGAACGTGCCGCTCTCGATCGCGGTCGAGGAGATCCTGCCCCGCCTGCGCGAGAACCCGCGGTATCTGGCCGACAATCACATCGTGATCCTGGAGCGGCGTGGCAGCGATCCGTTCGGCTTCGCCGTCGACTGGTCGGCCGTTCCCACGGACCCGTTCCCGTTCCGACTGCAGCAGCAGCCCGGGCCGGACAACCCGCTGGGTCGGATCAAGTTCGACATCCCGAACCGGTTCGACGTCTACCTGCACGACACGCCCGTACGCTCGCTCTTCGCGCGTCCGGTGCGGACGGCCAGCCATGGCTGCATCCGGGTCGAGCGGGCCGACGATCTCGCGGTGCACGTGCTGGCGGAGAGTCCCGGCGGATGGACGAGGCAGACGCTCGATGAGGCCATCGCCGCGGGGGATTCGCCGAGGATCACCCTTGCGCGCCCGTTGCCCGTGTACATACTGTACTGGACGGCGTTCGTCGGCCAGGACGGCCTGGTGCACTTCCGGGACGACGTCTACGGGCGCGACCGCCGCCTCGCCGCCATGCTGGCCCCCGCGGGGGTCGCGCCTCGGTCGGTTGCGTTCGGCGACGTTGGGGGTTGTCAGCCGCCGGGAAAGGAAGCCTCGGGCTGAGCACGCGCATGAGTCAGCGAGATACATCGCGGCGCCGGTTTCTTTCGCTCGGCGCCGCCGCGGCGGCCGGTCTGCTCCTGCCCGCCCGGGGATGGGCCGCGCCTCCTGCCACGCGCGCGCTCGCGCTCCGTAGCGTGCACACCGGTGAGCTTGTGCGAGCCACGTACTGGGCCGCCGGGCAGTACCTCCGGGAGGCGCTGAGCCAGATCGACCGGGTTCTGCGGGACCATCGAACCAACCAGGTTCACCCGATCGATCGGCGGCTCCTCGGCGTGCTGGATGCGCTGAGCGATAGCCTCGACACCACCGAGCCCTTCGAGGTCATCTCCGGCTATCGCTCGCCCGCCACGAATGCCCGGCTGGTCGCGACCTCGACCGGCGTCGCCGCCAGCAGCCTCCACGTCGTCGGGATGGCGATCGATATCCGGGTGCCGGACCGGCCGCTCCCGACCGTCCGGGACGCGGCCAAGGCGCTCCGGGCCGGTGGTGTCGGCTACTACCCCGACTCGGACTTCGTCCACGTGGACGTCGGCCGGGTCCGCTACTGGTGAGCCATCGGCGGTGCTGACCTTCCCGCTCCCGTCGGCCGGCTGAGCGGAAAGGCTCAATGCGGTATCTCCTCGGCCCGGCTCCGCATCTTCCGGAGCAGCTCGTCATACGACGACGTGCGGATGATGCTGTTGAACTGGGTCCGGTAGTTGGCGACGAGGCTCACGCCCTCGATGCTGACGTCATAGATCCACCACCGATCGCCGCGCTTCAGCATGCGATAGTCGGTCGGAACCTCGGTGCCGTTCTTGGTGATGATCCGGGTGGACACCGTGGCGAAGTCACCCTCCACCCGCTCGCCGGCGTACTGGATCTTCTCGCCGCCGTAGAGCTCGATCTTCGACATGTAGGCCCGCTCGAGCAGGTCGCTGAAGAGGGCGACGAACTCCTTTTGCTGCGCGGCGGTGAGCGAGCGCCAGTGCTGCGCCATGGCCCGGCGGGCGGTCTCGTCGAAGTCGAAGATCTCGTCGGCGATCTGTCTGACCGCCCGGCGCCGGTCCGGGAGCCGCGCCTCGACCTTGAGGGCGGGATCCTGGAGGACATGGAGCACCCGATCGATCGCCCCCCTGAGCTGCTCGGTGGGGCCCGAGCCGGCGGCCCCGGCCGCGGGCGCCCAGGCCAGAATGCAGAGCAGGCAGAGCACTAGGTGGGCGAGCCGCGCGAGCCGGTTAGTCGGCGGCCGGCTCACTGGGATCTGACGGCGTAACCGCGGGTCTCCATGCATCGGGTGTAGATCTCGCGGTCGATGCAGAATGGAGCCAGCAGCGTGCCGCCACCGTCGGCGCCGATCGCCGCGCGGAGACACGTGTTCTCGTCCCGCTCTTTCTCGGCCTGGGTGACGCCGGGCTTGTCCCAGGCGATGTGCCCGGTTGCGCAGCCCGCCAGCAGGGTCGCCGCTCCAAGCAGCCCGATCGTGAGACCCGTTGCCGTCCGCTTCAGATCGCCCATCGATTTGCCTCCCGTGCGCCTCCAGCTCTCTGTGCCAGCCGCACCATGTATGAGCAAGCTCCGTGCCTCGCACTCGGGCCCGCAAGGGAAGGCAAGCCGGTCACATCCGGGCGCGGCGTCCTCATCGTCGGGGAGAGTCCGCCCCAGATGGGGCGTGAGTGCCTCGGCGGTCATGCGGCAAGTGGCCGGTACTTCGGGCGCAATCGGTTGGCCACCGAGTTGCACGTCGTGAATGGAGATCCAGGTCTACGGAGAGGGCACGTTGAGAGGAGTGGGACGGAAGGCGGGTGCACGAGCTTCGCGTCGCCCCGGGGGGACCATCGGCCGCGCGGTCGCTGCCCCACCGCGGCGCCTGTTTCGACACGTCCTGGTGCCGCTGGATCTGAGCCAGCGCAACGAGCGGGCGCTCCGGATGGTGCTGGCGCTGGCCCTGCAATGGCGGAGCCGCGTGACGTTGTTCCACGTGGTCCAGCGCGTCAATGCGCTCGCGCCGGATGAGCTCGCGGCGTTCTACCGCAAGCTCGTCGAGCGCTCGGAGCGCGAGCTGCGACGGGCGGCCCGATCGTTCACCGAGCGGGCCATCGACGCGCGCACCGAGGTGCGGGTCGGGGAGCCCGCGACCGAGATCGTCCGCGCGACCCTGCGTGGGGCGGCCGACCTGGTGGTCATGGGCTCGCACCGGGTCAAGCCGGGGAGTCGGCAGCGGGGCTGGGGGACGACCAGCTACAAGGTCGGCATTTTCTGCCAGTGCCCGATCCTGCTGGTGAAGTGACCGACGATCTGCTCGGTCATGCCGCTGGCCGCGTGGGGATTTCTCGCCTCGATCGAGGAGGAGATGCCTCGGTGGAGTCCAGCCGTCGGCGAGCAAGGTCGTGTTTCCGAAGCGAACGCCGTCATCGGCCGCCTGGCAGGCGGGTTGCAGGAGTCGGGTTGCAGGACTGAGTGTTTGTCTAGAACCAGCAGGAGGGGACTCCATGAGACACCCGAAGCGAGCCATCACCCGCGACATCAGAACCCGGAATCCGAAGCGCCCGGCCCGGGCGCGTGCCGAGATCGAGGAGTCTGCCTGGCCGGAGGGCGTGGTGCGGGTCCGTGACGTCATGACGCGCCCGGTGGTGACGTTCCGCCAGGCGATGACCGTGGGCGCCGTCATGACCGCCATGCGGGCCCGGAGCATCCACCACGCTCCCGTGGTGGACGACAAGGGGCATCTTGCCGGCATGGTGAGCGACCGCGACCTCCGATCGGCCGTTCTCGAGCCCGCCCTCCGCGATGCGTTCGAGGACCTCGACCGGGTGCTCAGGACCCGGACCGTCAAGGAGGTGATGACGTGGGGCGCCATCAGCGTGAAGCCAGATACCTTGCTCCGTGAGGCGGCCGACCTGATCCATACCAACAAGATCGGGGCCGTGCCGGTGGTGGAGCACGACCGGGTGGTCGGCATGCTCGCGGTCGGTGACGTGCTGAAGGCGGTGATCCAGATGCTGGACGAGGGCGTGATCTCCCGGCCAGGGCGCTGGGGGGCCGAGGCCTGACCTCGGTCGGGCTGCTCACCGAGAAGGACGTGAAGGGAGAACATGATGGCAAAGGCGAAAGCGATTCGGGCCCGCTCCGCGAAGGCGGGCCGCCCTCCGGAGTTGCGCGTGTTGGCGACGCGGGTGCGCCGTCGGCAAAGGAGCGCTCGGGCGGCATTTCGCAAGGACACCACGATTCACCAGGCGGCTCAGGGGCCACGTGCAATCTGGGCGGCCACCAAGCCCAAGATCAAGAAGGGCTAGACGAGGCGGCATGGCCGGCATCGCGAGGAGCATCGTGACCCTGGGTGTCGTCGTGGTTCTCGCATCGACGGCGTCCGGCCCGTGTGACGCC
>Ga0335083_10008407_pt1 | contig 12602 bp, 13 predicted proteins | sample Lox_Sample_42_FD_206716 | JGI IMG/M metagenome (GOLD analysis project Ga0335083, IMG submission 206716) | Soil microbial communities from Loxahatchee National Wildlife Refuge, Florida, United States - Lox_Sample_4.2 | ecosystem: Environmental > Terrestrial > Soil > Wetlands | place: USA... | reverse complement strand
CAAGCTGCGCCGATTCGTAGCTCAGGCCTGTGAAATCGTTGCCAATCTTGTTGCCGAGGCGGTCGGGACGGAGGGTCAGCCGGACGGAGACACTGGGGCTGCTTTCGGCAAAGGAAAGCGGGTGGGAGAGAGCCGCTGCCGAAGCCGCGGCAGAGAGGCGAAGAAAATTCCGGCGATTCATGGCAGTGATTCCATCACACGCTGCGTTTGGGGGCAACCCGTTTGTCGGCAGTCTGACTCGTGCGAGAAAGATCCTTAGCTACGAAGGACACGACGTTACACGAAGGGAAATCGTTCCGAATGCATCTCTTCACGATCCCTTGATGTCTTCGCGGTTGATTTCTCTCACACCATAGAGGGCCGTGCGGGTTCGCCTATAATGAAATCCCGTCTTTCGGCGCGCAGTGCAGGGTTCCGGGGAAGCGCGATCTCCGAGGGCGCGGGTTGGATCGTAAACGATGCTGCGACCGGACTTCAAAGAGTTTTCCCGCCTGGCCCGCGAGGCCACGCTCGTGCCCGTGGTGAAATCGGTGAGCGCGGACCTGCTCACGCCCGTCTCTGCCTTTCTCGCCATCGCGGACAAAGAACCGCATGCGTTCCTGCTGGAGTCGGTCGAGCGCGGCGAGCAGATTGGGCGATATACATTTCTCGGTGCGCGGCCTTACATGCGGGTGAAGGCCGGCAAGGGCACTGTCGAAATTGAGCGCGGCCGCCGGCGCGAAGTGGTGCAAGACAATATTTTCCAGGTAGTGAAGCGCTTGCTCCGGGAGCATCAGCCCGCCAACGTTCCGGGGCTGCCTCCATTCACTGCGGGCGCGGTTGGATACTTTGCCTACGACGTGATCCGCCAGCTGGAGAAAATTGGCGCTCACGCGAAAGATGATCTCGGGCTGCGGGATGCCGAGTTAATGTTTTTTGACCGCCTGTTGGCGTTCGATCATCTGCGGCACCAGATTCACATTGTCGCGACGGCGGACGTTGCCAGTGAGAGTCCGCGGCGAGCTTATGACCGTGCCTTGCGCGACATTGCCGCGCTGGAACGGAAACTCGCGGGGGGATTGAGTCCGGCGGTCTGGCGCAAGTCGGCGAAGGCCAAGGCTGGCAAACTCAAAGTTCATGCGGGCACGAAACGAGAAACTTTCCTGCGCGGTGTGGAGCGCTGCAAGGAATACATCGCCGCCGGAGATATTTTCCAGGTCGTATTTTCGCAGCGTCTCGACTTTGTTCCGGAGGTTGCCCCATTCGACCTGTATCGCTCACTGCGGCAGGTGAATCCATCGCCGTATCTTTATTTTCTGCGCTCAGGCGATACGCACATTCTCGGTTCATCCCCCGAGATGCTGGTCAGGGTCAGCGGTCGAAAGCTCGAATACCGTCCGATCGCGGGCACGCATCCTCGCGGGCGGGACGAAGCCGAAGACGTGCGTCTGGAACAACAGATGCGCACCGACGAAAAGGAACGGGCAGAACATGTGATGCTGGTCGACCTTGGGCGCAATGACCTGGGGCGCGTCAGCGAATACGGGTCGGTCAAGGTGAAAGACCTGATGTACGTGGAGCGGTATTCGCACGTGATGCATCTGGTATCGGCGTTGGAAGGGACTTTACGCAAAGACCTCGACGCGCTCGACGCTTTCGCGGCCTGCTTCCCCGCGGGCACATTGAGTGGAGCACCCAAGGTTCGTGCCATGCAGATCATTGAGGAATTGGAGCCGACACGCCGCGGGATCTACGGCGGATCGGTCCTCTACGCGGATTTTGCGGGGAATCTCGATTCTTGCATCGGCATCCGCACTCTGCTCATGCAGGGAAAGAAGGCCTATCTGCAGGCGGGAGCTGGAATTGTCGCGGACTCCGATCCGGCCAGCGAGTTCCAGGAATCGTTGAATAAGGCGCAGGCAGTGCTGCGGGCCGTCGAAATGGCTCGCGGAAGTCAATAACTCTGCGGCTCGCAAACTTGCCGCTGAGTCTTCAATTGACTCGCCGCCCCCCGCCTCCTACCATGATCGACCAATCCCATGATTGGTCTAATCGTGTCGCACTACCGGATTATCGAGAAACTGGGCAGCGGCGGCATGGGTGTGGTCTACAAGGCTGAGGACACGCGCCTTGATCGCTTTGTGGCGCTGAAGTTTCTTCCGGAAGAGGTTGCCCGCGATGCGCAGTCGTTAGCGCGGTTCCGGCGCGAGGCGAAGGCTGCCTCCGCACTCAATCATCCCAACATTTGCACGATTCACGACATCGGCGACCAAGATGGGCGCGCGTTCATCGCGATGGAATTTCTGGAAGGGACGACGCTGCGCGAGCGCATTTCTGGCAGGCCGCTGGAGGTTGGTACGGCGCTGTCACTCGGGATTGAAATTGCCGAGGCACTGGATGCGGCGCACGATGCGGGTATCGTTCACCGGGACATCAAGCCCGCGAACATCTTCATCACGAAGCGGGGGCACGCCAAGATTCTGGACTTCGGATTGGCGAAGATTGCGCCGAACCCTCGCGGCACAGAACCAGAGGCGGTCACGCAGGCAACCCGGAGCGAGGAGCACTTGACCAATCCGGGCGCGGCCGTCGGAACGGTTGCCTACATGTCTCCGGAACAAGTAAAGGGCAGGGAACTCGATACCCGAACGGATCTCTTCTCGTTCGGGGTGGTGCTCTACGAAATGATGACGGGCGTGCTGCCGTTTCGCGGCGAGAGCGCGGCCCTGGTATTCGAATCGATTCTCAACCGCGCGCCCGTCGCCCCCGTAAGGCTGAATCCCGATTTGCCGGCGAAACTGGAACAGGTTATCGATAAAGCGCTGGAAAAATCGGCGGATCTTCGTTACCAGCATGCAGCGGACGTTCGCACAGACTTGCAGCGGATCAAGCGGGATTTGGAGAGCGGGAGCGGGAGCAGTTCGGCGTTGCATTCACCACTGCGAGAGACATCGCTCGCGGTGCTTCCTTTTACGTTCCTCAGCCCCGTGCAAGAGGGAGAATCGCTCTCGCTGGGTTTCGCCGACTCGCTGATTTCGTTGCTGGGAACGTTGCCGGGATTCGTGGTTCCACCCACCTCGAGCATTCTCAAGTACTCCAGCGGAACCGACCCCGCAGTCGTGGCTCATGATCTTCAGGTGCGGTACGTACTGCAGGGGAACATTCAGAAATTGGGTTCTCGATGGCGAGTCTCAATCCAGCTAGTGGACGCGGAGAGCCGCAAAATCATTGTTTCCGATCGATACGATCTGACGCTCGATGACATTTTCGACGTGCAGGACGAGATCGGCCGACGCGTCGCCGGGTCCCTCGAAGCACGGCTGCTGACCGGCGAATTTCGAGCCCGCGACCGCTACAGCAACGACCGCGGTGCTTATGACGAATACCTGAAGGGGCTTGGCCTCAGTTTTTCCGATGACGTCGAAACGCTGGACCGCGCCATCGAGCACCTCTCGAATGCCGTCGAGCGAGATCCGAATTTCGCACTGGCGCATGCAGCTCTCACTCGAGTGCTGATGGATAAGTACAAGATCTACGACGGGCGGGGAATTCTAGCGGAGAAGGCGGAATTCCATTGCCGGCGTGCGCTCGACCTCGATCCCAACCTCCCCGAGAGCCACATCGCTCGCGGGTATGTTCTATGGAGCCAGGCGAAGAATTATGCTCATCGGGAAGCGATTGCGGAATTCGAGAAATCTCTTGCCTTACATCCCAACGTCGACGGGGCGCACGGCCAACTGGGGCTCATCTTCGCACATGCTGGGCGCATGAAAGAGGGGTTGGCGGCGTTCGAGAAGGCTCATCGCGTCAACCCGCAAAATGCATGGGCGCACTGGAAAGGCCTGGCGCACCTTTGGTCTGGCGAATACGAGGCAGCGGATCGCGGATGCGAAAAGTGGTTGAAGGAAAGTCCCGGCAGCAAGTACGCGTTGTGGTTGCGTCCGCAGCCGCAATTGCTGATGGGAGATTTGAAGGCCGCCGAGACCACGCTTCGAGAGACGCTGGCGCAGTATCCCGACGAACCGCTGTTCACCTCACTGCAAGGGATGCTGCGTGCCCTTCAAGGTGAGGGCGAAGACGCTCTGAAATACACCAGAAAAGCATATGAGTCACCACGTTCGTTCGGGCACACGCACCACACTATGTATCAGGTGGCCTGCGTCTACTCGATCCTGGGTCTGAACCAGGAGGCTTTGGCCTGGTTGGACCGGGCCGTCAGTACCGGGTTTCGCTGTTGGCCCATGTTCCGCGTCGATCCTTGTCTCACAAATCTGCGGAAGGAATCGGAATTCGAAAACTATGTCGCTGCCATCGAGAAGGAATCGAGGAATATTCCGATTGTGCATTTTTGATCGCGCGGCGATGCCCGATGATGGTGCGGGTGCTATCTTTTTCGGTCGTCCAGGCGCTGACTTCCGATTCCGGAAGATTCTTTTTCTCCGACGATGAGCGAGTGGCAAGCTCGCGCCCAGTGATTGGTGCCGGCGCTCCTAATGCGACGGAACAGAGGCTGGCGTGGCATTCTCCTTCGGCGTCGCGCAACGAGGGGTGATGTCTGCGGCGGTTGGTTCCCGGCTCATCGAGTTGTGGGCGAAGCACCAGGGCACGGCAGCAGCCGGATAGCGGTGCCGCACATATTGCGGTACATCGGATTCGCGTACCTCCTCAAACGAAAATTGGATTGTGCCGTCTGCGGACACAGTGGCTACCAGATAGCCGTAGATATCGGTCTTCGCGGTCGGCGGCGCGCCATCCGGAAGCGGGTAGCGGACGGCTCCGGCGGTGCCGACAATCCAGCCGGGGAGAGGTTTCGCCCCATTCTCGTTCAGCTTGGGTGTATCGAAAATATTCTCCATATAAAAATGCGAGTGAGTGGCCAGCACGTAAACCGGCTTACGGCTCTCCTCGCGGAATCGGATGAGAGCTTTGTAGGCTTTCTCGCCGCTGGGACGGCCTGCCGGGTTGTCGCCCATACTGTGAAAATTGGCCAGGCTGTCGGGCAGAGCTTCGTGCATACCGACGACGACGCTCTTTACCATAGGATTAATCGTGGCGCTCTCCAGCCGGTGCAATAACCACGCAACCTGTTCGTCGGAAAAAATACCCGCCGCGTTATTGAGGTAAATGAAATCGACGCCGCCTTGAATCCAGTGATAGTAGGCCTCTGGCTCTGCCGGCTCTTTGTCCTGCAACCGCTGCTTGCGTAACACCGGCTGGTCGAGCCAGTCGCGAAAATGGTGTTTGAAGGCGTCTTCTGTTTTTGGAGGAATCACTTCATGATTGCCGATGCCCACGTAGAAAGGAACACTGCCAAAGGCGGCAATCTGGCTTTCGACGAAATCGTTCCAGGCGCGCCTTTCGTAGACCTCACACGACAAAACCTGACCGCGGGTGGCGGCTTCGAAAGCCATGTCCTCATCCACCTTGTAAATCGCGCGCAGATCTCCCAGGTGCCAATAGAATGTCGGAGCAAACTCGGCACTGTGGGCGGCGATCGCAGGCACGACGATATCTCCGCAGTTGCGCGAGTCGCCGGAGACGATGAACCGCCACGACCCTGGGGGTAAGGGTGGTGCGGGGGGCGGCGCGCCCGCCTTTTCAGCGACTCTCTTTGCTTCGTGCTCTGGGGTCGGCAATGATTGTGCGCCACAGGTTCCGTTCAAAACTACAGCGAGAAGAAGACAAGTTAAGAGACTCATGGTGAAGCGCATCGTGAATTCGTCGCGGTGTTTGAAACCTGACATGAACGATCCAATCAATTTCGCGAACAGCGGTTGCAGGTGGAAGCAGTATAGAAGAGCCGCAACGGACGTCTAGAGGGCGAGAAAGTTTGCCACCAGTTTCTTGCCCGCGTCCGTCAGCACGCTCTCTGGATGGAATTGCACGCCTTCGACGGGATAGTCCCGATGACGCAGGCCCATGATGGTGCGGGTGCCGTCTTTTTCGGTCGTCCAGGCGCTGACTTCCAGTTCAGCGGGGAGACCTTTTTCCTCGACGATGAGCGAGTGGTAGCGTGTGGCCGTCATCGGCATGGGGAGGCCTTGAAAGACAGTCCGGTTGTCGTGCATTACGGGGCTGGTCTTGCCGTGCATGAGGTGAGCCGCCCGAACGACGTGGCCGCCGAAGGCCTCGCCGATTGCCTGGTGCCCGAGGCAGACTCCGAGGACCGGGACTTTGCCTGCGAAGTGGCGGATCAGATCGATGCTGATGCCCGCCTCATGCGGCGTGCACGGCCCTGGAGAGATGACGATCCGCGCCGGCCGCATCTTTTCAATTTGGCTCACCGAAACCTGATCGTTGCGCCGGACCTCAACTTCAGCGCCCAGTTCACCGATGTACTGCACCAGGTTGTAGGTGAAGGAATCGTAGTTGTCGAGGACGAAAATCAAGGGTTTGCAGCTCCTGACAACAGCTTACACCGGCAAGGCGTTTTGGCGGCTCTCGCCTGAAAGAGCCACCCTCTGACCCAACGGTGGTATTGACCTAAGCGCTGGCGCGGAGCATCCTCTGGTATCAGTTCACACGCTACTTCATTGCCACTTGGAGGACGCATGGCTGAACCCCAGCAAGAGAAGCGGGGTGCACGACGTTTTCCGCTCCGCGTACCGGTTACGGTAGACCACGAGAGCGCCACCCACGCCGCCCAGATTCGCGACGTCAGCGCGCGCGGGATCTGTTTTTACCTGGACTCTGCAGTGTCCCAGGGGTCGCCCATTGGCTTTACGCTGACGCTGCCGCCGGAGATCACGCTCACCGAAAGCATCCGCGTGCAGTGTAAAGGCCACGTGGTGCGGGTTGAAAATGGAAGAGGCGACGGGAAACTGGCTGTTGCGGCGGTCATTGAAGAATACGAATTTTTGCCGGAGGTCTGAATCCGCCTCGGGCCTCTGACTTTAGACCTCAGGTCGCGACATATCTGTGACCGTCAAGCGCAGGCCTGGGGGTTGATGCCGGTTCTCGCTCGCTTCTCTTCGATCCAGCGCAAGTGATATGTTTCCTTCAAGCTTCCAATGAGGGATTCTTTGCCGCGGCCTGTGCTCAAGTCTGTGCGTGTCGGGATTATGGCCGCGTTGATTGCCGCTGCGGTTGCGGCACAGACCTCCGTACCGCCAACGGCCGTGACCAGCGTTCGCATCGTGCACGAGCACGGCGCTCCAGCGGTTGAAATTCTCTCCAGCAGCCCGGTCATTCCGAAGATCCAGACGCTTGATTCGCCGCCGCGAATCGTGATCGATTTGCCGAATTCCCGCCTGGCGTCGGCTCAAAAGCGGGTCCCAATTCGAAAAGAGAACATCCTTGCGATTCGCGTCGACCAGTACCAGGAGAGCCCTCCGGTGACGCGCATCGTCCTCGACTTGCTTGCGCCCTATGGCTATTCATGGGATGGCGCTGGCCACCGCCTGATGGTGCGCCTCAAGCCGGCCACCGATAGGAATGCCGCCATGAACGCGGCGCCATCCGAGCCTCCGACGTTGCCGGGGATTTCGTTGAGCGCGGCTCCGGCGATCGTTCCGGGCTCCAGCGGTTCTGGAACGCTGATGAAGGTGGGAAGCCGCATCGGATCGGGATCGGCGGTGACTGCGGGTTCAGAAACCGCGGTCCTGCGCATGGCTGGCGGAGGAGAAGTGCGAGTGTGTCCGGGGACCACGGTTTCGGTGACGCCGTCGCAAACCAAGCGCGACCTGATGTTCGGTCTGGGCACGGGCGCGATCGAGGCGCACTATTCTCTGCGTGCTTCCGCCGACACTGTGCTGACGCCGGACTTCCGCATCCTGTTTGCGGGGCCGGGCGAGTTCCACTTCGCTATCAGCGCGGACGCTCACGGCAATACCTGTGTGCGGGCGTTGAAGGGCAACACATCGTCTGCCATCGTCTCTGAATTGATGGGAGACCGGATTTATCAGGTCAAGCCAGCCGAGCAGGCCGTGTTTCATTCCGGACAGATCGACAAGGTTGATACCGAGGTTCCCTTGGAATGCGGATGTCCTCCGCCGTCGCCGGTTATGCGGGCTCAGTCTTCTTACGCGCCGAATGTGCCCGACTCGGACTTGCCCGAGAAAATCCGAATCGGTGGAGGTGAGACTCCTGCATCGTCGCCGGAGGGCAAGTCCTTGGGAGCCTCCAGCGGAGGCGCCCGGCTTTCGAGTGGACCGGAGACTGCACCGCTGCCGGCTACACAGCCGAACGATATTCACGTGCAGGTGGATGCGCCTTTGGTATTTACTCCGAAGAGCCGTGCTCTTGCCGCGTTGCCGGCGCCAGCACAAGCGGCCAAAGACTTGCCTGTGGACGATTCCCCGGCGAGGCAGGTTCATCTCGATGCCGTGATTCAATCTCCACCGCCGGAGGCGCAGGGTAAGGCCCGGACCAAGTCTGAGCACCAAGGGTTCTTCCGGCGGGTCGGCGGATTCTTTGCCGCCATCTTTAGGTAGAGCCGCCGAACTGAATCGCTACGTGGGTGTCCTTCCTTCTTTCGTCCCCACAATTTCCCGCGCGGAAATCCTTTTCGAGCACTCGCGCGTCTTACGGCACGTTGGGCTGCGATTCGAGGCGGCCACTCGTCGGCGGGAGGGCGCCATGACTGCTGCATCTCCGGGGCCAGGGCCAAGTATTTTTTCGACGCTGCCAGGGCAAGGCGATGGACTCTATCGGACTCGCCGCGAGACTTTTCTCTTCTCGCTCCTTGGGCAGGCCGCGATCGTCGGACTGCTTATCTATTTCACAAGCTTCGTCATCCGCGACGCTCCCGACATCGCGCGGCAGGTTCCTAAGTTCGACGAAATTAGGTTGACCTTTGCAGGGAACAACGGCGGCGGCGGGGGCAACCACGATCCGATCCCTGCATCGCATGGCAATATCCCCAAGGCCTCGCTCGATCCTCAGTTGGCGCCCCCGACGGTGATTCTTCCCAAGGAGCCCCCGAAACTTGCCGTCGAGCCGACCGTGATGGTCGCGCCGGATGTGACCTTGCCGCAGGGCGGGCAGACCGGCCATCCTTTCTCCAAATTCTCGATTCTCTCCAACGGACCGGGAGGTCCTGGAGGGATCGGGAACAACTGTTGCGATGGCATCGGGTCCTCGAAAGGACCCTTCGTTGGCGATGGGCCGCCTGGACTGTTTCCGGCAGGCAGAAGGGGCGTAACTGTACCGGAGGTGATCTTCAACCCTGAGCCTAGCTTCTCCGATGAGGCCCGCAAGGCGAAGGCACAGGGCATCGTTCTGCTTTGGGTCGTCGTGGGAAAGGATGGGCACACCTACGACATTCGCGTGGGGCAGAGCCTGGGAATGGGACTCGACGAGAAGGCTATCGAAGCCGTGAACCGCTGGCGCTTCCGGCCCGCCACGCTCAACGGCCAGCCCGTCGCGACGCAGATTGCGATTCAGGTGGACTTTCACCTGTACTGAGCACAATAACGGCGTCGGACTTCAGGCCTTGGACCGAGGGACTAAGGCCGGAAGCCCGACATCGTTCTTCTTTCTTCCTTAGCTCCGATTGATCGCGCGGCGTAGCGGTTCGACTTTTTCGCGCAGGTTGTCGGCCAGGTCTACGCCTTTGCTTGCGACATCGCGGACGCGGTCGCTGGCATCGCGCACGCGTTCCTTGGCCTCGTCAGCCCAATCGCCGAGTGTGTCCTTGGCATCTTCGAAGCCGCGCTGCAGATCGCGGCGCATCTGTTTGCCGGTCTTGGGCGCGAGCAGAAGCCCGGCCAAAGCACCGGCGCCGAGTCCGATCAGGAGGAACGTAATTGCTGTGCCGACGTTGCTGCTTTCTGAAGATTCGTAACGTCCGATTCGCATAATGAAGACCTCAAATTTTCTGCCCGGGAAGTTCGGGCCAATTCGCAAGAGCTACATGGGGAATCCTTGCCTCACCGGACTCCAGTCCCAGTCAATTCTAGTCCTAAGTCCAGCAACTGGGCGAAACCAATCCGGCGGCGCGCAATCCGCCCCACTTCGATGTGATTGCGTTCGTGAAGGTTTCCTTTCCAGCGCAGCTGAGTGTAAAATAACGCTTTAGCCTTCGTCGCGTAATAGGCTGGCGGCGGAACTTGTGGGTCTGCCCTCATCCGCCGGCTTCAGAACCGCAATCGTACAAGGAGAGTTTTTCAAGCGATGTCGATCCCTGCCACACAGCTTCGTCCCGGCATGATCATTCGGCACAACAATGATCTGCATTCTGTTTTCAGCGTGGAACACCGAACACCCGGCAACCTGCGCGCCTTTATCCAGGCCAAGCTGCGCAACCTGCGCACCGGCGCCATGTTCGAACACCGCTTCCGCTCGCCCGACCCGATCGAGAAGGTCAACGTCGATGAGGTCGAGATGCAATTCCTGTACGCCGATGGCGACAGCTACTACTTCATGGACACCTCGAACTACGAGCAGACCCACCTGAGTAAGGAAATCCTGGGCGATGCAGTCGACTACCTGATTGCCAACCTCGAGATTAAAGTGGAGTTCTTCGACGGTAAGGCAGTCGGGATCGAGCTGCCGCAAACCGTGATCCTGACTGTGGTTGAGACCGAGCCGGGACTGAAGAGCGCCACCGCTTCCAGCGTGACCAAGGCTGCCAGGACCGAGACTGGACTCGTGGTCCAGGTGCCGCCCTTCATTAACGAAGGCGAGAAGATTAAAGTCGATACATCCGAAGGCGCGTACCTATCGAGAGCGTAAAGTTTCAAGGTTTCAGAGTCTCACGTTTCAAGGTTGTTCGATTTCTTGACCTTGAAACTTTGCAACCTTGAAACTCTGAAACGCGTAACGTCGCATGACTCCCACTGAAAAGCCCATCGAAGCTCGCCGGTTCCTGGTGCGCGGACGCGTGCAGGGAGTCGGCTTCCGTTGGTTCGTCGAGCGCGAGGCGCACATCCTCGGTATCGCCGGGTGGGTGCGCAACAATCACGATGGCAGCGTCGAAGTTCTTGCCCAGGGTACTCGCGACCAGCTTTCTGGACTGCATGGCCGCTTGCGGGAAGGCCCACGGGCCGCGCGCGTGGATGCGGTCGAGGTATCCGACGCCAGTCCTATCGCTGGAATAAATTCATTTCGTATTGAAGGAGCGTGGTAATGCAGCCTGTTGCCGGTATGAATGCCGACCAGCTGAAACACCTGATTCGCGAAATCCCAGATTTCCCCAAACCGGGGATCCTGTTCTACGACATCACCACACTTTTGAAGGACAAGACCGGCTTCGCGACGCTCATCGACAAGCTGGCGGAGTACTACATCGCGCAGAAGGTCGATCTGGTGCTCGGTATGGAAGCGCGCGGATTCATTTTCGCGCCAGCGTTGGCTTATCGGCTCAGCGCGGGATTCGTTCCCGTTCGTAAGCCGGGGAAGCTTCCCGCTGCAGCCGTGAAGTACGATTACGCACTCGAGTACGGCACCAACTCGCTGGAGATTCATAAGGACGCCATCCAGAAGGGCCAGCGCGTTCTGATCGTCGATGACCTGCTGGCTACCGGAGGCACTGCCGAAGCCACGGCCAAACTTGCGGCATCATTGGGCGCAGAGATCGTCGGTCTGGGATTTGTGGTGGAACTGGAATTCCTGAAGGGTCGTGACAAGCTCAAGAACTTCGACGTGATGTCGCTACTCCAGTACGACAAGTAGGACATTCGAAAGCTGTGAAGCGGGGCCGTCGCTGGTTGGCGCACGGCCCCGATTTCGTTGGAGCCGGAAAGATCGTCTATCCCCATACCCGCACGGCGACCCAGGCAATGCCGGCCCAGAGGCCTGCACTCACCACCACCGACAGCGCCAGACCTGAAATTGCGCCCCACACGGAGCGGCCGCAGGCACTGCTTTCGTCGACATCATCGTCGGTGTCGAACCAAGTACCAACAAACCCCGTGTCGACCGCGCTTGCCGCTGCGTTGCGGGATTCCCGAAACGCGAATTTCCTGCGGGTAACGTGGGTGCTCGCCCGGGGGGACAGCTGCAATATTTTGCCGCTCATGAAGCACCTCTCCGCGTTGTCCTTGCAACTCGCTTGCCATCGCTGTCACTGCCCTAAGTCGCTGAAACTCTGAGGCCGATTATGTCGAGCCGGTTGCCGACTTTGTGAACTAGGTCAAAAAACAATCTTGCCGCAGTTTTCTGCGAGATTTGCCCCATATCCTTAAACACGACTTGGCGGGAAAACTCTCTCACAATAGCAATAAAACGTCTACCGCAGAAACAAAAGAGGACTGAAGTGCAAGGTAGAGAGGCATTCTTTAGTTCCCCACCAGCGTCAAATGCGACCCTTTCGCCAAGTATCCCTTCCGCTGGAACCAATCCTCCATCGCGTCTTTGAGTTGGTCCAGAGGAACAGTGGAACCGATCTCCATCTCACCGTCCCCGAGCGGGAGCGTGTCGTCGAAAACGCTGGCATTGGTGAAATTGCGCATAGAGAAGCTGTCGAGCCACTTCAGCGGACAGGCAAGGGTGCGGCCGTCGGATTGATACTCCACGCGGATCTTGCGGGCGAACATAGTTCGATTTAAACACAGGAACCCGGCACTGGTAGAAGGCTCAGTGTCGGTAGCAAGTTAAAATGTCCGCTTTTTGTAGCAAGTGAAATGTCCGGTTTCAGAGTTGTGCCCTCGCCGTTTGGGTTGGGTTGGTTTTGGGGATGGGGT
>Ga0335083_10008405_pt1 | contig 12602 bp, 8 predicted proteins | sample Lox_Sample_42_FD_206716 | JGI IMG/M metagenome (GOLD analysis project Ga0335083, IMG submission 206716) | Soil microbial communities from Loxahatchee National Wildlife Refuge, Florida, United States - Lox_Sample_4.2 | ecosystem: Environmental > Terrestrial > Soil > Wetlands | place: USA: Florida... | reverse complement strand
CCGCCGCGGCCATCACGCCGACGCCGAGCCAGCCGAGGACATTGAGCCGCCGGCTGACGACGAAGGGGCCCATCACCGCGGGGTTCACCGCGAGCAGCATCATCACCGCCATGATCGGGACCGAGATCACCCCGTTTACGATCGCGGCCCACACGAGCATCCTCATCGAATCCACTCCGTAGAGGTCGATCGCGACGCCGAGCACGGTCGCGACCGTGAGGATGGCGTAGAAGCCGCGTGCCTGCGTGAGCGTGAGCCCCAGGCCGATCGGCCAGCGGAAGGTCTCCGACACCGCGTAGGCCGCCGACCCCGCGAGGATGGGCACCGCGAGCAGGCCCGTCCCGATGATGCCCAGCGCGAACAGCAGGAACGCGAACTGGCCCGCGAGCGGACGCAGCGCATCGGCCGCCTGCGCCGCGCTGCGTATGTCCGTGATCCCCGCGGCGTGCAGGGTGACCGCGGTGGTCAGCATGATGCAGAAGGCGATGAGGTTGGAATAGATCATGCCGAGCGTCGTGTCGACCTTGATGCGCGCGAGGTGCGAGCGCGCCTGCGCCGGCGCCTCCCTGAGCGGCTCGTGGCCGGGCGTCGCGCGCTGCTCCTCGACCTCCTGCGACGCCTGCCAGAAAAACAGGTAGGGGCTGATGGTCGTGCCGAGCACCGCCACGAAGATCGCCAGGTAGCTCCCGTCGGTAGACAGCTTCGGCAGCAGCGTCCCGACCAGGGAGTCCCACAGCGAGACGTGCACCACCATGACCGCGCCGACGTACGCGAACAGCGCGAGCGTGAGCCACTTGAGGATGGGCGCGTAGCGCGGAAACGGGATGAAGATCTGCAGCGTGAGCGACACCAGCGCGAACAGCACGTCGTAGATCTCGCTCCTGCCCCCCGCGACCAGCACCAGCGCATCGCCCATCGCGCCGAGGTCGGCGGCGATGTTGATGGTGTTCGCGGCGAGCAGCAGCAACACGATGAAGTAGAGCAGCGGCGCCGGAAAGCGCTCGCGGATGTTCGCGGCGAGCCCGTGGCCCGTCACCCGGCCGATCCTCGCGCTCACCACCTGGATGCCGATCATCAGCGGCGTGGTGAACAGCACCGACCACAGCAGGCCGTAGCCGTACTGCGCGCCGGCCTGCGAATAGGTCGCGATGCCGCTCGGATCGTCGTCGGCCGCGCCCGTGACGAGGCCCGGACCGAGCTTCTTGATCAGCGGGACGTGGGTGCGCTCGGCTTCCTCGTCCTCCGTATCGGAGGCCAAGCTAGTCCCGCTGGCTTGCCATGGCGTGCCACCGCTCGCGGAGCGTCTGGGTGCCGTTCAGGATGCGCCGGCCGACGGCCGAGGCGCGCACCTGCTCGGCCGTCTGCACCCGGTGCTCCAGCGTGAGCTCGGGCGCCTGCATGAAGGCGACGTAGCGCTGCAGCGCGGTGTGCATGTGCTTCTTGAGCAGGCCGACGTTGACCGGCTTGTTGAGAAAGCGGAACAGCTGCGCCTGGTTGATCAGCTCCACGATCATCTCGGCGTCCGAGGCCCGCGTGACGACGACCGTGAGGATCTGCGGGTTCTCCTGCTTGAGCAGCTTGAGCATCGCGGTCAGCTCCTCGTGCTCGGCTTCCACGTCGGTGACGACGACGGCGATCTCGTGCGCCTGCATCAGCCCCAGCGCGGCGTCGAGGTCGCTTGCGTAGTAGACCGGGCACAGGCCGCCGATCAGCTCGCGCGTGACGCGGTAGATCTCTTCCTCGCTGTCGATGACGAGCACGCCCGCGTCGAGCTTCCCGGGGAGCCCGGCCGGCACGGCCTTGGTGCCGCTCAGCTCCAGCGCTATGGTCACCGCCTCGGCGACGGTCCGCTGCAGCTGGTCGTTGTCCCAGGGCTTGCTGATGAAGCGGTACACCTCGCCCTCGTTGATCGAGCCGACGATCGCGGCGAGGTCCGAGTACCCGGTCAGGAGGATGCGCACGCTGTGCGGCGAGACCTCTCGCGAGCGGCGCAGCAGCTCCACGCCGGGCATCGCGGGCATGCGCTGGTCGCTGATGATCACGTGCATCGGATAGCGCGTCAGGAAGTCGAGCGCTCTCGCCGAATCGGTCGTCGTGAAGACGTGGTAGCGGTCCTTGAAGCGCGACTTGAGCGCGGTCAGGATGCGCTCCTCGTCGTCGACGATGAGGAGCCGCGCCTTCTTGACGCTCCGGTCCAGGCTGATCGCGCCGTCGTCCAGGGCTGGCAGAACGTGCTCGCCCGCGCCCGCCGGCCTCGCGGCGATCGCGGGGTTGAGCAGCTTCGCGGCGTCGAGCAGCGCCCCGACGTCGGGAACCGTCTCGGCCCGGAGCGCATCGGACGCGTCGATCGCCGCGCGGAAGGCGTCGGCGAACTCGCGCGCGCTCTGGAACCGCTCCTCGCGCTTCTTGGCGAGCGCCTTGTGCAGCACCGAGTCCATCAGGGTCGACAGCCGCGGATTGAGCGACGAGGGATCCGCGGGGCGCTCGTTGAGCACCCGCTGCATCACGGTCGCGGCGTTGCCCGAGAAAGGCTTGGCCCCGGTGAGGAGCTGGTACGCGATGATGCCGATCGCGTACAGGTCGACGAGCGCGTCGACCTCCTGCCCGAGGAACTGCTCCGGCGCCATGCAGTAGGGCGTCCCCAGCACGTCGCCGACCTGAGTCAGGTTCGAGGAGTCGATGCGCGCGATGCCGAAATCGCTGATCTTGATCCGCCCGTCGTTGTTGATGAGGATGTTGGAGAGCTTGAGGTCCCGGTGGACGACGCCCTCGGAGTGCGCGTAGCCGATGCCGTCGAGGATCTGCCGGACGATCTCGCCGGCCTCGCGGATCTCGTAGCTCGTTTCCTGGGACAGGTGCTGGGCGAGCGTCTTGCCGTTGACCAGCTCCATCACGATGTAGGCGATCTCGTCGTCCTCGCCGTAGTCGTAGATCTGCACGATGCGCGGGTGGACCAACCGCCCCACCGCCTGCGCTTCGTGCCTGAAGCGCTTGCTCACGTGCTGGAATTCGGCGGGCTCGATCGAGTCCTTGGCGATCACCTTGATGGCGACGCTGCGCGCGATCGCGCGGTCGTAGGCCCGGTAGACGACGCCCATGGCGCCCCGGCCGAGGACGCCCTGGATTTCGTACTTGCCGATGCTCTCCAAGGGATTCATGGCGTTCACGCCGCCAGCTCGGCGGGCGGCTCAAACGGGAACCATACCGTAAAGCGGGTTCCGACGCCCGGGGTGGACGCCACGTCGATGCGCCCGCCGTGCTGCTGCACGATCTTGTACGAGACGGACAGCCCCAGCCCGGTTCCCTTGCCGACTTCCTTGGTGCTGAAGAACGGATCGAAGATCTTGGGCAGCACGTCCTCGGCGATGCCCTTGCCCGTGTCGTCGACCTCGACCGCCACGCCGCCGTCCTCGCTGCGCGTCGTGAGCGTGATCGTCCCCGCGCCGCCTTCCATCGCCTGCACCGCGTTGGTCACGAGGTTGAGGAACACCTGGTTGACCTGCGAAGGCGAGCACAGCACCGGCGGGATGTCGCCGAGGTGCCGGTCGACCTTCACGGACTTGAGCATGTGCCTGGCGAGCTTGAGCGTGCTGTCCAGCCCGTCGTTCAGGTTGAAGCTCGTGACCTTGCTGCGGTCCAGGCGGCTGAAGTCCTTGAGGTTGCCGACGATCTCGGCCATCTGCCCGGTGCCGTGGAGGCCGTCCTTCACCAGCTCGGCGAGCTCCTCGGTGGTGCGGCTCGTCTTGAGCTGCGCGATCGCCGAGGACGCACGCGCGAACTGGCGCGACAGCTCGCTCGGATCGGCGTTCCGGCCGGCCTGGAGGAGACCGAGCAGGCGCCCGCAATCGTCGACCGCGCCCGACAGGGCGCCGAGCCGGTCGGACACCGTGCCCAGGCTGTTCTTGACGTAGGCGAGCGGCGTGTTGATCTCGTGGGCGACGCCCGCCACCATCTGGCCGAGCGAGGACATCTTCTCCGACTGGATCAGCTGGGCCTCGGATTCCTTCAGGTGCGCGAGGGCCTCGGACAGCTCGCGCGTGCGCTCCGCGACCCGGTGCTCGAGGCTCAGGTTCGCCGCCCTGATCTTGCTTCCGAGCCAGGCGATGAGGATGAGCAGCGCGCCCGCGTACGCGATGAGGTAGACGCGGAAGCGCTCGCTGTCGGTGAGCTTCGCCTCGAGCTCGCGGTTGAAGAGGGAGGTCAGCGTGTCGATGCGGGGACCCGCGGTGAGCGAGGACAGCGTGTCGAGAACCTGCTGCTCGGCCGCGCGCTGCTTGACCAGGCCCTCGGCCGCCTCGCCGACCTGCTGGAGCTTGGAGCGCAACGGCTCGCGCACCGGGGAGGCGTCGCGCAGCTCGGCGAGCGCGGCGGGCATGCTCTTGGCCGGCGCGTCCGGCGCGGGCGCGAACTCCTGATAGGCGGCCGCGACGATGCGCGACAGCGCGGCGTCGAGTCCCGGCAGCGGCGGCCTGTGCTCCGAGGCGAGCGAGCGCGCCTCCGACGCGCTGCGCAGCACGTCCGCGAGCGCGGCCTTCACCCCGGCGTTCTCGACCCTGAATTTCCTGACGAGCTCTTCCTTCTCGCCGATCGCCTTGCGCAGCTCCGGCAGCGCGGCGGAAAGCGACGGGCTGGGCGCGTTCCGGAGCGCCGCCGCCAGCGCGTCCAGCGCGCGCGGCGCGTCGCGGCGCGCGACCGCGCGCGGCCCGGCCCCGGACTCGGTCCTCGCCCGCTGCACCTCGGTGTCCCAGCGGCTGTCGATCTCCTTGAGCAGCCGCAGCGCGTCGAGCACTTCGTTCTGGTCGCGCATGTCGACGGTCTGCGTCCTGTCGTACAGGAAAGCGAGCACCGCGACCAGCGCGAGGGCGCCCGCGCCGAGCGACAGGTTGCGGAGGATGTCCCGCCTGTTCATCGCCGCGGAAGCCTGCGGGCTAGTTCGCGCGGCTGCGCGCCGCGTCGCACGGGATTTCCTCCACGCGACCCTCGCGCAACCGGTAGAGGCGGCCCTGCTCGTGAGTGCGGCGCAGCGTGTCCTCCGGAGCTAGGCCCGCGTAGCACCCCTGCAGGATCCGGCTCACCATCCTGTGCGTGACGGCGACGGTCACCTGGGCGCGGCGGGGCCCGGCGAGCCATTGCCGGACCCGCCTGCTGACGTCGGCGTAGCTCTCGCCGCCCGGAATCACATAGTCCCACTTGTTCATCTCCCGCAACCGCCTCTCGCCAGGGTAGCGCTCGTCGATCTGGGCGTTCGTCAGCCCCTGCCACGCCCCGAGGTGGCAGTCCACCAGCTCCGGGGCGACGCTCATGACGCCCGGGTCGAGCGCCAGCTCCGCGCACAGCAGAGCCGAGGTGTGCCCCGCCCGGCCGAGCGGGCTCGTCTCGACGCACACCGACCGCTGGTCCCCGAGGATCTGCTTCAGGGCCCGGCCGGCCGCCTGCGCCTGCTCGATCCCCTTCGCGCTGATGGGCGAGTCGAGGTAGCCAAGCTGGCGCCCCTCGCGCTCTCCCACCGTCTCGCACGCGCGGACGACGAAGATCTCGGGGATAGTCACCGCGGAAAAGTCGCGCTTCATGGCCCCTCCCACTGGGCCGCAGACCGTCTCCGCGATTTTACCCTGCCGGGGTCCCGCTGGCATGTTCTGCGCCCATTAGTTTTGCCTTCGGCAATGCGGCGGCGTACATTGCGCGAGGGACAGGGGGAGCGCATGGCGACCAAGCTGAAGTCCGTCGACGTCGTCACCGTCGGCGTGGGGCTCACCGGCACCATTCTCGCCAAGGAGCTGGCCGACGCGGGCCTGAAGGTCGTCGGCCTGGAGCGCGGGGGCTGGCGCGACACCCACCCGGACTTCGAGATGCCCTACGTGCACGACGAGCTGCGCTATGCCCGCCGCCACGAGCTGATGCAGGACCTTTCCCGGGACACCCTGACCTTCCGCAACGCGGTCGGCGACACGGCCCTGCCGATGCGCCAGATGGGGTCCTTCCTCCCCGGCGAGGGCGTGGGCGGCGCGGCGGTGCACTGGAACGGCGTCACCTGGCGCTTCCTGCCGTGGGACTTCGAGACCCGCAGCCGCACGCTCGCGCGCTACGGCGCGGGCCAGCTCTCGGAGGACTGCACCAGCCAGGACTGGGGCGTCACCTACGACAACCTCGAGCCGCACTTCGACCGCTTCGAGCACCTCTACGGCATCTGCGGCAAGGCGGGCAACCTGAAGGGGCAGATCCAGCCCGGCGGCAATCCCTTCGAGGGGCCGCGCGCGCGCGAGTACCCCAACCCGCCGATGAAGACCTCGCACGTCGGCGCGGTCTACGGAAAAGCGGCGAAGGAGCTCGGCTACCACCCCTTCCCCGCGCCTTCGGCGAACATGACCCGGCCGTACACCAACCCCTACGGCGCAACGCTCGGCGCCTGCGTCTACTGCGGCTACTGCGAGCGTTTCGGCTGCGAGATGGGCGCCAAGGCGAGCCCGCAGACGACGGTGCTGCCGGTGCTCATGAAGAACCCGAACTACGAGCTGCGCACGCTCGCCCGCGTGATCAGGGTCAACCTCGACTCGGAGAAGAAGCGCGCGGTGTCGGTGACCTACGTCGACTCGCGCGGGCGGGAGATCGAGCAGCCGGCGGACCTCGTGCTGCTCACGTCGTACGTCTTCTCCAACGTGCGGCTGATGCTGCTCTCCGGGATCGGCAAGCCGTACGACCCCGTCACGAACACGGGCGTGGTCGGCCGCAATTACGCCTACCAGACGACCGGCAACGTGGCGGCGTTCTTCGAGGACAGGATCTTCAACCAGTTCATGGGCGCGGGCGCGCTGTCGATGATGATCGACGACCTGGACGGGGACAACTTCGACCACTCGGGCCTGGGCTTCATCGGCGGCGGCTGGGTCGGCGCGGCGAGCAGCGGCGCGCGGCCGATCGACTTCCATCCCGTACCGCCGGGCACGCCGCGCTGGGGTGGAGAGTGGAAGAAGGCGGTGGCGAAGTATTACAACCGCGCGTTCGGCATCACCACCCACGGCGCCTGCCAGAGCTACCGCGGCAACTACCTCGACCTCGACCCGACCTACCGCGACGCGTACGGGCTGCCGCTGCTGCGCATGACGTTCGACTTCCGGCAGAACGAATACCGGATGTCGGACTACATCACGAAGAAGGCCGCGGAGATCGCGAAGGCCGCAGGCGCAAGCAGGGTCAGCGTGAGCCCGCGCACCGGCAAGTACAGCATCGTCCCCTACCAGAGCACGCACAACACGGGCGGCGCGGCGATGGGCGCGGACCCCAAGACGAGCGCGGTCAACAAGTATCTCCAGAGCTGGGACGTGCCCAACGTCTTCGTGATCGGCGCGAGCGCCTTTCCGCAGAACGGCGGCTACAACCCGACCGGAACGGTGGGCGCGCTCACCTTCCACGCGCTGGAGGCGATCAAGGCGCGGTATCTCAAGCAGCCCGAGCCGCTGGCGTAAACGAGGAGAAACCATGAGCGAAACCAAGAACCGCCGCGAGTTCCTGAAATCCGCCGCAGCGCTCGGCGCCGCGATTCCCGCCTCGACGCTCGCGGCCGAGCCCAAGGCCGAGCACGGCGCGCACAAGGCGCCCGCGCGCGCGGCCGCGGCATCGCGTCCTTACATGTTCCTCTCGCAGGCCGAGGTCGCGTTCCTCGACGCAGCGGTGTCGCACCTTATCCCCAAGGACGAGCTGGGGCCGGGCGCGAAGGAGGCCGGCGTCACCTATTTCATCGACCAGCAGCTCTTCGGCGGCTACGGGACGATGGCGAAGAAGTACACGCAGGGCCCCTGGCCCGAGGGCACGCCGCAGCAGGGCTACCAGTCGCCGCTCACGCCCTCAGGCGTCTACCGCGCCGGGATCCGCGACACGAACGCGTATTGCCAGAAGACCTACGGCAAGACGTTCGACGCGCTCTCCCGCCAACAGCAGGAGGAAGTGCTCAAGGGCCTCGACGGCGGCAAGATCGAGCTCGAGCAGGTGCGCTCGCCGTTCTTCTTCAACATGCTGCTGAACAACACCATCGAGGGTTTCTTCGCCGACCCGGTGTACGGCGGCAACCGCGACAAGGCGGGATGGAAGCTGGTGGGCTTCCCCGGGGTCGCCGCCGTCTACACCCCGTTCATCGAGAAGCACAACGTGCCCTACCGCGCGCAGCCGGTGTCGATCGGCGACATCACCGGAAAAATCGCGCAGGTCGACGAGCACGGCCACGCGATCCACGTGATGCTCGACGACAAGACTGGGGCGTAGCCATGGCCACCAAGCTGAAGAGCGTCGACGTCGTCACCATCGGCGTCGGCCTCACCGGCACGATCCTCGCGCAGGAGCTCGCCTCGACCGGCCTGAAGGTGGTCGGGATCGAGCGCGGGCGCTGGCGCGACACCGATCCGGACTTCGCCATGCCGGGCGTGCACGACGAGCTGAAGTACGTGCGCCACAAGGAGCTGATGCAGGATCTGTCGAAGGAGACGATCACCTTCCGCAACAACGCAGCAGAGCTGGCGCTGCCGATGCGCCAGCTCGGCTCCTTCCTCCCGGGCGAAGGCGTGGGCGGCGCCGCGGTGCACTGGGGCGGGCTCACCTGGCGCTTCCTGCCGTGGGACTTCGAGACGAAGACCAAGACTCTCGAGCGGTACGGACCAAAGCAGGTGTCCGAGGAGTGCACGATGCAGGACTGGGGCGTGAGCTACGAGGAGCTCGAGCCGCACTTCAACCGCTTCGAGTACCTGTACGGCGTCTCGGGCAAGGCGGGGAACCTGAACGGCAGGATCGTCCCCGGCGGCAATCCTTTCGAGGGAGCGCGCTCGCAGGAGTATCCGAACCCGCCGCTGAAGACGACGTACGCGAGCGCGCTCTTCGCCAGGGCGGCGCAATCGATGGGCTACAAGCCCTTCCCCGTGCCGACCTCGGCCAACTCGCGCGCCTACAGGAACGAATACGGCGCGACCATCGGCGCTTGCGTCTACTGCGGCTACTGCCAGTTCTTCGCCTGCGAGATGGGCGCGAAGGCGAGCCCGCAGACGACGGTGCTGCCGGCGCTGATGAAGAATCCGAACTACGAGCTGCGCACGCTGTGCAACGTCGTGAGAATCAACCTCGACTCGGAGAAGAAGCGCGCGGTGAGCGTCACCTACGTCGACTCGCGCGGCAGGGAATTCGAGCAGCCGGCCGAGCTGATCCTCCTCACCTCCTACGTACTCAACAACACGCGCCTCATGCTGCTCTCGGGCATCGGCAAGCCCTACGATCCCACCACGGGCACCGGCGTTGTCGGCCGCAACTACGCCTACCAGACGCCCTCCTCCGTCACGCTGTTCTTCGAGGACAAGAACTTCAACTCCTTCATGGGCGCGGGCGGCCTCGGCCTCGCGATCGACGAGTTCAACGGCGACAACTTCGACCACTCGGGCCTGGGATTCATCGGCGGCGGCTTCATGCAGGCGGGATCGAACGGCGCGCGCCCGATCGAGTTCCACCCGGTGCCTCAGGGTACGCCCCGCTGGGGATCGGAGTTCAAGAAGGCCGTCGCGAAGTACTACAACCGCGCCTTCTCCATCACCATCCAGGGCGCGTGCCAGAGCTACCGCGGCAACTACCTCGACCTCGACCCGACCTACCGCGACGCCTACGGCCTGCCGCTGTTGCGCATGACCTTCGACCGGCGCGAGAACGAGACCAAGATGTCCGAGTGGCTCACCAACAAGGCCGCGGAAATCGCCAAGGCCATCGGCCCGTCGAAAATGAACGTCAACCCGCGCCGCGGGAAATACACCATCGTCCCCTACCAGTCGACCCACAACACCGGCGGCACCGTCATGGGCGCGGACCCGAACAGCAGCGTCGTCAACAAGTACCTGCAGAGCTGGGACGTCCACAACCTCTTCGTCATCGGCGCGGGCAACTTCCCGCAGAACGGCGGCTACAACCCGACCGGCACCGTGGGCGCGCTGACGTACCAGGCGCTGGAGGCGATCAAAACGAAGTATTTGAAGAAGCCGGGGGCGTTGGTGTAGTCGGTTTGGAGACCTAGCAGCTGGACGGCCGGGGCTACTTCACTTGTGTCGTGAGCGGTTTGCCCTTTTCCGCGACGAACACGCCCGCGAGTTTTGCCGTAACGCTGCCGTTGTTGATTGCCTGGTGAATTTTCCCCGGTGCGATGTAAAAGATGTCGCCGGCCTTGAGCGTCACCGTGGGCATGCCTTCGTTCTCCAGTGTGATCGTACCTTCCTGGACGAAAACGTATACTTCGGCGGGGTGGGTATGCCTGCCCTCCGCCGAGCCCGGAGGGAGCTGCACCATTGCCATGATGGCCTCCCTGCCAGGGATGTCCATGTCCTGCTTCAGAAGAAGCTTCCTGACGACCGACGGCGTCTGTGCGTGCAGGGAGCCGGCGCCAAAAATTGCGACACAAGCCGTGATCGCCCAAAAATAGACCGATCGCGCGTTCCTGGATTTCATGGTGCCCCCGGGGAGTGAATGGATAGTCGCGCAAGCTATCAGCCTCGCCGCAGCCCGCCAAGGTACCGCGGTACCGATGGCCGCGCTGTCAACGCTAGGGGGTGCGGTTGCCGAAGCCCGACGAACGGGCCCGCACGATGGCCTGCGGTCGTGTCTGTACGCCGAGCTTGTCGAAGAGCCGGGTGATGTTGTTCTTGACGGTTTGTTCGGCGCGATCGAGGCGCGCTGCAATCTGGGCGTTGTCCAGGCCTTGGGCCAGCAGTTCGAGAAGCTGCAGATCGCGCGGGGTCAGCGCGGCGGCCGAGGGCTCGTCGCGAACAGGACCTGTCGGGATGAAGGCGCGCAGCTCGGCGAAGAACTGCGCCCAGGCGACATCGTTTTCCAGGATGATATGGTTGCGGCCGTCCAAGGGAACGAAGCGGGCTCTGGGGAGCCGCCCCGCCATGAACTCGCCTTCGGAGTAAGGTACGCGCAGGTCGCCACGGCAGTGGGCGATGAGCATGGGGCATCGGATCCGCTCTAGCTCGTCCGTCACGTCCAGCCGGTCGAGTTCCTCTCGGTGCCGTATCGCAGTCTCGGTAGAAGCGGTCATTCGCTGCAGTTCGTTCCACGCGCGCATGTTTTCGATGGACGCATCGGGCATGAACTGCGAGGTATAGGTTTGCCGGAACGCCGGGTTTTCCTGATCCCAGCCGACCTCGATGACCTTGAGCAGGACCTTCGCCTCGTTGAGCTGCCTCGGCGCGTTGCGTTTCAGCACGCCTCGCGCCGCGGAGCCCAGCGTTACGAGATGACTCACGCGCTCCGGGTGCCGTGCGGCATACGTGATCGCGACGGCGCCGCCGCCGGACATTCCCAGTAGCGGGAATCGCCGCAGGCCCGCCGCGTCGACGACGGCTTCGAGATCGCGTACCTGGGCATCGAAGGACAAATCCGCGACGTCGCGTTGCGAAATACCACAGCCGCGCGAGTCGTATCGGTAGAAAGTATTGCCCCGGCCCAACTCGAGCAGGAATGAACGGCGCACGGGCGACGTCCACTCGGCCTCCAGGTGCCCCACCCACCGTCCCGCCTGTACCAGGGGCGGTCCGCTGCCGGTGCGTGCGTAAGCAATGCGTGTCCCGTCGAAGCTGGTTGCGGACCTTATTTCCTGGGTCGGGTCGGGTCTAAGAGGCATGATGTTTACTCGGCCTTGATGCCCGCCTCGAGCACAACCTTCGCGTAGCGCGCCGACTCCGATTGCAGGAAGGCACCGAATTCCTCTGGCGTGCCTGGTGCCGGCGTCATTCCAACGTTCCTAAACTTTTCCCGCATCTCGGCGCTGCGCAGCGCCTGGTTGATCTCGGAGTTGAGCCGTGCCACCGTCGCCGTCGGCGTCGCCGCCGGCACCACCAGTCCCGCCCAGTTGGTCGATTCGACCTCGGGATAACCGGCCTCCCGCACCGTAGGCACCTCGGGCATCGCCTCCGCGCGCTCCGCGCTCGTCACGGCGAGCGGGCGTATCTTCCCGCCTTTTGCGAAGGCCACGACCTCGAAGACGTTGGCGAGCACCATGGGGATGTGGCCGCCGATCGCAGCGGTGATCGCCGGTCCGCCGCCCTGAAACGGCACGTGCACGATGTCGATATTCGCGGTCTGCCTGAACAACTCGCCGATGACGTGGTGCGCGGTGCCGGCGCCCGACGTTCCATAGGCGATCTCGCCGGGCTTCGCGCGCGCGAGCGCGACCAGCTCCTGCAACGACTTCGCCGGAACCGAGAGATTGACGGCGAACACCATCGGTACCGAAATCGTCTGACCCACCGCTCTGAAATCCTTCAAGGGATCGTACTTCACACCCGGCTTGACCGCGGGATTGATGACGAAGCTCGGAAACACTACCAGCAGCGTGTGCCCGTCACCCGCGGCGCGCGCGCCGAGCTCGTAGCCGATCACCGCTCCCGCGCCCGGACGGTTGTCCACGATCACCGGCTGACCGAGGCCCTTCGCCATCTGCTCCCCGAGCAGCCGGCTCGTTACGTCTGCCGGGCCGCCGGGAGGGAAGGGCACGATGATGCGCAGGGGCTTAGAGGGGAAGGACTGCGCGTAGGTTGCGCTAGCAGAGGCCGAAAGGGCAAGGAGCAGCGCTGTGGCAACGC
>Ga0335083_10008402_pt1 | contig 12603 bp, 11 predicted proteins | sample Lox_Sample_42_FD_206716 | JGI IMG/M metagenome (GOLD analysis project Ga0335083, IMG submission 206716) | Soil microbial communities from Loxahatchee National Wildlife Refuge, Florida, United States - Lox_Sample_4.2 | ecosystem: Environmental > Terrestrial > Soil > Wetlands | place: USA... | reverse complement strand
TCCCCGGCACCGGCCCGTTCAAGAGCAAGCGCCGCGTCGAGAACGAAGTCTGGGTAATGGAGAAGAACGCCAACTACTGGAACAAGGGCCTGCCCTATCTCGACGGCATCGAGTTCTATCACGCCTTGCCGTTCTCGCCCGAGCTGGGCTCTGCGGTCCTGTCGGGGCGCGTCGACTATGCCCGCATCTGCGATCCGGTGACGATGCGCAAGGCCCAGGCGACCAAGGGGATGAAGGCCACGTCCTTCTACCAGAGCGTCATCCAGGCGACCTACATGAACAACAAGAAGAAGCCGTTGGACGATCCCAGGGTGCGCCGCGCCATCCATCTCTGTCTCGACCGGCCGGTGCTGATCGACGTCGTGAAGGATGTCTCGCCCATGATGATGGGCGGCTTCCTCTATCCCTTCTCCGACGTCGCGACACCCATCGACCAGCTGAAGAAGCGGCCGGGCTACCAGGAGGACACGACGGCCGCGATCAAGGAGGCCAAGGCGCTGATGGCCGCGGCCGGCTATGCCAACGGCTTCAAGCAGCCGCTCGACTACCTGATCCGCGACCTCGCGAGCTTCAAGCTGTGGGCGCAGGCCATCCAGGCCATGCTGCAGCAGGCGCTCGGCATCGAGATCAAGCTGCGCACGGTGGTGGAATCCGTGTGGTTCGACGACATCAAGTCGGGCAACTACGATCTCGCGATCGGCGCCGTCGTGTCGACGTTGCTCGACCCGTCGGACTATTTCAACGCCTGGTACAAGAAGGACGGGCCGCAAAACTACAGCTTCTGGGACAACAAGACCTTCAACGAGCTGCTGCCGCAGATCGACAAGGAAGTCGACACCAAGAAGCGCCTCGACCTGATCCGCAAGGCCGAGGAAGCGATGGAGCAGGATCCGCCGCTGCTGCCGGTCGCGTGGGAAAAGATCATCGACATCTGGTACGAGTATGTGAAGGGCCACAACCCGTACGAATATTTCGGCATCTACGACTGCGTACGCTTCGACACGTTCTGGCTCGACAAGGCCTAGAGCGGGAGCCTAGCCCGCGGCGGCGAGGTCGATGGCGCGGCGATACATGGTCATCGCCGCCTCGGGCGTGTTGTAGCCCGCGTGAGAGGTGAGCGTCACATTGTCGAGCTTGAGCAGCGGCTCGTCGGCCGTCACGGGTTCCTTGTTGAAGACGTCGGTCGCGTAGTGGCCGACCTGGCCTGAGCGCAGCGCCTCGATCAGCGCCGCCTCGTCGACCACGCCCGCGCGCGCGGTGTTGACGAGGATGACGCCCGGCCTGGTCTTGGCGAGCTTTCCACGATCGATGAAGCCGCGCGTTTCGTCGTTCAGGCCGAGATGCAGGCTGACGATGTCGGACTTGGCCAGCAATTCGTCGAGCGGGACGCAACCGGGCTTCGGCGTGCGATTGTAGGCGAGGACCTTCAGGCCGATGCCCTGCGCGATGCGCGCCATCTCGCATCCGATGCCGCCCAGCCCGACGATGCCCAACGTCTTGCCGCGCAATTCCATGCCCGCCATCGGCCGCCAGGCGCCGCCGCGCACGATGCCGTGCATGGTGGCGATGTGGCGTGCCGCGGCGAAGACCAGGCCCATCGCGTGCTCGGCGACCGTCGTGTCGCCGTAGCCGGAGATGGTCGAGACCTTGATGCCGAGCTTCTGGGCCGCCGCGACATCGACGAAGCTCGCCGCCCCTGTTCCGAGAAAGACGATGTGCCTGAGATCCCGGCACTTCTCCAGGGTCGGCGCGCTGAAGTAGGTCGCGTCGTTGATCACCGTGTCGTAGCCCGCGGCCCTGGCCGGCACGTCCTTCTCGTCGACCGGGCCCATGTTGATCGTGATCGCGATGTCCTTCGGACCGTGGACGCGCTTCCAGACCTTGTCGATATCGGGCGTCGAATCAATGAACAGCGTCTTGGGCACGACGATCCTCCAGGTGAGGACCGCCTTCTAGCACGGCACCGATCGTGGACGGATAGCGTCGGCCATTCAGCACGGCGCCGATGAAAGTCGGACGCACGCCGAAACGATAGAGCGGCATCAGGACCGCGATCGTCGCCGCCAGGACGATGAATATCTTGGCGAGCGGCGGCAGAGGCACGTCGTTCAGCAGGAGCTGGAACGCGATGATCACCGGCATGTGCGCGATGTAGAGGAAGTACGAGGAATCGCAAAGATAGCGGCGATAGGCGCTGTGGTTGCCGAGATAGCGCAGGAAGAGGCCGGCCACGCCCAGAATCAGGAGCCACATGTCCAGCGAATGCACGGCACGCACCAGATAGAAGCGGATCTCGCGATCGACCGGCAGGTCGTAGCTGTAGCGATAGGCCACGCTCGCCGCCACCGCGAGCGCGGCATAGGGCCAGGCGCGGCGCGCGATCGTCTCCAGGAGATCGATTTGCAGGAACAGCAGCCAGCCGAAGGCGAACGGGATGGCATAGACCGCGACGATGCGGAACACCGGGATGAAGCCCGGCGGATCCTCGATCCAGGGATTGGGCATCAGGAGCTGAGCAGCGAAGGACGGCACCGCGAGAATCAGCGGCGCCCACGGCGACAGCACGATCGCGCGGAAGACCCGCAATGCCGCCTGCCGCGCCCGCTCCGAGAGCACGAGCGGCACCACGGCAACGGCGATGGCGGCGAGGACATAGAGCACGATCAGGTATTCGAGGAACCAGAGATGCATCGGATGGGCGTAGCGAAAGACGATGCCCGTGGCGAAGCCCTTCAAGGTGCGATCGACGCCATAGGTGGCCGTTCCGGCGAGGAACATGGTGATCGGCCAGATCACGATCCAACCGACGACGAACGGCACGACGATGCGCATGAAGCGGTTCCAGGCGGCGCGGCGCAGGCCGTAGCGGGCGAGCAGCAGCGCCGTGAAGAAGCCGGCCATGGCGTAGAAGATCGGCATCCGGAAGACGTGGATGACGCTGATCGACCAGAGCAGCTTCTCCGTCAGTTCGGCCGGCTTCCACGGCCAGCCCGCCTCGGGCGTGTAGGCGGCCACGGCGTGGAGATAGATGCCGAGGAACATCATCGCGGCGCGCAGAGCATCGAGCGCATGAAATCGCGTTGCGGTTGAAGGTGCCATGTCGAAGCCCTTTCCCTCTGGACAGGTACCATAGTTCTTACTACCTTGTTTAACAAGGTACCATGTGATGCCAGATTCTCTCCTGGTGCAATTGCGCAAAGGCGTGCTCGACATGTGCGTGCTGGCCATGCTGGCGCGGCAGGACGGCTACGCCTACGACATCGCCAGCCGCCTGGCCGAGGAGATCGGAATGGGTGAAGGCACGATCTATCCCCTGATGCGGCGGATGCAGGCCGACGGCCTGGTGAAGACCTATCTCGAGGAATCGAGCAGCGGCCCGCCGCGCAAGTACTACCAGCTCACGCGCGCGGGCCACGCGGCGCTCGCCGCGCAACGCGCGGAATGGAACGACTTTGTCGCGGGTGTCGCCCGCGTGCTTTCGTCAGGAGGCCAGAAATGACCCGGTTGGAGTTCCTCGACATCCTGCGGCAGCGCCTGGCCGGCCTGCCGCCCCGTGAGATCGACGAGCTGGTGGGCGACTATGCCAGCCACTTCGCCGACGGCATGGCCGCCGGCCGCAGCGAGGCGGAGATCGCCGAGGCGCTGGGTGATCCGGTGCGTCTCGCCCGCGAGCTGCGCGCCGAGGCGGGGCTGCGCCGCTGGGAAACAGAACACACGCCGGCCAATTTCTTCGGGGCGCTCGTGGGCTTCATCGCCCTGATCGCGGTCGACTTCGTCTTCCTGCTGCCGCTGCTGGGCGCACTCGCGCTGTTCGTGCTGGTCAACGGTCTCGCGATGATCGGCCTCTGCATCGCGGGTCTTGCGCTGGCGATGCGGCTCTTCCATTTCGACCACGGCCTCTCGCTGCACTATCTCACGCGCATCTTCGGCGGCATCGGCCTGCTCGGTCTCGGCATCGGCGGCGGGGCTCTGCTGCTGATGCTGGTCGACTACGTGCTGCACCTGCTCGGCCGCTACGTGCGCCTGCACTACGAGCTGCTGAACCAGGCCGACGCGCCAAGCTGAGGAGACCGCCATGTCGAACACTCTCGGCCGCATCGCCGCCGCCGGCCTCGGCACCGGCGTCGTCTGCCTCGCCATCGCCTGGACCATCGGCGGCCACGATCTCGACGGTCTGTGGCAACACGATCGGTGGGCCTGGCGCGGCCATGGTTGCGAGCGGACGGCGACAGCCGACAATGCATCGGCCGAGCGACGCCTTGCCTGGACCGGCGGCGACACGATCGAGATCGCCTTGCCGGCGACGGTGCATTTCCGCGCCGGCGAAGGGCCGGACCTCATCGTGCGCGGCGCTCCCGACGCCGTCGCCAATGTCGAGATCCGCGGCAACCGGCTCGTGCTCGACTGCCGCGCGCCCGGGCGGGTCGACGTCACGCTCCCCGGCACCGCCTTCCGCCGCATCGGCGTTTCGGGCTGGGCCAATGTCCGGCTGGAGAACCTCAACCAGCCGGAGCTGGTCTTCACGCTGAGCGGCAGCGGCGATCTCGTGGCGCAAGGCACCGTCGATCGCCTGACGGCGACGATCTCCGGCTCGGGCAATGCGCGCCTGGGCGATGTCGCGCTGAAGCAGCTCACGGTCCGCATCTCGGGCAGCGGCAACGTCGAGGCGGCACCCAAGGAAGCCGCGGACATCAAGCTCTCGGGCTCGGGCAGCGTTCGCCTGCTGACCCGACCGGCGCATCTCAGCAGCCACGTCTCGGGCTCCGGCCGGATCAGCCAGGTGGCGGAGACGGAAGGGAAGAAATGAGACGCCTCCTGCGGTCCGTTCCGGCGATCACGCTCTGTGGCTTTGCGATGCCGTCATTGGCGGCGGCGACGTTGCGCTGGAAGCGCACCATATTGACCACAACATTGAACCTTTGTGCTCTCTTGGTCGCGGGGTCTCTCGATTCTTCGCTGGCACAGAACGCCAGCGCACCGATCTGGCCTACGAAAGAATGGCTTGTATCTACGCCCGAAGCACAGGGCATGGATTCGGCGGCGCTCGCCAAGCTCGTCGCCTATGGCGAGGGCCATGACTTTGACAGCTTGCTTATCGTGCGCCACGGACGAATTGTCGTGGAGGCATCCTACGCTCTCTACCCGGGGAATACTCCGCACGAGATATTCTCCGCCACGAAGGCCATCACCGGCACGCTTCTGGCGATGGCTTACAAGGATGGCTTGCTCGACCGTTTCGATCATCCCGTGCTGGATTTCTTCAGTGATCGAACCATTGCGAATATCGATGATCGCAAGCGAGCCATCACGATCCAAAACCTCTTGGACATGACATCGGGATTCAGCTGGGATCAAGGCTTCGAAGGGGGCAAGCAACAAACGATGCAGGATATGTATCGTGCCTCCAATCAGATTCAGTTCATTCTCGACCGCCCGATGGCCCATCCGCCGGGAGAGGTCTTCAACTACAGCAACGGCAATCCGAACCTCATCTCGGCAATTATCACGCGCCTGACGGGTAAGCCTGCCGAGGACTACGCGCGGGAAAAGCTGTTCACGCCTTTAGGCATCGCGGATTGGCACTGGGATCGCGATCCTCAAGGCCTCACGATAGGAGATGGGATGCTGTTTCTGTTGCCACGTGACATGGCAAAGATCGGCTATCTGTATTTGCATCACGGTGAATGGGAAGGACGGCAACTGCTTCCATCGGGCTGGGCTGATGTCCTGAGCCACCGCACCGTGAACACGCATGCATCTTATGATTCAGCAATGAGCTACTCGGATTTCTTCTGGATACTTCCAGACAAGCACGTCTTCATGGCAAGCGGGAAAAATGGCCAGGATATCGCGATATTTCCCGATCTAGACGTCGTAGCAGTGACTACAGCCAGAAAATACGTCTCGTTTCGCGCCCTCGCTAACTATGTCGCCTCTGCGGTCAAATCGGATGTCGCATTGCCGCCAAACCCCGGCGGCGAGGGGCAGCTTGCAAGCGCGATTCGGAACGCGGCAATCGAAAAACCGACCCCTGTTGGCCCGACGCCAGATATTGCGTCCGCAATTTCAGGGAAGACCTATAGGTTTCCAGCCAATGAACCTGGCTTGAAATCCATCACGCTGTTTCTCACCGACCAACATCCTCATATTGAGTACGAGTTGTACTTGGCTAGTCCAGCAGGTGCCTCGATCAAGTACGACCAGCCCATCGGACTCAACGGGCTCTATAGCAAGGGTTTGCCGACCCTTTCCGATCCCTACCCCGGTAGCATTCCGGCGGCAAAGGGGACGTGGAAGGACGCAGCGACCTTCGAATTTGATGCCCAGAACATTGGGCGCGGAACGCAGATCAAATATGCTTTGTCGTTCAACGGCAACGAACTCGGCTTTCGTCGTACCGACGATGAAGGCTGGGTGTTCTCAGCAACAGGTACGCGGGACGACTAGAGCGTGACGACTTTCCGTCGAATCACGCGTCGGCCCGGCACGGGCACCGCTTCGCTGCGGGTGCCGGGCCGACGCGCAAAGGCAAAGTCATCACGCTTTAAGGTTCGGACACGTCATACGGTCGGAAGTGACCGTCAGCGCGTGGCGTTCAACGCCCGCCACACCTTCTCCGGCGTGACCGGCATGTCGATGTGGGTGATGCCCACTTCGGAGAGCGCATCGACGATGGCGTTCATCACCGACGGCAGCGCGCCCGCGCAGCCCGCCTCGCCACAGCCCTTCACGCCGAGCCGGTTGGTCTTGCACGGCACCGAGTGATTCTCGATCGAGAAGCCGGGCGCATCCGCGGCGCGCGGCAGGGCATAGTCCATGTAGGAGCCGGTGACCGGCTGGCCCTGTTCGTCGTAGAGCGCGTGCTCCATCAGCGCCTGGCCGATGCCCTGCACCACGCCGCCATGGGCCTGGCCCGCGACCAGCATCGGATTGATGACCGTGCCGAAGTCGTTGACCATGAAATAGCGCACGACCTCGATCGTGCCGGTCTCGCGATCGATCTCGACTTCCGCGACGTGGCAGCCGTTCGGGAAGGAGAACGGCGGATTGTCCGAAATGTGGCTGACGTCGAGCGACTGCGGGACATCGGGCGGCAGCTTCAGCCCGTGGCGCAGCTTGTCCGCGAGTTCCAGCACGCCGATGCTGCGATCTGTTCCGGCGATGGTGAAGCGTCCCTTGACGAACTCGATATCGACGGCCGACGCCTCGAGCACGTGCGCCGCGATCTGCTTGCCCTGCTCGATCAGCTTGTCGCCGGCCTCGAGGAAGGCCTGGCTGCCGACCAACGCCGATTTCGAGCCGCCGGTGCCGCCGCCGACCTTGAGCTGATCGGAATCGCCCTGCAGCAAGCGGAACTTCGTCACCGGAATGCCGAGCTGCTCGCCCAGCACCTGCGCGAACGGCGTCGCATGGCCCTGGCCGTAGTCGAGCGTGCCCGAGAGCATGGTGATCGTGCCGTCTTCTTCGAAGCGGATCCCGCCATATTCCTTGCTCGGCGGACCCGTGACCTCGAGATACTGGCCGATGCCGCGGCCGCGCAGCTTGCCGTTCTTCGCGCTCTCCGCCCGCCGCTTCTCGAAGCCGGTCCAGTCGGACACTTCAAGCGCCTTGTCGAGCACGGCGGTGAACTCGCCCGAATCGTAGTTCATCGCCGACGGCGCCTTGTACGGCATCTGCTCGGGCCCGATGTGATTGCGACGGCGCAGCTCCGCCCGATCGATGCCCATCTCGCGCGCGGCCGTGTCAATCAGACGCTCCATGAAATAGTTGGCCTCGGGCCGGCCGGCGCCGCGATAGGCCGCAATCGGCGTGGTGTTGGTGAACACGACCAGCGAATTCACCTCCATCAGCGGCGTGGCGTAGACGTCGATCAGGTTCTTCACGGCATTGCCGGTCGAGGGCATCGGCGGAAAGATGTAGGCGCCGGCATTGGCCGTGCCGCTGAGGCGCACAGCGAGGAAGCGGCCGTCCTTGTCGAGCGCCAGCTCGGCCACGCGCTGATGATCGCGGCCCTGATTGTCGCTCAGGAAGCTCTCGGAACGCTCGTCGGTCCATTTCACCGGCCGGCCGAGCTTCTTGGCCGCGAGCAGCAGGGGGCCGTACTCGGGATAGACCTGGCTCTTCATGCCGAACGAGCCGCCGACATTGCCGGTCAGCACGCGCACCTTGTCGGGTGTGGTGTTCAGCACGTCGCGGGCCAGGCCGCCCCGCAGGCCCATCACACCCTGGCAGCCGACACGCAACACCCAGCGGCCGCCCTCGATCGAGCCGATCGCCGAGCGCGGTTCCATCGGATTGACGACGATGCGGTTGGAGACGATCTCGAGCCGCGTCACATGCGCCGCTTCGGCGAAAGCCTTCGCCACGGCCTCGGCATTGCCGTAGTGGAAATCGAGGCAGAGATTGCCCGGCGCCTCGTCGTGGAGCTGCGGCGCGCCTGAAGCAAGCGCCTGCGCCGGCGTCGTCACCGCCGGCAGCTCCTCGATCTCGGGCTCGACGATCTCGGCCGCATCCTTGGCCTGCACCGCCGTCTCGGCGATCACGCAGGCGATCACCTCGCCGACATAGCGCACGCGGTCCTTGGCCAGCGAATGGCGCGGCGGCGTCTTCATCGGCGAGCCGTCGCGCTGGGGGAAGTTCACCGCGCACTTCATCGGCCCGAAGCCCGCCGCCTCCATGTCGGCGTAGGTCAGGATCGCGAGCACGCCCGGCATCTTGGCCGCGTGCGAGCTATCGATGCCTTTCAGAATGCCATGCGCGATCTTGCTGCGGACCATGACCGCATGGGCCTGGTCGGCCAAGTTCTGGTCGTCCGTGTAGCTGCCCCGCCCGCGCAGGAGGGTCGGATCCTCCATGCGCGACACCGGCTGGCCGACGCCGTACTTGGTGAGCGCAAGAGCGGTGTCATCGAACGAGTCCATGCTACGCGTACTCCGAGACGCCTATTTCAGCGGCGAATAATTCGTCGGCATCAAGAGCGTCGAGAACATCGACACCAGCTTCGACGGGCCCTTGGCGAGATAGGCCTGCCAGGCCGGGTCCTTGGTCGCGTCCGAGCGCGCCTTGAAGCGCTCCTCGAGGTTCTTGTAGCGCCACATGTGGATCCACTCGTTGGGCTGCGGGATCTCGCCCGTCCAGGCGCCCCAGATCGGCGAATACTTCTCGCGCGCGGCCTGGACCTCCTTGAAGTCCTTGCCGTACTGCTGCGCGCCGCCCAGGTTGCAGGTGTAGATGCGCAGCTCGTAGACATTGCCCGTCGTGCCGTCGCTGGGCTTGATGTCGACCACCGCGTTCATCAGGCGCAGGTCCTGGCGGATCACGCAGGTCTTCACGATCGGCACGTACTTCTCGGTCCAGTCCTTGTTCTTCTGCAGCTCGCCACGCAGCCGCGTGCGTTCCTCGTAGCTGTCGTATTTCCAGAGATGCCAGATCTGGTTCAGCGCGCCGAACTCCGACGTCCAGTAGCCGTGGTTGACGCCGTAATTGTTGCCGCGCGCCGGCCGGCCGATCGTCTCGGCGGCCTTGAGGTATTCCGGCATCTTGCCGGGCGCCAGCGTGTAGGTGCGAAGCTCGTAGACCATTCTCGGTTTCCTCTCGGGATCAGGGATGCGGGTTCTTCGGCGGATGCGCCTTGACCGCTTCCTCGTTGATGTCGGCGCCCCAGCCCGGCCGGTTCGGCACGATCAGCTCGCCATTCTGGATGACCGGCGGATGGGTGACCAGATCGTCCTTCCAGGGCACGTCGTCGATATCGATTTCCATGATACGGAAATTCGGCATGGCGGCGCACAGGTTGGCGCTCATGAGCGTCGACATGTGGCCGTAGAAATTATGCGGCGCGCAGTTGATCTCGTAGGCCTCGGCCATGGTCGAGATCTTGTAGCCCTCGGCGAGCCCGTTCCACGGCACGTCGATGATCGAGACGTCGATCGAGCGGTTCTCGAAGAACGGCCGGAACTGGCGCCGGCTGAACAGCGATTCGCACGAGGCGATCGGCATCGAGGCGCGGTCGCGGATCAGGCGCAGCCCCTCGGGATCGTAGGAATCGATCTCGAGCCAGAAGAGATTGTACGGCTCGCAGGTGCGCGCGACCTTGATGTAGCCCTCGGTCTTGAAGTTGAAGTTGGTGTCCAGAAGGATGCCCATGTCGTGGCCCGCCCCCTGGCGGAAGGCCGCGAGCCCGTCCGAGATCGCCGCCAGCGTCGCGCCATCGGCATTGAGCTCGGGCCCGCCCGGCGTTCGGCCGAAGCCCGGCTGGTACATGTTCGGCGGATCGAGATCGAAGCGGAAGATGTTGGTCTTGAGCGCCTTGAAGCCGCGCTGCTTCACATGCGCACCCAACTTCACCAGATCGTCGAGACCGCGCACCGGCTCGACCTTCATCACATCGGCGTTGCGGAAGCGGTAGCTGCCGCAATGCGACCAGTAGAGCGGCAGGCGATCGCGCACCTTGCCGCCGAACAGCTCGTAGACCGGCACGCCCAGCGACTTCGCCTTGACGTCGAGCAGCGCGTTCTCGACCGCGGCCATCGCCTGCTGGTTGAGACCGCCCGGCGCCTGACGGGTGATGGCGTACTGCATGGACATGATGCGCTCGACCGCCCGCGGGTTCTCGCCGATCAGGCCCGCCGCCATGCGGCGGATGACGGCGGTGAGGCCGGCACTGCCATAGCCCTCGTTGTATTCCGACCAGCCGACGATGCCCTCGTCGGTCGTGATCTTGAGGAACGAGAAGTCGCGCCAGCCGGCGTCGCAATGCATGTCCTCGATCTTGACGATCTTCATGGTGTTTCCTCCGCTTCGGCAGCATAGACTAAAGCCATGGCTCTGCGCGGCAAAGGAATGCTGGTCGTGTTCAGCGAGGTGAAGGCCCGTCACGAACGCGACTTCAACGAATGGTACAATCGCGAGCATATCGACGAGCGCGTGAACATGCCGGGCTTCCGCCGTGCGAGGCGGTACGTCGCGGTGAACGGATCGCCGAAGTATCTTGCGACCTACGAATGCAGCAAGGTGGGGGATCTGGCGACGCCGGCCTATCTGGCAGTTCTGGCCGACCAGACGCCGTGGACGCAGGCCACCATGGCGCGCTTCACACGCTTCAACCGCTACGCCTTCAACATCCGCGTCGACCTCACCCACGGCATCGGCGGCGCGCTCACGACCGTGCGCTTCGCGCCCGACGCGGCCCGGCGGCGCGACCTGATCGCCTGGCTGCGCGATACGGCCCTGCCGGGCTTCGTCAAGCGGCCCGGCATGCTGGGCGCCTCGGCCGGCGAGGACGATCTCGAGACCGCCAACGCGCCGGCCAAGCAGAACAGCAAGGGCTACAAACCGGTTGAGCAGGCCGAGTGGATCGTGATGCTGGAGGGTGCCGATCCGAAAGCGACGGAAGCCGCCACGCGTGCGCTGTTCAAGCCGACGGCATTGAGGCGCTTCGGCGTCGCCCAGCCCGCAACCATCGGCACCTACCGGCTGCTCTTCGGCTTCGACCGCTAAAGCGTCTCGCCATATCCGGAAGACGCCTCTGGACGCGGCGTTATGTACATAGGACTATACCGACCTCTGGAACGGAGGCTTGGCATGGGTTCGATCAATCGTCGTGCGTGGCTGGGACTGGCGCTGGCATCGGCCGCAGCGCCGTTGACGTTGGCGCGCGCGCAGGTGGGCGGCCTGGTGATCTTCGCCGCTGCCAGTCTCAAGAACGCGCTCGACGAGATCGCCGCCGCCTGGGCCAAGGACACCGGCAAGCCCACGCCCAGGATCTCCTATGCGGCGAGCTCGGCGCTGGCCAAGCAGATGGAACAGGGTGCGCCGGCCGACCTCTTCATCTCCGCCGATCTCGACTGGATGGACTATGTCGAGAAGAAGGATCTCATCAGGAAGGACACGCGCTTCAATCTGCTGGGCAACAAGATCGTGCTGATCGCGCCCAGGGACTCGAAGGCCGCCATCGACGTGAGACGGGGTTTCGATCTCGCCAAGGCGCTCGCCGGCGGCAAGCTCGCCATGGGCAATGTCGATGCGGTGCCCGCCGGCAAGTACGGCAAGGCCGCACTGGAGAAGCTCGGCGCTTGGGACGGCGTGAAGGACAAGATCGCCCAGGCCGACAATGTGCGCGCCGCGCTCCTGCTGGTCGCGCGCGGCGAAGCCCCTCTCGGCATCGTCTACGCGACCGACGCGGCGGCCGAGCCCAATGTGAAGATCGTCGGCACCTTTCCCGACGACTCCCATCCCCCGATCATCTATCCGGCGGCGGTCATCAAGGATTCGAAGGCGGCCGACGCCAAGCCGTTCCTCGATTATCTGAAAAGTGCCAAGGCGCGTCCGGCCTTCGAGAAGCAGGGCTTCACGGTGCTGGTGAAATCCAACTCCGCGACATGACGGAAGAGGAATGGACGGCGGTAAGGCTGAGCCTGCTGGTCGCCGTCACCGCGACGGCGGCCAGCCTGCCTCTGGGCATCGCCGTCGCCTGGCTGCTGGCGCGGGTACGATTCTGGGGCAAGGGGCTGGTCGATACGCTCGTGCACCTGCCGCTGATCCTGCCGCCCGTCGTCACGGGCTATGTGCTGCTGCTGCTGTTCGGCAAGCGCGGACCGATCG
>Ga0335083_10008401_pt1 | contig 12603 bp, 12 predicted proteins | sample Lox_Sample_42_FD_206716 | JGI IMG/M metagenome (GOLD analysis project Ga0335083, IMG submission 206716) | Soil microbial communities from Loxahatchee National Wildlife Refuge, Florida, United States - Lox_Sample_4.2 | ecosystem: Environmental > Terrestrial > Soil > Wetlands | place: USA... | reverse complement strand
GAATGGAGAAAAAGGTACCGTCGAGATTCACCGCCAGCGCCGAACGCCAGGCCGCAGGGTCCGTTTCCATCGCCGGCCCGATGGGTTCCTGCGTCCCGGCACAGCAGATCAGTCCGTCCACCGCATTCCATTTCGCCGCAATTCCCTCTGCACAGATTTGCTGCGCCTGCCAGTCCGACACGTCACATTGAAAACTGAAGCCGCTCTGCGGCGAACGTGCGACCCGGCAGATTTCATGACCGCGCTTCGCGAGCGAATCCGCGAGAAACCGGCCGATGCCGCTGCTGCTTCCGGTGATGACAAGGTTCATCGGCGTTGGAACAACCATGGATTCTTTTGAAGCCATTGCAAAGTGCGCACAATGCTTTGCTCGATAGTCAGCGTGGTTTTCCAACCGGTGGCGCGGATTTTCGTGGTATCGAGAAAAATGAACGGATTGTCGCCCACCCAGCCTTTGTTGCCGCCGGAATATTCCAGCTTGGGCTTGAGCCCAAGCAGATTGCAGATAATCCGGACGGAGTCGTTGACCTGAACATATTCATCGGTGCCGAGATTGTAGGTTTCAACGCGATGTTTGGCTTTTTTCGCCACGCCTTGCGCAATGACCTGAAGCATGGCTGTGAGACAATCACCAACATAGAGGTAGGATTTCCGTTGCGAACCATCGCCGAGAATTTTCAAATGGTCGGGGTGGATGACCAATTGTTTGTAGAAATCGAGGACGTGGCCGTGCGTATAGCGTTCACCGAGAATGGAGACAAAACGGAAAACATAGCCTTCAAAACCGTAGCCTTCACAATAAGCATTGATGAAACCTTCGCCGGCCAGCTTCGAAGCCGCATACAGGGAAGTTTGCACCGGAAACGGCGCATTTTCCGGCGTCGGTATGGTCCCGGCTTCTCCATAAATCGAACCCGTGGAACTGAATCCGATGCGCTGGATGCCATTGGCCCGCATGGCTTCGAGCACATTGAACGTGGCCATGGCATTTTGTTGAAAATCCTTTTGGGGGTGGTCGAGACCAAAGCGGACGTCGGCATTCGCCGCCAGATGGAAGACAAAATCGCACCCGGCCATCGCTTTTTTTAACCCCGGCTGGTCGAGGTTGTCTCCTTTGATGAGTTTGAAACCCGGATTTTTGAGGGCATCGGGGAGAAATTCATTCTGGCCGGTGGAGAAATTGTCCCAACCAATCACCGTCTTGCCATCAGCCAAAAGCCGGTCTACGAGGTTGCTGCCAATGAACCCAGCCGCGCCGGTAACAAAGACTTTTTCCATGTTCGGGCGCAGAGTTTAGTGTGGACAGGCACGGTTCGCCAGCGTTTTTGAACAGGGTACTGCACACGCCGTGATTGGTATCACACCGGCATTCAATAATCGTTGGCAGCTGTTCGTTTTACCGCCGGTCCGAAGCGGCCATTTTTGCCTGCTTCCACTCGGGCATTCCTTGACAGCCTCCGCTGCTCTTTTTAGCGTTCGGGACAGTGTATTTCAAAAAATATCGGCCCCGAAATCCTCGCGCATGAAAAATGTCTGGCGCAGCGGAATCATTTTTACGGCGATCAGTTTCCTGACCAGCATCGTCTTTTATCTTTTTCAAATGGTCGTCAGCCGGCAATTCCACGACGCGCCGGGCGAATTTGGGCTGATGAACAACACCATCACTTTCATGGGTTTCCTCGGCCTTCCCCTGGCCATCGCCACCCAGGCAGTCACCCATTACATCGCACGCTTTCATTTCAGCGGCGACGACGCGCGCCTTCATGGGCTGCTGGCGGGTTGCCGCGAATTTCTTTTCCATATCACCATCATTGGTTCGATCATCGCCGTCATCGCCGTCAAACCGCTGGGCGATTTTTTCCATATTTCACGGACCAGTCTGACCATTATCGCGCTCGTTTGCGTGTTGGGTGGACTTTGGGCATCGTATGTAACCGCGCTATGCCAGGGATTGGGCTGGTTCAAGCGGCTGGCTTTGATTGGATTGCTCGGCGCGATGGCGCGGGTTCTGTTTGGTTGGCCGACAACGCACATTCAACCCATCGCCGAGTGGGGCGTACTCGCGTCGGTGGCCATGTTGCTGCCCAATTTAATTCTGCTTTTCTGGCGCAAGGAATTTCCCCGCCGGACGAAGCCCGTGACTTCACCGTGGACTTCGGAATTTGTCCAATTTCTCATTGTCAGTGCCGCTTACGTGATTGGCTGGACCCTGTTCAATCAAGGGGACAACCTCGTGGCGCAACGATATTTTTCCGATGCCGATCGCGATGCCTACTCTGTCGCCGAAAAACTGGCCGTGGCCCTGCCGACCGCGGTTGGACCGCTTCTGATTGTTCTGTTCACACATCGCTCCAGCCACCATCACAAGGATGCGCGGGTGGAACAATTGAAATTGGCCGGCCTTTATGCGGTTGGTTTGATATCCGGGGCCATCGGTCTTTACCTGCTGCGAAACTTTTGCGTGGGCCTTTTGAACCCCCATACGCCGGAAGCCAGCGCGTTGATTGGCCGGTTGTCCGTAACCATGGTTTTCGTCGGGCTTCTGCAATTGCTCGGCATCTGGTCGCTGGCCAGCCGGTGGCTGAAAATCTCGCTGCTCTACGGCGCCTTGGGTCTGGGTTATTGGCTGACGATTTTGAGCCTCGGAAAATCGCCGGCCGCCTTGATTCAAACCATGCCGGTGGCGGCCGGAACTGCATTCGTGATTTTCCTCGTCATCTGGCTCGTCACACTCCGGCGGCACAAACCCGCCGTGCAAAGCTGATTTGAATTCGTCACTGGTTTCGGTCAGACTCGCCTTATGCCGTCCGGCCCGGAAAATCTGCCGCGCATCAGTTTCATCATGCCGACGCTTAATGTTGAGGCATTGCTGGAAAATGCCCTGTCGTCCATCACCCGCCAAACCTATCCGCGCCACCGATACGAAATTCTGCTGGCCGATGCGCACTCGACAGATCGAACACGTGAAATCGCCAAAAAATACGACGCCCTCGTCCTGGAGGACGACGGCAAAAACATGGAGGAAGGCAAGCGGCTCGCCCTCCACCATGCCACCGGCGAATTCATCGTATTCATGGACGCGGACAATGAAATTACCCATCCCGATTATGTTGTACTGGCCGTGAAAGCCTTGTCGGCAAATCCACAGGCGTTGGGGGTGGAAAGCTATTATTTGCCCTCGCCAAAAATGAGTTCGTTCTGCGCCTATCTGACGCATCTGCTTCACATCAGCGATCCGATTGCCTGGTTGATGAGCGCGCAACCGCGACTGGTGGCGCGCGATGGCGAAGTGGAACGTTGGGCGTTGCCCGGTGACTCACTTTCTTATCCGCTCGGCGCGAACGGGTTTGTTTTTCGGCGCGCGGACCTGGGCACCGTCAAAGCCGACGAACATTTCCAGGACACACATGCGGCGTTGCACCTCATGCGGGCAGGCAAACGCGAATGGCTCCGGATCCACGGGCGCGGGGTGCACCACTATTACGTGCAAACGCTGTGGGGATTTGTGCAAAAGCGACGTCGTGCCACCGTGCATTTCCTTCGCGTGCAGGAGGAAGCCGGAACCAATTGGATGAAGGAAAAACCGCGCGTACCGCTTTGGCTCGCGGCAGTCTACTGTCTCACCCTAATCGGTCCGCTCTGGCATACCTTCCGCGGCTTGATTCGCGACCGTGATTTATGCTGGTTTTGGCATCCGCCGGCGTGCCTCGCAACGGTGTTAGGCAACGCCTGGGGAGTGTGGACTTACCAGCGGCACGGGAAGGAAAAAAAACTGATCGCCGAATTACAGGTGAAACAGACTTTGAAAGAGTGAATTCTGCGGAAAACTTTTTGTGCGCGGAAAAATCCATTTTATCTCCAACGGCATTTTCAGCACCCGTATCGCCGGAGGCGATATTCATTTTCTAAAGCTGGCCGAGGCGGCTGGTCAGGCGGGTTACGAGTTGAACTTTTTTGGTGGTCATGCGCTCGCCAAGGTAATTGCCCAACACAAACTGCCCGGCACGGTCACCCTGACGGATGAGGCTCAAATGGGCAAGGTGAACCAGGGCGCACTCGTCGGCCAATTCGCCATGTTCCGCGATTTTTATCGCCGTTATCGACGTATGCTGGGGCTTTTCAATCACATCGCGCCCAACGATTTTGTGTATGCCGTGAGCGATTATTGGTTTGATGTCTTGCCGGCCGTCAGAAGCCCGGCCCGCCGAAAGCTGATGGTACTTCACATGGAGGCGCCCGGATTGAGCCAGGTTATCATGCGCAGTCGTCCTGACATTGATCCGTGGCGCCTGGCGTCGCTGCATTACTGGGCCAGTCAGGAATGGTCGGTGCGCCGTTTTGCCCGGTGCGCCGCCAAGCGCCTCCTGTATCTGCATCCACTCATGGAACCGCGCCTGCGAAAACTCGGCGTCCGCGACGAGGAAATGACTTTGGTGTCCTATGGAATAGACGTAGCCACCACGGACGCCGTACCGGCGCAAGCACGCGTTTACGATGTCGTTTGGATTGGCCGGGTGCATCGGCAAAAGGGTATTGATGATCTGCTGGCCACGCTCGTGCAACTGGCCCGGAGCCTGGAGAATTTTCGTGCCGTTTTGATCGGCAACGTGCGGGACGAGCTTTTGCCGCAGGTGAAAAAAAACGGCCTGGAAGACCGGGTGGAGTTCAGCGGTTTCGTCAGTGAAACGGAAAAAACTCGTTTATTCAAGGCCAGCCGGGTGTTTCTGATGCCGAGCCGGCATGAGGGCAGCCCGCGCGTTATCGGCGAGAGCATCCTCGCCGGCACACCGGTTGTGGCCTACGACATCCCCAACTACCGTCCGTTATTCGGCGATTTTGTCCGCTATGCGCCGCCCTTTAACCTCGGAGCTTTCCAACAAGCCGCGCTGCGCGAAATTCAAGCAATGCGCGCCGGCAACCACCACCTGGATGCCCGCAGTCTGGTCGATTTCAAACGCAATAATTCCTGGGAGACCACACAGACGAAGTTTGTCCAGGCACTGGAAAGTCTTTGAGCCGGCAGTGTGCCTCAAAGACAATCAGGTTTCATGCGAGAACTACTTCGCCCCCGGCGATCACTTCAGGCTTTTGAGTGAAGAATGCCAACGTTTATCGCAATCGAACACGGTGTCTGCCTTGAAACAGTGCTTTCCTTTTTGCCTCATTTGGGATTTGATGAGGGGAAACTCTATGTACAAAAATCTGGTGTTCAGAATGAGAAAATTCCTGTTCAAAGGAGTCGTTCTGGCGTCATTGATCGCCAGGCATGGGCTGAACTTTACACGAAATCAGGAGCTCAAAAACATCCCGCTGGAACGCCAGCGGCGCGCCTTGGCCACAACCGTGGATTTTGTGGAACAGAATTTGCGCCTGGTGGATTCGACCGGATCAAAAAAAGAGTTGCTGACCAAAGCCTTCAAACTCGCGGATGTTTCAGGTGACCGGCTGATTTGTGAGTTCGGAGTTTTCATGGGCATGTCCATCAACCACCTCGCCAAAATGACCGAGCAACGCGTTTTTGGCTTCGATTCTTTTGAAGGGTTACCCGAACGCTGGTGGGATGGCTGGAAGGTTGGGGCGTTTGCCGTTCCCAAACTGCCCAAGGTGCGCCGGAATGTCACGTTGGTTAAAGGTTGGTTCAATGAAACGTTGCCCGGCTTTCTAAAACAGAATTCCGGGGATGTGGGTTTTCTCCACGTGGACAGCGACCTCTATTCGTCTGCCAAGACCATTTTCGAATTGCTCGAACCGCGTCTGAAACCCGGCGCCGTGATCGTTTTTGACGAGTATTTCAATTATCCGGAATGGGAACAGGGCGAACACAAGGCGTTCACGGAGTTTCTGGGCCGGACGGGTTACTCGGTCGAATATATCGGCTATGCCCGCAATGAAGAGCAGTTGGCCGTCATTTTGAGGGCGAAACGGTAACCAATCGAATTTATGCGAATCCCCGGTGTTTCCTGGGCATGGGAATTAATTCGTGCGGGCAAGACAAAGTACCTGTTCGCTGATGCCTGGATGCGCTGCTATAAACTCATTCAGGAATGGATTTTTTTCCTGCGCTTCCGGATTTTTGGCAGGCGGCCGGCTCCGGTTGATCATGCCATCCGATTGGAAACCCAGCATGCGGTGGCCTTTGCATCGCCGGATCATTTGATTCCCTGGGGCACCAGCCGCGACAACAGCACCAACAAAAAATTTGTCAGCGTCATGCTCAAGCGTATCGAACGCGAATTCCCCGGGGCAACCTGCGGGGCTTTGGATCTGGGTTGCTCCGGCGGGCAGCTCGTGGCGGATTTTCGCAGCCTGGGCTGGCTGGCTGTCGGCCTCGAAGGATCGGATTTTTCGCTCAAGCATGGCCGCGCCAACTGGCCCGCGTTGGCAGGGAAAAATTTGTTTACCTGCGATGTCGCCAAGCCTTTCAAAATCACCGTCGACGGTCAGCCTGCCAGATTCCATCTGATCACGATGTGGGAGGTTCTGGAACACATTCCCACTCAGGATCTGCCGCAACTTTTCGACAACATTGTCAGCCACCTGGAAGCCGGCGGTTACTTTATCGCCTCGACCACCTCGGCTCCGGACGTTCATGACGGAGTTGACTTGCATCAAACCAAATGGACGAATGACCAATGGCAACAGTGGCTCTCCAAAACACATCCCGAAATGGAGCCCGTCTCCCTCCACCTCAAATTTTACCAATTTGTCCGCCATAACGAGGAACAATCATTTCTGACATGCAAAAAGGCTGGTAAACGGGTTTCCCCGCTGTCAGCGGACTGAACCGATTTGAATAATTCAATCGGATAAAAAACCGGCTTTGCCGGGAAAACGCACTCTGGCAGGCTGAGGCATGCTCAAAATCCTGGTAACCGGCGGAGATGGATTGATTGCGCACGCCTTCCGCAGGCTCCAGCCGCTGGATTGCAATCTTATTTTTCTTTCCCGTTCAGATTTCGATTTAACTGCGCCGGCACGCATGCAGGCGCAATTGGCCAAGATGGATCCGCAGGTCGTCATTAACACTGCGGCATATAATCAGGTGGACCGTTGCGAAATTGAGCGCGAACTGTCATGGAATGTCAACGCGACCGGTCCGGAGCGACTTGCGGAATTTTGCGCGCACGCCGGCATCCGCCTCGTTCATTACGGAACGGATTACGTTTTTGACGGTGAAAAGAGATCCCCTTACCTCGAAACCGACGCGCCGAATCCGCTGAATCACTATGCCGCCGGAAAACTCGCGGGTGAACAGGCCGTGTTACGTGCCTCCGCGAAACATCTGGTCCTGAGAACGAGTTGGGTCTTTGGCGGGCATCCAACACAAACAAAAACCTTCGTGCATACGGCGCTGCGCGGAGCTCGTGAACCAGGCGAATTGAAGGCCACAACTGACCAGGCGTCGACACCGACTTTTGCTTCCGATCTTGCGCAGTGGACCCTGGAATTGATTCGCCAGGGCGCCGCGGGTTTGGTTCACGCGGTCAATGACGAAGGCGTAAGCCGCCATGACTGGACACTGGTTATATTGGAGGAGGCGGTGCAGGCGGGGTTGATTCCGCAAGTGCCCCCCGTTCAAAAGGTGACCAGTGCGTTTTTCAATTCGACCATGCGCCGCCCAACTTACACCGTGTTGAGCAACGAAAAGCTGGCCAAATTGCTCGGCCACCGGCCGGGTTCATGGCGCCCGGGCCTGCGAAAAATGCTCGCTCAAATGAAGTGATATGAGGTAGTCTGCACAGACATGACCACCAGTTGGCAACATGTCGAAGTCCGCGGGGTTGTTGAGGTTTCCGGCTTGCCCGGCGTGCGTGTGGAAGCCTTGCCGGTCTTCCCGGACCCTCGCGGCAGTCTTCACGAATTGTATCGTTCAGACGAAATTCCGGAGGAGTTTAAGCCGGTTATGGCCTGCTGCTCCTGGTCAAATCCCGGGGTGACGCGCGGACCGCATCAACACGTTTTTCAGGACGATTATTTCGTTTTTGCCGGCCCATCGGATTTTCGTGTGTATTTGTGGGACGACCGCCCTGGTTCTGCCAAGGCGGCCAAAGGCTGGATCATTAATACCGGCGCGAGCACGCCATCGCGCGTTTACGTTCCGCGTGGCGTGGTTCACGCCTATCGCAATATCGGCACCGGGCCGGGCGTGGTCGTAACCGTCACCAGTCTCCTCTTCAAGGGCGAGGGCCGCCGCGAGCCAGTGGATGAAATCCGCCATGAACTGGATCCACATTCGCCCTACCGCCTCCTTGAATCATGATTCGTGAACGAACCCATTGCCGCACCTGCGGCTCGAAGAATCTCCGGCTCATTCTCGATCTCGGCAGCACCGCACTGGCCAATGACTTTCTTGATCCGGGGGAAGTCGCAAATTATAAAACCTCACTGCCGCTGCGCGTGGTGCTGTGCCGGGATTGTTCCCTGGTACAACTGGCCGATACCGTTGACCCGAAAGTTCTCTACTCGCGCTACGCTTATATCACTTCAACTTCCCGCACGATGGAGGCGCACTTGAACGATCAATCGGCACACCTCCTGTCCGTCGGTCATTTTGGCGCGCGGCCAAAGATTTTGGAAATTGCCAGCAATACCGGAGTATTTCTGAAGAAGTTCAAGGAACGCGGCTGCGATGTTCTAGGTGTGGAACCGGCGGAAAATATCTGTGAGGTGGCGATAAAGTCCGGCATCCCGACCCGGAGCGAATTTTTTAACGCTGCCAATGCGATAAAAATCAAAGCGGAATGGGGCAAGGCGGATCTGATTTTGGGCCGGCACGTTTTCGCGCACATTGACGATCTGCGCGATTTGCTCGCCGGATTGGAAGCCGTCTCGCACCAGGAGACACTCATTGCTTTTGAGGTGCCTTATCTTGTTGATTTCTTCGAGCGCACGGAATACGACACGATTTATCACGAGCACTTGTCCTACATTTCGGTTCGCGCGCTGGCGGCCCTGGTGAAAGATTCGCCGTTTGCCTTGTCCCGGATTGACCATTATCAGATTCACGGCGGTTCGATTTTATTTCATCTGCGCCACCGCTCGTCAAAAGTTGCGATCCATGAAAGCGTCGCGAAGGCACTGGAAGTGGAACGCCTTATGAACCTGGCCGATCCCACCACCTGGAGAAAGTTTACCGAAAGGGTTGACCGCGTCCGCACGCAATTGCCCATCCTCCTCCGGAGCCTCAAGTCACAGGGGAAGCGCATCATCGGCTACGGTGCGTCCGCAAAGGGAAACACGCTGCTCAACACCTGCGGTCTGGGCACAAAGGAACTCGACTACATCATCGACAACACACCTTTCAAGCAGGACAAAGTCGCGCCCGGCTCACGGCTGCCGATCCGCCCGCCGGAAACCTTGCTCAAGGAACAGCCGGACTTTGCATTGTTGCTCGCGTGGAATTTCGCCCCGGAAATTGTTGGACGCGAAACCGAATATCAAAAGCGCGGCGGAAGATTTATCGTGCCTATTCCTGAACCCAAAATTGTAGAATTTACGGCGTGAGGGTCCGGAGGGAAAACTGTCACTGCAAAATGAGTTCGTCAGGCAATACGATTCAGCCCTTTCTTGTCAGTGTTGTGGTCGTGAACTACAACTGCAAAAAATGGCTCGACCGTTTTTTTCCCGCGTTGCGGGCGCAAACGATTTTCGACCGCACCGAAGTCATTATGGTGGATAACACGTCTCAGGATGGCTCGGCGGAAATTTGTGAAAGAGAGATGGCGGCGTGGCCGAATGGAGTCTTTCTCCAGACCGGTGGCAATTATGGCTTCGGGGGTGGCAGTAATCGCGGCGCCCATATCGCCCGCGGCAAATATCTTTTCTTTCTAAACCCCGATGTTTGGTTGGAACCGAACTGCCTGGAAGAACTTGTCCGACAAGCTGAAGACGAAGATATAAAAGTCGCTGGCCCGCTCGTACTGGATTATGACAGTGACAACCTCCAGGTGATAGGAGCCTCGGGGTTCGACCTGTTCGGCGGCATGATTCCGGCCCGGCCCGGCGAGAAATGTGAACGGTTGTTTGCCATTGGGACCTTCTTCTTCATTGAACGTGAACTCTTTCAAAAACTGGAAGGGTTCGATGAAACACTTTTTCTTTATAATGAGGAGATGGACTTGTCGTGGCGCGCCTGGATCGCGGGCGAATCAATCAAATCGATCCCCTGCGCACACATTCATCATCAAGGCGCCTCATCGGGTGAACGCGCTCTGGAAAATCGGACAAATGAGACAAAACGTTTTTATGCAAACCGCAACCAGCTTCTGGTCATTCTAAAAAATGCGCGGTCTCTGCTTCTTTTGCTGGCGCTGAGCCAAGCCGCCCTGATCGCTACCGAAGCGGTTGTGGGCACCTGTCTGACGCGGCGATTTTCGTTCTTTTACCAGGCACTGCTTAGACCGCTGGCGGACTGCTGGCGTTTGCGACAACACATCCTGGAGCAACGGAGGAAAAATCGTTTGATTCGGCTACATGGAGATTGGTGGATTTTCAGGAATTTTTTCCGCTTTAAGTTTGGCCGCTGGGCGGATGTGAAACGCCTGTTCCAATTCGGCGTCAAGATCGACCCATCATGGCCGACAACGGCATCCAAAAAATAATTTTCACACTGTCCCCCAAATTCGACAGCTTGTTGATTGCCTGACTGTCTTTCTTGAAGAATCTCAGCTTTTTATATAATAATTTGCTCATGGGTAGGTTGCTTTCGAAGACATTTGTCGTGGTTGCCAATTGCGTTGAATAACTCCACACTTGCCTGAAACGTCCTAGTTTGATGGAAAGTCCCCCACCCAATCCCAACAGCCCTGAGCTTAAATTATTGTCTGTGGTGATTCCCGCCCGCGACGAAGAGGGTTGTATCGCCTCGACGGTCGAGCATTTGCATCTGGAGCTGCGCCTGCAAAATGTTCCGCATGAAATTGTCGTGGTGGATGACGGCAGCACCGATGCCACCTGGATGATTCTGTCCAGATTGAAAAACGAGGTTCCGGAACTTTATCCATGCCAAAATTCAGCACCACATGGTTTCGGACGCGCCGTGATCCAGGGCCTGGACCACTCGCGAGGTGACGCCTTCGTCATCATGATGGCTGACGAATCGGATGACTGTCGCGACGTGGTCAGATATTGGAAACGGCTGGGCGAAGGTTATGATTGTGTATTCGGAACCCGGTTTGCCGCAGGCGGCGGCGTGATTGATTATCCGCACTTTAAACTATTGCTCAATCGTCTGGCCAATCTGTTCATCCGGGTTCTGTTTGGAATCAAACTCAACGATACCACCAATGCATTCAAGGCTTATCGGCGCGAGGTCATCGACGGTTGCCGGCCTTTGATTTCGCCACACTTCAATCTGACGGTGGAATTGCCACTCAAGGCCATCGTTCGCGGGTTTTCGTGGACAATGATACCCATCACGTGGCACAATCGCCGGACCGGAACCCCGAAATTAAAGATCAAGGAAATGGGCAGCCGTTATCTTTTTATCTGCCTTTACGTTTGGCTGGAAAAATACTTCAGCCGGGGTGATTATCGTAAAAAACTATGACTCACGGCGAAAACGAGTTGGCTGCTATTTACGATCAACGATTTAAGGGCAAACAAAATTATCGCAATCGCGTCTGGCGGGTTTTGATCGATGATTTCATGCAAACTTATATTCCGCTTGATGCGGCAGTATTGGATATTGGCTGCGGTTACGGAGAGTTTATTAACAATGCTCGCTGTCGTATCAAATTTGGGATGGATATGAATCCGGATACGGCCAAACGATTATCAGCTGATGTTCGATTTTTGCAGCAGGATTGTTCCACCCCCTGGAATCTTGCCCAAGGCTCGTTGGACGTGGTTTTTACCAGCAACTTTTTTGAGCATCTTCCGGGCAAACCAGCGCTGGCCTCGACGTTGGAACAGGCATTTCGTTCCCTAAGACCCGGCGGAAAGCTGATTGCGTTGGGACCCAATATTAAATACTTGCCGGGAGCCTATTGGGATTTTTGGGATCACTATCTTCCATTAACAGAAACGTCGCTGGTGGAAGGACTAAAAATTCACGGCTTCGAAATGATTCGCTGTGTCGATAGATTTCTGCCTTATACGATGGCCCGCGGAGTCCAGTATCCGATTTATTTACTCAAACTGTACTTGAAAATTCCATGGGCCTGGCGTTTTTGGGGAAAACAGTTCTTCATTGTTGCACAGAAACCGGAAGGCGCCCTGGATTCCGCCAAAGATCGTACGCAAGTTACCCCCTCCTCCCCGGCCTTGCCTTGAATCGAGCAGGATGAACACGTTAAAGACAAAACTTGTTTCGTTATTTGTCGCTCTGTCATTGGCGGTCACCTATTACTATATTGTCAAGCCGTTTGCCATGGGGACCCCGGGAAACGGAACGAACTTCTGGGTCTTTTCCGCCATGTCCCAATCCAGCCCCCATTTAAATACTATTTACCCCGTCTGGCGTTCTCGCATTGGAGGCATGTGGATTTCAGGCAAACTGGTGGACAGCGCGGTAAAGGATGGTGGACTTCGTGTTGAGGATGCGCAGCAGGCATTTGGCATCTACCACTCGGTCTGGCTCTTTCTCTTTTTCGCGATGCTGAT
>Ga0335083_10008400_pt1 | contig 12603 bp, 8 predicted proteins | sample Lox_Sample_42_FD_206716 | JGI IMG/M metagenome (GOLD analysis project Ga0335083, IMG submission 206716) | Soil microbial communities from Loxahatchee National Wildlife Refuge, Florida, United States - Lox_Sample_4.2 | ecosystem: Environmental > Terrestrial > Soil > Wetlands | place: USA: Florida... | reverse complement strand
CGCCTGATGCCCGCTGTGCAAGCCCTGCACGGCGCTATTTCTGCGAAGGCTGAAGAGTGGAAGGACATCATCAAGATCGGGCGCACCCACATGCAGGACGCGACCCCGCTGACGCTGGGGCAAGAGTGGTCGGGCTACGCGGTGATGCTGGCGGACGACCTGAAGCGTATCGAAGCAGCGTTGCCCGGGGTGTATGATCTCGCGCTGGGAGGCACCGCGGTCGGCACCGGCATCAACGCATGGCCGGGCTTCGCCGAGGCCGCGGCTGAGGAGGTGCGGAAAATCACCGGGCTGCCCTTCGTCAGCGCGCCGAACAAGTTTGCCGTGCAGGGATCGCATGATGCGCTGGTTCAGCTCTCGGGCACGCTGCGCACGCTGGCGGTTTCGCTGTACAAGATCGCCAACGATATCCGCCTGCTGTCGTGCGGGCCGCGCGCCGGACTTGCCGAGGTGCATATTCCAGCGAATGAGCCGGGGTCGTCGATTATGCCGGGCAAGGTCAACCCGACGCAGGTCGAGGCACTCACCATGATCGCGGTGCAGGTCATGGCGAACGATGTGTCGGTAGGCTTCGCCGGGGCGGGCGGCTATCTGGAGATGAACGTCTACAAGCCGCTCATGATCCATAACATTGCTCAGTCAATCACTTTATTGACTGACGGCTGCACTAATTTCCGCCAGTATCTGGTCGAAGGCACCCAGCCCAACCGCAAGAAGATCGCCGAATATGTCGAGCGTTCGCTGATGCTGGTAACGGCGCTGTCGCCGGTCATCGGATATGACAAGGCCGCGCACCTGGCGCACTACGCTTCGGACCACGATCTCACGTTGAAGGAAGCTGCGCTTCAGCTGGGCTACGTGACGGGGGAAGAGTTTGATCGGGTGGTCGACCCGGCGAAGATGCTGGGGCCGACCGTGCCCGAAAAGGCGAAGTAGTCACGGCAGCGTTGCCGCAGCAACGCCGCTGTCCAGTGTCCGTAAACCGCGAGCGAAGCGCGGCTACTGCGGCACGCGCGGAGCCTGGCGGCCGCGGCTCATCATGTCGTCCCACTTGGTTTGCTGGTCCGGCGTGAGGATCGGCTTGATCTGGCTGGCGGTATTCTGCCGTATCTCGCGCATCTTGCTCATGCGGTCCTGCTGCGAGAGCGAGCTATCAGAGTGCAACGACTGCATCTGCTGCGATTCGTTCTCGAGGATCGGCTTGATCTGCGACTGCTGATCGCTGGTAAGGTTGAGCTGCTGGGTGAGCATTTGCAGGCGCTGATCGGCCGACATGGGTTGATGCTGGCCATGGGGTGGGCCGCTGTCCTGGCCTCCCATCTGGGCGTATGCGGTGGCGCCGCCGAATATTACGGTCAAGGCGAGGGCGCTAGGCAGAAAAACTCGCTTCATATTTCCGAACTCCTTGATCAAGGGCTGAAAAGTTATAGCCAGAATGTACAGCGTGAGCGTCCAACCGGGCGAGCCCGAGGTCGCCGTCAATATCAGTACTTCGTCGAACTTCCTGTGGTATGAAGAATACACGCCGCTTGTCCCAGTCATGATTTAAGTTGCACTGGAACAAACCCCCGGTTCCGAAAGTTGTTTCCCCATCTGGTGTTAAGAAAGGTTGTATGGGAAGAGCGGTGCCCCACTCATCCGCGGTTTTCGGATGAGTGGGATTACCTTAATACCTCCAGCTCTTCAAATCCGCGCCGGGAGGGGCGGTTTTCTGGATACGCTCCAGAATTTTCGGCAGATACATCGTGTTGTAGTGCAGGCGTGAAAGATAGTTCGGCAGCTTAGGATCGCCGTTCCAGCAATGTTCTGCGCGGTCACCGTACTTGATCTCGCCGTCGTAGTAGGGACTCTTCGTGCTCTCCAGAAAATCCTGCATAAGATAGACGGCGTCATTCAGGAAATAGGTATCGGCGCTGCCGACATAGATGTGAATCTTGCCTGCGAGCTTGGGCCCGAGCGTCGCCCAATTCTTTTCCAGGATGGCGCGCAGGTCGTAATGCTCCTTCCAATAGGCGGCCACGTTGTGGTCGATCTCGCCCGTCTCCTTGTTGAAGATTGGTTGCGGATAGCCATCGGCGCCGACCGGCCCAAAGACCGCCTGCCAGATGTCCCATTGCTCGCCCGAGCGGCCATGATCGCCGAGGGCAAGTTCGTAGGCGTTCGCGTCCTCGATGGTGACCAGGGTGTTGCCCAGGTAGTTGCGCATTCCGGGTTGTGGCACGCGCTTGTGCGCGCCTTCGAGGAAGAAGGCGTTCGGATCCTTGTACAGATCGATCAGCGTGTAGGCGCGGAAGTCGACCGGATCGGGACAGGCGCAAAACACGCCGTTGTAGTGATCGGGATAGAAGATCTGCACCGCGAGCGACTCCCATCCACCGGTTGAGCCGCCGTAGGTGAAGTGCGCCCAGCCGTCGGGGATGGCGCGAAACTTCTTCATCAGCGCGGGCATGAGTTCGGTCTCAATGGCATCGCCGTAGGGGCCGAGGTTGGCCGAGTTCACCGCATAGGAATCGTCGTAGTAAGGGTTGGCATGCTGCAATTTGACGACCAGGTAGCGCGGGAAGTTAGGCGAGGTCCATTGCTGATAGAACTTGTAGGCCTCTTCCTGCTGAATGCGGTTGTAGCCCGAGATGTGGAAGCGGTCGCTGTAGTCAGGCTTCAGATTAGGATCGGGCGGCTCGGTTCGAAAGTTGTCGAACTCTGCAACAAAATGGTCGTGGAAGAGCAGCAGCGGGTAATGCGCATCGGGATGCTCGTCGAACCCCCAGGGCACCAGCACGATTGCGGAGAGGTACATCGGGCGTCCCCAGAACTTGGTCAGCAGGTCGCTCTGAATGCGGATGTGGCGAATGTACTTGGTGTCGACCGGCGCGGGGATGGGCGGAATCTGCTGGTCGAGAACGAGCTTGACTGGCGCGCCGCCATGGCCGAGCGTGATCTTCGCCGGCTTGCTGTAAAGATTGCCAGGCGCGAGGTTCCAGTGCTGGCCTTCGCCGCGATCTGGGGCCAGCTTGATGGTCTTGCCGTCGGCGCGATGAAAGGTCTCGTAGATATTCAGCAGCGCTTGCACGTAATAGTCGCCCGCAGGCACATCGCGCAAGCTGCGGATCGGGTAGCCAAAGGCTTTCTCATCGACAATGACCGGCTCGCCCGGCTTCAGTCCGTCGACGGTCACGCCGAAGACCATCTGCGTCTTGGGTGTGTCGTTGATCTGCATGCGCGGCTCGTCCGATGGGTCGTTCGAGAGCAGCAGCAGCATGCGGCCATCGAGCGGCTGGGCGCTGCGCTCGGCGGGGAACGAGATGGAGAATTGCGGCGTCTGCGCGAAGGAGGCAGAGGCGAAAGCGAGCAGAAGGAACGTGACCCCCCAAAATGGGCGGATATACGTTGAAGCCAGATCGGGTTTTCGCATGGCACAACAGTCTACACGGAGACGTCTATAGACCGGCGCCAGCCCTTTCCTTCAGGTTCCCCGCCAGCAGCCGATGGAACAGGTGTTCGCCGGCCTCGCGGCGGAGGGAGAGGCGTCCCACATTGTAGGCACGCGAGTGCAGGCCGCGCTGCACGGCTTCGCAGATGGCGACATCTTCGTCATTGACGCGCTCGCCGACGGAGATGCTTTGGCGGTTGCGCTCGGCAGCGGCATCGCTCACATCGTCGAAGTAGAAATCGAAGATCACCTTGCAGCGGTCAATGCCATGGGGAAGGACGAGGTTGGTGTCCATGTATCCGCGGTAGAGGTTGATCATGAAGTTGGGATACTGCCAGAAGTACCAGGCACGCTCGCCGGTGCGCGTGGCGGCGACGTGCGCATCTTCGTCCGACGCCACCATGGGGCTGGATTGCAGGCAGTAGCGGTCTTCGCACTCGATGGTGTACTGGCGATAGTCGAGCACGCTGTTCAGGCCCTTGTGCAGATGCGGAACGTGATAGCCGCCGTCGAGATAATTGTCGACAAAGACCTTCCAGTTGCAGTTGAGGGTGAAGGTCCGGCGCTCGAAGAAGTGCAGGGAGGCGAGGTTGAGCGGCGCGACGCGGTTAGCGAGGCCGCCCAGGAATTCCGCCAGCGGTGCAGAGTCAGGGTCGAGATTGGCGAAGACGAACTGCTCCCACACCTCGACCTTCAGGGGAACCAGTCCATTTTGCGAGCGGTCGAAGTCGCAGACGCCTTCGAACTCGGGCGCGCCTTTGAGCGAGCCATCGAGACCGTAGCTCCAGCCGTGATAAGGACAGCGAAACAGTTGAGCTGTGCCGTGCTCGCCAGTAGCGACGGCCGCAGCATGATGGCGGCAGACGTTGTAAAAGGCCCGCAGTTGACCATCGCTGCCGCGCACGATGAGCAGCGGCTCGCCCGCCAGCTCGGCGGTTACGAACTGCCCCGGGCTCTTGACTTGATCCGTCCGCGCGACCACCTGCCAGGTGCGACCAAAGACGCGTTCACGCTCGAGGTAAGCGACGCCATCATCCGTATACCACGACGCAGGAATCGTGCGTGCGTGCTCCAACGGAGCGTGTTCGTCATAGGAGGCAAGAATGTCGTCGAGAAGGGAAGTCATCGGTCGGTGCCTGGGCGCGGGAAAATCATAGCAGGGGCTGGAGGCCAGTTCATCGATTCCGCCAGTGGCACGACCAGAATCGCTCGCTGAAAAACGCTGGTAAGGGGATTCCTCGCGGACTAAAGTCCGCTCGGGATGACAGAAAAAAGGGCTTCAACGGCACAGCTAAAGCTGTGCCCCTTCAAACCGACCTTTCGCGGCCACTCTCAGTGCTATGGCTGCTTGAATGCCGGATCTGACGCAGCATCGGGCCGGGGCATCCATTGCAGCGAGTAGTACTGCCCGCGATCGCGTCCCCAGGGGTCGAAGGCGTTGGTCACGTGTTGCAGTTCGGGAGTCAGCTCGGGGATATTGCGCATCAGGATGCGCTTTAGCGGCGATACCGGCTGCGCGTGCCCGTTAGGCGTGCCGACCTCCATCCTTACCGGGCCAGGCCCGTTGTGGTTGACCCAGTTCACGCCGAGATAACTGTAGAACTCAGGCCGGAAGCTGGAGGTGAAGAAGCGATCGCTGAACAGGCGGCGCGAAGCGTTGAGGATGAAGACCACGAACTGCGTCTCCGAGATGGCATATCCGTGAGGACGGGTATTCTCGGCGAGGTAGCCGACGATGGTGTCGACGTCCTCGATGTTATCCACCATCGATCCGTCGGGATGTCCAAGGCAGTCGTTGATGGGCGAGCCGTCGGGATTGCGTTGTGCGTCGGTGATGATCTTCGACGCGTCACAGGTGTGCGTGCCATAGATGTCGCGCAACTGTGCAACTGCTTCCATCTGCTGCTTGCGCTCGGGGGAGTCGGCCGGCAGTTGTTGATCGACGAAATCGTCATAGCTGGTCAACTGGCGCAGGCCATACTGGCGACGGAACTCGTTGAAGCGCGGCACGCCGTGCTCCCGGTCGCGGATCAGATCGAGGGCCGCAATGTCGAGTTGCTGCGTCGGGGTATCGAGGCGCGGGAGCTTGATGTTCTGCAGGAATTGCGGAACATTGTGCAGCGTCAGCAGGCCCAGGCGCTGGCGCCCCATGCTGAGGCCCCAGTTGGCCATGCCGCCGGTGTGCATGGCATCGGTCGCCTTGCTTTCAAAGGTCTCGATCACCGCGACCTTTTCGACAATCTTGTTGGGATCTGAGACCTGGCGGTACTCAATGAGATCGGGCATCAGCGGGTGCAGACGATAGACGGTTACAAATTCCTCGGGGAAATTAAAGGGCGAGCCGAAATGGTTGACCCCTCCGTTGACGTCGTCGGGATTGGTAATGCTGTAGTGCGGCACGGTGCTGCCCAGCCCGAAGATGCCCGGCCCGGAGGCGAAGACGGAGTACCACTGCGTAGCCTTCCTCGCGTTAGTCGACGTCCCGAAACCATGTACCACAATGTCAGATAGTACTTTCGACACGTCGGGATCGCCGGTGCCGAGCAGGCCATTCCAATTGGCGTTCATGCCCTTGTACAGCGGCTCATCGTAGAGCAGTTGCGGCGTCCACTCGATGGTATGGATCTTCGCGATCTCGGCTACCACCACCAGGCGCGCCACGTTGAACAGTTCGTCGGAGCTGACATCCTTGTAAGCGATAACGCGCTTGGGATTGGAGGGATCGCGCAGCCCGCTGTCGGCGCCCGGAGTCAGCCTGGCCTGGCGGCGAAACTCGTCGACGAAGTTGTTGTGCTCGCGGGCAAACAAGTTGTGATAAAAGCTCAGCCCGATCGACCAGTTATCGGGGAAGGCAACAGATTCCTGTCCCACCCACTGCGGCTGCGTGGCATCGGTGGACTTGAGTAGGGGGAGATATCCGGGGCCGGACGTGCCGGCAACCGGATCGAGTTCCATCCTGGCGGGATCGTTCGGATCGCGTTTCACGCGCTTCAGGGAAGTCTCGTCGAAGCCGTAAAGCTGCGAGGCGTCCCACCAGGCGGTGTTGTTGTTGGCGTATGTCTTGGGCGCGCGCGCCAGATAGGTTTTGCCGTTGGCGGTAAACTGGCCGGGCGCCGAGTCGTTGAGCACATACGCCTGGTCGACCTGGTCCGCGGGGCGGCAGCCGAGCTGCTGGATTTGCTCGGGCGTGAGCGGGATTGGGACTCCGTTCACCATCTTGGCCGTGCAACCGACACTCATGCTGGTACCCGGTGCGTTGTGGCCTTCCTCCATGTGCGAGAACCAGTCGTGCGTCATGAACTGGATCCAGTAGGCGGCGAGCACGTTGAAGAAAGGCGCCTTCTGGTAGTCGCAATTGGCGTTCACGGAGTTGCCGGGAAGACCGAAGCCCAGGTTGCAGGCGGCGGGGTTCGACTGGGCGCGAGTGAAGAGCACGCGGCTAATCAGTTGCGGATCGGGCGTGAGCAAACCGATGCGGCCGCCATGGCGGTTCTTGGCGAGCGTGGTTTCTCCGAGCTCGGGGAAGGTAGCCTCAAACTCCACGTTGCGGGCGAAGGTCGTGCCGGTCGAGCCCATGAGCGGGTTGCGGATGTCGTTGCAGATGCCGGTGAGGGTGCGAGCCCGAATCAGAGAGCCGGTGCAAAGCTGCGGGCCGTCTCCGCCGACCGCCTGGTAGTTGGGATCGCCAGCGGGAAGGCGCATCTCGGGCCACACCTTGATCGCGGGGCCGTCAACGTCGCCGTGGCCCATGACGTAAGCCTGATAAGTTCCTGAATTGTCGAACAGATTAAATTTGATCAGCTCGATGCGCTCGTACTCGAGGTCGAGCAGCGCTCCTGACACACCACGCAGTTTGGGGCCGGAGACAGAGAGGAAGCCGACCGGCAGTGAGGAAGTGTCACCCGTGCCCCAGTAGTTCGACCAGTCCACCCATGGCGTGTAGCGGAACTGGATGGCCTTCTGGCCTCCACGGCAGCGCGCCGTAGGCTCGGTGACCTTGCCGAGAAAGCGCTGGTCGCGCGTGTCGGCGATCTTGAGAAACCCGCCGGCGGCAGACTGCGCGCAAGCGGCGAGCTCGGCGGCCTCTTCCTTTTTGGGGCTGGCCTGATCGTCCGCCAGCAGCGAGACGGACAGCGCACATAAAGCAAGGCCCATGAAAAGTACTGACAGGGTTACTTTCATGGGGCATCATGATTGACTTAATCAATTCCAAAGTCAACGATTTTGCAACAGCTCATTACATGACAACTGAGGCCCTCACGCACACCCACTCCGCAACTGAGCCGCAACCGCGCCGCGTGCTTGGACTGCGCGACCTGGTGCTCTTCTATGTCGTCGTCACCCTAAGCTTGCGTTGGCTGCCGCTGGCGGCCGCCGCCGGTCCCAGCACCATCATCATCTGGTTGATTGGAGTGTTGGTCATCTTTCTTCCGCTGGCGCTGTGCGTGATGGAGCTGTCGTCGCGCTATCCACAGGAAGGCGGACTGTACGTCTGGAGCAAGCACGCCTTTGGCGATTCCGCAGGCTTCCTCACGGGATGGATTTACTGGACCAGCAACCTGCCCTATTTCCCGGTGCTGCTGTATTTCGCCGCGAGCAACGCGTTGTACGTTGGCGGCAACCGCTGGCACGCCCTGCAAAGTAGCCCGTCATTCTTCATCGGCTTTTCGATGATTGGGCTGGCGCTCGCCCTGGTGCTGAACATCGTCGGATTGAACGTCGGAAAGTGGCTGAACAACCTGGGCGCGGTCGGTACCTGGATTCCGATCGTGCTGCTCTTTGGTTTGGCGCTCATGGCGTGGGCGAAATTCGGAGCGGCCACCAGCTTTCGAGCGGAGTCGTTCAAGCCGTCATTCAGCCTAACGAACTTTGGTATCTGGGCGACCATGCTCTCGGCGTTCGCTGGAGCCGAGGCGGCATCGATCATGGGCAGCGAGATCAGGCATCCGCGACGTGACATCCCGCGTGCACTGATCATCTCGGGATTTCTGATCGTGGCAGGATACGTGTTAGGCACCATCGCAATCCTGGTGGTCGTGCCGCGCGAGCAACTGAACAGCCTGGAGGGCCTGATCCAGGCCATTTCCGGCAGCGGCGAGCGGGTGGGATGGCCGGGGCTGGGGTCGACGGTGGCGCTGCTCATTTGCATCGCCAACCTGGGCACGGTTGGTGCTTATCTGGCGGCGGTGGCGCGGCTTCCATTCGTCGTTGGTATCGATCGCTATCTTCCGCCGATGTTTGCGCGCGTCCATCCACGCTGGGGAACGCCGCATGTCGCGCTGATCGTGCAGGGGGTGTGCTCGGTGCTGTTCGTGGTCATGGGACAGGCAGGCAGCAGCATCCGGGGAGCTTATCAAGTACTGATCAGCACCACCGTCATCGCCACCTTTCTTCCTTACTTGTTCATGTTTGCGGCGCTGATTCGCCTGCAGCGCGAACCGGCGGATCCGGGGGTGGTACGTATCCCGGGAGGCAAGCCTGTAGCGACGGCGATTGCGATCCTTGGCTTCACTGCAACCCTGCTGGTGGTCGCTGGGTCCGTGATTCCCGACGCCAGCGAGCCCAACAAAGTTCTCGCGGTGGTGAAAGTCGTGTTGTTGAGCGCAGCACTGGTCGGTGCCGGACTGGCGTTGTATTGGGTAGGGAAGAGGAGAGCGCGAGCGTGATCACAACGCGGAGAGCCCAGTTCACCTGGCAAGGGAGGTAAACAATCCGCTTGGCCAACTCCGCGCGTTGAGCGGCGCTGAGGGAGAGCGAGTCCGCTTCCAGGCTTTCCCAGACTGCCTCCAGCAACTCCACCTTTTCAGCAGCCCCCTACGCCGGTGTCTTCGCCGAGAGGAACGGCAGGTCGATCACAAACGTGGTTCCGGGCTGTGGCGGACGGGTGCTGGAGCGGAAGCGAATACATCCTCCGTTCTTTTCGACCAACTGTTTGCTTACCCAGAGTCCGAGGCCGGTGCCGACCAAGTCCTTGGTGGTAAACAGGGGCTCAAAGACGTGAGGCAATGCCGCAGCCTCGATGCCCGTACCGTTGTCGGCGATGGTGACGCGGGCGACGGTCTTGCCGTGGAAGGAACGTCCCGCAATGCGCAGCGTCAAGGTGCCGCCGTCGGGGAGCGCATCCAGGCTGTTGGCAATGAGGTTGGCGAACACCTGCCGCAGGTCGCCGGGCACAGTGGTGATGCACAGGCTCTGCAGGTAGCGTTTGTCGATCACGATCTGGCGGACCGCGATCTTGGATTCAAACAGGCACAGCGCCTCATCCACAATGCTGGCGAGCGAGACCACGCTGGGACGCGAGGAATCGCGATAGAAGCCCAGCACCTGCCGGGAAATCTGCGTGACCCGCGAGAGCTCGCGTTCGGCCTTGGCAAGGTCCTCCCGCACTGAGTCCGGGCAGTCGGGATTGCTCTGCGCCAGGAACAAGAGGTTCATCACGGCGGCGAGAGGATTGTTGATCTCATGCACGATGGTGGAAGCCATGCGTCCTACGGAAGCCAGCTTCTCGCTGCGAATCAGGGCCTCCTCGGCTTTCTTCTGTACCGTGATGTCGCTGGCTGTGCCGAACCATTCGGTGATCTCGCCCTCCCAGTTGAAAATGGGGACAGCACGCGACAGCACCCAACCCAGGGTGCCGTCCATGCGGTGCACGCGATGCTCCAACTCAAACATGCTACGGGTCCGCGTGGCGTGTGCAATGGCCCGGAGGAGGGGCCGGACATCGTCGGGGTGAATGTATTGCTGAAGCCAATCCCGTCTTGGGCTTGTCGTGTCGGAGATGAGGCCGCGGCCCTCGAGCTGGCGCATCTCGCTCCAGTCGGCGCTCATGCGGTAGACAACATCGGAGCTGGCATTGACGAAGGCGCGAAAACGTTCCTCGCTATGCCGCAGGGCATCCTCGGAGCGAATGCGGTCGGTGACCTCGATGACATAAGCCCCAACGGCGGTCGGTTCTGAGTCGTCGTTGAAGACGGGAAAGAATCCGGTGAGCCAATGCCGCGTTACCCCGGGCTCTTTCGGAGTTTCACCAGCCACCTCGCGCACCACGGGCCGGCCGGTTCGAAACACCTCTTCTAGGATTGACTCGAGAACGTGGCCACTGGCGGGCAAGACCTCTGAGAGCCGCCGTCCAATGTGTTTCTCTACTGGAAGCCCATTGATCTCGGCCAGCCGCTCGTTGAGCCGCAGGTAGCGGTGCTCGCGGTCGAGAAAACCAATGCCAGCGGGCGCGTTGGCGAACAGCGATTCCAACTGGGCATTATGATCCTGCAGACCACGGGCCACCGGCGATGGACCGACCGGCTCTTTACTAAATTTCGCTGCAGAGGACGGCATAAAGCAACCCGCGGAGACCCCGGTAGGACGCGCCATTATAACAAGCGTGGACTGGTCGTAATACAACTTCCAGGCGCCTGCGCACACTACGGCTTTCAAATTGGGATTGCCATTCCGGATCCCGGGTTGCCGCCATTCGTAATTTAAGAAACAAATCAGCCGGATAGGAAGGGCTACTTCGCAGGCTTACTGATGGCCTCGCGGATGTTGGCCCACGGTGCGTGGTCATTGAACGTGATCGAGCCGTCGGGTTCGCGCTCGATGCCAAGCTTCTGCCAAAGGTCCTTCAAATCGACGGGCGCAGGCTTGTCGCGCATCTGGTGATAGAGGTCCATGAGTACCGTTGTGCCGGTTGCTTTGTCGCCTACTTCCAAGGCGTGCTCGATCTCCCAATCGTCGGTGATATTCCCGCCGGAATTCAGGATGCCGCGCAGAGCGTCCTGCAGGCCCTTGCGATTGTGGGTCTGCTGACGGATGCGGACATCGGCCAGGAGGCAGAACATGGCGCCGCCCCAGTAAGTGCGTCCCCACGTGGGGGTATTGTCGAGCCCGCGATCGCCTTCGTCAGGCTCGCCTTGTGGCATGTCGCGGACGACGTCACTCCACATCCTCTCGGCGGACAACTGGCCTGCCTGCACTCGGGCGACCGGCTCCACGTAGGTCGAGATGCCTTCCTCGATCCAGTGATGATTCTCCGCCATGGAGGGAAACGCCAGGTGGATCATCTCGTGGGTGAGCATCCAGTCCTTATCCAGTTCAGCCTGTGTAGTCGAGGCGCCGACGGAGATGCGGATGAGGCCGCCACTATCGGCAGGATAGGTTACGCCTTGATGCACGCCGTCGTTGCCGCGCACGTGCACCTGAAGGCGAAGCTGCTGCACCGGGAATTTGCCGTAGTAGGTACAGACCGCAGTGGAAGCCCGCTGGATCCAATGCAAGAGAGCGTCGTTGGAAACGCCCTTGGAATCGTTGTCGAAGCGGATGTCGATGCTGGCGCCACAAGTCGAGATGGTCTGTGCAGAAATTGCCGAAACCGGTTGCGACACAAAGATCCCCAGCACAACGGCAGAGCCCAGAGCCAGAATCGTGAATAAAACTCGCGACTTCAGATGGAACCTATACCCGCGGCCGTCACGCCGCCCGCCCTGACTTTCCAGCATCCACATTGGATGCTTTCGACGAGCGTATGCGATCAATCAAAGCGTCGAGCGAATAGGCTCCTGGCCCAAAAACCAGCACGATCAGAGACGCCAACCAATAGGAGAACGGGGATGCGGCGATGAACTTGTCGGGATCGGAGAAGAACGACAGCAACGCCTCGCGATCGCCGGTGATATAGGCCACCGTCATGTTGCCGGCAAGCAACAGAGCGATGAGGCGGGTCCCCAGTCCTAGGGCAAGCAGGATTCCGCCCACCAGCTCCAGGACGGAGATGAACAATGCCGTCGGACCTGGCGCAGGCAATCCCAGGCTTCCGAAGTATTCGGTGACTCTCGCGAGGTTATGCAGTTTGCCCCAGCCGTCAACCGCGAACTGCCAGCCCCAGTAGAGTCGCACGAACAGCAGGAACAGCGATTGCAGGGAGTTGGCGCCGGTTACTAACAGGGAATAGAGCCTTTGAAGCAGGTTCATCGTTCGATCCTCGCGGCACTAGCTGCCAGTCGTATGATTCGAAAGCCCTGGAAAAGTTACGGCGGTTTGCCGGGGCTGAAACCCCGGAAGAATATTTAGGGTTCGCGGGACGCTGGCCTAAAGGCCAGCTCTACCTCGCAGCCCTACAGGCAAGCCCCATCCAAGCCGGAAGGCCAGCTCTACCCAGGCCTGGGGGCCAGCGTTAT
>Ga0335083_10008399_pt1 | contig 12604 bp, 9 predicted proteins | sample Lox_Sample_42_FD_206716 | JGI IMG/M metagenome (GOLD analysis project Ga0335083, IMG submission 206716) | Soil microbial communities from Loxahatchee National Wildlife Refuge, Florida, United States - Lox_Sample_4.2 | ecosystem: Environmental > Terrestrial > Soil > Wetlands | place: USA: Florida... | reverse complement strand
TAAGAAGTCATTATAATCCTTCCGGCCGCGGGGGAAGAGGGTTGGTTTATGGCTGCCAGTTTGAAATAGATCCTTCCTCACGGAGATGGTCAGGTGGAATTTACGATGAAGGTAGAAGAGATTGGCTGTATCCGGGTTCATTGCATGCAAGTACCCAAAATGCTTTTAAAACAGGAGTATATAATCATATAAGAATTGAATGCATTGGTCATGAGATGAAAACCTGGATCAATGGAATGGCAATTGCCTACCTTGTGGATACAATGGACAGCAAGGGATTTATCGGATTGCAGGTGCACGCAGTAGATCGTCCAGAACTGGCAGGTAAAAAAGTGTATTTTAAGAATATACTGATTAAGACATCCGGTCTTCAACCTGCTTCTCTTCCATCTGACATGTATGTCTTCAGCAGTATCGCTAATTCATTAACCTCATATGAAAAGAAAAACGGCTGGCGATTATTGTTCGACGGAAAAACATCTAACGGATGGAGGGGTGCCTATAAGAAAACGTTTCCACCTGGAGGATGGCAGATTAAAGATGGCACAATCACTGTCCTTTCTTCGGAAGGAAAGGAATCAGCGAATGGGGGTGATATTGTTACAACTGATGAATACAGTGCTTTTGATCTTTCATTTCAATTTAAACTTACTCCCGGGGCTAATAGCGGAGTTAAATATTTTGTAACGCTTACTGAAAACAATACCGGCTCTGCGATTGGACTGGAATATCAATTATTAGATGATTCTTTACACCCGGATGCAAAATTGGGGATCAATGGAAATCGTACTATGTCTTCTTTGTATGATTTAATAGCAGCTAAAAAACAAACCCGCTTTATTCATCCGATCGGGCAATGGAACACAGGTCGCATAATCGTATACCCGAATAATCATGTAGAGCATTATCTCAATGGAGTGAAAGTTTTGGAATATGAAAGAGGAAGTGAAGCTTTCAGGAGCCTTGTTGCAATTAGCAAATTCAAAGTCTGGAATCATTTCGGAGAAGCTCCCAAAGGACATATTTTATTACAGGACCATGGCAATGAAGTGAGCTTCAGAAGTATTAAAATAAAGCAACTAAAGTGAGCCTAATGTGAGAATTGCAAATTTGCAAATGTGCGAATTATGATTTTTATATTCAAATACTTCTTATTATTCGCACATTGCACATCCGCCATCCGCACGTTAGCCCAGTCTTGGTTCCCACCCTTTTTCATATTCTCTTTTCCACAATTGCATCGCAACATTATCATTGAGGACATGCCCATTGGATGGATCGCAATGCAATGTATTCCCTGTGCGTTGTGCAATATTTGCCAGATGACAGAGCAAAACACTCTTATGTCCTTCAGACACGGGAGAAGTTAGTGAAGCTTCGCCTCGAATAGTGCTGACGAAATTTTGGAAATGGTAAAAATCAAGATTTCCATTGGCGCTGACAGGATTGGTTGGATCGGCAGTGACCTCCGATTTCACTTCTTTGATCACCTTGTTTTTTTCATCTACTATTTTATAATCAGCGCCTCCAAGGTTTACAAGCGTCCCTTTATCTCCATAAATAATAAAACCGCGACCTGCACCTTCACTGGGGAAATTATTGCAGCTTCTGCCTTCCCAACTGATTGCTTTTCCTTCAGCAAATTCAAAAGAAGCTACCTGCGTGTCTGGAGTCTGCCAGTCATCTTTAAACGCAAACCGGCCTCCGGATGAGGTTACTTTTGATGGAAAATCTACTCCCAGGAACCATCTGCAACTGTCGATCTCATGTGTGCCATTATTACATGCTTCTCCTGTTCCCCAATGCCAGAACCAATGCCAGTTATAATGAACAAGATTGTCCTGATAATCTTTTCTTGGTGCGGGCCCCTGCCATAATTCGAAATCAAGTGTTGGGGGAGGAGCTATTTTCTTTCCATAACCGATCGATTTCCGATCATTGGTATACCAGGCTCTCGCATAATAAGGATTGCCAATAATTCCTTCTCTTACCTGTTTTACAGCATCGATAATGGTTGGCATCGAACGTCGCTGGTTTCCCATCTGGATATGCTTCCCGTATTTTTGCAAAGCCTGAACCAACAATTCACCTTCGTAAGGATTCTGTCCACATGGTTTCTCAACATATACATGCTTGTTATGCTGTACACCAAGAATGGCTGCAGGAGTATGCCAGTGATCCGGTGCGGCAATGATTAGCGCATCGAAATCTTTTTGTTCGAGTAACTTGCGAATATCCTTGATGACTGTCGGCTTTTTGGATGCATCCTTGAGCGCATTCAATCCATTTTGAATTGCTTTTTCTTCCACATCACAGATATACGCCACTTCCACATTGGGTAATTGCGAATAGCATTTCGCCAGGTAGGCACCCCTGCTGTTGACACCCATAACAGCCACGGTTACTTTGTTCGATGGCGCATTTTTCCCGAAAATTGGAGAATTGATAATAGTCAGTCCGGCCGCTGCCATTGAAGTATTTTTGATAAATTCTCTGCGACGCATATAATAAAATTTATTCACTAAAGATAAAGATTAAACAATGAATAATTGTCGGGGTGAAAGAAACATCATTTTATTTTCTTCATCCTATATTTGAGAAATTCTCAGGAGCAATTTCCTAACCGTTAAAGAGCTGACTTGGAAAACAAATTCATTCACGGGAAAAAGATTGCGATTGTCTGCAATATTGCGGCTGGTAAAGGAAGGTCCTCTGCAGTTCTAAAATTACTCAGGCAGAAATTATCCGATTTGTCAATTGAATCTGTTTCATTTACTGAAACCTGGCCAGATAATTTTCAGGGATTTAGAGATATCTGGTTGATCGGGGGTGATGGTACTTTGAATTATTTTATCAATCAATATCCGAATATTGATATTCCTATTGCCCTTTTTAAAGGAGGAACTGGAAATGATTTTGCCTGGAAACTTTATGGTGATAAATCCATCGAAGAATATTTTGAGATGGCATTGAACGGCAAATCGAAGAAAGTGGATATTGGAATTTGTAATGGAAAATATTTTATCAATGGAGTAGGAATTGGTTTCGATGGAGTAGTTACAAAATCGATGGGCAAAACAAAAATTCTGCCTGGATATTTATCTTACCTCGCAGTTGTTTTACAAAAGATTTTATTCTATCGGGAAAAGATGGTAGAGTGGGTAATTGATTATAAAAAAAGGAGTGAAAAAATATTTATGATTAGTATCGCTAACGGATCAAGATATGGCGGCGGGTTCCTGGTTGCTCCGGATGCGGAGATAAATGATGGAGAATTTGATATTGTTATCATCAAATGCATCAGCTCCTGGAAAAGATTTTTCTATTTACCAAAAGTGCAAAAAGGAAAACACATGAATTCTTCATTTGCTGAAGTTTTCAGGGGAAAGAAAGTACTTGTTCGTTCTGATACCCCACTCTTCGCCCACCTTGATGGTGAATTGATGGAAGCAGGTAGGTTTGAGATTGAAATCTTATCCCAGGCCTTATTATTTATTTACTGATCTTTCTTCAGATACACTTCTTTACCATTTACAACTGTTCTCAAAACTTTTATATCTCTGATTTTTTCGGGCGCAACAGAAAAAAGATTATCAGACAATACTACAAAGTCCGACAACATTCCTGCTTTTAGTTTCCCCAATTTATTTTCCTGGAAGCCGGCATACGCATTGTTTACAGTATAACATTTTAGTGCATCTTCAACACTGATTTTTTCCTGGGGATACCACCCATCTGGGTTTTTATCGTCCAATGTTCTCCTTGTCACAGCGGCATAAATTCCTGCGATAGGATCTAGTGGAGCAACTGTCCAGTCAGATCCGAATGTGAGGTTTGCACCTGTGGTTAGCAGACTTTTGAATGCGTAGGTTCTTTTTAACCTGTCGCTGTCGAGTCTTTTGGCGGCCCATTTGCCATCATCGATGGCATGATAAGGCTGCATCGAAGGTATAACCTGCAATGCCCTGAACCGTGTAATTGCTGATTCTGTCAAATGCTGGGCATGCTCCACCCGAAAACGCCGGTCTTTTTTTCCGTTTTTATTTTCTGCTTCTTCATAAACACCCAGTATCCAGTCGTTAGCCCTGTCACCAATAGCATGTGTTGCAATATGTAAGCCCACTGCATCAGCTTCGATTACCCATTGACGTAATAAATTTGTATCTGTCACCTGCAGGCCTGTGGAATGTGGAGCGTCCAGATAAGGCTGATAAAACCAGGCAGTAGTTGAGCCAAGCGATCCATCAACAAATCCCTTGAGACCACCCCATCTAAGCATATCATTGCCCCATCCGTTTTTTTTGACAAAAGAATCAAGTTTTTTCCATGTATAAATAGGTACAAAAGAATAAATTCTCAGGTCAAGCCGATGATTTGCATAAGCTCTCCTGTAAGTTGAAAGATCCAGCCATCCTCCGTAACTACTCATATCATGTACTTGTGTCAATCCATGTTCAAATGCGTGTTGAATAGCCCGCTGCAGTGATTCATCCAAAACCGAAGAGGATGGGTCAGGAATAATTTTATACACAAGATTCATTGCCTCATCTCTCAGCACCCCTGTCGGATTGCCGGCAACATCTTTTACAATTTCTCCTCCGGGCGGATTCATTGTATTTTTATTAATGCCGGCTAATTTGAGGGCCACTGAATTGGCCATGGCCATATGACCGTCATAACGATTAAGAAAAACCGGATGATTCCCTGTAACACTATCTACCCATTCCTTTCTTGGTAATTCCCCACCCCAGGCTTCGTGATCCCAGTCTCCCCCCAGTATCCAACGGTTATCCGTAAGCGCAAACACATATTGATGAAGTGTCGCAACAAATTCTTTTGGGGATTTAACACTCCTAAGATTTACACTTGCAAGCTGATAACCGCCCCCTAGAAAATGTGTATGATTATCGATAAATCCAGGTACCACCATCTTGCCTTGCAAGTCGATGAGTTGAGTGGCAGCTCCTTTATATGATTCATAATCATCGCCAACATAAATGATCAGGCTATCCTTCATCGCGAGAGAGGTTGCCGCAGGATTGGAAGAATCACCAGTCCAAATCTTCGCATTGAAATAAATCCTGTCTGCAGTTATATGATGTGAACACGACAACAAAACGAATAATAAAGAATAACAAAAAAAATTTAAAAATTTTTCCATATTGGTAGTTTGAAAAATCGTTTGAAAAATTTAAAAGATACAATCCTGGAATTTTAATTTTTTAAAATCATTGCCTCCAGACGATTATCACGATTATAAATATCTTTTCTCAGGTTTAATCTTCCTGTTCTGTCAACCCAGGCAGTCAGATAAGCGATATAGACAGGAACCTCATCCTTTAATGTCACATATTGTTCTTTTCCGCTTTTCATCGCACGGTCAATTTTTTCTTCAGTCCATTCCGGGTTTTTTCTAAGTAAATAGCTAGCCAGTTTTTTTGGGTTTGCGACCCGAATGCAGCCATGGCTAAATGCTCTCACGTGTTCATTGAAAAGGCTTTTCGCCGGATTGTCATGAAGGTAAATATGATATTCATTCGGAAATAAAAATTTCACCAGTCCAAGAGAATTATCCGGACCGGGTTTCTGGCGAACAGTTTTTCCATTCCATTCCATATTATGTTTGCTGAGATAATTCGGATCTTTTTTTATTCCGGGAAGAATTTCTTTTTTCAATATGTCTGGTGGTACATTCCAGTATGGACTAAAAACAATATATTTCAAATCACCATTAAAGATAACTGTTTTATGAACTGTTTGACCGACTACTACATTCATAGAGAAGACAACCGAGTCTTTTTCATATGCAGTCAATGTAAAGGCGGGAATATTAACTACTAAGTAGTCTTTGTCGAGGCTATTTGGAACCCATCTGCATCTTTCCATATTGACAATAATCTGTCTGATATAGTTCTCTGGTTGAATATTCAATTGCTTGATCATTTCTTTGCCGATAACGCCATCTATCTTCATGCCGAAACGTGATTGAAAATTTTTTACAGCGTCTTCCAATCCCTGATCAAAAAATGTACTTGAAGAATTAACTGGCAGATCACCCAGCAAATTCAGTCTTTGCCTGATTGCAATAATAGTTTCTGACTTATCTCCCTTACGAAAGGATTTACTATTTGTTTTGATTTCGGCCCAATTGTTTTGTTGATCCAGTGTCCGATATTGTTGCAGGTATTCTTTTAGAAGATTGTATTGACGATGACTATACCCATTTTTGATGAAGGAAGATGATGTGTCTTTCAGCATGGAATCCATCAACGAAAGAACATCCAATTTTTTTCTTGGAATAAACCAGTTCAATGACTTGCTTTGCTTTTCGCTGATTCCTCTCCAAACCTTATTTGCGTAGTCAAAGTATTGCGAGGTAAGCATCAGTTCATTTTCAGGGATTTGAGTTGAAACAGTGTCATCGAATATTCTCATTAGAGAATCTTTGTAGAGAATTGTTTCAGGCAGGCCTTCTTCAGAAATGTTCATCATCTTATTATACAGGTTATCGGCCTGTTCAATAATTCCTTTTGTATCATACCATGCATAGGCATAGTTACGTGACTGATAAAATTTCTGAATATCAGTTTGCAGAAGTTTGAACAGAGGATACCTGGAAATAAAAAGGTTTATTTGTGTACTATCAAAGTGTAATTCGGTTTGACTGCTGAAACTACCGGGTAGGGATAAGTCTTTTTCGGATTGTTCTGATGAAGCAGTATCATGAAGTTTTGCATCTATTGTTTTTGGGCTGCTGTTATTGCATGCATTCCAAAGCAGGGTAGCAGATATGAAAATTATAAACAGAACCGTTCCTCGTAAATGATTCATGAATAGGAATAAAAGTCTGTAAAGTTAGAATCAATTTACCATGAAGATGATATAAGTGGAAAATGAAAAAATCCTTCCCGATTGATATCCGGAAGGATTTTATAAACAAAGATATATTGATTGATAAATTAATAATCCCTGTCGTGGCTGCCGCGATTGTAACCGCCCTTTTTATAACCTCCACCGCCTCCGCCACCAAAGCTTTTCTTTTTGAATCCTCCACCGCCACCACCTTGTTGTTTGGGTTGTGATTCATTTACGATGATCTTACGACCCATTACTTCAGTGTCGTAAAGGCTGGTGATTGCCTGTTGGGCTTCACCGTCATCTTCCATTTCAACAAAACCGAAGCCCTTGCTACGGCCTGAAACTTTGTCTTTGACAATTTTAGCGGAAGCAACAGTACCATGTTGTTCAAAAAGATTTCTTAGATCCTCATCGGTCATTTGCCAGGAGAGGTTACCTACATAAATGTTCATTGTGCAAAAAATTAAAAAATGAAAAAACGCGCTCTTTTCTATTTATCATTGCTACGCTGAACTGAGGAGACTAACTAAACAGGAAGCTGCGACAGAACACGGTAAGAATTAAAATAGCAGAACTTGTGTAAAGATAGGGATTTTTATTACTTATTCGAATTAAACAGATAATAAGATTAAATAATGCTTTACCATTAGTAATAGCCTGGTAATTATATAAATACAAAAACCCCTCTTTTGCAGGGGTTTTCAGTTTATTTCTTCGTTATTCTGCCACGACTTCGAATTCAATCTCAGCTTCTGCACCATTCCCAAAATCAATTTTGGCTTTATGTACACCCAATTCCTTTACGTCATTTAGAATCTGGATACGGCGGCGATCAATTTCATACCCTTTCTGATCGCGGATGGCCCTGGCTATCTGAACGGAGGTAACGCTACCAAAAATCTTTCCGCTTGTGCCAGTTTTTGCACCAATTTTTAAAGGTGAAGATTTCAATACTTCAATCACCTTATTTACCTCTGCTAAAAGTTGTTCTTCTTTTTTCTTTTGCTGTTTTAAGCGTTCTTCAAGCTGTTTTAGGTTTGAATCACTTGCTTCCACAGCCAGTTTGCGGGGGAACAGGTAATTGCGTGCATACCCATTTTTTACATTTACTTTTTCATGGGCTGCACCTAAGTTATCAACGTCCTGTATTAAAATAACTTCCATAATTGTCTTTTTGATCACCGTCCAACCCCGAAAATTTTCGGGACTGTCTCCCGCTTCTCTGCGGGGTTAGGCGAGGTTTACTTTAAAAGATCTGTTACATAAGGCAATATTGCCATCTGACGGGCTTTTTTGACCGCATCGGCTACTTTTCTCTGATATTTCAGCGAATTCCCGGTAATACGGCGGGGTAACAGCTTACCCTGTTCGTTCAGGAATTTTTTTAAGAATTCAGCATCCTTGTAGTCGATGTATTTAATGCCATATTTCTTAAAACGGCAGAATTTTTTTGCTCTCTTCTCCGTCTTAATCGCCGTCAGGTATTTGATTTCATTTGCTTTTGCCATGACTATGCCTCCACTTTTTCGTTACCTGTCGGTACGCCACTTCTCTTTCTTGCATTGTACTCGACGGCGTATTTATCGAGTTTGGTTGCCATGAAACGTAACACGGTTTCGTCGCGGAGAATCTGGACTTTCAGCTTCTCATTGAAGTCGGATGGCGCACTGTACTCCAGAACCCAGTACAAACCGGTTGTTTTTTTCTGGATGGGATACGCCAGTGATTTTAGTCCCCAGGGATTGTCGTGCACTATTTTGGCTCCGTTATCTTTAACGAAGGCAATATATTTTTTCTGAGCGGCCTTAAAGTCCTCTTCAGATAGCACAGGGGTAAAAATCACCATCAATTCGTAATTGTTCATTTCCCTGTTTTTAAGTTAAAAAATAAATGGGCTGCAAAGGTAGGACTTTGACCTGAAAAGCGAAAGAAATAGAGAAAAAGTTTTGAGTTTTTAATTTACAGTTTTAGTTTGCTTTAATTTACATTTTTTATCACTCAATTACCTGATTTTAAGCATATCCAAGCGTCAAACTTCAAACAGTAAACAAAAAATTCTAAACTTCCTTGTCATCCTGTCAGACCGGAGGGATATGGCACTGTGTTTGCCAAAAATCCTGAAATTTTACCCATTATGCAGAAAGGAAGTATCCGCGTTCAAACAGAGAATATCTTTCCCATCATAAAAAAATTCCTGTACAGCGATCATGAAATATTTCTTCGGGAATTGATCAGCAATGCAGTAGACGCCACCCAGAAACTTAAAACACTGGCTTCTCTTGGAGAAGCAAAAGGTGAATTGGGTGATCTGACAATTCAGGTGAAATTGGATAAGGATAAAAAAACCATCACGATCTCTGACAGGGGTATTGGAATGACTGCAGAGGAAGTTGATAAATATATTAACCAGGTAGCGCTTTCCGGCGCAGAAGAATTTGTCAATAAATACAAGGGCGAAAATGAAAATAATATCATTGGTAAATTCGGATTAGGTTTTTATTCATCGTTTATGGTGAGTGAAAAGGTGGAAATCTTTAGCAAAAGCTATAAAGAAGGAACCGCCGGAGTCAGGTGGGAATGCGATGGAAGTCCTGAATATTTTTTAGAAGAAAACAGCAAGTCTGACAGGGGCACCGATATCGTACTTTATATCAATGAAGACAGCAAAGAATTTTTGGATGAAGGAAGAATTCAGTCTATTCTCAACAAGTTCTGCCGGTTCCTTCCTGTGCCTGTCAAATTTGAAGACAAGCAGATTAATGATACACATCCTGCCTGGACCAAAAAACCAGTTGAATTAACAACGCAGGATTATCAGAATTTTTACAAAACATTATACCCTTTCAACGAAGCGCCTCTTTTCTGGATTCATCTGAATGTTGATTATCCATTTAATCTTACCGGTATTTTATATTTTCCTAAGATCAAACAGAGCTACGAAATTCAGAAAGATAAAATACAGCTTTATTCTAACCAGGTTTTTGTAACCGATGAAGTCAAAGATATTGTGCCTGAATTTTTGATGTTGTTGCAAGGAGTAATAGATAGCCCGGATATACCGCTCAATGTTAGCCGCAGTTATTTGCAGGGAGATCCTAATGTAAAAAAAATCAATAATCATATAACCAGGAAAGTAGCTGATAAACTGGAAGAAATATTTACTAAAGAAAGAAAAGAGTTTGAAGAAAAATGGGAAAGCCTGGGCTTATTCGTGAAATATGGAATGATGACGGACGATAAGTTTCTTGAAAAAGCCAACAAGTTTCACATAATGGAAGATGCGGATGGCTCGAGGTTCTACACATTGGATGAATATAGGACAGAAACTGAATCAACCCAGAAAAACAAAGATGGGAAATTAGTGATCCTCTATACCACTAATCCGGTTCAGCAGGATAGTTATATACTGGCTGCAAAATCCCGGGGATATAAAGTAGTGAAGTTAGAAACTATTGTAGATGCGGGTTTTATTAACCAGATGGAATTAAAGTGGGAAAATGTTCATTTTACAAGGGTTGACAGTGAGATAACCGATAACCTGATCGATAAACAGGATTCTGTTGAAAGTGTATTGAATAAGGAGGATGAAAAAAATCTAAAAGAGCTATTCAGTATTGAAATCCCTGCCTTGCATGCAACAGTCGAGATAAAAGGACTGAGCCCTGAAGTCCCGCCTGTGATAGCGACGAGGCCTGAATTTATGCGTCGTATGAAAGACATGGCTGCGATTGGTGGGCAAATGGCAGGTTTTTACGCGAACATGCCTGATGAAGTCACGCTGACTGTAAACGGCAATCATCCGATTTTCCAAACTGTTTTGCAAGAAGAGGATAAGGATAAACAGAAAAAAATAGTACATAATCTTGCAGACCTGGCTCTCCTCTCTCAAGGACTATTAAAAGGCAATGAACTGACTTCCTTTATCAACAGAAGCGTCGAATTAATTGAAGGAAAACAGAAAGGCAGGATTATCCTTGAATCCTGAGAAAAATTAGGTTAATTAGAATACGCGTAGGTTAAAATAGCTTAATTTTCGATTATTCATTATAGTTATGATTCGGGAATTGATTTTTTGAAGTCAATGATCTTTAGCTGAAGATGAGTTTGGCCATTCCATTCATTTTCGTCCAGCATAAAAACGATATCTATAGGTTTTTTTTCTTGTAAAAGAGGGAACTTATTAACCATATTAAAGCCAATTCCTGAAAAAAGAATATTCTCCTGCTTCAGCGAAAATTTAATATGGGCTTCTTTGACAATTTTTGAGTATCCTGAGTCCATCACGTTCCTGGCGATGAAAACAGGCCTCATATTTTCCGGACCAAACGGTTCCATCTGCCTGATGATATTATAAAAACGGGAATTTATTTCTTTGAATTGAATAAGAGCGTCTATATTGATTTCAGGAATCAATAACCTTGGTTCGATTGTTGACGCTACAATTTCTTCGAATTTTGCACTGAATCTTTCCACTTGTTCTGGAAGCAGGGTTAGTCCGGCTGCGGCAAAATGGCCGCCATATCCTAATAAATGTTCCCTGCAGGCATGAATCGCTTCATATAGATTAAAGCCGTTTACACTTCTGGCGCTGCCCGCAACCACCTCACCGCTTCTTGTCAATACTACAGTAGGACGATAATACCTCTCAATTAATCTGGAAGCGACAATGCCAACAACGCCTTTATGCCAATGAGATTTAAAAACTACAGTTGACTTGCGGTTTATGAGAATATCATCACTTTCAATAATCTCAAGCGCTTCTTCTGTTATATTACTATCAGCTTCTTTACGTTCGCTATTATCAGAATGTAACATTTCTGCATATGTCAGGGCTTCTTCATAGGTTCCTGCCACAAACATTTGAACAGCTTTTCTTGCATCATCCATCCTGCCTGCTGCATTAATGCGGGGAGCGATCATAAATACTAGGTTATTGATATGCAACTGTTTTTTTAATGTGCTTAAATGAATCAAAGCCTTAATCCCATTGTTGGGATTTTCATTTACCTTTTTTAAGCCATAAAATGCGAGAATCCGATTTTCGCCAGTCATTGGAACAATATCTCCGGCAATAGCAGTTGCAACAAGATCCAGATAAGAAAAATAATCTTCGGCGGGTAAGCCAAGGCGCTGGGATATGGCCGTTATTAATTTAAAACCGACTCCGCATCCGCATAACTCTTTGTAAGGATAGTTGCAGTCCTTTTGTTTTGGATTCAGAATTGCAATTGCAGGCGGTAAGATGATATCTGGTAAATGGTGGTCACAGATGATAAAATCGATGCCTAACTGTTTAGCATATGCGATCAATTCAATGGATTTAATTCCACAATCCAGGGATATGATCAACGAAAATCCATTCTCAAGGGCAAAATCGATGCCCATCTTTGATACTCCATATCCTTCACGCTGACGATGCGGAATATAAAAATCGATTAAGTCAGGGAAATAATTTTTTTTCAGGAATTGAAACATGCATGCAACAGCCGTGGTTCCGTCTACATCATAATCTCCATAGACCAAAATTTTTTCCTTTTTACTGAAAGCTTCAAGTATTCGCTGAACGGCTTTTTCCATGTCTTTCATCAGCCAGCAATCATGAAGTGAAGATAATTGAGGCCGAAAATATTGTTTTGCATCCTCAAAAGTTTCAATTCCTCTTTGAAGGAGGATACTACAAAGAACATGACTGATTTTTAGATCGGCCTGTAACGCTTCTGTTTTAACAGGATCAGCCTCTGATATG
>Ga0335083_10008397_pt1 | contig 12605 bp, 15 predicted proteins | sample Lox_Sample_42_FD_206716 | JGI IMG/M metagenome (GOLD analysis project Ga0335083, IMG submission 206716) | Soil microbial communities from Loxahatchee National Wildlife Refuge, Florida, United States - Lox_Sample_4.2 | ecosystem: Environmental > Terrestrial > Soil > Wetlands | place: USA... | reverse complement strand
CGATCCGCCCGCTGGAGGGCAGGAGCATCGATTCTCCCCGCGTTCCCTTGAAGAAGCCGTCCACCAGGAGCCGCGAGAGCTGACCGCAGAGCCGCCAGTCCACGTAGCCCGCGGCCCCGGTCAGCGGGCGCTCGTCCTCGGTCACGAAGAGGCAGAGCGTGTCCACCGCCAGCGGATCCAGCGCTTCCAGCGACAGCGGCACGGTGCTCACCGTGGCGCTCACCGCTGCGGCTCCACGTCGAGGGCGATGCGGTCCAGGAGCCCGTTGACGAACGCCGACGACGCCTCGGTGCCGAATGCCTTCCCCAGCTCCACCGCCTCGTTCAGCGTCACCTTCTTGGGGATGTCCGGTCGCCACTTCAGCTCGAACACCGCGAGGCGGAGCACGTTGCGATCCACGCGGGCCATCCGGTCGAGCCGCCAGTTGTGGCTGTGTTGCTCGATGAGCCCGTCGATCTCCTCGCGGTGCTCGACGACGCCCTGGACCAGCTCGAGAGCGAAGCGCTGTGCCTCCGGATCGGGCGGGCCGTCCGGCTCGGCGTTCCAGGCGGTGTCCAGCGCATCCTCGGGACGAAGAGCGCTCATCTCCATCTGGTAGAGCGCCTGGAGCGCACGCTCCCGTCCGATGCGGCGAGCCCCCATCAGCGCTTCTTCCCGACCTCCGCCATCCGGGCGTAGAGGTTGACCATCTCCAGGCAGGCCAGGGCGGCGTCCGCTCCCTTGTTGCCCGCCTTCACGCCGGCGCGATCGATGGCCTGCTCCAGCGTGTCGCAAGTCAACACGCCGAAGCCGATGGCGCACGCGGCGGTGAGCGCGACGTGACCGATGCCCTTGCTCACCTCGGAGGCGACGTACTCGAAGTGGGGCGTGCCCCCGCGGAGCACGCAGCCCAGCGCCACCACCCCGGCGTACTGCCCCCCCTCCGCCACCCGGCGCACCAGCCCGGGGAGCTCGAAAGTCCCCGGGACCCGGAAGACGTCGATGTCGGCCTCCGGCACCCCGTGTCGGACCAGCGCGTCCTGGGCGCCGCGCAGCAGCTGCTCGGTGATGAACCCGTTGAAGCGCGACACGCAGAGCGCGAAGCGCCCCTGCGGCGGCGTGAGAAGACCCTCGATCACCCGTGCCATGTCAGCCCTGTGTCCCCTGCCGGCGCGTTCCGCGGGGCCTGCTGAGGGGAATCTGCTCCACGACCTCGAGAGAATAGCTCTCCAGGCCCACGATCTTCTTGGGATTGTTGGTGAGGAGGCGCAGCCGCCGGAGGCCGAGATCCTTGAGGATCTGCGCCCCGACCCCGAACTCCCGGAGCCGACTGCGGTCGCCGCCCGGGCCCGCCTCGTCCACCTGCTGGCGGGTGCAGGTCAGCGCCGAGGAGGGGCCCACTGCCTTGTGGAGGTAGACCAGCACCCCGCGGCCGGCGTCGGCGATGGCCTCGAAGGCCTGCTCCAGCTGGCTCCCGCAGTCGCACCCGGCGCTGCCGAGGAAGTCCCCGACCGGACAGGCCCGGTGCACGCGGGTGAGCACCGGCGCCGGGCCGGTGATGTCGCCCTTCACCATCGCGATGTGCACGTCGGAGTCGACGTCGCTCTGGTAGGCGTGGGCGGTCCAGGCTCCCTGGTGGGGACGGCGGAGCTCGGTGCTCGCGACGCGCTTCACCAGCCGGTCGTTCTGCAGCCGGTAGCGGATGAGGTCGGCGACGCTGAGCATGGTCAGCCCGTGGCGCCGGGCGAAGCGCTGCAGCTCCGGGCGGCGGGCCATGGTCCCGTCGGCGTTCATCACCTCGCAGATGACGCCGGCGGGGAACAGCCCGGCCAGCCGCGCCAGGTCGACCGAGCCCTCGGTCTGGCCGGTGCGGACCAGCACCCCGCCCTCGCGGGCCCGGAGGGGGAACACGTGCCCTGGCCGGACCAGGTCGCCCGGCTTCGCCCGCGGCGCCACCGCGGCCTGAATGGTGCGGGCGCGGTCGGCGGCGGAGATTCCGGTGGTCACCCCGCGCGCGGCCTCGATGGAGACGGTGAAGGCGGTTCCGAACGGCGAGGTGTTGTCCTGCACCATCAGCGGGAGCGCGAGCTGGCGGATGCGGTCCTCGGTCAGCGAGAGGCAGATCAGCCCTCGCCCGTGGGTGGCCATGAAGTTGATCGCCGCCGGGGTGACCTTCTCGGCGGCCATGACCAGGTCGCCCTCGTTCTCGCGGTCCTCGTCGTCGGTGAGAACGACCATCCGGCCCTTGCGGATGTCGGCGATGGCGCGCTCGACCAGGGCGATGCTGCCCACTTCCTCGAGGCGCCTCGCCATCAGTCGACCCCGAAGCCGGCGGCGCGGAGCAGCTCCACGGTGACGCCGCCGGAGCCGGGACGGGCGTGGGCAGCGTGGAGCCGGGCGACGTACTTGCCGATGACGTCCGCCTCGACGTTGAAGCGCTCGCCGAGCGCACGGTCGGCGAGGGTGGTCCGGCTCTGGGTCTCGGGGATGAGCTGCACGCCGAACCGGTCGTTGGCGACCGTGTTGACGGTGAGGCTGACCCCGTCCAGCGCGACCGAGCCCTTCTCGATGAACAGCGGCGCGAGCTCGGGGGTGAGGCCCACCTCGAGCACCAGCGAGCCGCCCTCGTGCGCCTTGCTCAGCAGGGGCAGGACCCCGTCGACGTGTCCGAGGACCAGGTGGCCTCCCAGCCGGTCGGAGAGGCGGAGCGCGCGCTCGAGGTTGACCCGGGAGCCGGTACGCAGCTCGCCGAGCGTGGTGCGGCGGAGGGTCTCCGGGGCGGCGTCGACCCGGAAGTGGTCCTGGTCGCGCTCGACGATCGTCAGGCAGGCGCCGGAGACGGAGATCGACTCGCCCAGCGCGAACTCGTTCGCCGGGAGGGCAGTCCGGATCCAGAGAACGGTCATCGGGCCGGGGAGGACGCGCTCCACGGTGCCCACGTCCTGCACCAGGCCAGTGAACATGGTCGCGGGTCGCTTATAAGGCCCCCCGGGCCAACCCGCCATGACCGAGACCACTCCCGAGACCCTCCTCGCCGACACCCGTGCCGCCCTGACCACCGCCCGTTCCGAGCTGGAGACGCTCCTCGACGTCCCCGGGCCGCGCTCCGAGGCAAACACGCTCCTCCCCTACCACCGGCTGCAGCTGGCGCTCTCCAACGCCGGCCACCGCGCGGGGCTGCTCTCCGAGGTGCACCCCGACCGGCCGCTGCGCGAGGCGGCGGAGACGTCGGTGCAGGAGATCAGCGCCTACGCGACCGAGCTCTCGCTGCACCGCGGGCTCTACGACGCGCTGGCCTCGGTGCCGGTGGAGGGGCTGGATCCGGACACCCGGCGCTTCCTCGAGCACACGCTGCGCGACTTCCGTCGCGCCGGCGTGGACCGGGACGAGCCGACACGCGCGCGCCTCAAGGAGCTGGCCGACCGGGCGGTGCGGCTCGGGCAGGACTTCGACCGCGCGATCCGCGAGGACGTGCGGAGCGTGTCGCTCCGTCCCGAGCAGCTCGCCGGGCTTCCCGACGACTACCGGGCGGCGCACACCCCTGGTCCGGACGGCAAGGTTCGGATCACCACCGACTACCCGGACCTCCTCCCCTTCCGGACCTACGCGCGCGACGGCGAGGCGCGGCGCCAGCTCTACGTGGAGAACGCCTCGCGGGCGTACCCGGCGAACGAGAAGGTGTTGCGGGAGATCCTCGAGGTGCGCGCGGAGCAGGCGCGGCTCCTCGGGGCGTCGACCTGGGCGGACTACGTGACCGAGGACAAGATGTCCCGGTCGGGGAAGGCGGTGGCGGAGTTCCTCTCCCACGTCGCGGAGGTCAGCGAGGCGCCGGCGCGGCGAGACGTGGAACGGTTGCTCCGCCGGAAGCAGAAGGACGTTCCCTCGGCGACGCGGGTCGAGGACTGGGAGAAGGCGTACTACGAGGAACGGGTGAAGCAGGAGGAGCTGGGGTTCGACTCGCAGTCGGTGCGGCCCTACTTCGAGTTCAACCGGGTGCGGGACGGGCTCCTGGCGATCACCGCGCGGCTGTTCGGCATCCGCTACGTCCGGGTCGAGAACCCGGCCGCGTGGCACCCGAAGGTCGAGTCCCACGACGTGTTCCGGGGCGAGGAGCGGCTGGGGCGCATCCACCTCGACCTGCATCCGCGAGCGGACAAGTACAAGCACGCGGCCCAGTTTCCGATCGTCTCCGGCGTGAAGGGGGTGCAGCTGCCCGAGGGGGTGCTGGTGTGCAACTTCGCCGACCCGGCGGTGCACAGCCCGGCGCTGCTCGACCACGACGACGTGGTGACGCTGTTTCACGAGTTCGGGCATCTGATGCACCACGTGCTCGGAGGCCGGCAGCGGTGGCTGGGGTTCTCGGGCGTGGCGACCGAGTGGGACTTCGTCGAGGCGCCGAGCCAGATGCTCGAGGAGTGGGCGTGGGACCCGGGGACGCTGGCGATCTTCGCGCGGCACGTGGAGACCGACGCTCCCATCCCGGCGGAGCTGGTGCAGCGGATGCGGGAGGCGAACGAGTTCGGGAAGGGCGCGCACACCCGGCACCAGGTCTTCTACGCCGAGCTGTCGCTGGCGCTGCACACCCGGCCGCCGGCGGACGTGGACATCACCCGGACGATGGTGGAGCTGCAGAAGCGCTACAGCCCCTTCCCGTACGTGGAGGGGACGCACTTCTTCGCGAGCTTCGGGCACCTCAACGGGTACTCGGCGATGTACTACACGTATCTGTGGTCGCTGGTGATCGCGAAGGACCTGCTCGGCGAGTTCCAGCGTCACGGGCTGCTCGACGAGGCGACCGCGCGGCGGTACCGGGACACGGTGCTGGTCCCGGGAGGGAGCAAGGACGCGGCGGATCTGGTGAAGGATTTCCTCGGACGGCCGTACGGGTTCGAGGCGTTCCAGGCGTGGCTCGAGAAGACGTGAGCGGCCGACTCTCGGTACTCGTCCTGTGGCTGGTCTGCATGGCCTGCGCCCACGGTCGTGCGGAGAGCCTCGACGAACGCTCGGCCGCGCTCCTCGTCGCGGTTCGGTACACGATGCTCAAGCTCGCGAGCCCCGACATCCGCGCTGACGACCGGCGAACGTGGGAGGCAATTCCGTTCTGCATCGACGTCGACGAGCAGCCGCCGGACTCGGCCATTCTGAACGTCCTCCGGACCGAGGGCTTCGAGGTCCACGGCGACAAGCGCGAATGCATGCGCAGCGATCGCTCGGGCGGCTGGTGCAGGTCTCGGATCTCCGCATTCTCGGAGAGAGCGCGACCGCGAGGGTCGGGGTCACCTGGGGAGAGGGCGGAACACTGAAGATGCAAAGAGCGCAGGGGACCTGGAGGGTGATGGCCCTGACCGGACGGTGGATCGCGTGGAGATGACCAGCGAAGGCGCCCTGACGATCTGGTGACTCGCCGCAGCCTGTCGGGCATCATCAGGGAATCGCATGAACGTCACGCTCCGTCCTGCCGTCGATTCCGACTACGAGGCGTGCCGGCGCACGTACTTCGCGGAGACGGACTGGATCAACGAACGGCTTCAGCTCGACCGAGGCAGCCAGGAGTCCATGTTCCAGAAGCTCTGGGACCCCGCCCAGGTCTGCATCATCCAGGCGGACGGAGTCGACGTCGGCTGGCTTCAGACGGTCGTCAGCAAGAGCGAGCACATGCTCGGGCAGATCTTCGTGCAGGCTCCGTTCCAGAAGAAGGGCATCGGGACCGAAGTTCTGCGGCGGATCATCGAGGAGGCCTCGCGGCTGGAATTGCCCATCCGTCTCGCCGTCGTGAAGTTCAACCCCAGCCGGCGACTCTACGAGCGCCTGGGCTTCCGCGTGACCCACGAGGACGAGCGCAAGGTCTACATGACCCGCGAGCCGGGCCCACTGCCCGGGATGTCACGTTGACTCGTCGATCGAGCAGGGCCGCCCGGTCGGCGCAGCCGGGGAGCGCTCAGAGCAATCCGCGACCTTCCGCCCAACGCCTCAGCGCGTCGTTCTCGGGGCTCGCCTTCAGAATCTCGCGGAGCAGTGCGCGTGCCAGCTGGAGCTCCCCCGCGGCAAGGTGGAACCCCATCGCCTGGGTCGGTGCCCAGGACTCGATGCAACACCGCGCCTCCTCGGGCACGGTCATGCGCTCGAGCCATGGGAGGCCGAGCGTCGTGAGCGCATCGCCGAGCTCACCCGGCCGCGGCGACGGCCCCCGAGGCGCGCGGAGCTTCCACCACTTGTCGGAGGCCTCGGGCATGAGCGCTCCGAGCCTTGTCCTCACCTGGCAGTCGAACTCCTTCGGCCCACCCTGGCCGAGACGAAGCGCGAGGTAGCCTTCGAGCCCGCGCTGGACCTCAGGGAAGAAGACGCCGAGATTGATGGTGAAGCTCAGCGCATCACGCGAGCTCCACTGGCTCACCTGCACGTTCACCACTTCGGTGCAGGCGGAGCGGACTCTCCGGAAGGTCCGTCCCTCCTTCCGGAAGCCGGCGCGCCGGAGCGGCCGCACGACCTCCTCGCCGAGGAGCTCGTCGAGCGCAGCCTGCGCGGGCGTCTTGATGTGAGGACCTGCTCAGTACGCCTCGACCACGAACTGGCTCTGCTTCACGATCGTCGAACCGGCCGTGTCCTCGAGGCGGAGGGCGACCCCGTAGCGGCCCGGGGCCACGCCCGCCGCCGCCTTCACCTGCGAGCTGCACATGCAGCCGTCGCCGCAGGCCTTCCCCTCGACGACCTCGAAGAAGTTCACCTGGCCCGGCGTGCGCTGAACGAAGATCTTCGCCTTCGTGCAGCAAGGGTGGGTCAGGTTGTGCGCCACCCAGACGCCCGCCGCCTGGATGCCGAGCTGCACCTCCGTCGCCGACAGCGCCCGGCTCCCCGGGACCAGCGCCGGCCACGTCGCGGCATCCTGCTCCGAGGGGGCCGCAGACTCGGAACATCCGGTCACCGCCGCCGTCGATTGGTCGGGCCCGAGCGGCGGCGGAGCCGGCAGCGGCGGACCCTCCGAGACCCGTGACTGGGCCTCTTCCTTCCAGGTCGACTTCTGACTCGAGCAAGCCACGGCCAGAAGGAACAGTGGGAGCAGAACGCGCATGGGAAGGGAACTCTGCGACATCAGGAGATGCCGGTCCATTCAGTCCTCCCGAAGCAAGCCAACCGGTGAGCGGACGTACAGGTGGGAGTCAAGCGCAGGCAGCCCCCGAAACCTTCACCGTGAATCGCGCATCCGAACGGCACGTCGGTTGCCTAGGAACCTTCACATGCACAGCACCCATCTCTGCAGCCACTGCCTCCGCCGCCGGATGCTCCTCTGGGCGAGCGCGTTCTTCATGACCGTGGGCGCCGTCGGCGCCGTCGCCTCGGGCGGGTCAGCGCACGCCGCCGGGGTTCAGATCACCCCGGCTCAGGTCCAGGCCGCCGCCCGCTAGACTCGTCGGGTCCGAGCAGCGCGCGGACCTCCAGGTCCTCTCCCAGCGCGCGCACGGACTCGACCCGCACCCGGCGGGCCCCGGCCATCCGCTCCAGCCCCAGCGGACCGAGCCAGGAGAGCCCGTCACCGCCCACCAGCTTGGGCGCGATGTGCAGCACCAGCTCGTCGGCCAGCCCCGCCCGGACGAGCGCAGCGAACACCCTGGGGCCCCCCTCCACCAGCAGATGCAGCACCTCGCGCTGGACGAGCGCCCGGAGCATGGCTTCGAGGTCCACCTCGCCCGGGCGACCCGGAACCGCCAGGAGCTCTGCGCCCGTGGCCGCCAGCGCCCGGGCCTCGTCGTCGCCCTGCCCCGCCACGTGGACCACGAGGGTGCGCGCGTCCGAGTCGAGGTGGAACAGTTTCCGGCCCGGCGACAGGTGTGCCGATGACGCCACGACCACACGGAGCGGGTCTCTCCCACCACCCTCCGGTAGCCGAGTGGTGAGCGAGGGATCATCCGTCCGCACCGTTCCCGAACCCACCAGCACCGCGTCGACCAGGTTGCGGAGCCGGTGCACCTCGGTGCGCGCGGCCTCGCTCGTCACCCACCGGCTGTCCCCGGAGGCGGTGGCGAGCTTGCCGTCGAGCGACACGGCGGCCTTGAGGGTCACCCACGGCAGCCCCGAGCGCATCGCCTTGAAGAAGGGCCGGTTCAGCGCATCGGTCTCGCCGACGAGCAGGTGGGTCGAGACCGGGATTCCCAGCTCGCGCAGCCGGCGCACTCCACGGCCGTCGACGAGCGGGTTGGGGTCCGACGAGCCGGAGAAGACGCGCGCCACGCCCGCCGCGACGATGGCGTCGGTGCAGGGCGGCGTCCGGCCGTGGTGGTCGCAGGGTTCGAGGGTGGTGAAGAGGTCGGCGCCGCGCGCCCGTGGGCCCGCGTCGGCGATGGCCCGAACCTCGGCGTGGGGGCCGCCCGCCGGCGCGGTGTGGCCCCGGCCGACGATCTGCCCGTCCTTCACCACCACCGCACCCACGGCGGGGTTGGGGTGGGTGCGCCCCAGCGCGCGGCGCGCCTCGGCGAGCGCCTCGCGCATCCAGGCCTCGGCGCCTGCGGGAAGCTCGTCCCGCCCGTCAGTCTTCGACTCGCCCGCGGGGGCTCCGCGCGGCGTCGGCGCCGTGCTCATCGAGTAGGCCCTTCAGCTCGTCCATGAACTCTTCGATGTCGCGAAAGCTCCGGTACACCGAGGCGAAGCGGACGTACGCCACCTGGTCGAGCGCGCGCAACCGCCGCATCACCTCCTCGCCGATGGCGCTGGACGGAACCTCCTTCTCGCCGTGCTCGAGGATCCGCGCCTCCACCTCCGCCACCAGCGCCTCCAGGCGATCCATCGACACCGGTCGCTTCTCCACCGCCTTCTGGAGCCCGGAGATGAGCTTCTCCCGGTCCCACGGCTCGCGGCGCCCGTCCTTCTTCGCCACCAGGGGCATGAGCTCCTCGACGCGCTCGTAGGTGGTGAAGCGCCTGCGGCAGCCGTGGCACTCCCGCCGCCGGCGAGTGACGGTGCCCTCGGTCGACTCGCGCGAGTCGAGCACCTTGCTGTCGTCACGCTTGCAGAACGGACAGCGCATTCAGCCTCGGAGTCGCGAGGCGTAGAGCGGGAAGCTCTTCGCGAGCTCGTGCACCTCGCCGGCCACCCGGGCGAGCACCGCCTCGTCGGTGGGATGGTCCAGGGCCTCGACGATGAGGCCGCCCACCGTGGCCATCTGCGCCTCCTTCATCCCCCGGGTGGTGAGCGCCGGCGTCCCGATACGGACGCCCGATGTGACCATCGGCTTCTCGGGGTCGAAGGCGATCATGTTCTTGTTGACGGTGATCGCCGCCTTTCCCAGCACCGCCTCGGCGACCTTGCCGGTCAGCTTCTTCGGCCGCAGGTCGACCAGCATCAGGTGGTTGTCGGTGCCGCCCGAGACCAGGCGCAGACCTCCGCGGAGCAGCGCCTCGGCCAGCGCCTTGGCGTTGGCGACGATCTGCCGCTGGTAGGCGGCGAACTCCGGCTGGAGCGCCTCGTGGAGCGCCACCGCCTTGCCGGCGATGACGTGCATCAGCGGCCCGCCCTGGATGCCGGGGAAGATGTTGCTGTTCACGCCCTTGATGAAGGGCTCCTTCGCCAGGACCATGCCGCCCCGAGGGCCCCGGAGCGTCTTGTGGGTGGTGGTGGTGACCAGCTCGGCCACCGGGACCGGCGAGGGATGCAGCCCGGTCGCCACCAGCCCGGCGATGTGAGCCATGTCCACGACGAGGACCGCCCCGACCGAGTCGGCGATCTCGCGGAAGGTCGCGAACTCGAGCGTCCGCGGGTAGGCCGAGGCGCCGACGACGATGATCTTCGGCCGGTGCTCGCGGGCCAGCGACTGGACCTGACCGAAGTCGATGCGCTCGGTGGCGCGGTCGAGCCCGTAGTGCACGACCTTGTAGAGCTTCCCGGAGAAGTTGAGCGACATCCCGTGGGTGAGATGCCCGCCGGAGTTCAGGTCCAGGCTGAGCATCGTCTCCCCGGGCTGCATGACCGACATGTACGCCGCCATGTTGGCCTGGCTGCCCGAATGCGCCTGGACGTTGGCGGTCTCGGCGCCGAAGAGCCTCTTCGCCCGCTCGATGGCCAGGGTCTCCACCTGGTCCACCACCTCGCAGCCGCCGTAGTAGCGCTTGCCGGGGTAGCCCTCGGCGTACTTGTTGGTGAGGACGGACCCCACGGCCTCCAGCACCGCCGGGCTCACGAAGTTCTCCGAGGCGATGAGCTCGAGGCCCTCCTCCTGGCGCTCGGTCTCCTTGCGGATCAGCGTGGCGATCTCCGGATCGACCTGGGCGAGGGTGCGGGTGTTCTCCATGGCCGGCCTCATAGCAGAGGCGCTGGGCGGCCGCCGCCCCCCGTGGAGCCGTCCGTCGGCCGGACGCTTCGCACCCGGGTCCCGCCGATGCGAGGATGGCGCTCCCGTGGACGACTCCGACGCCGAGCTCACCCGCATCCGCCAGGCCATCGAGGCGCTGGACCGGTCGCTGCTGGCGCTTCTCCGGGAACGGCAGGTGCTGGGGCAGCAGGCGGCGCGGGCGAAGATCGCGGCCGCGGTGCCGCTCCGCGATCCGGTGCGCGAGGCGGTGGTGCTGCGCCGGGCACGCGAGACGGCCACCGAGCTCGGGCTCGATGCCCACCAGTCGGAGCGCCTCTACCGGCTGATCATCGACATGTCGGTCTCGCAGCAGCAGACCCATCTGCTCGAGCTGGAGACCGTCCCGCTGCGGGTGGCCTTCCAGGGGGTCGAGGGCAGCCCGGGGCAGCTCGCTGCGCAGGTCCGCTACGGAGGCCGGCCGGGGGGTGCGCTGCTCGAGGGGCATGCGTCACTCGCCGACGCGGTCGAGGCGGTGCGTTCGGGCCGGGCGGACGTCGCGCTGCTGCCGCTGGAGAGCACGGAGGAGGGCTCGACCCGGATCATGGATCTGCTGGCCGACGCCGGTCTGGTGATCAGCGGAGAGCAGGTCCAGCGCGGCGGCGAGCACTACACCCGGTACGTCGAGCTCGGCCGTGAGTCCGCCGCCGTGGCCGAGGGCGTGGCTTGCAAGACCTCGGTGATCGTGACGCTGGCCGACCGTGCCGGCGCCCTCGACGAGGTCCTGCACACCTTCTCTCGCCAGGGAGTGAACCTGACCCGCATCGAGTCACGCCCGGTCCCGGGGAGCCCGCCGCGGTTCCGCTTCTTCATCGACATGGAGGGCCATGCAGCCGGGCAGCGCGTCTCGCGCGCGCTCGACGAGGCTCGGTCCCACGCCGAGGTCCGGGTGGTCGGCTCCTACCCGACCCATGTGGAGCCGGCGTGAGGGTGGCGTACGCAGGGGAGCCCGGGGCGTTCGGGGAGGAGGCGGCACGGATGCTGCCCGGGGCCGAGCCCATCCCCCGGCCATCGTTCTCCGCGGTGTTCGAGGCGGTGGAGACAGGCGCTGCCGAGTGCGGGGTGGTGCCGGTGCACAACTCGCGGGCGGGGATGGTCGAGGAGGTGGTCCGGCTGCTCGCGCGGTCGAAGCTTCAAGTCGCCGACCGCCTCGCGCTCCGCGTCCGGCAGAACCTCCTCGCGCTCCCCGGCGTCCGGGTCGAGGAGATCCGCCGCGTGGCCTCGCATCCCCAGGCGCTCGCCCAGTGCAGCAAGCTCCTGCAGCGGCACGGCTGGGAGCTCGTTGCGCGGTCCGCGACCTCGAGTGCGGCGCGGCAGCTGGCCGAGGAAGCGGACCGCACCTGCGCGGTCGTCGCGAGCGCCGCGGCGGCACGTCTCCACGGGCTCGCCGTGCTGGCCCAGGACATCGAGGACGATCCGGAGAACACCACGCGCTTCGCGGTGCTCCGGCGCGCGGGTTGACTTCACGAATTGTCGGGGAGCGCGACGGCTTCCCGGTCCAGGACCGGGTCTGGCTCGAGGTCGGCCTCTCGCCTCGACGCTCAGCGGAAGCTGAGCCTCCCGATGAAGTCCTTCTTCCCCAGCTCCACGCCGTTGTGGCGGAGGATCGCGTAGGCCGTCGTGAGGTGGAAGAAGAAGTTCGGCAGCGCCTGCTCGATGAAGTAGTCGGTGGCGCGCATCGACCTTCCCTCCCACCGGGGTCGCTTCACCTCGCGCGCATCGGTGCCCTCGAAGTCCGCCGCGGTGAAGGTGCCGAGATAGTCGATCACCGATGCTATCCGCGCCCGGACCTCGGCGAAGGTCTGCTCGGTGTCCGGGTGGGACGGTGGCTCCTTGCCGGTGGTGAACGCAGCCGCGAACTTGGCGTTGTCGCAGGCGCTCTGGAACTGCCGCACCAGAGGGAACATGTCCGGGGCCAGCCGCGCCTGGAGCAGGGTGTCCACCTCGAACTTCCGGCCTGCCGCCTGGGCCTCCGCCTTGTCGATCCAGCCGTTCATCTGGGCGAGGAGCTTCTTCATCTCGAGGACGAGGGGATGGAGGGTCATGGCCGGGACGTCTAACCGGCGCGCGATCTCTCCGCCGGGCATTCCTGGTAGAAGCGGAGCGCTTCTCGAGCGCTGGCATCGAGTCGAACGTCTGATGCGGACCCGGGCGCACGGTCACCCCTCCACCGGTCGGAAGGCCCTTACCGGGTCCACGCGTCCGGCTGTCCGTCCCCTCACGCCCGAGCTCTGGCCCGCGCTCGAGGATCTCTTCGGCCGCGCCGGGGCGTCCAACGGATGCTGGTGCA